>Ga0315312_1000151_pt1 | contig 107911 bp, 124 predicted proteins | sample TDP7_MG_FD_203629 | JGI IMG/M metagenome (GOLD analysis project Ga0315312, IMG submission 203629) | Freshwater sediment microbial communities from Lake Towuti, South Sulawesi, Indonesia - TDP7 | ecosystem: Environmental > Aquatic > Freshwater > Lake > Sediment | place: Indonesia: South...
TAGAGAAGGGTACAAAGGAGTGGCTGGGCTCACCGACTACAAAGGCAAAGCTGTGATAGATGCTCTTATGCTCAAACTTTCAAGTTTGTCTCCAGACCTCTTCCCGCCTTCTGACTACAGTTTTGTCGATGACGTGGTTCAGAACATAAGCAAAGGTGTCACCTGTCTCATTGATATTTCAGGTCTCAGTTCTGAAGAGCAATATAACGTTACGTGTCTCACGGCTTCTAACGTGGCCCTCCATTACAAGCGTACGTGGGAAGGCAATTTTGAGGAGTGGAAAAAGCTTCCAACACTCCTAATAACCCTAGAAGAGGCCCACGAGTTCCTTGACCCCGACCTACCTAAAACAATATTCTCTGACATCGCTCTGACGTATCGAAAGTATCATGTTGGGCTTAACGCTGTGACACCGCGGCCTTCAAGAATAAACCCCAATGTCTTCGCCGAACTCTGGACCAAGGTCATCATGAAGACGGAGCTACGTAAGGACAGGGACTACCTCACCGAAAACACGCCCTACCTTGAGTACAGTGACACCGAGATCAAGATGCTTGACGTGGGGGAAGCCCTGCTTATCTCAGAGCCCAAAATTCGATTTGCAGTCCCAATAAGGGTCATTCATTATCCGGAATACTTGGACGAGAGGGGGGAGGTTGATTACAAACTGCCCTCTTCGGAAGTGCTTTCTGAAATGGACGAAAGGCTTCGGAAGCTTCGTCAAGCGGGAGAAAGCCTTGTTACACGGCAATGAGCGTAAAATAATGAACTGCAGCATTTGTGTTAAGCCCTGGCCTCTGCCTTCTTCAAGATTCTGCGCATCTCCTCTTTAACACGGTAAGCGTAAGGTATTTTTTGTGTGTCTCGCTCCAGATACCCCTCTTCATAAAGCTTCTTCATCAAGCGAGCAGTATGCTCCCTAGTGAGCTTTATTCTGTCCCTAATTTCAGGGGCGGTTTTTCCGCCTTCAGTGGCAAGAATTTCCAGCACGTTTAACTCGGTTTCTGTTAAAGGAGCCAGCACTTTTTCCCGCTTAATGGGAACCACTGTCTCTACTTTTGTTTCAGGAATCGCTGGGACCCTCTGCTCTCTTTTTTCTGCAATTTTTTGCACCATCTTCTCCTGGGCTACGGTCACAGCATCAACTTTTTTATCTATTCCATTAATTCGTGCAGACACTTTCTGGTCAATCCCCGAAAAACCTTCAACTTTTGCAGCGAGATCTGCTAATTGACTATCATGATCCTCTACTTTCCTCATTAATTTTTCACTTTTAGAGGAAAGAGCCTCGGTTTTATAAGCGGTAATGCCAAGTCTGTCTTCTTGCCTCTGCATCTGCCTATTAAAGCTTATAATAACATCGCCCACAACATCCCTCGCTTTCTCGTACTCCTCGCGAGCCCTCCTGATTCGTCCATAATACAAGACAACCGCAACGAATGTCACGAGTAGAAGAAGAATTGTAACCATCAAAAGCGGGTCATAATACACGTGATATCACCCTCTAAATACTTCCATGCAAAAGATAAAAATAAGTTTATGGGATCGTCAATGAAAGCGTGATCTAAACTTGATCACCCGTGATGTACCACATATCACAGTTACATGCAAACGACTGCGGCAATCGTTCATCTACCGGGCGTGGAAATTAGTGCCTAATCGAAGCCGATGATTAGATTCCTCATCCGTTAAACGCGTTCATGCTCAGCAATAACTGCCCAAGCATAGTTCACCACTGTTTTAAATCAAAAGGCAAGGCACATGTGATATCACACATCACGCGTCACACGAAGTCACATCGCTACGATTTTCAAACGATTGCATTAGGCGAACCTTGTACTTTAATGTCTGTAAAAAGATTTTAAATCAACCAATACGACATGAATTGTCTTCTTTAGATGATTGATGCCCTAATGTGGCTTTATTTATCCCTATTCACCCTTATCTGTGACATGTGATATCACAGTTTACAATGTTTTGGGTTTAGATAATCGCTCTAGGCTGGATTCTAGCTCTTCACGTAGCATTTTCACTATCCTTAGGTGTTCATCGATGATCTCTTTCCCGCTCATCATGTCCTTGTATGCGCCCATGTAAGTCTTTAGCTTGTTTGCGACTTCCAGATAAGGGTCTAGACGAGGGTCCTCAAACACTCCCAAGTATCCAAGAAGAAGTATGGTGTAGAGGGATTGGATTATGTTTCTTTTAGCTTGCCTCAACGTTCTATTGAAGGAGCCGCGGCTTACTCCTGCTTTTAAGAGTCGTAATCTAGCTTTTTCTTCGTTTTTTAACGGTTTGTCCGCTATATTATTAGCTAAAATATCAATTAAGAGCGTTTCAAGCTGCGTTTTGGTTATATTACTATTTTTTGCCAGCAATTTTGTAACGGGGTCATTTATTGATTGCGTTAGCCATTTTTGGACGTTTTCTTTGAGATGCAAACCATTCACCAACAGGACCTTTTAATGGATACAGTTTTGTATACTAGTACAAATAGCTTGCGGTCTTTTCAGCATCATCGAATAGGTTATTATAAGACGGCAAATGTAAACGTTTTATGCATAAGAAAGCATAATAATTCTTGGTGATGTTCATTGGTAAAACGCGTTGAGACTGCAGCAAGATTAAGAGGAATTAGACCGTCTGGGATTCGTCGTTTGTTCGCTTTAGCGCAGGGCGTTCCAGACGTGATCAGCATGGGGTTGGGTGAACCAGATTTTACTCCTCCCTCCCATGTTCTGGAGGCAACCAAACGAGCTTTAGACGAAGGTAGAACGCACTATACCCCCAACATGGGGATTCCAGAGTTGCGGGAGGCCTTGGCGAAAAAGGCAAGGCACGATCACGGTTTGTCGTATGATCCGGAATCTGAAATCTTGATCACGGTGGGAGGGTCTGAGGCGATTTTTCTGGCCTTACTAGCTCTTATTAATTCAGGCGACGAGGTGTTAATTCCGGATCCAGGTTTTGTATGTTATGAGTCGGATGTTCTTCTGGCGGGCGGTGTTCCGGTGTCGATGCCCGTGCTTGAGGAGAAGGACTTTAGACTTGATGCTGATGATGTGATATCTCTGATCACAGAGAAATCACGTGTGATGATAATAAATTCTCCCAGCAACCCAACAGGGTCGGTTCTGTCCTACGAAGATATGATGAAGCTGGCCAAACTCGCAGTGGAACGTGATTTGGTTGTGATATCTGATGAGGTTTATGAAAAGATCACGTACGACGACGCTAAGCATTATTGTTTAGCTACCTTTCCTGGGATGAGAGAGCGTACGTTGGTTGTAAACTCCTTTTCCAAGACCTACGCCATGACGGGTTTTCGCGTTGGTTTTGTGTTTGGTCCTGAAGAATTAATTTCTTCGATGATGCTGATTCATCAGTTTGCTGTTGCGTGTGTCGACGGTCCGGCGCAGTACGGTGCAGTAGCGGCGTTAGAGGGTCCACAAGACTTCGTGGATAACATGGTTCGAGAGTTTGACAGGCGGCGACGACTTCTCCATTCAAGGATAAATGAAATTGAGGGCTTTCGCGCTCTTCTTCCGAGGGGAGCCTTTTACATGTTTGCGAACATTAAAGGATTCGGTGGGCTGTCTCAAGAGTTTGCGGAGCATCTTTTCAGTAAAGGAAAGGTGGTGACTGTGCCGGGGTCCGCGTTTGGCAAATACTGCGAGGGCTATCTACGTTTCTCGTATGCAACGGCATACGAAAAGGTTGAAGAGGCGTTAAATCGAATAGAGGAGGTTGTAAAGGGTCTTAAGTAGTCGGCGCTCCCTCCTCAAGGAGGGTCCTTAACTCCTCCTCAACGTCTTCGCTTTTTCTGGAAGTTTCAAGAAGTTGATGTGTTGCAAAACCCTCTCTAAGAGGCTGTGTTGTGAAGGCTTCCATTTTAAGCTCTTGAACTCGAATTGTTGGGTGTGTTTTGATGGTGGTGTATGCTCGCAGGATATTTGCTATCGTAGCCTCTTGAAAAACAAGGGAACATTCGTTTTTCAGTTGGATACATACTCGCAAGTGATGGTGCCCTTCAGGGACTCCTATCAATACTCGGTCTACGTCTTGGTTTCGAATTATCTGGATTTTGTTCATGGTGTTATGACCCTCTAGGCTTCTGCTTTTCCTTTAATGAATGGAACACTTAATCGTTAACCTCAACCAGACCACCGGCATCGTATGCGTTAGGACAAATATTTAAGGGATGACGATATACTGAACATTGGCGAGTCACCAGTGTAAGAGGCTATAGGAGGCCGAGCATGGGTAGAAGGCGTAGAAAAGTGGTTCGTATTCCTAAGAAGCGGTTGCCTAGGGTCTTCCTCTGTCCTCGATGCGGAAAAGAGGCGGTTAGGGTTGAGTTGTTGAGGGAGCGAGGGAATGCCACAGTGCGATGTGGAAGTTGTGGCTTAATGGACGAGGTACCCATTAAACCCGCTTTTCGGGAAATCGACGTCTACTGTCTTTTCACCGACAAGTTCTACTCCAGAGCGACCAGCACATAAAACATTTGCAAGTAGCAGACTGAGAGGCTTCCCCATAATCTAGGAAGATTTATTTCATAGAAATTTATATTGGTATTTCTGGTGGTAATTTGAAAGTGAAAATTATTGCCGGAAAAATTTACCTTCCCAAGGACCTTCGACTAAAGGCAAACCTCCCTGATAACGGGGTTTGTGAAGCTATCCTTGTGGGAGATGAGATTAAGCTTAGGGGTGAAATCCCCAAGACACTGAATATAATAGAAGCTGTTCGAAACCCGCGCGCTGAGTTGAGCATAGAGGAGATGATGAAGGCAGGGGAGGTGGAGGATGTCTAGCTTCATCCTCGTGGACACCAACATATGGCACTTTGCCATGGTTAAGCCGATAGAGGAGGAGTTCCTTGAAATTCATAAACGTGCAAACAGTTTCCTTCTGTCTACTTTAATGGATGAAAACATCCGCATGGCTTTAAGCAGTTATCAAGTCGCTGAAGTTCTGGAAGTGTTAAGGAGGTCTTATGTTGATTTTGACACAAGAATGAAGCTTCTGGCAGACTTAAAAACAAGGAAATTCTATGTGGCAGAGGGCTCATTCCACACTGTCGAGGAAGCCATCAGGGATAGTTTCGAATCCGGTATTCACGTGTATGACTATCTTGTTGCCTACCCACTTAAAGGGGTTGTGACAAGGATATACTCAGCTGACGATCATTTTCAGCATGCACACTTCTTTAAAATGGCAGAAGTTGTTAATCCCCTCTTCCCTTGGATACTGCGAGAAGGGGTGAAACCCAGAAAAACGCAACGATGAATAATTGATAAATACTTTAAAGGTTAAAATTAGAAAGCGTAGAGGATGTCGGCTTTGGTGGGTCAAGTAGAGAGATATTTATTAGATAAAATTCGGGAAGATGAGGCGGTTCACATTACTCTCGTTGATCCTGAAAAGGTAACTTCTCAGCTGGCATCTCGCATGGCTAAGGTCGCTGAATCTTGTGAAACGGCGGCTATAATGGTTGGCGGATCTACCCTTATTTTGACTTCTCACCTAGACAGTGTTGTAAAAGCCATAAAGAGAGTGGTGAAGATTCCCGTAATTCTTTTTCCTAATAACGTAACCGGCATTAGCAAGTATGCGGACGCTATTTGGTTCATGTCTCTTCTCAACTCCTCAGACCCCTACTTCATCGCGGGAGCACAAGTTTTAGGCGCCCCCCTGGTCAGAAAATTTGGTTTAGAAGCCATTCCGCTCGGATATATAATCGTTGGGGAGGGCGGCTCAGCTGGAGTCATAGGCCGGGCCTTCCCAATTCCTTACAATAAACCTGAACTCGCTGCTGCATATGCGTTGGCGGCGCAGTATTTTGGTATGCGATTTGTGTATTTGGAGGCGGGGTCTGGCGCTAAACAACCAGTGCCGAACGATATGATAAGAATGGTAAAAGACCTTATTGGTGTTCCCTTAATTGTGGGTGGGGGAATAAGAACCGGTGAACAAGTGAAGGAAATAGTAAGCGCTGGAGCGGACATCATTGTCACAGGTACGGTTGTGGAAGAATCAAAGGTGAAAGATAAAATTAGGGAACTAGTGGAGGGTTTAAGAATCAAGGTGACCTAACAACGAGGTCAACCATCTTTGTACCGAACGGTCTCAAACACTGTCTTATGTTTTCTTCATGTTAGAAAAATTCAATATCCCCTTCCCAAAACTTACTGAAGGAGGATACGCTTGGACATCAAGATGAGCAAGGAACACCAACAATACGTGTCCGACTTAGAAAACCAGCTCGAGGGCATATATGAGGTTGCGAGGAGGGCGAGGAAAAAGGGCTTTGATCCTGCCCTTAACCCCGAGCCTGAAATAGCGAAGGATTTGGCTGAGCTCGTTGAGGGACTGGTGGGGCCCTCCGGAGTAGCTGAAAGTATACGAGAATTAAATAGGAAGTTGCCACGAGAAGAGCTCGCCTTCAAGATAGCTGAGGAGATTGTTTACGGAAAATTTGGACACATGGATGCACGTGAGGCAGCCGAGCAAGCGATAAGAACGGCCTTAGCCATATTAACAGAAGGCATCACGGCGGCTCCCTTACAAGGTGTGGCACGAGTAGCCATAAAATACAACTCTGACCGGACAAGATATCTCGCAATTTACTTTGCTGGTCCCATTCGTTCTGCGGGTGGCACCGAGCAAGCCTTAACCCTGGTTGTGGGAGACTTTGTTCGTCGCTTACTCGGGCTGGACCGATATAAACCAACCGAGGAAGAAGTTGGGCGGTTCATCGAGGAGGTACGGTTGTTTGAGCGATCAATATCTCGGTTTCAGTATCACGTTTCTGACGAGGAACTCAGAAGATCTCTTCAATATCTTCCTGTGGAAGTTACAGGCACAGAATCAGATCCAATCGAGGTTTCATCTTTTCGTAATCTGCCTCGCATCGAAACAAATCGAGTGCGTGGGGGAGCCCTTCGAGTTGTGAACGATGGGGTGGTTGGCCGCTCCGCAAAGGTATGGACCATCGTAGAGAAGCTGGGAATCGAGGGATGGGACTGGTTAAGAAGAATTAGAGAAATTGAGGAGAAGAAGACGGCTGGGTTTATGGAAGACGTCATCGCAGGTCGCCCAATCTTTTCTTTTCCATCCAGACGTGGCGGGTTTAGGCTTCGTTACGGAAGGGCTAGGAATACGGGACTAGCGGCAGTGGGGGTTCATCCAGCAACCATGATGGTTCTTCATCACTTTCTCGCTGCAGGCACCCAGTTGCGCATCGAGGGTCCGGGGAAAGCAGGGGTGGTTCTTCCCGTAGATACCATAGAACCTCCAATTGTGCGGTTAAAGGATAGGTCCGTTATTCGGGTTTCGCTTCAAAATTTTGAGCAAATAAAGGACATGATCGACAAGATTCTGTTCCTCGGCGACATTCTCGTCGGGTTTGGCGACTTTCTGTACAACAACAAACCTCTTCTTCCGTCCGGCTTCACTGAAGAATGGTGGTGCGAGGAACTTCGCGCAGTCATTAAACGAAGTTTCGATGGAAACGTTGAAGCCGCTGCAGCAGCCGCGAAGGTTTCCACTTCTCGTCTTGAAGAGTTCTTGAACGACCCGTTTGAAAACAAGCCCACTGCCAAAGAAGCGATAGCGTTAGCCTCAGCTTTCCGTGTTCCGCTTCATCCCTTTTTCACGTATTTTTGGTCAGACCTCTCTTCCGAGGAGTTCCAAACGTTACGGCAATGGCTTTTAAACTCTGAAGTTGAGGTTAGGGACGAGGGGGTTCAAGAAATAACCGGTAAGATGGATGAATCGATAAAGGGACTGCTGGAAAGAATCCGTGTTCCGCATAAAGTTGTTGAAGATAGGATTAAGGTAGAGAATGATGAGGCGCATGTCCTCGCTTTCTGCCTTGGGTTAAGTGTTCCGAAAGGAAGAGTAACACGCACGAAGTCGGTTCCTGAGAGCATTCAAGAATTCACAGGGGTTATCCTTAGGACAAAGGCTCCGACGCTTATTGGTGCTAGAATGGGGCGTCCGGAGAAAGCGAAGAGGCGGGAGATGAAGCCTCTAGTTCATGTTCTTTTCCCAGTTGGTTCAGCAGGAGGCTATCAACGAAACCTTGTGGAGGCTTCAGGCAAAGTTGTAATTGAAGTTGAGCTCGTTAGGCGACGATGTCCTGATTGTCAATCGTCAACTTTCCAAATTAAATGCCCAAGATGCGGTGCAGAGACGGTTATTGAGGTGGTTTGTCCTCAGTGTGGGAAGGCTTTAAAAGTAAGTTTTTGTCCAGTCTGCAGAGTCTCAACCAGAAGTTATGAGAAACAAGCGGTTAACCTTAAGGGTTTGATGGATGAGGCATGTAAAAGGTTGAGTCTCCCCTTACCTGCGCTTGTGAAGGGTGTGAAAGGTTTAACGAATGAAACCAAAACGGCCGAGGTTCTTGAGAAAGGAATTCTGCGAGCAAAGTATAACTTATCCGTCTTTAAGGATGGAACCATCCGTTTTGATGCTACGAATGCGCCATTAACCCACTTCAAACCAATAGAGATCGGAGTCTCTGTTGAAAGACTTCGACAACTAGGCTATCACTATGATCAAAAGGGAAGTCCGCTCGTCGACCCTAATCAAATATGTGAACTTAAAGTACAAGACGTGGTTATTCCGCGCTTTTCAGCGGAATACTTTGTTCACGTAGCCAGATTCATAGACGAGCTGCTGGAAAAGGTATACAAACTGCCCCCATACTACAACGTTAAGAATGCTGACGACCTAATTGGCCATCCTATCGTGGGCTTGGCACCTCATACCTCAGTGGGCATTCTGGGAAGGATAATCGGCCTCACCAGTTTGAACGTCTGCTACGCTCATCCTCTCTGGCACTCAGCGAAGCGTAGGGATTGCGACGGCGACGAGGATACGCTAATGCTGGCTCTAGATGCCGTCCTAAACTTCTCCAAGGCGTATTTGCCAGCCCAAATAGGTGGAATAATGGATGCGCCCCTCTTCATCATTCCTGCAATAAATCCTCGAGAGGTGCAGCGGCAGGCTCATGAGGTAGATGTTGCCGCGGCGTACCCACTAGTGTTTTATGAAAAGACTTGGCAGCGGGTGACTGCTCAAAGTGTTAGTGAACTCATAGACATGATTGAACATCGATTGAATACAGAGGCGCAGTTTCAGGGCTTCAGTTACACGATTCCTGTTTCGGATATCAACATGGGAAATCGTGAAAGCATGTACAAGAAATTGCAGCGAATGATCGACAAGTTAAGCAGTCAACTGTTGTTAGCGGAGAAAATTGAGGCAGTGGACGCTAAGCTAGTTGCACGAAAGGTTCTAACCACTCACTTCATTCGCGATATAGCGGGAAATCTACGAGCCTTCACCACCCAAAACTTTCGATGCAAGGCTTGCAATAAACGGTTTAGGCGACTACCCCTTCGGGGCAAGTGCCCAGAGTGCGGAGGCACCGTGACGCTGACCGTTTATCGAGGTGGTATCGAAAAATACTTGGAAGCGGCGCACCAACTTATACAAAGGTATGGTCTTCCTAAGTATTATGCTCAGCGGCTCTCCCTCGTTGAAGAAGAGATTAACTCCTTGTTTGGAGGCAAAAAGCCTAAGCAGGTGAGCCTCCGGGACTTCGTTGCCTAGAATTGGAATGTAAACTTTTTCTGCATCTATGAGGAACTTGTTTTGAGGAGCCATGTTGAAGGAAGCCTACCATCCTAAAGCCTTTTTGTCTTTAAGGAGAAATGTTCGACCGGGTTTAGTTACTAGGACACGAATAATTTCGCTTCTAGAACGAGGGGCTTTTAACACCAAAACCATCGGACAAGAAACCGGGTTGCGCTACGCAACTGTTCTTCGCCACCTCCACCTTCTTAGGGCGGAGGGCATTCTCACGCGCAAGGGTAACAAACCATATCTTTGGGAATTAACCGGAGCTGGACAGCAACGATTAAACCAACTTACGCGGTAAATAACTCTAAAGTAGCTAGGCTTTGAGAGATGTTGACGAAGAGTTAAACTGCTTTAGGAGATTTTATCGCATTTGTGAGTTTATTTTAAAATATGCTCTTATTGTATTATGGCTACGGTATAGAAATGTGAGGCGTCGTTAATGGCGAAGATAGTTGTGGGCAATAAGACAATCGAGTGTCGTCTCCTAATCTTCGATAAGGACGGCACCATCATTGATTATAAGTCGTCGTTGCTTTCTCTTGCGAGGTCTCGGTTTACAAGTCTTAGTCGTTTGGTGGGTGAGCAGGTGGCGAATGCTTGGGCTAAGGCTGCTGGGGTTGACCTACGCAGCGGTTGGATCGATCCGGAGGGTCCGTTAGGAATCGCGCCCGCCAGTGAGGAGATGTTGGTGACGGCGGTCGTCCTCTACCAGCAGGGGTGGGGTTGGAACGAGGCAAAACAACTAGCTGAAACCGCATTTAACGAGGCGGACAAGTCGATGAAGCCTCCCTTTGGCTCGGTCCCCATCGCCGGAGTGCCCGAAACGCTTCGCCGCCTCAAAGCCCTTCCCGCCCTCAAGATCGCCCTCGCTTCCACCGACAGGCATTGGCGGTCTTCTGAAACGTTGAAGGCGCTGAACCTCGACATCTATTTCGATGTGGTCCTCGGCGCTGACGATGTCCCAAGGGGTAAGCCTGCGCCGGACATGGTGCTGGAAGCCTGTAGAAAAACAGGATGCCCTCCTAGCGACTCAGTTGTGGTGGGCGACTCCCGCGTCGACATGCTCATGGGCAAGAACGCTAAGGTGAAAGCATGCATAGGCGTGCTCAGCGGCATCACCCTACGAGACAGGCTGGAGGCACTCGCTGACATCATTGTTCCCTCGGTGGCGAGTCTAAGCCCAGCAGAAAAACAATAAACCACCGTTATCCAGATGATGGCTGCTTAAAAGGAACACTCGCATCGTGCTTTTTGACACTTAGGGCACCGATTATCGTATTTCATTGTCGCAGCCCCCTCTAAATCGATGTTCATCACGTTGGCTAGGGAGGCTAACCAAGCGAGAACATCCGCGAACTCATCCTCCAGAGCCCTCGTATCTCGTTTCTTCATGGCTTCGCCCAGCTCCCCCACTTCCTCTAAAAGCCACTCATAGGTTCCTTTCGCTCCCCTTTCTGAGTCTCGATGAAAATAAACCCGCCGCATCATCTCCTGAAACTCATGAATACGCATGTTAATTCCCTCTTAACGCCACCCTAAGTATTTTGTTTCGTGTTAGGCTTTAAAACTTCAGAAGACTTGCTTGCCCCTTCTCGAGGATGTGGATCACTTCCACGCCTTTCCGCTCCAAGTGGGCTGTTAGGAAGCGGCGGTGGCAATACTTTGGGTTCTTCTCCATGCACATGACGCACACTCGTTTTTGTTTCGCTACCTCCAGAAGCTTTTTCACGCCGTCTCTAAACAGCTTCGTCTTCATGTGAGCCTCATAACCACCTCGACGATAACCACCCAGCTTCCTGCCAAGCCAAATATACTCGATTCCATGCTTAGGTAACCACTGCTCCATCTTCTCCCTCTTGAAATGTTCAACTTTAGAAGTGGGAAAACGGCGTATATCCGCCAACACTTCAATTCCGTGCTCCCTTAGCAAATCCAAAAACTTTTCAATAGGCCTATTACTATGGCCTATAGTCCATAGGGTAGTCTTGCTAGATTGTTTCATCTTCTAAACACCACTAAATGAGAAAGAGCCTCAACTTAAGCTCCTCAGCTGGTTAACCGTCCCTAGGAAGGTACCGTCAAGAAGATACGTTTCCGCGTTGTCGACATCGACACTTCCAGAACGCAAAACAGGGCCGATGAACTCCCTAGACCTTGCGTCTTTACTCATTCCCCTCTTATTGACGGGCTGTCCTCCAAGAAAATCGTTGAGGGAAGGCACGATAAACAACTGCGAAGACTTTAGCCTTATGCCAAAGCTGGCCCTCAGCGAAGCCACAGGATTCGCACCACCTCTAACACCCACCCGCTTCAAGACAGCCGTTGCCAATCGTGCACCGTCGAGGTCGGCTTTCACCCAAACTTGCCTCGTTATTTGAAAGCCAAGGGGATCGCGGAAGGCAACCATAGGATGGACGTGGCCGATGACGAGGCTACGGCATCCTAAAAGTTCTGGAGCAGGCCAAGCATGTCCGTGGAATAGCCCAAAGTTTCCAAGAATAGTTCCCGCTGAGGATATGATCTTCACGGATTCGGGTAGGAGGGGCTCAAGGTTTCCGTCATGATTTCCCGGCACAACCTGAATGTCGGAAACCTTTTTAACGAGGGGTTCGAAGAAGTCTGGAACGTCGCGCCACTCTTCCATCTCCACCTTCGCGACCGTGTGTTTCACGTCTCCGAGAAAGATCAACCTTGTTGGATTGTGTAATTCGATGAGCTGAAGCATCCTACTCAGAATTTTTGGCGTTTGAGAAGGAACATGGATACCTCGCTCCGCCAACGCCACCTCCCAACCGATATGGAGGTCCGCCACCACCAAAACTCGCTCGGATCTCCTTCGCAACAACAAGGCGGGGAACGGTCTTATAGGCATCAAACCACAACGATGCTCCTAATCATAAATGTGTCTCCCTCAGTTAAAACTAAAGCGCTGGGAGGCTCGCCTCTATACTATGGGCCTGTTAGCCGCTGGTCGAAGCTAGAAGCTCTTTAATGTGCTCATATAGCGCAATGTTGGAAGTGGCGATGAAGGACACTCGTTGGGCGGCCTCTAAGGGAACATTTATTTTTGTTCCCTCTGGCGTAACCATTACTCCTCCTGCTTCCCGCAAGATAAGGTAGGCGGCGGCGATGTCGGTGACTCGCAGCTTGCCTCGTAGGTCGATGAAGGCGTCGGTGCTTCCGTCGGCAACGTAGCAGAGCTCTAGTGCGTTGGCTCCAAAGTGGCGGAGGTGCTTCGTTTCTCTCAGCACGGGTGTTAAACGGGTGACTAGTTCCGCTATCTTGAACGTGTTGAAGTCAACGCCAACGACGGCTTCTTCCAGCGAGGACGTGGAGGATGGCTTGATTTTTTCTCGTTTTCGGAAGGCCCCTTGACCTTGCTCCGCAGTGTAGGTAACGTTGTGGAACAGGTCGCACACGAGGGCGGTCTCTACGTCTTGAAGGTAGGGAGTTCTTGACACAGCCAGGGATACGGCCATGAAGGGCAGTCCGCGGACAGCGTTGGTGGTTCCGTCTAGCGGGTCAGCGGTGAGGTAGAGGTCGGGGGGTTCTGGACCAATTTCTTTGGTTCCGCCTTCTTCGCTGATGAGGGTGCAGGAAACGCCGTGATCCTTTAAGGTGTTGATCAGGGTCTCTTCAGCGACCAGGTCTATCTTTTTTATGATGTCTCCGCCAGCGCCTATGCCAAAGTCCACTCTTGCATCAGCTGACCCGAAGAGTGGAAGAACTTCCCTCCTTATTTGTTGAGAGCATTTTTGGAGTAGATTCAGCCAGTCTGTCATCCATACGACCTCAATTTGTCGGTTCATCTAAGGCTGGGATAAGCAGGATTATAGGTGTTTTCGTAGGCTTTTAAGCGTGAGCATGAAGCTCTGCTGCCTTTTGCCCTTTTCTATGAGATGCGCACGCACACGCTAGACCCCCGGTCTTATATAGGACCCAAGTAGGCTCCAAATATGCATCAGAGGAAAGAAACTTAAGTAAGAGTTAATTCAAAGAGGTTGATAAGATTTCTTATAGCGGGGGTTGCCAAGCCAGGTTAAAGGCGTAGAGTCGCGATAAACGACACGGTGGCTTCAGGAGCCTATCCCGTAGGGGTTCGTGGGTTCAAATCCCACCCCCCGCACCATCCTTAAATATAAGCAAAATAGGGCTTCGATGACAAAATGTCGTATATCTGTCATTATATATGCTGTGACATATTTCGTTTTAGCTGAAAAACGGAGCATTTACTCTAAAATGTGTCATGACAGGTTTATAAGGTGAGTTCAAATTCGAGTTACACTCCTATTCTCACACCAATCTATCAGTAAAGTTTAGGTAGTTGAGTTCTTAAAGATAGTTGAGAGGACTATATGTATGGCTGAGCATTACCTTAACCTCAACTTCAATCGTAAGTACCTTAATGAGGCTGAGGAATTCTTGGCTAAAGGCGATTCTGTTCAGGCTTCAGAGAAGCTGTGGGGCGCGGCGGCTGAGATAGTTAAGGCCGCTGCCGTTAAGCGAGGTATGGAGTTGAGAAGCCATAGAGATCTATGGGAATTCGTAGGTAAGTTAGCCGACGAACTCAACGATCCAGATATTGTTAAGCTCTTCTCCATAGCTAACGCCCTCCACCAGAACTTCTACGAAGCTTGGATGCCCTTGGGTGCAGTGAAAAGGAACGCGGAGGCTGTTAAACAACTAAACGAAAAGCTAGAGAAACTCATATAATAGATTACAGTCATTCTACGACCTAAATTTGTAATGCGCGGGTTTAAAACGAGGGTAATAACCTAATTCCCCGCACCACAGGATTTTTCTGAGAAAAAAGATAGGGTTGGCAGAAATTAAATTAGGAATTCGATTTCCACGTCAAAGCTTCTCTTCTTAATTTCCTTTTCCATCTCATCCTCTCTTTTGACGAAGTAGGCTTTACAGTCAAAGATTTTTGCGAGAGCGAGCGTAAAACAATCAGGCAAAGATAAAGCTCGTTCACACTTTACCTTGGCGGCCTCGCTCATGAGCGCACCAGTTTCTATAATATCCACCACTTTTGACTCTAACAAATACCTTCTTTTCTCCTCTGCAACTGCCTAACCGAGCCTTCTACAGAGGACGTATTCCATCTCCACACCGCCAGTTCGGAACAAAACGCTAGGATTTCTTCCTTCAGCTTTCTAACAGCTGGGTCGTCGACTGCTAGCGCGATCAAGACTCCTCCGTCAAGGGCTTTCTTAGCCAATTCTTCAGATCCTTCCTTCGCTCCGCAATCAGCTCAGCATAAAGACTGTTAAAATCCGCTCCGACCACGGGCCTGCAAAACAGCTCAAACAGCTCCATCCTTCGGAGGTTGCGTTCATAGGTTCTTGTTAAAAACGATATAACCTCGTCGAAGTCAACCCTTCTACCGGTCTTCTTTTGAAGGTCAGCTGCGATAGCCAGCAACCTCTCCTGTTTTCATCGTTTATTGCTATGGTGACCATTTACAACATATAAATCTTATAAATTTGTGTTAAATTTTCTTTGTGGTTCGGAAAGCTGGATCCGTAAACGTATCTTTGTTGGGCTCTATGTTTAGCCGTGGCGGGTGTGATTGGCTTGGACATTTTACTTCCCATCATCGAATTTTTCCCTCTCGACAGCGTCACCCCTACCTCGGAGAATCATTCACAAATGGCAGCCAAAACGCCTTTTGGCTGAGTACACCATGTACGGTGACGAAGCTGGTGTCAATATCTTCTTCTTTCTCTTCTCTTGGCCCAACATTCTCGGCAGTACACTGGTCTGTTAGGGTCCGGCTTAAATGGAACCTCGCATTCCTTACCGCAATCAGCGCAAACTGCCTTGTGCATCTCCCTGGGCTCCCTTCTGTATGCCATCCAAATCACACTCCTCTCTATAAAACAAGACTACGATTTTGGAAATCTTCGCCTTGTATGTTCCTATATCATAGGACGTTTCCTTTATAAACTTATACTAAGTTCATGCCAAAAATACTCTGAGACGGCTGTCTCGACGGACTCGTATTCGCTTCTTTGGAGCTTTACCCTCGTTTTTTATATCAACGTTTGGACTCAGCAGCGGAAAAAGCAATCATCCTTTTGGTCATCGTACCTCGATTACCTCATCGTCCAACTAATGATGGGATGAAGAGGGTTTAAAACGTTTCTGCAATTAACCTTCGCTTCCAAGAGGGTCATCATCGAGTTTCCGCTTTCAAAAGTAGTTATGAGGGAACATAAGATTTTAATAAAGGCTTTACGCTAGGGGTTCTCGGTGAGCTTCTTGAGCTATTCTGAAAAGGAGTTAGTAAGCTTTTTCAAAGAACAAGTAAAGTTGGAGGAAGGCATAGTCAAGTCGATTAACCAAGCTTTGGAGACAATAACGAACCCTGTTGTGAAGGGTGTGCTCAAAGGAATCTCCTTGGACTCACTGAAGCACTCTGAAATCTACAAAGCAGCCATAGAGGTAGCTTCTGTCGCGCCCGCGCTCTCGCAGGAAGAATTTGACCGACTAAAAGAGGTTGTTAAGAGACACGTTGAAAATGAAGAGAGAGTAATTAAACGCATAGAAGAAGCCGTAGAAAAGACAAAAAACGAGAAGGTGAAGTTCTTACTGGAATCCATAGCTCTAGACGAGAAGAGACATCACGAACTCCTCAACAAGATCATGAACATCGTGGTGAGGGGGGAGACCATCACCGAAGCCGACTGGTGGGAATTCTTATGGAGGAACGTCCCCTTCCACGGCGCACCCGGAGGATAACGACAAGACCCCTGTAGCAATTAACCTTCCACCACTATGAAGGTGGCGGTCCACACCACTTCCTTGAAGGTCAGTATGGGTACTCGAACAACTCCGCTTTCAGTCTTTTTGAGAAGGAACAGGTCGATGTGAAGCCTTACTTTGTACTCGCCCGCGGGCAACCTACCAATCGGAATCAACGCAGTTGGGCTGGTGAAAGCCTGAGTGACTGGCACATCTTCGCTCGGGTCGGTGAAGTCGGCGCTCAACAGGAGCTTGTTGTCCTCGAAGCTCAAGGACGTGACCTCGATCTCGTGTCCGCCGGTGGGAAAGTCTCCTCGAGATATGAGGATGCTGATGAAGTCTTGGGTGGAAGTCCTCGTGGTTGCGTGGTCTTTCATCATTTTCCAATAGTCGTTCAAGACAGCCCAGTCACCTGTTTCATAAAGGACTACGGGGTCGGTGCCCGTGGCGATGATGTAGATTCTTGGCTCAAACAGCCCCACCGTTCCGTAATACTCATACATTACGCTTTTTAGGCATCTGCCAGAGACTCTAAATTCTGTCTCCGTCACGACTCTATCTTGGTTAACAGTGCCCCTCCAGAGGACCCAAAAAGTCCCTCTGGTCAGCGATTTGTATTCAGCCGTCATCTCGTAGGTGGGCTTAGGTATGACTGGCCAGCTTATCGTAACCGTCCACCCGTCACCTGTGTATTGGTGTGTGGTTCTTCCGACGAGTCCCGGCGGAGTTACATCGCCGCCGCTCCACTCAATGTCTCCTATGAGATCAGCAGTTTCCTTATGATGAGCCCTAATATAATCCATCACCAGTTCTCTAGCCTCGATAACATCGACGCCCCCTTCTTTCAAGAACTTCTGGTTTAACTCGTCCCAAATCCCATCAATCACCGCTGAGACGACCGTTCCTCTTTGCACCACCACCCATATCTTGTGGGGAGTTATCACCTGAAGCAGAATTTTTCCAGTTCGGTCCCCATAGCCTGAATGGGCGCAGCTGAAACTCAGCTGGACGTTCCATGTCCAAGGGCAGCCAGACTCAGCAACTACGTCTTCCACCTTGATCGAGCTAAGGATGCCGTCGAAACGGAACGTGGGACAGCTCAGTAGAAAATCCAGTGCTGTCTGAACTGCTCCCGACTCAGTGTATTGTGCCTCGTTTACGGTTACGGGAATCTTCGCGGTTTCTATACGAGGTTGTCCGAGCCAAACACCCGAAACGCGGTATTTACCGGGTTTGACGGGAATAAAGCCTCCACCCTTATAGTCGTAAGAGTATAGATTCCAATCCACGGTTTCCGAAAACGTCTCCCCTGGCCGCAGGGTAATCTCCATGACGTATTCGGGGAAGGCTTTCCCCTCACTCCACTTCGCCACTAACTGATCGTTTAGGTCGTAGAGATACGCATCGAAGAAGGGAGGGCCCATCCAAAAAGTTACGTTCTTGCTGCCGTTGTTTTTTAGGGTCAAGACTATCCTAACGGATTCTCCGACAAGGACCACGGTCTTGTTCAGGGTTATAGACAGTTCTAGATTCCCTTGCCATCCTCGAGCAGTATGGTTCTGTGTTTCCCCAACCAGCATCCAAGCTCCGAACACGATAGCGCCGAAGACCAAACCTAACATGATGAACCCGCAGACCGGCTTCCATTGCACTCTAATTCCCTCGCAAATTTGTTTCCCTTCAGCCCCATATTATCCTATAGTCTAGAACGGTTTGTACTAAAATTAGAACGGGTTGTTAAACGTTTCATGCACAAGGTTTAATTGGTCGTCGTTCAAGATGTAGGCGGTATGGCTAAAGCGGAAAGACCGTCTCGTTATCGATGGGCGATCCTAGGTTTAACGTTTCTTACCACGTTTACAGAGCACCTCTTCTTGTTCTCTTACTCACCACTGCTTTCGCGGATAATGGCGGAGATGAACCTCACCTACGCTCAAGCAGGTCTCATCCTTCCAACGAGTATTCTCATAATTATTTTATTGCGTATCCCTTGGGGTCTTCTTAGCGACCGCATCGGGTTTAAGCTAACGATGGGACTGGCCATCACCATCATGAGCCTCTCCGGACTTTCGCGAGGCTTTGCCATAAACTACTGGATGTTGCTGATAGTTGAGATGCTATTTGGAGTGGGGGTTGCAGCGATCATGCCTTGCCTACCAAAACTGGCCGCTGCATGGTTTCCTCGTGAGGAGCTGGGCCTAGCAACGGGCATTTATGTTGCTGGCTTTTCCATCGGTAACATGTTTGGGTTAGGCATGACCCCCTATGTTCTTGCATTGTTGGGTGCTTGGAGACGGGTCTTTCTTGTCTACGGCCTTTTTGGTGTAGCGTTGGCAGCGGCATGGTGGTTAACCGCAAGAGCGCCGAAAACCAGCGATCAAACGTCATTAACGCATAAGGCGAAGCTAAATACTTCGTTGTGGAAGGACCTCGCTGCAATCGTTAGAATGAGAGAAGCGTGGATCTTGACCGGGCTCCTCCTTTGCGCCATGGGAAGCTATGATACCGTTTGTATATGGCTTCACAGCATACTAGAGGTTAAGGGCGTTCCGCCCGTCACCGCGGGGCTCATCGCTGCTATGCTTCCCCTCGGATTCTTAGTTGCCAGCACCACCATAGGCGTGCTATCGGACTGGGCTGGCCTGAGGAAGCCCTTCCTATGGATCCTTGGGGTCATTAGTGGGCCGGCCATTCTAGCCATAGAGAAGTCTCAAGGCGTCCTTCTATGGGGCACCGTGTTCGTAAGCGGCTTTTGCACCATGGGGGTTCTGACTCTTGTGCTCCTGATCCTTGCGGAGCTTCCAGAGATATCAAGGTTTATGGCAAGCGTAAGTGGATGGGTATCCTCTCTGGCAAACATCGGCACCCTCATCATGCCCGCGGTGGTGGGATACTTTAAAGACGTAACTGGGTCCTTTCTTCTCGGCGTCATCATGATTGCCGTTATAGCAGAGACGATACTGGTGCTGGGTCTAATGATCAAGGAAACAGGTAGAAAGAGTATTCTTTAATATGGAATAGTTGCTATTGCAGAGCATCGCGGGTATCGAGCTACTTAAATAGGCAGTTCGCTCCTTTCCAGATTAAGGGAGGTTTGAATGGCCTCTATGAGTGTTGATGCTCGCTTGTGGAAGCAGGCGTTCGTGCTGTATAAACTAGCGGAGATGGGCGCTTGCAGACGAACCGTGAAAGTCTCCACAGAGTACTTAGCTGAAAAAATGGGTTCTTCTCAGCAAACCGCGTCCCGTCACCTCATTCAGCTGGAAAAGAAGGGCTGGATAAGAAGAACCATCACTCCCGAGGGTTGCCTCATCAAGATGACGGATTCTGGAACAGCTGAGTTGAAGAGGCTGTACTCGGGTTTGCGCCTGATAATGGAAGCAGCCTATCCTCCGTCCGTTACGTTAGAGGGGGCGATCTTTACCGGGCTGGGCGAGGGAGCCTACTACGTGACGAGGGAGGGGTACCGCAAACAATTCATGGAAAGGCTGGGGTTTGACCCATACCCAGGAACCCTCAACCTAAAGCTAACCTCTGACTACGACATAAAAACAAGGACAGAACTCGAAGCATATCCCGCTGTAGAAATTCAAGGCTTTAAAAACGAATCCAGAACTTTTGGACCCGTGAAGTGCTATCCCGCCGTCATCAACAACAAGGTGAAGGGGGCAGTCGTGCTCGCTTTACGAAGCCACTACAACTCCTCAGTGCTGGAGGTCATCGCCCCAACCTACCTACGTAGCCAACTAAAACTGAAAGACGGAAACAAAGTGAAGGTGGAGGTTCTTACTCTCCCGTGATGCAGACTATCTCTTAAAGGACTCGATGATTTTTCTCTTAATCTTTGAAGAGCTGTTGAGCTCGTTCTTTCCAAATTTTCCGACCTTCACGATCTGGATGTGAAGTCCCCTTTCTGCCACTGCTCTTCGTACCTCCCTTTCTATGCCTTCTTGATCGTGCCCAACGGCAATTACATCGGGCTTTATTTTTTCGACAACGTTGCCTATGTCGAAGTCCTCGTAGCCTAGGATGGCTTCGTCTACCACCTTTAAAGATTCCACGAGCGCTCTTCGCTGATCCTCGGGCATCACCGGCTTCTTTCCCTTCCTTTTCTCTACAGTGCTGTCTCTGGCTATAATGACGATGAGCTCCGCATTTTCTCCACCCGCCCTCTTCGCCTCTTCCAGATACCTCACGTGTCCAAGATGGAGTAAATCGAAGGTCCCGGAGGCTAAAACAACCCTTTTCTTCCTCATTTCTTTATCTGCCATGAAAACTCCACCACCCCCAGCAACCGTAGTCCATCCAGCAAACCCTCACAATACGCAACCGATGCCAAACTCGTTTCCAGCTTATTTCTCTCTCGATAGTATTTAGCGTCTTCTAGTTCCGGTCCATGCAATATTTAGTTTCCTCCAAGTTCCCCTTTTTTCTACATATTTATTTTTGTGGCCATTGGAACTCCGCTATGCCTAGTAGTCTTAATGCGTCGAGGAGTCCCTCGCCGTAGGCTACAGATGCTAGTCCGGTTTCAAATTGTTTTCTGTCGCGATAGTACTTTGCGTCTTCGAGGTAGCGCTTAGCCACGTCAACGATGTCTCTTGCTTTTTCCCTTTCAACGGTCACCGCGTCTCGAGACAGTTTCATTTCAGCAAGGACCCGCTCGGTATTCTGGATGTACTTGGACAATAGTTCCTTCACAGCGGTCATTTGACTATCCCCTGTGCACTGTTAATCCCCTAAATTCATTGACTAACTATAAAACTTATGCTTGCTAGTAAGGCGAAGGTTTCTATCTGAAAAAATGTGGAGACATCCCCCCGCAAACTCTCCCTTTTTCTGTTTTCGTATCGTCTCGCCGTTAGCGCGCGCTATTTTTTGTCAGTCATGCGCGCTGGAGGCAGTGTCCCTACAACACCTGGCGACAACGACAAATCGAGTAACGGTAGAGTAAATGTTATCAGCAAAACGATGGTTGCCATAGTTTGTTGAGGATGGTTTAGGTTGGGCGGCTGGAAGGATTACTTGGCTTTCCTGGATGGCAGCCCCTACTCCGTGCAGCTCCTGACGTCTAGCTTGGCACCAAACCAGCCCATACGAGAAGCCCAAGCCGTCAAGGTTGAAGCCTTAAACTACACGTTGTGGCCCTTCCAGCAGAAGATCCTAGACAAGATCGGCGGGGACACCTTGATCCTTGGGCTGCCAACAGGACTAGGAAAAACTTACCTAGCCGGAGCCTACCTACACAGGGAATCAACACAAAAGCCCATACGGGTTCTATTCCTCACGCCCTCTGTCCCCCTCGGCGTTCAGCAGGCCCTCTTCGCCCAGCGCATGCTCAACCTAGACGCCTGCTTCATCTCGGGCAATATCCCGCCCGATAAGAGGAACGCCTTGAGGGTTTGGAACGCGGGCTTCGCCGTCTCAACCCCACAAACCTTCTACAACGACGTGTTGTCGCCGTTCAGCCTCAGCCTTGACGAGGCTAGGAGGATGGAGGAACCCATCCAGATGCTGGCTAAAGTCTTCAAGGATGCAAACTTCACCTTCCCCTACGATGTTGTAGTGGCAGATGAGTGCCAAGGCTACATCGGCGAGACCGACGGATACTCCATCCTGCTCGCTGCGAAGGCCTGCGGAAGCCGCATCCTCGCCCTCAGTGCCACACCCCAATTGCATGCGCCCAAGCGACTCGAGGAGCTGAGGAAGATCTTCGACCAGATTGAGGTGTTCTCGGTGGAGGACCCGGAGATCAGGCGGTATGTGCCGGATAGGGTGGTGTTTCTGGTGAGGGTCTACGCTCCTGAGAGCCTCCTAAGCGTGTACGGGCAGCTGGGGAGGGTGGCGCAGCGGTATCAGAGGAGGATCAGGGAGATTTATGGTCCAGAGCACCTGAGGAAGTACTGCAAGGAGCATGGGCTCTGCGTCTGGCTCCTAGCCCTGAAGATGCTCAAGTTTAGGCTTGTGGAGGACGGGGCGAGCAGCGTCCTTAAGTATGGAACATGGAAGCTGAAGGAGCTGAGACAGCCCGTGAAGGAGCTGGACGGAAAAAGCATTTATGAGTCCTATCAGCAGGCGCTCAAGGAAGGCTTCAACCACAAAATCTTCGCAGCCATGAGAATCCTTAAGCAGGAGCTGTTCGAGAAGGCCATCGTGTTCATGGAGTCGGTGGAGGCCGCCAAACAGCTCGGAGCCATGCTCCACAAGTCGTATGGGATGGAGGACGTAGCCGTGCTGGTTGGGAAGGGGAACATGACCATGGAGCAACAAGCGTCCGCCCTCCTACAGTTCAAGGAGAAGGCCCGCATCCTCGTCTGCACCAGCATAGGAGAGGAAGGCTTAGACATACCCACCGCGGACATCGAGGTTTGGATGGACCCGCCCAGCAACCCCAAAAAGTGGATACAGCGCTTCGGACGTATCTTAAGGCAACCGGGGGACAAGAAGCTGGCTAGAACCTACGCGTTGATCAGCCTGCGCACCCACGAGAAGAACAAGCTCCTAAGCGTGAAGAGGAAGGCCGAGAAAGTATACGGTTTCACCCAAAGACTGGTGGTGAAGCCTCGAGCCAAAGCCCTGCCCAAGGAGCAGAGGACCCTAACCCAATATTTGAGGTGAGACCATGTTTAGGTGTGATGGTTGTGGTAGGAGCTACCGCAAAAAGCAACTTGAGAAGATCTATGTTTTGTTGATCCAATCCAAGATTTGGGAGCCCGAGCCCGAATCTGAGCAACACGTGTTTTGCAGCCTAAAATGCCTGGAAGACTTCATTCATCAAAGAGGAATCTAATCAACCCTCCCTAGCGATCTTCAAAGGCGTTGTCTCATCTATTTTCTTGAATGTCCAAGGGTTCTTCTTGGCGTGTTTCCATCGCACGGCGATGTAGGCTTGAAAGCCGAAGCTCCGGCAAAACTCCACCAGCCCCTTGAGGTCTCCCTCATAAAGGTAGAGGAACCTCTCCTTGGTCACCTTCACCTCGTAGGCGCGCCTGTCCCCACCCTTGGCTGCCAACACGTCGCAGGGAAAACCCCTCCCACCGCTGACAGGAACCCTCACCGCGTAGAAGCCTTGTTGCCTCAGCAGCTCAACCAGCTCCAGCTCAGCTGGGTACCCCCTCCTGAAGGCCACCTAAAACCAACCCCTACGACAACACTGAAATTATAGAGGAGGGATTCCCAGTTATCCCTTTTGTTCCGCCGTCAAGTTTTCGTAGAACGGGTCGCTGTTTCAGCGGGATGGCTGTGGTGGGCGCCTCACCCTTCCTTTCCTCGTTGCAACAACCTCTTCTTTAACAACCTCCCTTGCTTCTCCTACTTGCCGCCATAACTCCCTTCTCAGCAGGTCCATGACAGCGTATCTGACGGCCGCGCTCCTAGATGGGTATATGCCCTGCCCAACCAGCTTGTCCAGCCCCTCCAAGTAGGCCTCGGGAAGCAAAACCGTCACCAACCTCAATTTTAATTTCCTCCAGCGTTACGTGCTTGTGCCTCGAGAGCCACCTGAAAACCTCTCTTGCTGTCCTAAAAATCTTGTTAAGTGCCAGCAATATCTCAACATAACATGCAAGTGACGCGCATGGCATAAGAAGCCTTGATAAGAAACACCAACCACGTGTCGTAGGGGGGAGGAGAAGTGGCTGAGGAGAGGGAGAGAATAAAGAGGATGGCGGAGTTTCGAACCCTGCTGGAGAAGCGCATACAAAAGGCGGAGGATGAACTGAAGAGGCTGCGAGTTTTCCATGAGTTCGTTGAAGCCGCCTTGCTAGAGAAGGAGTTGAAGAGGGTGGAAGCCGCGAAGCCTGTTTCCCCGCCTCCCACCCCGCCCCAGGTCGCACCAACAACACCCATGGAGCATGAGGAGGCCGTTCCGTTAAAGACGGTCACCGGCGAGTTGCTGGCAAACCTCTATGTTGGGGAGGACTCCATGCGGGTGGTGCTCGTCGAAGACAAGGAGTTCAACGTCAACACCCCACCGTTCACTGCCTTCCTCGTGGATAGGGTGCTGGCCAAGATGCAGGAAAAAGACCGGGAAGCTGCGATGGTGGGGGAAATCACCCCGGACAGGGTCCTCTCCTACCACATCGCTCGAGACGGAGACACCATCCGAGAAATCTTTATCCAAAACGTCACGCCGGATCGATCGCGGGAGCTGAAGTCAGCTATACGCTGGACCCTGGAGAGGATGTGGGAGAAGATGTCCATGAAAACCTCCTGATTTCGCGGAGTCCTTTTTCATCAAGAGGGTGAAAACTATCGAGGAATGGGAAGAATTAGATACGTATAGGCTACTCAACGGCAGCCAAGCACAGTTCATCAGCCGGTATCTTTACGATAGAAACAATCCATATTATGGCCCCGTCATCAGTAATTTTTATGCCGACTTCGACTGCGAAGATAACCTAAAATTGGCAAAAGCAGAAGCAGCGCATTTCGTCACGATTTTCCGAAACTATGGCGTTCCTGAAGAAGCAATCAAAATAAGGTTCACGGGCGGAAAAGGATTCAGCGTAGAGATCGCCTTCCAATGCTTCGGCATAGAACCAAACGAGTATTTGCCCGACATTTTTTATGATATGATGAAAACGTTGAAGGAAACGTATAAATGGAAGACCGTAGACATGCGGATTTATCATAGGCGACAGCTTTGGAGACTTACTAACACTAAACATGACAAAACGGGATTATACAAAATTCCGTTGAGGGAACTCCATTTAAAAGAGTTCGACGTAGACAAGATTAAAACGTTGGCTCAGACTTCTCAACCGTACGGACCATACAAATGTGACATCGACGAAGAATTTATGGTAGTGCCTGCTCTGGCGGAAATGTATGAGAAACATAAGAAAAGGGTGATGGAACAAGTCCAGAAAAGCCAAGAAAAACTCGTGGAGAGACTTCCCGAACAACCTAAAAGCTTCGACTCTAGTAAGATTTGGTACTGCGTAAACGAAAGAATTAAAAAAGGATGGAAAGAACCCGGACGAAGACCCGTAGCGTTCTATATTGCGGTTGCCTTGAAGAGACTCGGAGCCAACGAAGAACAAGTCATGCAATATCTGTTGGAGTATACCAAAAACTGCGAGCCTCCCTTGGACTTAAACGATCCTATCATCGTAAAAGATTTGAACCATGCCATCGAAATGGCTTATAAAAATCCATACGTGACTCATTGCAGGACGTTCTGCTTTGTGGAATTATGCAACAAGAGTAAATGTTGGCTATATACCGAACAGCCTAACGTGAAAATATTTGCGCCGGACATTTTGGCAAAAGCCAAAGAGAAACTTATGTCGCCGGACTTAGAGGAATGGGCACAAAAAACTTATGATCAGCTAATCTGCCGAGAATGTAAGAACCGAATGGTTCTCCACTACTATGAGTTAACGGGGAAAATGAAAGACCCCTCCATGAAAATCATCATTTTATTGAAGGGAGAGCCGGGCGGGGGAAAAACGAGGCTCGCCAACAAAACTTCCGAGTTGCACCGCACGTTCAAGCGGGGAAGATTTAGCGAACACGCCATCGACTACCTAAAAAAGAAGCTAGACCAATATGACCTGTTATACCTTATGGAGATCGTAACACTTGGCGGAGAACAGCAGGGAATATCCACGCTCAAGTTCCTCGGAGCAGACGACCAAGGCTACACCGTGGAAATCACTCAACGAGACAAAAGTGGCAACATGACAACGCAGGAGTATAAGATTCCGCCGATGACCGTTATAGTTACCACCGTGGATGTCCAAGTAGAGAGACAGTTCGAGCGGCGTTCAGTGGTAATCAATGTAGACGACTCACCAGAGCAGACAAAAGCCATTTTAGAATGGAAGGCAAAGAAGCATAAAGAAGAAATCTATGAAAAGTTGGGCTTAAAAGAGCCTGATCCCAACCCGAAGATTTTGGAGGCTGCAATCAGCCTAATCGAGGACTGCGACGTCGCCGTCTTGTTCGCGGAGACCATAACAAAGCTGTTTGAAAAAGAAGACCTGCCGTTGCGCGTTAGAGGAGACTATGACAAGATTATGACATTGACTAAGATGCGCGCAGTTTGGCATCAATTCCAGAGACCATGGTCTAAGGGGAAAGAAAAGAAAATTATATATGCGTTGCCTGAGGACTTCGTGAAGAGCATGTTTTTAGCGGAAGAGACCGTCGTCCAAATGGCGACGGGGGCAGAAAAAAGAATACGAGACGCTTTACCTTTCATTCTACAGTTGAAAGATAACATGACTTCGGCGGGGAAAGACGAATGTGTACAGGGATTCACCGTGGAAGACCTGCAAAAAATCCACAAACCTCAGAGAAGCGTTAGAGTAATAAGGGATATTCTGGGCGCATGCATCGATATGGGACTGATTCGCTGCGATAAATATGGACGCAAAAATGTGTATTCGATAGCAGACGCAAAAGCCTTGACAGAGCTAGGGGACTCGGCGATTCGGCGAACCGCCGGGTTATTGATCCCCGATTTGGAAAAGGAGTTCAAAACAGAGTTTGAAGCAATTGTGCAACGCGGAACCCCGGAAATAGTGATCCCGGAAATTTTAAAAAATCGAAAACGCGATTTCTGGCTTCTCGATTTCCAAATTGCTGAACAGCCCAAGAAAGGCTCCGAAATAGAAAAGAAGGAAGCCAACTTGGAGGTGGCAAAAACCGCCGAGTCATTGAACTCCGAAGAGCCAAAGAACTGGAAAGAAGTCTTTTCGTCTGAAGGAGGATTCAGCGATCATGCTGCTTAGTGTAGAAACCATAAACCATCCCAAATATGGCTCCCTGCTGGAATGCTGGTTCATAGGCAGTATGCACAAACTCGTCCATTCACCTTTCAAACCTTACTTCTACAGCTACGAACCTTTGTCTCATCGTGGGAGCCTTCATGGAACAAGCAATCTTAAACGAACATTGTCATGTGCCGATTTTTTGGAGAAACGTTTTGGAGGAAAAACGAAGCCGTGCTGAAATCCTTAGTGATCGTTCCCAACGAGCGCACTCAAGATATGAGGAGCCTAGTGAACATAGCATCTGCGGAAGCTAAGCGTAGGGAGGGAACCCACCAGGACATCCCTATACGCGCACTCAAGTTCATCCCTGAACTTGGCGTTTACGTTGCCATCTACGACTGGGAGCATAGCTCCTCTGGCGCTAGAGGCCGAAAAGGAAGTGAGAAATGAAACCTGGATCCATCGTTTATGTACGCTACCTTGACCATGTGCTCTATCATCGAGGCGACCCAGTCGCCATGAAGCCTCAAGTGAGGGAGGCTGTGGGCTGGCTTGTCTACGACTGCGAAGATTACATTATAATATGCTGGGACCGAGACGCTGGACCCCCAACCCTAAAAGGCGGAGACCCTAAAGCGTCTGGGCTGGTCCTCTTGCGCTCAGATCTCTTGGAGTTGAGGAGGGTTAAGCAGGAGTGACGGATCAAGGTCAAGCAGACTTCATCTTCTCCAAGGCGGCCTTTAGAAGTGCCATATCCTCGTCAATTCGCTTATGGTGTTTCCTTATGCGGTATTGGAGGCTTCTTAAGAGGGGATGCTTTTCGTTCTTTTCGAGCCACCCCTTAAGGAGTTCTCTTTCCAAATCTGAAAACAGACGGGTTTTCAAGATATCTCACCCGCTATGTAGCTATTTCAGCGACATACTTAAATACTCCGTCGCTATATTCGTTACATGCCCAGCCTCGGCATGGGAGCGGACTGACGCAACGGATGAAGAGAAAGTCCCCATAAGCGAGGGTATGAGCAGTCGAGGCCGGAACCGAGGGTGCAGCCACTCGGGGGCGAAAAGGCTGACAAAAGCTTGGAGAACGAGAAAGTGAACAACCGACCTATGGGTAGACAGGGATTCTGGTGGAATCAACCAGAGACAAAGCCTGAGCTTGCAAGGCTGGTGCTCGACACAAAAAAGGATGGCCGCCGGGCCATACAAACCATCGCCTTCGACGTTCCTCAGCTGCCAGTGGAGAACCAGGTTATAATCGACTACGTTATAGGCTCGATGCGTGAGACCACCCCGCGCCTCATATCCTTCGCCCTCAAGAACCGTAGCATATTTGAACTAGCCAAGTTCCTTTACCGCCATAAGTCCCAGAGCGCCAAAACCCTGCAGCTCTACGTCTTCGCCATCGAGAAGTTCTGCAGCTGGGTCAACAAGGCCCCGGATCAAATCATCCTAGAATGCGTGACGGCCCAGGGCTACCCAGACTCTGGCCAGCTCTACGATTATGGCGCGTTGTTAGACGACTGGGTTGGCGCGTTGCAGGCTAATAGCTTGGCTCTGAAGACAGTGAGTAACTACGCAACCGCGGTTCAGTCATTGTTCATCCACAACGGCTTAACGCTGTACTATCCATACCAGCTTTCAACAAGGATCATCTACAGGGACAGGGCTCCAACAGCCGAGGAGCTTCAGCAACTCATAGACATGGGAAACCTCAGGGACAGAGTGGCCATCAGCATGTTGGCGCTCGGAGGGTTTAGGCTTGGAACCCTGTGCATGCTACGATACTATCACGTCATGGACGACTTAGAAGCTGGAGTCACGCCGGTGCACATCCATGTGGAATGCGAGATCACCAAGGGCAAGTATGGCGACTACGACACTTTCATAGGCCGGGAAGTAGCTCAGTGCCTAAAGGCGTATCTGGACTATCGCCACCATGGAAGCTCAAGCGGTAAGATACCGCCAGAAGAGGTAACGCCTGAAAGCCCTTTGATCCGGGACTTAAGGAGTCGCCAGCCAAAGCCCATAACCCCTCAGCGCCTCCACTACTCGATACAGAGACTCATGAGACAGACGGGCTTACTAGGCGTGAAGCGTGGATCACGATACAGGATTAGACCCCACTCGATACGCAAGTTCTTCCGCACTCAGATGGCCGCGCTTGGAGTGGACCGAGACTACATTGAGTACATGATGGGTCACATGGTCAGCACCTACCACGACATCCAAATGAAAGGCGTGGAGTTTCTCCGCAACGTGTACGCGGCAACAGGGCTTAGCATCAGACCAAAGACTAGGCTCGGCAAGATCGAGGCGCTTAAGGAGATCGTGAGGGCGTGGGGAATGAACCCGGAGGAGATCTTAACTAGGAAAGCGCTTACCATGCGCGCGGCCACTTACGTCGCGCCAACACAACGAGAAGAGCAAGAGGTCAGAGAGCTCAGTCAAGCGTTGAAGGAGATGCTTCGCAAGGAACTACTTGACAACAGATAGACTAAATATCGCATGGGGCGGAGTTAGCGTCTTCTAAATAACGTTTAGCCGTTTCAAGAACGCAGCTGATTTTTTCTTCATCAATACGCAGGGAGCCTTTGGCTACGGTCATTTCGTTAAAGACCCGCTCCGTGTTTTGAATATACCTGGGCACCATTTCCTTTAGAGTCAATTAATCCCCTCCCGTACTTGTTCCGGCGCCCCTGCTAGAGTGATGAGCGCCTCCGCCTCCATGAAGTGGAGCCTCCCCGGGAAAACAAGGATATGGGGAGGAGTACCAAAGTCGTAATTCATCACCTCCCTCACATGGCCCGCTTTGACGGCAGGTTCCCTTGAGCCTGCCCTAGCGACGCCCACCACAAGCGTGTCTAAAGTAACCACACGACCCCTCTTTCGCTTCTCCATAGCTAAGAGCGCACCTAACCCATCCCTTATCGTCATGTACCGACTTTCCTCTACATTGATATCTAAGAAGCATAACGTGTGGAGCCCCATCTTCCTATTTTCCAAAATCACGCCATAAGGGGTTTCAGGAACCCAGCCCTTCTCAGGAAAGGGAATGGTCACACTTCTCCCGAACTTATAATTTTGTAAACCAGACAATCCGATCACAGCCGAGACAATCGACGCCCCGTGAACAACATGAGTTTTAATTCCCTCCTTCTCCGCGCGAACCCTCAAATCCACGTGAGTGGTCGCAATCAAGGGGTCGCCCGGAACCAGCAAAACAGCCTTTCCCCTCCTCGCCTCTTGCAGGATCAGACGCCCGCCCTCCTCCTCTAAATCTCGTCTGGAAACAACAAAAACTTCCCTCCCAACAAGTCTTACTAACGCTTGAGTTGACAATCCCGGCATCAAGCTAGTGTAAAACTCCGCGAAAACTGTGTCCGCCCCTCTTGTCTCCTCCAGTCCGCGAAGCGAGATGCCTGTCTCGTCGTGCAAGCCTAAACCCACGAAGATTAGCTCACCCAAAGCGCTCAACCCCAGACGACTACACTAATTTAGCAACGAAAAATATTAGGGTAGCTCCGTATACAAATTAGAGAGGCTGACTCTGGAGAGGGCCCGTAGCTCAGCAAGGCAGAGCGGCGGACAAGGCAAAAGCCTTGGCTGAGGCTCTTAACCCGTAGGTCCCGGGTTCAATTCCCGGCGGGCCCGCCATTTCTCTTCTTCTACTTAATAACTTTTGCGAAGCTGCTTCAAAGTGCAGACTTTATTGCAAACGGAACTAAATACCATACGACGTTTATATCTATGGCATTAATTATTTTTTGCATGGTGAAGGTTTTGACTGAAACAGCGACCGTAACGAGTAAAAGCATGGTTACGATCCCGGTGAAGATCAGGCAGAAATATGGTATTAAGGAAGGCATGAAGGTCGAATTTGTTGAGCTGGAGGACGCGGTTTTGATGATTCCATTAAGGAGCCTCAAGGAGTTTAGAGGCGTGGATAAAGTGCACGAAAAGGTTTTGAGAGAAGCCATTAGAGAACTCAACGAAGAACATCGGAAGGAAGCTGGCGAATAAAGAGAAAGCGTTACGTTGACTACTAATAAGGAACGTTCAAAGGTAGGGGAGGTCGAGGTCAAGTTCTTTGAAGTCTGAGGCACCTTGTTTAAGGGTTCCTAAGGTCCACGGGGAGAAAGCCATCGTTCTCGTTAGGAAGCTTAACCTTTTCAACAGAGAGCTGAAGGTTGAGCAAGTGGGAGAGCATCTATACATACCCCTCATTGGTGAGCCACTTCCCGCTGATCTTGAAGAACTGAAGAAACACCTCCCCGAACTGGAAACCTCTTCGTATAGGTTTTCTGAACGAGCTGAACGCCCCCTCAAGCTTATTGATATGCTGGAGGATAGGTTGCCACCACATCTTTTAGCAAGTCTCCCGAGGGCGATGGATTTTGTGGGAGACATCGCCGTTATTGAGCTTCCTCCAGAACTGGAGGGTTATAAAAAGGTCGTCGGGGAGGCGGTGCTGAAGGCGCATAAGCGGGTGCGCACTGTTTTGGCGAAGGCTGGTGCGGTCGAAGGAGTGTATCGTGTGAGGGAGTTGGAGGTGATCGCAGGGGTGGGGAAAACGGAAACCGTCCATAGGGAGCATGGCTGCGTGTATCATGTTGACTTGGCGAAGGCCTACTTTTCACCTCGCCTTTCCCACGAGCACGATCGAATTGCATCGCAGGTTCAGAACGGCGAAACTATAGTGGACATGTTCGCGGGGGTCGGACCCTTCTCCGTCTTGATCGCGAAGAAACGCGAAGGCGTGCGGGTGTTCGCCATAGACATTAACCCAGACGCTACACATTATTTGAAGAAGAACATTAGCGTCAATCATGTTCAGGGGAAGGTCACGCCGATTCTTGGTGATGTTAGGCAGGTCGTTGATGAACAGTTGATGGGGGTTGCGGATCGAGTGATCATGAACTTGCCAGAAAAAGCAATAGAGTATGTGGACGTGGCTTGCAAGTCCGTGAAACTTGACGGCGGCATCCTACACTATTACGAGTTTACAAGCCAGCCAGACCCCTTGGAACCCGCAAAGGTTCGATTGATCGAAGCTGTGAAACAAAACCATCGTAGCGTTGAGAAAATCTTGCTGGCGAGAATCGTTCGAGCAACTGCACCCTTCACTTGGCAGGTAGTAGTGGACGCTGAAATTCGTTAGGTACCTTCCACTGTGAGCGTTATCCTGACTTTTTGGAGCGGGACCCGCAACTTTTCCACGAGCTTTCTGGAGAGGTCCTTGGCAGCCCTATCTGCCCTTATGGCTATGGTTCGACCACAAACGTAGTCGCTCTTTCTCACCACCAAATCCGTGGGGTGATTAAACGATAATCGTGGGCTTCCTTTCGCCTTAACGACTTCCTTCACGTTCCCGGCTTCCACCGTGATCGTTATTTGCGTGTTCCCTCTTTTTGCTGCCTCCTTAAAGTTGGGATGCAAATCTGCCGCGCCCTTCGTCGCACTCACAGCAATAATGCAGTCACCACGCTTTGTAAGCACAGTTTCTTTTGTGACCTCAAACGTGGTCTCGTGAGAGGATTGAATGTTTTCATGCCCTCGTGCATCGATAACCTCAGTCACTTTCATGATTGTCCCTTCTATCACCTTGTAGTGGGTTAGTCGCCTATCCAAATCAGCTACGATCTTCACCACGATCCTCCTCAGTAAAGGGCTTCACCCGCCCTCTATCTACACTAAACATTTCGTCGATTAGTCTTACACGATACTTCACTAGAAGCAGCCGAATGGTCTCATCAACACTCTTCGCTTGCAGTTTGTCACGCAGCCTCTCCAACATTGCCAGCGTGTCTTTTGATACTTTCACGGTAGTAGTCTTTGTCAAGGATTACCACGTACAAAGCATCCAGCATACAACGTAAATATCTTCTGTGGCACATATATCATTAAGGACAGCGCGCGAATCTTTGTCTCGCGCAATCAGCTGCTGTCTTAGCTATTATAATTAACACCCTTTCAGTCCAGACTTTATCTATGGCTTCTTGGGCTTTACGAATAGCCTCAGCACCCTTTAAATCCATGAATCTATCATAAGTTTTAACAAGAGGTCGCGGGTCTTGCGACCAGGGAATTTTCCACATCTGAAATCTTCCATCATAATCTACAAACATACGTTGATGTTTTTCTTCTAATAGCTCTTTAGCAAAATCTCGACCAAGTATTTTTCTATAAATTTTAAATTGAGGAATGAACGTTTCAACCGCCTCTAATGCCTTTCTCATCTTGGTCGGATGGTTAAGAAATCTCTTATGGTAATCTCCTTTCCGTCCTTTTACTGATATCTTCTTTTTTTCATCAAAATATTCGCAACCCAGTAATGCCTTTCCTGATTCCTCGATAGAAAGTATCGCCAAAACATTAGCTGAAGAAAGCCTCCCAGCTTTAAGTAAAAACTCCGCATCCTCAACGAGCCTTTGAGCATTGTCCAAAGAGAGTTCGATGCATTGCTTCATGGTCTCCCAAGGAATACACCCACAATAAGTTTTTTCTTCTCGTATATCCTCTGGAAAACTGTATCCAGTAGGAGCTAATTCCTTTCCACAAATTTCGCATATAACCATAAGTTTTCTCCGACCTATCAAACATCTGTGTTATCCCAAGACATTTGGCACATCTCTGAAGTATACTTCGGCTGGAGTATTATAGCTTAGACTCATGTGCGGACGTTCGTAGTTGTAGTATTGGATGAATTTCCAGTGAAGTTGGAATCTGGCGTGTTCCTAGTCGTAGGTTCGGAACCATCGTTCAATCTTGCCTAGGGTGGTGGGTTTCCCTATTCCTCCGAGGATATGATTAATCCCTTTGGCTTCACAGTATGCGTCGAAGCTTGATTCTCCTCTGCGTACGCTATAGAATTGGCTTCCATGGTCAGTTAGGATATGGGCTCCGGTGCATATCTCGCTTACAGGCACCCCCTCCCCCCTCCTTCTAATGCACCAACGCCTCAGCTTCACAATGTCTCTCGGTTTCTTCATGAATGCACACTCTAGCTTCTCAACTTATGAGTGTGCCATATGTCATGGGATAATAGACGCCCTATCAAACATCAAAAACAGATATAAACTTCTTTTTCCCACATGGCGTGCGCTGTATTACCACTGTAGTTTTATGTCCAGCTTTGGTGTTTTGTTGCTGGATTTTGGGCATCCTAAACAGGGCTCAGCCCAAACCCCAACCCCAAATCAGAAACCAAACCCAACCTGTTTTACCCCTCACCCCCCTCCCCCCGGGTAGACTATTCCGAAAATTTTTCTTCATCTCAGGATGGTGGTGGTGAACAAAAATTATCTAAGCGCACCACCAAGAAAGATTTTCATAGGATCATTCAAGAACCTCTACAGAGTCTACTTTTCCATCCCCATCTAAGTCATATCCCTGAATTACCGTCGCAAAATTTTCTTCCTCCATAAAAGCCTTTAGAGCTATTTTCCAGAATTTGGTAATGGCTAAAACGCAAGCCTTAGTTCCCACCGCCTTATTGCCAGCTAAAACAATAATTCTTTTTTCCCTGTTCCAAGGATTAACAATTCTGGCGATTACCCCAACGGTGTCGCTGGTGTAAACGTTCCTAGTTTTCTCAGAGACCAATCCGCCGAGGAGGAACCCCTGCTCAGTGGGCATCACGTGAAATCGTATCGGCAAAAACTGGTTGATCTCCTCGGTGATGAGGTTGGTTCCGGGACCGCCCACCAGAATCAGATTGTTGCTCTCCTCCTTCTCCGCCTTTACATCCACATCCAGTTTTATCACGAAATCCTCCGGCAACTCCATGAATTGACCGAGGAAAAATGTTAAGTAAGAAGCGTAGTGTCCGTCCCTTGCCCTAGCTTTAAAGGGTCCGTGAGGGTCAGGACTACCCACGACGATCTTCCCATCAAAACTGTTGTCCTTAAGGAAAGGACTGAAAAACTGCTTCATTTTTTCGTCCATGCTAGGGACAGAAATCGCCTTAACCCTTCGGTAGCCAAAGGGGAGTTCAACTCCGAAGGCGGGGAAAGAAGCCTTATAATACTTTGCGATAGCTCCCTTCTTCTCTTCCTCCCTAACAACCTTCACCACACCAGCCTTTGCCAACTTTCTAATGTGGTAGTAAACCTTTTGCTCGTGCACCCTCAACCTCTTCGCAATCTGTATCGGGTACATCTCCTCCTCGCTAAGAAGCTCCAGAATCTTCCAGCTCATGTTGTTTAAAACGGCTTTAAGCATTGCAGGATGATCAAAAACAGCGATGTCCTTAACTTCGTATTGTGTTCTTTCTCCGCTAAGCAGCAGTTTCTTCTTCATAGGAAACACCGCAAGGGAAACTCCTAATTTTTGTGGTAGTGGAGTGGCTACGTCTCTTAACTAAGAAAAGTTCCCTTATAAACATTTTTTTAATAGTGTCAAACCGAATTTATAACTAAAATCCCCATTCTTTTCTATTTGTTTTAATAGCACCCGCTACGCAAAATGTTAGGGATGTGGAGAAGGGGAGATCAGGTTAGGAGGCTTTGGTTGGGCACTTAAGCAGGTGCGGCTATCTTGATGATTTTCTTTTTCTCACCACAAAACTGGCATTCGAAAGTGCCATCAGGATTTTTCTCCGAAAACTCGACCAACGCATGTTCTTTTCGTCCCTTGCACTTGCTGCACCACAATTCTACGAAAAATACGTCTTTATCCATTGCTTTTCACCTCTACGATTAATAATGATTCCTTGAAAACAAAAACATTATGAATCCAAAATTCTGATTCCGAGTCCACTTTAACATGTGTGCCTTTATGACATAAACATTTTAAAAAATGTTTTCAAATTGAGCTCTTAAAAACCTCGAAAACCCCTACAACCCCGCTTTTAGTTCTAAAATCGTTTTCTGAAAAAAACTTATAGGAACCATGTTTGACGAAATATTCTATGAAATGAAATAAACCTTGACTATAAAAACAGTCAAAATCATAGTGAGCTTGGAGGAATCTAAAGGCTGTTGCGAGGTTTCGGTGATGTGTGGAATATTTGGTTGTGTCCTTAGAGACGGCAACGCAGCGCCCATCATTCACGCTGCCTTAAAAAGGCTGGAATATCGGGGCTACGACTCTGTGGGGGAAGCCACCCTCCACGAAGATAAGTTATTCATAAAGAAAGATCAGGGGAAAATCGACAACGTTCATGCGCTATATAACTTGGATGACCTTCCCGGTCGAATAGGGATAGGTCATACAAGATGGGCAACGCATGGAGCCCCTTACCAAGTGAACGCTCATCCACACGTCGATTGCACCGGGCAGATCGCCGTCGTTCATAATGGGATCATTGAAAACTTTGGGGAGCTGAAGAGGGAACTTGAAGAGCTTGGACATGTTTTTCTATCTAAAACCGATACTGAAGTGATTCCCCACCTCGTTGAGGAGAGGTTGAAGGAGGGCTTAACTTTCCTTGAAGCAGTACGCGAGGCTATACGTCGATTAGAGGGTTCGTATGCCATCGCCATCATTTTCGTTAAAGAGCCCAACAAGATTTTTTGCGCTCGAAGAGAAAGCCCCCTAATGATCGGAATCGCTGAAAACGCTGCCTACTGTGCATCAGACATCCCCGCCTTTCTCCCATTGACGAACAGGGCAGTTATAATTGAAAATGGAGAATTTGTTATTCTGAGTGATGGAGAATACGAAATACGAAAGATCACCGACTGGAGTCTGGTGTCGAAGGAACCTAAGATAATTGATTGGTCACCTGAAATGGCAGAAAAACAGGGTTATCCCCACTTTATGCTTAAGGAGATCCATGAGCAGCCTCTGTCCCTCAAAAACACCCTTCGATTGCAGGAGCAATACTTAGAGCTCATGACCACTTTTCTCGATCGGGCTGGAGAGGTTTTCTTGGTGGCGTGTGGAACCTCCTACCACGCTTGTCTCGCTGCCTCCTACATGTTTTCTAAGCTGGCATTTTTAGCCACCCACCCCGTTATTGCGTCAGAGTTCATCGAACAGCATGGAAAGGCTGTCAACATTGACAGTACGATTCTTGCTGTCAGTCAATCCGGGGAGACTGCCGACACATTAGCCGCTGTGGAACACGCAAGACTTCGCGCCGCCACCATTTTGGGGCTCACCAACGTCATTGGATCTACTCTAACCCGCATCTCCCGCGTTTATGTTTGCCAACAGTCAGGTCCAGAGATAGGGGTTGCGGCGACAAAAACCTTTACTTCTCAGCTTTCTGTGCTATCTCAGCTTGCATTGAGGCTTGCCAAGAAAAGGGGAAAAGTCTCTCATGAAGAGATCGAGTATCTTGAAGAAAAACTGGAGCAGATTCCGGACATCGCTGAAACTATCATCCAAACTCAGGAGGAGAAAATTAAACAAATCGCTAAAAAGTATCGAGACAAACAATGCTTTTTCTTTTTGGGTCGAGGAATAAGTTCAGGTACCGCCCTTGAGGGCAGACTGAAGCTCCTAGAGATTGCATACATTCCGTCAATAGCCTTCCCGGCCGGAGAAAGTAAGCATGGGCCCATCAGCCTCATTGAGCAGGGGTTTCCAGTTATTTTCATTTGTCCGCCAGATGATACCCACAAAACGCTCGTGGGAAATATTATGGAGATGAAGGCTCGGGGGGCGTCTATTGTTGCAGTTATTGAGAAGGGAGACGAGGAACTGAGGGCTCTAGCCGATGACTATGTCGAAATAGAGGGGAGCGTGCCCGAGGTGCTCTCGCCCATATTGTATGTTATTCCACTGCAACTTCTCGCATACTACATAGCAATTAAAAGAGGATGCGACCCAGACATGCCTAGGAACTTGGCTAAGAGTGTAACAGTAAAATAATTTTAGTGCAAAATCTTAAGCACTCATTTCCAGTTATTCTTTTGAGGATGGAAAATGGAAAAACGGGCGTGGGAGAAATTAATTCAAAGGTTGATCGAGGAGGGTATCCTTCGGTCTCCTGCTGTTATTCGTGCGATGCGTCGAGTTTCTCGCGAGCCCTTTCTTCCCGAGAAGGTAAAGTCATACGCGGCGGTGGATTCCCCCCTTCCAATAGGGTATGAGCAGACCATCTCAGCGCCTCTCGACTGGCCGGGAACTGACTAGTCGGGCGAAACATGGTCTCCATCATGAATGAAGCCCTCGAACTGGAAGTGGGGCACAACGTACTGGAAGTGGGTGCGGGTTCAGGATGGCACGCCTCCACCATAGCTGAGATCGTGGCTCAAACCAACACACCAAAAGAACGGTGGGGCCACGTCTACACCATAGAAGTTGTTCCTGAGCTAGCGGATTTCGCGAGAAAAAACATCGAGAAGGCAGGGTACGGAGACCGTATCACGGTGGTTTGTGGAGACGGCTCAAGAGGATATCCGGAAAGGGCTCCGTACGACCGTATCCTGGTTACAGCTGCGGCTCCTAGTGTTCCTCAGCCGTTGGTCGAGCAGCTAAAATCTGGCGGAGTCTTAGTCATTCCAGTTGGGGGCATCTACCTCTACCAGACGCTCGTGCGTGTTAGGAAGAGGGACGGTAAAGTTGTGGAGGAAAATTTGGGTGGAGTTGCTTTTGTGCCGCTGGTCGGAAACTATGGTTATAAGTTATAACTTAAGGGAATAAAGATGTTAGAAGTTGTTAGGAGAGAACTCTAAGAGGCTGAACGTCCGAACCACGCTTCGAGTGTTACCTTTCCTTTCATCTTTCTTATGCCTTCGTTCATTTTTTCGAGGGCTTTTCTTACTCGGTCTTCGGAGAAGTCTCGTTCGTGGCAGAGGAATTCGACCACGCCTTTTACGTCGGGCTCCTTCCAAGCTAGTTTATAACTGTCCGTAACCTTTGGGTGGAGAAAGATTTCACGTATTCGTTGGGGGTCGACGGGGAACGCCGCCTCTTTTAGCTGAGGCATTTTTTCGAGGCTTCCATACTCCTTTACAAGTTTGAGGGCGGTTTTTGGTCCAATGCCCTTCACCCCTTCAGGGTTAAAGTCGGTTCCCACCAGAATGCCGACATCGACGAGCTGTTCATGGTTAATGCCTAGCTCCTTAAGAACGCGATCTAGCTCCACCACCTCCGGTATAACCTCAACGTACACGTTTTTTCTCGGGAGCTTTCTCCGCCCGCTGATAGTTACGTTTCGGACGAGCTGGGGGGCGCCGAAGAGGAGGCTGTCGTAGTCTTGGCTGGCGCAGAAATCTGAGTCTCCTTTCTTGGTGAGGTAGGCGGCTTGGGCTTCTCCTTCAGAGGGTGCCTGAACCCACGGCACGCCCATCAACTTTAGGAGTCGCTTCGAGTCTTCTGCCATGTAGTCTTTCAGCGTGGAGGTCATTTGAGCGTACGAGCGCGCCTCCTCGATTCTGCCCTCTTGCAAAGCCCTCTCATACTTTATCAGCGCCTCCTCCTTCACCTTGGCTCTGCGTTTGATTTCCACCTCTTTGAGTGCCGGTGGCACTCCATCGAACACGTAGACGGGCTTAACGCCCATCTCCACGAGGTTAGAGGTTCTATAAAGCAAACCGCTTAGGTGGCTGGTTATTTTACCACTTCTATCTTTAAGGGGTGTCCCATCCGGCTGCCGAATAATAGCGAGAAACTGGTAGAGGGCGTTGTAGGCGTCGATGGCGATGGACTTACCGCCTAAGCTCTTCAAGTCCACAACCGTCTTAGGTACCAAATCCCGCAGGTTCACGCCCAAAGCATAACACCGATATTTAAAGGCAATGCTGAAGTATTTATTTATATAAAAACACGGTTAACATTTAAGTTAAGGTGTAGAGGCTTAAGGCTTCCATAACACTGCACTATGTTGCAAAATCAAGGCGCAGACCTTCTCTGAGCCTCTTTATGTCGCTGTCTCCTTTCCCTTCACTAGCTCAACTCGTCTCTTCCCTTTGGTGAAAGGAGAAACGTAGACTTTGCCCTCAATCTCCATCCTCATCAACGTTTGGTTTAGGGTTCCAAAACCGATCTCCTCATAACTCTCCTTCAACAGGTCATAAAGCTCGACATCGGTCAACGGACCCCTCTTCTCCAGAATCTCCACGATCGTAACATGAAGTGGGTGGGGTCTCCAAGTTTTCATCGACGTTCGCTGCTCCTTCAAACTACGCTACGGGCGTGGTGGGTTTCTGCACCCGCCGAACCTGCCTCATGAAACCCTTATACCATGTCTCCATGTCTGGCAGTATGCTCGGCCCAATTTTCTCCATAGCCTTTTGAAAGTCTATGAGAGCGACCTCTTTAGTGTTAATGTCCTTACGCAAGGCATTCATGGCAGCCTCACGACAAAGCGCATCAATATCTGCTCCAGAATAGTTCTTGGTTATACCAGCTAAATGGGATAAGTCTACATCTTTCGCCAGCGGCATATCCTTCGTGTAAAGCTTGAAAATCTCCAGTCTCGCCGCTCCATCTGGTTCAGGAACATAAATCAAGCGATCAAACCTTCCAGGTCGAAGAACCGCAGGGTCCACGATGTCGGGTCTGTTGCTTGCGGCGATGATCACCACATCCTCCAGGGTCATTATTCCATCCATCTCCGTCAAAAGTTGGCTGATCACCCGCTCTGTCACACCGCTGTCAGCGTAACCCATCCCCCTCCTCGGCACAAGGGAGTCAAACTCGTCAAAGAAGACCACGGATGGAGCAGCCATCCTCGCCTTTCTAAACACCTCACGAATCGCCTTCTCCGACTCGCCAACCCACTTAGAGAAGACCTCCGGACCCTTTATAGTGATGAAGTTAGCCTCGCTCTCGGTAGCCACCGCCCTCGCCAACAAGGTTTTTCCACAGCCCGGTGGTCCAAAGAGCAGAATTCCCTTCGGGGGCCGTATTCCCACTCTCTTGAAAACTTCAGGGTTTTTCAAAGGCCACTCTACTGCCTCCTTAAGCTCCTGCTTCACTTCCTCTAAACCACCGATATCCTGCCAGTGAACCGTAGGCACTTCGATGTACACTTCCCTCATGGCGGTCGGCGTGATCTCCTTAAAGGCATTTATGAAGTCTTCCATTCGAACCTCCATCTTATCTAAGACGCTGGGCGGAATTCGCTCTTCTTCCAGATTTATTTCAGGCAGATAACGACGCAAGGCTTTCATAGCTGTTTCACGAGCCAACGCAGCTAAATCCGCCCCCGTATATCCATGCGTCATTTCTGTAAGCTTTTTCAAGTTCACATCTTGAGCTAGCGGCATTCCCCTAGTGTGAATCTGCAATATTTCATGCCGTGCTTGCTTGTCTGGCACCCCAATCTCTATCTCCCGGTCGAACCTTCCGGGTCTGCGGAGGGCAGGATCCAAAGCACCAGGCCTGTTCGTTGCGCCGATGACGATAACGTTTCCTCTTCCTGCCAATCCATCCATTAGTGCGAGAAGCTGGGCAACCACCCTCCTCTCCACTTCGCCGGTGACTTCCTCCCGCTTAGGTGCGATAGCATCAAGCTCATCAATGAAAATGATGCTGGGCGCGTTTTGTTGAGCCTGCTGGAACATCTCGCGGAGTCTTGCCTCTGACTCGCCGTAAAACTTGCTCATGATTTCCGGACCGTTTATAGAGAAAAAGTTAGCCTCAGATTCGTTTGCCACCGCCCTTGCCAGTAGCGTTTTTCCGCAGCCTGGTGGGCCGTGAAGTAGCACTCCCTTTGGGGGCTCTATCCCAAGCCTTTGGAAGAGTTCAGGGTGTCGTAGGGGGAGTTCAACCATTTCTCGTATGCGTTGAATCTCCTCGTGGAGTCCGCCTATGTCCTCGTAGGTGGTGCGTGGTACGCCCTTGGCTTCGGGTGCGGGTTCGTTTAAAATTTGTAAGCTTGTTTCATAGGTTATTCTGACGATTCCATGAGGACGAGTTTTGGTTACAGTGAAGGGTATGGCTTGTCCCAACATCATAACGAGGGTGGTGTCCCCCTCCACGAGAGTTCTTTCCATGAGCCTGTTTTTGACGAAGTTGGTGAAATCGTCATCCACATTTAATCGCATGTCAATAGGAGCCAAGACAACACTCGTAGCGTCCTTCACCTTTCCCGGGCGGACAATTACATACTCGTTAATCGCCACCCCCGCGTTCTTACGGGTAAATCCATCAATTCGGATGATTCCTCGATCTTGATCCTCAGTGTAGGCCGGCCAAGCTATTGCTGCGGTAGTTCTTTTTCCCACGATTTCAACCACATCGCCCGCAGAAATGCCTAACCTTTGCATAGTTCTTTGGTCAATTCTAGCGATCCCCCTGCCTACGTCACGTTGTCTAGCGTCGCCAACCTTCAATTGAGCCTCGCTCATAGCGTCACCTTCCCTTAGTTTTCAACGCCATATCTCGAAAAGTGCCCCTTCCATATAAACATTGAGTGTTAGATTCTCCGAACCATTAATGTTTGTATTTCGCTGATTTCATTAATTTTTTGTAAACGTTCCTCTATCTCCTCCAAACCCCCGGATTTTTCCTCGGGAACAACGATGTGCGCAATTAACGCGACGAGACCGAAGGCTATGGGTTCTTCGACGAATTTATAAACGGAGGCATACTCGGGCAGGGTTTTCTCCACTTTCTCTTTCAACATAGCAAGGTCGATGGTGATCTCAGAAGGAAAAATTTTCACGGAAACCACAACCTTTGACATGTGTCCCCCTCTTTACGGTCCAGTAAACCCACACTTTGGACAGCGATAAGTCCTTCCGAACCTACGACATTTAGAACAGCGCCAAATAACTATTTCCCCACAGCCCGGGCATGGAAACTTTGTTGCCTCCGCTCCCGGAGCAATGAGTCGATTGCAGGAAGTGCAAGTGGGCATGGCGATGCTTGTTGCGCTCACGATGACTCCTCAGGAGAAATTGGATATAGATGACTCCTCCTTATATGTGCTACCTTCTACGGAGGTTAAGCGCTTTATCTAGACAGGGAGACAGGGGCATGGTTTCGTTCAGAGGTGATGTTGCTTAAGGGCATGGAGGCATTAGTCGCGTAAGTGGCGGAATTGTTTAAAGGGGTGTTGGCAAGAATTTACTTAAGATTAGTGGCTAATGAGGAAGATCTTTGAACGAAAAAGCTGAGGTTGTGGTGGTTGGAGGCGGTCCTTGCGGTTCCTTCTCAGCTTTGACAGCGGCGAAACTGGGCGCAGAAGTCACGTTGTGCGAAGAACATGGGGAGATGGGGGTTCCCGAATATTGCACGGGTCATGTAAGTATTAGTGGCCTGAAACGTTTGAAGCTGCATTTACCAGAGAAGGTCGTTGAGAATAGGATTAGTGAAGCTTTTTTTTATTCACCGTTCGGTAAAGAATTCATGATTAGATGCGCTTCTCCTGTGACTCTCGTCGTTAACAGAGAATTGTTTGATAAGTATCTCTCAGAACTTGCGAGGAGGGCAGGGGTGCGATACCTATTACAGTCAAGAGTGGAATCGTTTTTCTTAGAATCGGGGTTTGTTAAGGGTGTCGTCCTTCAAAGGAGGGGGGTTAAAGAAACTTTATCGTCTGACATCGTGATCGATGCCGAGGGTTGCTCATCCGTTCTTTTAAAAAAGGCTGGGCTGAAAACACTCGATAGATCGATGATTGTTCATGGGGTTCAAGCAGAGGTAGACCGGGTGGACGATGTAAGCATGGATATGGTTGAAGTGTATCTTGGAAGAAAATATGCGCCTGGTTTTTTCGCGTGGATAGTTCCCAGAAGAGATGCCTCAGCCAAAGTGGGTCTAGCCACGAGGATGGGTGATCCCCGAGAATACTTACGTCGATTCATGCGAGAGCACCCCGTAGCGTCTAGAAAGCTGAGAAGAGGCAAGGTTACCAGTGTTTCTGTTCATCCTATCCCGCTTGGAGGAGCAATTCCCCAGACATATTCGAGTGGACTCCTCATCGTGGGAGACGCTGCCTCGCAGGTAAAACCAACAACCGGGGGCGGCATTGTCTCCGGACTCTTATGTTCTAAAATCGCGGGGGAGGTTGCGTACGAATCCCTACGAAATGGTGATTTTTCTGAGGCGTTTCTGTCGCGATATCAGTCTCGATGGAGGGAATTAATCGGTTTTGACTTAGCTGTGATGCTTAAAATGAGGAAAATGCTTAACCGGCTACCTGATGAAAAAATCGACAAGCTCATCAGTTTGTGCACAAAACTTGGGATGGACCAGATATTGCAGGAGGTGGGAGATTTAGATTTTGAAGGGAGGTCGCTGGTTCGCATGGCACGATATCCAACGACACTGGTTATAGCGTTTTATTCCATCTTGTCATCTTTGCTTCGCTGACCACTTATTTTCCTTCTCCAGCAACTGCGATATATGTCGGTTGATGGAATATGTCAGCCAGCGAAGTAAATTCCATATATTGAGACACAATACACACCATTCTGAGGCGAAACGATGCAAAGCAGGTGCGAGTTTCTTCTGAACAGCATCAGGCAGCGTGAAACGGTTCTAGAAACGATGCAATCGTTATTGAGGCTTAAACTGGTGGCAAAAAGGATCGATTTGACGGTCCTCGCTATTTATTATAAGGTTTGCAATGTGATATTAAGAGCCATGGTCAAAATAGTTTGGAGGAAATAGTAAGGTTTCGTTCCTTTTCGCGAGTGTTAGTGCAACTGACTGGAGAACGCTAACTTAGCTCAACGTTTAAATTCGTCTAAAACAATTGACACTCGACATGTCTGAATTTAAGTATAAACAGGTTATTGTTCTGCGAGTAGACTTGAAAATGAGTAAGGGGAAGATTGCGGCTCAAGCTGGGCACGCAGCTGTCTCTGCAGCTGAAGAGGCGAGAAAGCGATATCCTGACTGGTGGAGGGCATGGGTGGAAGAGGGTCAGTGCAAGATCGCTGTGAAGGCGAGGAGTGAGCAAGAACTTTTAGAACTGGAAAGAAAAGCTAAGGAGTTAAGACTGCCTTCCGCCTTGATTTCTGATAGGGGCTTGACGGAGCTTCCACCGGGCACGATAACCTGCCTAGGAATTGGTCCCGCACCTTCTTACCAAGTAGATAAAATAACAGGTAAGCTCGACCTTCTGTGAGGCAAGTCGTTTGAGAGTTCCTAGACTGGAGAAAGAACTCGGAATAGAGGTTTATGCCTCCCAATCCCCAGGGATTGGCGGGAGAATCCGCCAGTTTTTCGAGGACTTTGTGGTTGAGGAAGTCTTGGTGGACGGGTCGAGGGCTGAGGTGGCTGAGGTGCAACCGATCGAACCTCGGCAAGTTGCTGGAGAGGGTCGCTACCTTGTTTGTGTGTTGATTAAGCGGGGCTGGGATACGCTTCTTTCTGTTAAGGAGTGCGCGAAGCGGTTGGGCATAAGTCAGGAGCGCGTTCAAATTGCGGGAATAAAGGATGCTAAGGCTCTGACTGCTCAGCACGTTAGCCTCTACGGCATCGATCCCGAGCAGGTTTTGCAAGTTAAAATTAGGGATATTACCCTTTATCCGCTGCGCTTTTCTGATGAGATGGTATTTCCTCACCTTCTCTTCGGAAACCAGTTTCATGTTTTGATTAGAGCTATATCTCGCTCTTCTTCGGTGGTTGAGCAACGGATAAAAAACGTGCAAAGCGAGTTGCTGAATCTAGGTGGGATTCCTAACTTTTTTGGGCATCAACGCTTCGGCACGGTTAGACCGATCACTCACTGGGTGGGCAAGTTTCTCGCACGAGGCAGCTTAGAAAAGGCGACGCTTACCTTTCTTGCTCAACCAAGCCTATACGAGCATCCTGAGGCAAGGGAGGCACGTCAACGACTACAGAACACGCAAGACTTCAAGGAAGCGCTTCGCAACTTCCCAGAGCATCTCAAATATGAACGCTCGATGCTCAGTCACCTAGTCAAACAACCAAGAGACTTCGTGGGCGTGTTCCGAAGGCTGCCCCTGAAGCTACGCAAGCTCTTCCTCCAAGCCTACCAATCCTTCCTTTTCAACAAGTTTCTCAGCCAAAGAATCCAAAGGGGCATTCCCATAAACGAGGCTCAAACGGGGGATTATGCTGTATATCTCGACAGCCACGGGCTTCCCACCACTAATTTTGTTCAAGTGACTGCTCAGTCCCGCTCAAGCGTCGAGGAGGCGTTAAGTGAGGGGAGGATGCGCATCGCCATTCCACTCATAGGTTTTCAACAACCTTGCTCAGAGGGAGTGCAAGGCGAAATCGAACGGGAAATTCTTGAAATCGAAAACGTAGCTCCCCAAGACTTTAACATTTCACTCATGCCTGAAATAAGCGCACCAGGCGGACTACGAAACATCTTAGTGTCCACCGTTAGTCTTTCTGTTGAAAAACCAACCAAGGACTCGGCAAACCCCTCCAAGCGAAAGGTAATGTTGGGCTTCACGCTGCATCGAGGCTCCTATGCAACAGTCCTCTTGCGGGAGTTTATGAAGCCACAAGACCTAATAAGAGCAGGGTTTTAAGAAGCTTTTCCGAATTTTATATAACTTTTACTGCATTTGCGCTTTCTTAAGAACATCAAACCGTCCCTTTCGCAGATGTACTCAAAGCCATCCTTAAGGAGCCGTTTGATCACGCCAGAGTTTGAAAACAATGAAACCGACGTTAAGAGTCCCAAGCTTTGGAGAAGGCCAAGGTGAACTACGAAACGCTTTGCGTCTACAATCACATGCCACCATACTACAGCAGCGTGAAACTGGTGGAAGTGAAACTAACATGAAAAACCAAGAAAGAGATATTCTTCGCAAAACCTTGCGCTCATCAAAAAGGGTCATGTACATTACACGGATATTAAGAAAAAAGCGGTTGCATCATGCCTACGCTTCGCAACATCAAACATAGTCAGAAAACAGTTCTATCATTATCTGCTTCCAAACGGCTACGTAGAACGAGTCAGCAGAGGCATATACAAAATCACCCAAAAAGGAGAAAAGCTATTAGAGATTCTGTAAGAAAGGAAAGTTCTTGATATTCGCGATTTTCAGCGTCTCACAAATTCACAGATTGCGGCTGAACAAGAATGGTCTGCATTCCGAGTTAAAGAAAAGATCACAAACGGTAGCTAGGGTCCTTCCTAAGGCGGTCTTAGGTAGATGTGAAGTTGTCCTTTTGAGACTTTCAACTCTATTCCCCTGTCTGTGCAACACTCGGTCCCTTTTCTCAAGGCTGAAATGGCAAGAGTGTTTCGAAACGCTGTCCTTGCGCCAAGCAATTCCTTAGCTGCCTCCTTGGTCAATTCAAGCTCAAGATGAGTTACTTTCCATTCCTCTGGATCTATTATGACATCTTTAACTTTCCCGACTTTGTAGTCTTCGGCATAGACCTCTTTGTCCATTAACTCTTGTCCTCTCATCCTTTTTCCCTCCTTTCTAATTACATGTTAGTTTACAAAGAGGTAGTTCCAAAATGATCTAATAAATTTTCTTATAAGATTCGAATTTAGTAAAACGCATAGAAAATGTGCTTCAATCCGGACTCGAGTGAAACAAGAGTTGTAGTATCGGTTGAAATAGGAATCCTTTCTCCAAAAAGTGTTCTGTTTATTGAACAAACAACGGCTTTCATATCGCTTGCCATGCGAGACCAGATGACTTTATATGGAGAAAAAGTCAACTTAAGCAAAACGGAATTAAGATTATGGTTTGGAATCGAACAGAGACTCCAAAGGGGTACAAGATAGAAACTAGCCCAACCAAGAGAAGATACTACAGAGGTATCCAAATCCCTCATCATATCTTAGGTAAAAAGGGACACTAAGGTAATGAAGAATGACAAATCTAGTTGAATGGGAAAATAATCTGAAGTATTAGTTTACAATGAGTGGCAAATCCCCTCGCAAAACAACAAGTGTCAACAACCCCCAAAGAATTAAACAAAATATCCGCCCACGTGTCACAAATTTACATAGGTATGACATTGCATCCTGCCGATTCAGGCTTGGGTTTTGTGGGTCCTTTTTGAAAATTGGAAAACTTAGAAAAAGCCATAGGAATCCAAAACCTTTCCTTTTTCTCAAACTCTTTTACCATCCCATGAACTCATTGAGCTACGCTCGACAGTCAGCGTTGTTCTTATAATTGAAACGACCATGACGGCGGTTGCACCAGTACTAACAGTAATTACGAAGTGGGACACTTGAGTCTATATATTGCTAAGTGTCCCATTTTCTCGAAAATTCCATGTCTAGACATATCACATATCTAAGCTTATTTTAGGCTTCTGTTCTCTCTCTAGAGGGCTTTGGGACAAGAATACAAGGTTTTGGGACAGAAGGTGGGACAGTTTAAATTCAGATGCGACATTTGTCTGAAGATGTTTAAGCAGAACGGAGACCTTCCGAACATGTATACTATACTCAATGAAGGAAGGTGATAAATAGAGCCAACAGTCTTAGGTATAGGTTCAAGATATTAGGTAAGAGAAATTCTAAAAACAAAAATGTAGCAGGGGCACTCACATAAACTCCTGTTCCTGTTAGCAAATAAATCCATCCTCTGAGCCTCTCCTCTAAAAATTTCTTATAAGTCCAAGTCCTAAGGAGTTGAAACTGGGGATTAAAAGTGAAGTCAAACGTAAAGACTGGGAATGGTTTTTAGAAGACTAGGCTATGAAATAGTTGTAGTAATCTTGACTCCGATTTCATAAAACTGATTGGTCAAGCAATATGCCTAAAGAGAGTAGACACTTGCTGGTTGAACCGCCCTATTCTCAGAAGGGTGCTGGTTGAGGTGTGATTATTAATATGGGTCGCTACAAGCTTATACAGATTCAAAATGATTAAAAGGTAAGCGTCAACGGCTTAAGGGGAAGTATCTCTATAGAAGATTCTTCCATAAGTCTTTATATTAAGTGCAAAAACAATGATTCTTAGGGATGGAGATGTTAGATACCCGAAAAATCAGGGTTTTTGGGGGATATCTCCATAGACCTCTAAAATCAGGGTTTTAATGATATGGCAATGTTTTCAGAGGGAAAGGAACATATATAATCGTCGTAATGTTTTCCATTTAAGGTGTGAGTCTAAAGCGGTCTCTTGGAAACAGCACAACCTCTCGTATATTTTGTTTTCCCGTCAGCACCATCATCAATCGTTCAAGACCCGCCGCCCATCCTGCATGAGGAGGCATGCCGTAATCGAACACCTGCAAATGATACTTAAACGATTCAGGTTGCAGTCCCTGCTCCCTCAACCTCTTAATCAAAAGTTCTTTAGAGGGGACACGGGACCCTCCAGAGGCGAGTTCAACCCAGCGCCACATCAAGTCAAACGCCTCGCATAACTCTGGCTTGTCGTCTCGAGGCTTTATGTAGAACGGCTTCGACTTAGTCGGCCAGTCAGTGATGAAGTAAAAGTAGGGATGAAGTTTGCCCAGCGTCCTAAACGCGGGTGTCGGAATGTCCTCACCCCAAGGAACCTGCGTTCCCTCCTCCCTCAACTCCTTAAGTATTTCATCGTAGGTAAAGCGTTTGAAGGGCGTTTTCGGCACATCCACCCTATGTTTTAGAATTCTCAGCTCTTTTTGGCAACGCTCCTTCACAACCTCAAACACATGACGTACAAGTTCTTGAAGAATACTCATCACGTCGTCTGCTGTTGCAAACGCTTCTTCAATATCGACGGAAACGAACTCGCTTAGGTGACGTCGGGTGTGCGATTCCTCAGCCCTGAAAAAGGTGCCTATTTCAAAAACCCTTTCAAAGTCCATGATCAACTGCTCCTTGTACAGCTGAGGGCTTTGAGCAAGGAAGGCCTCGCGTCCATAATATGCCACGGGAAAGAGCGCAGCTCCCCCCTCAGTTGCGGAAGCGATAATTCTTGGCGTATGCACCTCTGTAAAGCCCTGTTTCGATAAGAAGTTACGTATAGCTTCCAGCACCACGTGTTGAATCCTGAAGACCGCCCGGTTTTCGTCTCGACACAAGTCCAGAACACGCGCTTCTAACCGCACGTCAATCTCCGCCGGAGTACGACCTGTTACATCTAAGGGAAGCGGGTGCTGCGCAATCCCCAGCACCCGAATCTCGTTGGGAATGACTTCAGCCCCTCCCGGAGCCTTCTCCATCTTTTTGACGATTCCTCTCACGCCGATGCTGTATTGCCTTTGTAAGGAATTGGCCTTTCTCAGCACCGCCTCATCGACCTCATCGCGCGGGACCGTAATTTGGACGATTCCCTCCTTGTCTTGCAGAATCACAAATCGTATTCCACCCAAGTCTCGAATGTCCCGAACCCATCCTAGAATGATGACTTCCCTTCCATCCAACTCAGGCTTGATGTCTACCGAATAGTGAGTTCTGCGCCACTCTCCCAGTTGCTCAGTCTCCATACGCAGACCTCCTTGCTAACCCGCAAACTCGACTCTGAGAGTCATTCCACGAACCTGTTGAGCGATAGCTTTTAATGCGTTTATGTTGATGGGAGGGGGTCTTCGTCCCCTCTTTCTTAAAATTACTCGGGTTTCGGTGCTTCCGTCGGGTAGCCAGATTCTGTTTATGGTTATGATGCTTAACGGCGCGAATAAGTCTTCTAAAAATTTTCTCTCATCTACTCCATGTTCCAGCACACGAACGGTTTTCATCAGTTTTTTCCCCAATTCCTTAATGATTTTTCCACCGTAACTCAATAGACGGGCTACATCGCCCCTTCCAACGATCAGGGCGAGGAGGCCGTTCGCCTCCACTGCCTTATAAAAATAAACTTCTTGGAGGGGAGGATACGTGCTTTCAAGCGACAGAAGTAAGCGGGCGACCTTTAAATCTACCTCACTTACCTCCCCCGACCTAACCTTCTCTCGACACTTAAGACATAATATCCCGCTCTTTAAGCAGAAATGACAAATATTTGCCATTTTCGGCATCTATCTACCATCATCCTCATTATATTGAAGCGGTATCATACAGAAAAGCATTAAGATCATATAAATTTACCGAGCGTAAATTTAAAGAGAATTATGAAATTTCATCGTTCACTCTTCTTCAAAACACAAACTTGGAACTGCGAACCCAAAGCCTTCCTAAGAAGAAAGGACAGGTTCAAAATTGAGGGTAAAGCCTTCCTAATTAAGCTCTCACCTAATCTCGAGAACTTTGAAATAAAGAGGGGGGGCGGAAACCCTTTCCGTTGTTAAGTTTGCTATCTGGTCAAAGTGATTTCGATGGTGCTGACGTTTGTGGGCGTGCCACCCTCTTCCCTGGGTGCCAACTGTTGCGTGCCGATGTCCACGTTTTTGATCTTCACGTCCGGTAGGAATCGGCGTCTAACAATCTCCACAACGTCGACAGCTCGAGTGATCGCTCTACCGCGTGCTTTCACATTTACTTCCTTCGCTCCGCCATGAAAGAGGGTTATGCAAGCCAGCACATAGTTCATCGCTGGCTTTCGGCCAATCAACACAGCGTTGCTCTCTGACATTTCACCGCCTCACTCTCTGCTCTGTATGCACAACATATTCTTTTTAATGCGTTTTCTTATGAATAAATGTGTTACGGTTTTCTTAGCTGCTATTCTTCTATCCTGTAAACGAAAGAAAAGGCTTAAAAGGTTAATTCAACTAGATGGTTTGACATATGTAAAGATAAGATTTAACTAAACATAGGTGATTCTGTGAGCAAGGAGATTCCAACTGGGCGGCCGCTTCGTCTGCTTCACATGCTGTACGGGCAGGGTAAGCCCGTGACCATCTACACCATACAAGTGAAACAAAGCGAACTCGCGAAACATCTGGAGATTAGTCGGCAAGCGTTAAACGTACACCTACGTAAGCTTCGTGATCAGGGACATATCCGAACAGGCAGGGGCTTCATTGATATAACTGAGAAGGGTCTAAACCTGCTAGGGGTGTCAGCGAACCCAGTCTTCGTGTTTGTGAAGGTCTCCCCCCTCTTTAGGGGAGAGGCATATGAGAAAATGGTCAGTTTTCCCGTTCAACGAGTTTTTAGGGTGGCAGGGGACATGGACGCCGTTCTTATGGTGGAGCGGGAAAAACTGGATGATGCTCTTAGAAAGCTGGCTTCGCTGGAGGGTATCCAAGACACGAAGTCCTACGTCACTATCCAAACCCTGAAGTAGTCTCGGGAACGCTGGCGATGTGCGAGGATGAGGACGGGGAGGTGGAGGGAAAGATATATTTACTGGTGCGAATTCTGGAACCTAACTAAGCTTTACGGAAACCTGATAAGCGGAGGACTTAGTGGGGGTTGCAACATGCCGATTACTGACCCATTCAAGAAGACGATTGCTCAGCAGCGTAGGCTGTATATGAAGATTTGTCGGGAGTGTGGGACTCGGAATGCGGCTACAGCTACAAAGTGTAGGAAGTGTCGTAGTAAGAATTTGCGTTGGAAGAAGCGGGAGCTGGTTCGTTAGTTATTGTGCTGGTTCCTTGGTTTTATTGGGAATATTTTGGAATAGTCTATAGAGGTGGGAGGATGCATGGTTGTTGAGGCTTGGGCGTGGTAGCAGCATGTCGAAGCTGTGCTGTTTTGTCGTGGGGGTTTTGTTTGAATCCTCCTCTCCCTTACTGTCCTAAGTTTACGCTTTCTATGATTTTGTGGCACTCAACCCTGGGTCCTTCTTCTCAGCTAACGAATTTTACAAATCGAAAGATTTTATAAATCCGGTAGTTTCCCTTTTTGATGGAGGTGAAGAGTCGTGTCTTGGGAGTATTTTCCAGAATGGTTTAGGAGGAGGATGCGTCGCGCACCATACTTTAGAAGTTGGTTCTTCGGAGACATCGACGAAATGATCAGGGACATGGAGGAGATGATGGAGAAAGAGTTCAAGGAGTTCACTGCCCGCCTTCCCAAGGACTATACCCGGGAACGCAAACTTCCAGATGGCACAACTGTACGGGAGTGGGGACCCTTCGTCTACGGCTACAGCATGACGATTGGTCCAGACGGGAAGCCAAGAATAAGGGAATTCGGTAACGTGAAGCCCACCCTCAAACCTGAACCCTTTGGGGTCACGAGACCTAGCCTCGATGTGAAAGAGGAACGCGAGCCTCTGGTGGATGTGATGAGCACTGATGGTGAAATCAAAGTTATAGCCGAGTTGCCCGGAGTTGAAAAGGAAGATATTAAGCTGCATGGAACAGAGAACACACTAACCATTTCCGTGGACACACCACAACGTAAATACTTTAAAGAAGTCGAGTTGCCAGCAAAGGTCAACGCTAAAGAGGCGAAGACGGCATACAGAAACGGGGTCTTAGAGGCCACTTTACCAAAAATTAAGGAGGAAAAAAAGCCAAAGGGAGAGCCGATAAAAATCGAGTAACAGATGATAGCGACACAAGAGCTGACGAGCTATAGCTATACAACTGCGGCAAACATAGATAATTATTTATTCTTATCAAGATAAGGATAGTGTTGGGTGTTTTGAATGAGCCTTTTACTAAGCAAGAAGGATAGGGAGAGAATCATCGAAGCATTAAACACAGACCTTGGTTTGGAGATAGGCGCCATAATACAGTACCTGCATCATCACTTTACGGCTGAGGGCTTGGAGAGTCCTGAAATTATCGACCTTTTCGAGAAATTAGCGAAGGACGAAATGGGGCACATGGAGAAGCTCGGCGAGAGAATCAATTATCTCGGAGGGATACCTACCACAAAGCCCGCACCGATCAAAATAGGTGGCGACCTCAAGAAGATGATTCAGGACGATCTGGACGGCGAATACACCGCCATTAAAACGTACAAGGAACACATCAAAATGTGCGCTGAGATAGGAGACACCACCACAAGACTAATGCTCGAGCAGATACTGTCCGACGAGGAAGGCCACGCCGACCTATGGGAAACGGTCCTCGCTAAAAGGATAGGGTGACGCTTCTCAGAGGTCGAGAGAGAAAGACTAAACTCTTTTCTTAGGATACAGGCTATGTATCTTCTTTTATGCTACGATAGTTGGACGCTTTTTCGTTTAGATCTTGTAAAAGAGCCAAAATGCCCAAACGTGCGCGCTAGCCAATAGGCTTAATAACGGTTTCTCTAAAAAAGGATATGCTGGATTTATGGGAGTGTAAGATGAAAGTTGAGCATGACCAATCCCTACATTGGTTTAACGCCTCGGAAGATGACTCCTGAAGAGACCGCACGCGCCATCAGGCAGGACATCGTAGCGGAGCTGGACGCCATCAACCTTTACCAGTCCCACATTGATGCCACCGATGACGAGAGGGTGAGGAGGGTACTGGCCCATGTTAGAGACGAGGAGAAAACCCACGTAGGAGAACTTCTGGCCCTCCTGAAAATCCTAGACCCAGACCAAGAGAAACTTCTAGAGGAAGGAAGCGAGGAAGTTGCACCACTATTGAAATAAGTTGCCGAAACAACTGATGCCCAATTTCATCTAAAAAGCGCCCTAGGGTACATGCAACCCCCGCGGAAAAGCTTTTTTTCCCCATTTTTATTTTAGTCTTAACCTATTAGTTCCATTTCCTCGCCACAGCAGACGAGAGTTCCACCGCCTACCTTGGTTACAGTCACCTCGTTGCCACATATGTTACATCGGTATTTTTCTCCAACCCTCTGAACACCCATTCACCTCACCTCCCGTGTTCGTCTCGTTAAACTGATTGGAAGATTATTGCCCTTTATGATTAATAAATTATAGGAAGTTATTAGAATGAGTCTTTTTCTCTTTATCAATGTCTAGCAGAAGGTGAGGAGGCATGAGTCGTGAAAACGCGTCAATAAAGCGTGTGCTCGCCTACTTAAGGATCGCCATAAAGCTCGAGGAAGAGGCGATAAGAAGGTACACGGGCCACATTGAAAATATAAAGAATCCGGAAATCAATGCGTTGCTTGAGGGAATCCGAAGAAATGAGGAAAGGCACCTGAGAACGCTTACTGAAAACATGGAGCTTTTTGAGAAATGAGCTGGGGTGAAGAGCATGAGCGAAGGATTCAAGACTATGATAAAATTGCTGGAAGAAGATTTAGAATTTGAGAAAAGTGCCGTAAAGACGTACTCTGAGTTTGCTGAAAGAATTGAAGACCTAAGGGTTAGAAGGCTGTTTCAGAGCCTCGCCGAGGATGAAGCGGGACACGTTGCTGGAATAACAGCAAAACTGAATAAACTGAAAACCGGGGAGGCTGAAGTGAAATTCTATTGTCCAAGATGCGGATGGACCCTTAATTTTGGGAAGAACCCCAATGTTGATGACGAGGTTAGATGCCCCATGTGTGGCATGCTTTTTAGATTAGTGGAGAGAGATGGAGACTACGATGTAGAGGAGGTCGAGAAATAAATGAAGAGACTATTAGTCGTGGAGCCATTGAAAACAAGTCCTTTTCTATGGTAACCTTTAAAGTTGATGATGTTATGCGATATATATGGAGGCTTATAGAAGAGCTTGTATAACCTTTATGGAGGAAGCGGGGTTGCTACCGTATGACGAAACAGCAGTCCTTGAGGTGGTGGAGAAGGTAAGTCGTAGCGTGGTCAACGTAAGCACCATTAAACTACTTCATGACTTCTTCTATCAAGCAGTTCCAGTTCAAGGGATGGGCTCGGGAACAATCATAGACCCAAAAGGCTACATAATAACAAACAACCACGTCATAGAGGGCGCTGAGAGAATCGGAGTGACTCTGGCTACTGGAGACGTGTTGGCTGGCAGGTTGGCGGGAACCTGCCTAAGCGATGATGTAGCTGTCATTAAGGTGGAGGCGAAGGGCCTTTCAGTTGCGGAGCTCGGTGACTCCAGCAAGTTGAGAGTAGGACAGACCGTTTTTGCTATCGGCAACCCCTTTGGTCTGGCTGGCGGCCCAACAGTTACCGCCGGAGTGATAAGTGCCGTAAATCGGTCCATACGGTCAGAAAGAGGCCTAATAGAAAATCTAGTCCAAACCGATGCAGCTATCAACCCTGGAAACAGCGGCGGGCCACTTGTAGACATTCATGGGAAGGTGGTTGCTATCAACACGGCAATTATCCCCTTCGCTCAAGGAATAGGCTTCGCCATACCTATAAACTCCGCCAAGAGATGCGCTGACGAGATCATCGTTCACGGCAAAGTGATTAGACCTTGGCTGGGTATAAGTGGGTTAAGTCTCACCAAAGAAGTCTCCGCCTACTACGGCTTACCCGTTGAAAGAGGGGTTCTCATCACTCAAGTGGTGCCGGATGGCCCCGCAGACCGCGCTGGAATAGTCGCTGGTGACATACTCCTCGAATTTGAGGATACCGCCACAAACAGCATAGAAGACCTACGGAAAGAGATTCATAAAAGAAGCATCGGGGAAACGGTGAAAATACTCATTCTTCGAGACGGTAGAAAGGGGTTCATTGAAGCTACGTTAGAAAAAACACCATAAGGAAACTTGCAGCTTTATACTATTTGAGGTTTAAAACATGCCAAAAATACTTATCATATATAACAGTCGAACTGGAAACACAGAGAAGATGGCCGAGGCTGTTGCAGAAGGAGCGAGGTCAGTGATGGGTGTGGATGTCGTTCTAACTTACCATGCGAAGCCAGAGGATTTAACAGAGGCAGACGCCGTAATTTTTGGATCGCCCACATATCACCACGACATGACTTTAGATATGAAAAACCTCTTAGAAGAGATAGCAACGGCTAAAGTCTCGTTAAAGGGGAAGGTTGGAGCAGCCTTCGGCTCTTATGGGTGGAGCGGTGAAGCCCCAGAACGTTTGCTCGAGGTTATGAAGCATCGGTTTGAAATGAACACGATGGAGCCGGCTCTCAAAATAAGATACACGCCTGACGAAAGGGGCCTAGAAGAGTGCCGAAAGCTGGGGAAAAAGGTCGCTGAAAAAATAAAGCCAACATAACCATTTAATCCCATGTAATAAAATAGAATAATCTTTAGGGGAGTGAAAATGGCGACTTCAAGGAGTGTGGTTGCTCGTCCTGTTTCGGAGCATGAGTCCATTCTTGAAATGTACGAAAAAACTAGGGAAAAGAACATACCCACCGTGTTTGACCGGTATGAAGCTCAGCAGCCTCAATGCAGCTTCGGCATGAACGGGGTTTGTTGTCAACTTTGCAGCCATGGACCGTGCCGAATAACGAGGAAGGCCTCGGTGGGCATCTGCGGAGCCAAAGCCGACACCATAGTCGCCAGAAACCTAGTTAGGCTAGCATGCCACGGCGTTGCCGCTTACGCAAACCACCTCAAAACAGCCGCTAAAACGCTTAGGGCCACCGCTGAGGGAAAAACCCCATACAAAATCAGAGATGAGGGAAAGCTAAAGTGGTTAGCGAGCGCCCTAGGCATAAACACAAACCGGCCGTCAAACGAAATTGCCATAGATCTTTCAAACGTACTTATTTCAGAGCTGGAAAGAGACTCTGAAGCTTCCTCAAAAATGGTGGAGGTTTTCGCACCGAAATCTAGGATAGAGGTTTGGAAGAGGCTCGGTATTCTTCCCGGTGGCCCCCTCCATGAGATAATGGATGCCATGGCGAAGTCGATGACTAGCGTGGACACCGACCCCGTCGACCTACTCTTAACAGGACTGCGTCTGGGAATCTCCTCCGTTTACGTGAGTCAAATAGGTCTGGAGATGACTCAAGACATCCTCTTTGGAACCCCCACGCCAACCCAAGCAGAGGTTGATCTAGGAATAATAGACACAGATTACGTGAACATCGTCGCTGGAACCGGGCATAAACCCTTCGTTGCCATCGCGATGATAGAGGCAGCAAAAACCGAGGAGATGCAGAAGGTTGCGAGGGAGGCGGGTGCCAAGGGGATAAGGATATACGGCCAAGGGGAAACGGGTCAAGAGCTTCTGCAAAGGATACCTCAAGACGAAGTTTTCGCTGGTTACCTCGGAAACTGGATCACCCAAGAGTTTATAGTAGCCACCGGAGCCATCGACCTCGTCCTGATGGATATGAACTGCTCCATACCAGGAATGAAAAACGTAGCCGACCATTTTCACACCAGGCTGGTTTCCATCTCTAATCTTGTTAGGATGGAGGGCGTAGAGGAGAACCTTGACTACACGCCGGAAAAAGCAGCGGAACAAGCCAAAGACCTCATGAAAATGGCAGTTGAGAGCTTCAAGAAGAGAAGAGGAGAAAGCCATGTCCCAAAGAGGATTACTAAAGTCACTGTTGGGTTCTCTACAGAGGCCGTTCTGTCTGCCCTTGGAGGAAAGCTGGAACCTCTGTTAGAAGCTATTAAGAAGGGGCAGATAAAGGGGATAGTGGCGCTTGTAAGCTGCACTACTTGCAAAACGGGACATGATCAAGCCACGGTTGCTTTGGCAAAGGAGCTCATAAAAAGAAACATGCTCCTCGTATGCGGCGGGTGTGGGAGCAGCGCTTTAGAAGTTGGAGGTTTAACAACTCTAGAAGCTTCTGGGATGGCGGGTGAAGGCTTGCAGAGCTTATGCAAAAGTCTAAAGATTCCGCCGGTCCTGAACTTCGGCACTTGCACCGACACGGGCAGAATCGCAATGACTGTGGCTGCCGTGGCTGAAGCCTTAGGAGTTGACCCTAGCCAGCTTCCCGCTGCTGTCACTGCCCCAGAATATCTGGAGCAGAAGGCTATCGTTGACGCTATGTTCAGCCTCGCCTTCGGCCTCTTCACCCATATCGGTCCTGTTCCTCCAGTCGCCGGCGGAGGTAAAGTGGTCAAAATTCTAACAACGGAACTCGAGAACATAACCGGAGGAAAAGTATGCGTCGAGCAAGACCCGGTTAAGGCCGCACAAGCCATTCAAGAACACATCGAAAACAAAAGGAGAAGGCTTAAACTTTCAGTATAACCAGTCTTAGAGATGGCTTGGGAATGCCGCCGAAAGTAGACCACGGGAAATGTGTTGGCTGTGGAACCTGCGTGCGCACCTGCCCCTTCAACGTCTTCGAGTTAAAGGAGGTAGCGCCAAGTAAGAGAAAATCCCACGTGATGCGCCCCGAAGACTGCGAGTACTATGGCGCGTGCGTCCACCAGTGTCCGCAGCAAGCAATAACTCTATACTAAAGTGTGATGAGACTCATGAAAAAGCCATCGGAAGGAGATGTTCTTAAAAGCATCTGCAAGGAGATTGAAGCAGAAAGGAAAATGACAGATGCCCACATTTCCCGGCTTTCTGCAGCGTTTGGTTCACGTTTTGCTAGGGCTCAAGAGGCTGTGAGGGACGGTAGGATTAAAAAATACCTTTTTAAGCCGAGCGGTAGGATTGTTTGGATCGTGGTCGGGAAGGAGCGGGATTACCTCGTCATGCCTGCTGCGGAATTTTGTTCCTGCGACGATTTTTACTTTAAATTTGACCAAGGTCATTTATGCTACCACATTATCGCGCAAAGACTAGCGGACTCCATGGGTCAATTTGATTTGATCGAGGACGACGACAGTTTCTACGAAATTTTGATAAAAGAGTGGAAAACCATCGAGACAAGGATTTCAAAAAGGCGTCAAGAAAAAGCACGCCTTAAATAGTCTATTACCACAAAATAAAGGCAAGGAACCCTTCATGGACCCAGGAGCATACTTCGAAACAGTCGTCGTCACAATACTAACCGTGCTAACCTTCATCACCCTAATCCTAGCCTTCCTATACCTAACTTATGGCAAGGAAGAAACGCCCACAAAATCTTAACCACGAGCACCCCTTTCTCGAAGTTCATTAGCGTGGTCGTCTTCGAAGGGTAAAAAATAAGACTATGCCAAGAACGGTTAGAGCAACGGCAAGCACGATTACCCAAAGTGAGTACGGCCCAGCCCCCAATATTATAGGAAATGGTCCAACAAATATAATCGTGCCGAAAGCGGTGGGAGCCCCGGATAGAATAGCCGTGATCATCATGAAGATCATCCCTACGAAGATTAGGAAAAAGCCTACAAGAAACAGTTTAAAGGGAAGCGGCCATGAAGGAGCCTCCAACATCGGAGGAGCCTCTCGTTTTAAACGGCTGTAACAATCTGAACAAACCCATGTGTGGGGTTCTAAACAAGTTTCACAAACCTTGCGCCCACACTCTTGACAAACGTATCTCGCTGCTCGCTTACCGCAAACTTCGCACATCCCAACGGGCATACCAGCCTCCTCCTCTACTTGAAAACATAATAGGAAAGAGCCATAACGATCAGTATAAGCACGATCAAGGCAATAGACAACAGAAGAAGTATCCTCACCGATTCTTTGTCGGTGCCGAAAATTATCGGGAAGGGGCCAATGATCACGGCCCCTCCGCCCCTTACGCTCATGAGAACCATGATGAGAACCGCGATGAAAGCTATGACAAATCCGGCAAAAACAAGTATGCTACCCACTATGTTGAACGCCGCTTGATCCATCTGCCTCCCTCCTTCAAGAATTTTATAAGACAGAGGTTTAAATAAACTTTAATAACAGCGCAAGCTTGTCTTGTTCGAAAGTTATAGTGAGGAAAATGAGCCTCGAGGAGATTCTTCAGCAAATCCTATCGTCTCGGAAGGACCTTACACGTGAGGAAGTTCTGAGAAGGATGGAGGAGAAAAAGGAAGTGGCGGAGGGATATTTTACCGATGAAACCGCGGCCCGAGTCGTTGCCCATGAGTTGGGAGTGGAAGTTTCGCGGGAGACCTTCCGACCCGAGGTTTCAATTCGAGACCTAGTTTCTGGTTTAAACGACGTCACAGTTGTTGGACGTGTCATCATCGTTTATCCTCCTCAAACCTTCACTCGTCCGGATAAAACGGAGGGGAAGGTTGCGCGTTTGCTCATCGCGGACAAAAGCGGAACGGTGAAAGTAGTTCTCTGGGATGATAAAGCAAGCCTTGTGGAAGCTGGAAAAGTTGAGCAAGGGCAAATAATCAAAGTTTTGCATGGATATGTACGCGAGGGACTAGACGGCAAGCTTGAGTTACACTTGGGATTGCGGGGAGAACTTCAAATTTCCCCACCAGACATTGTAGAGAGCGACTATCCTCCCATCGCACACTTCTTAGAAAAAATCGGGAAGATAACAAGGAAACACAAGAAGGCAAATATTCTGGGCGTTGTACAAAACGTCTACCCTACATCCGAGTTCACAAGAAGAAATGGAACATACGGCAAGGTAATGAGGCTAGAGTTGAAAGATGATACTGGTCAAATAATCGCAGTCCTCTGGAATGAAAAAGTGGATGAATTGAGGGCTGTGAAAAGAGGAGACCACCTACAAATCATGAACGCTAGGGTGAAAGAGCGTCTCGACGGTGGACTTGAGTTACATGTCGAAAACGCGACACGCATCGAAACTCTCGCTGAGATACCATCGCATTATGAACCCACCTTGGCTCTCCCCGCTCCATTTGTAAAAATAAAGGAATTAGGACCCGACATGCGTGACGTGAGCGTTTTAGCCAGGGTTATGCATGTTGGAGAAGTTAGAGAATTTAAACGACCGAACGGCGAGGTAGGACATGTTTCTACGCTCCTAATTAAAGATGAAACGGAATCTATTCATCTCAACCTTTGGGAGGATAAAGCAAACCTTTCTCGACAAATCCGACCGGGAGACGTGGTGCTGGCTACGGGAGCATACACGCGGGAACGTCTTGGAAAAATAGACTTGAACGTCGGGAGGCAAGGGTCATTAGCATTAAACCCGGCGGTGAAGGAGGTGGAAAAACTTCCACCTTACAAGGAGGAGAAAGTGAAGATAGCCGAGATAGAGGAAGAGGGCGGTCCAATCACTGTTGAAGGGACTGTTACAACGACTCCCACGATAAGGGAAGTTGTCACATCACAAGAGGAGAAGGTTACGGTTGCCTCTTTTGAGTTAACGGATGATACCGGAAAGATCCGAGTTTCTGTCTGGAGAAAACTGGCGAGCATTGTAAAAGATTTGAGTGCTGGAACTCGCATTAAAGTCAAAAACGCATACATTAAAAGGGGATTTTCAAATCAGTTAGAACTCACTTCACGTAGGTTAACGTCCATAGAAATTCTCACTCAGTAAAGATTACAATAATTAGAATCGGAAATTATTTAAAGTATATTCTATTTCAAAAGAAGCTGAGAGGAAGGGTTGGAGGTCTTTGAGGCTATCAAGAATAGAAGAAGTATAAGGAAGTGTACAATATGACTACCTACATTCATCGTTTGCCCGGCATGGTATTAATCGATCATGAATTCAACGTGCCACTGGATCACACACGGCCTGATGGTGAGACAATTAGTGTCTTCGCTCGCGAGGTGGTTGCACCTGACAAAGAAAAACACGATCTGCCATGGCTCGTCTTTTTTCAAGGCGGCCCTGGCTTCGGCGCGCCACGCCCTGAAGACAAGAGCGGCTGGTTGAAACGGGCACTGCAAGAATATCGTGTGTTGCTGCTCGATCAACGCGGAACAGGCCGCAGCACGCCGATCAACTACCAGACGTTGGCGCGCTTTGTCACGCCAAAAGAGCAAGCTGATTACCTGAAGAACTTCCGCGCCGATTCGATCGTGCGCGATGCTGAATTGATCCGCCGCGAATTGATCGGAGAGAAAAATCGCTGGAGTGTGCTGGGGCAAAGCTACGGCGGCTTCTGCGTAACGCACTATCTGTCCGCTGCGCCAGATGGTTTGAAAGAAGCAATAATGACTGGTGGCTTGCCGCCGCTAGATTGCCCACCCGACGACGTGTATCGCGCTACTTATCGGCGTGTGATCGACAAGAACCGGCTTTACTACGATCGTTATCCCGATGACGTTAAGCGCGCCCGCGAAGTCGTCGATTACTTGGCATCTCATGAGGTAAATCTGCCTGGCGGTGATCGATTATCACCGCGCCGGTTTCAACAACTCGGCATAGCGTTTGGCTATACCACTGGTTTCGAGCGAGTTCACTATTTGCTCGAAGACGCGTTTTTGCGCGGCGTAGCCGGTCGAGAGATTAGTTACACTTTCCTGCGTGGTTTTGAGAACGCCTTCGCGTTTGAAACCAATCCGATCTACGCGATCCTGCATGAGTCGGTCTATTGCGAAGGGGTTGCCTCCAATTGGTCAGCAGAGCGTGTTCGATCGGAATATCCAGAATTCGAGATCACGCCCGATCAGCCTGTGCTCTTCACTGGTGAGATGGTGTACCCGTGGATGTTCGACGAGTACAAGTGTCTGCGCCCGTTGAAAAAAGCTGCGGAGATTTTGGCGGCATATGAAGGCTGGCCACATCTGTATGACAAGTCAAGCCTGCAATCGAACACGGTTCCGTGCGCAGCGGTCATTTACTATAACGACATGTATGTCGAGCGAACCTTTTCAGAGGAAACGGCGCGGAACATTCGCGGGATCAAGCTATGGGTCACCGACGAATACGAGCATGACGGCTTGCGTGCTGACGGCGAGAAGGTGCTGGGGCGTCTGCTGAGCATGCTGCATGGAGAAATTTGATAATGTGGCATTTAGTTTGAGGTAAGAATTTGGCAAAGTTGGTTAAAAAGACTTGATGATAAAAAAGATAGGCGAATTGGTTCTAGCGCCCTTTGGACCTAGTGGGCGAGCAACAATTCTCTTGGATATTTATACCTCACCATAAAGAAAGCACCGGTAGCGAATGGACGACGAACAACGCTGGGAAGCTATCATTTCACTTGGAGAGGCCTACTTGAATTCAGCCTTAGCCACGGTTATTTCAATGGTTGAAACGTTGGATCTTTGCCCCTCAGGCCTAGCCATTTCTTCTGTGCCGATTTCAATATTCTTCAGCTCCAAATCCTTAACAAAAGCACGGCGAAGTAATTCCACGGTATCCACAGCTCTGCTGATCGCCCGCCCCCTTGCTTTGACAACGACCTCCCTCTCTCCGGCATTGAAAAAGGTTAGGCAGGCAATCACGTAATTCATTACTGGTTTTTTACCGATAAGGACCACGTTCTCAGCCGATTCTTTAGGTGCCCCCTTAGCTGCGGCCTCTCCCTTTTCCGGCTTGACCTGTTTTTGTGCCAAGTTTCTACCTCCTACTTACTGAAGACAGCGCTCGTTATGGACTATATACATTAAGTTGTAGCTTCTTATAGCTTTCTCTTGAAAAATTAGTAGATAGCTTTTTCCTCGTTGTATTCATGCTTTCTTAACGAGCTGTTATCATAGCTAGTTTGAATATAGTAGAGGTTAATGAATGCATTGAGAAAATTCGTCGAGTAGACGGAGTCGTAAACACAATGGTTATTTTACGTAGCTGGTAGTTGAAAGCTAACAAGCGTCATTGCCTCTCACGTCATTTGGATTATTTAAAGAATTTGCACTTTACATTGTCCGTATAACCCTAATTCACTTCTTGTCACTGTAAATTTTTTCATTACACGTAAGCGAGAGTTGAGTTACGGATTTCGAATAATTTTTAATCTTTTCGTATTTCTTATAACGGTATTTACAAAAAAAGCTTATATAGACGTACGTTTTCTATACTACGCTAACCTCAAAAGCACATGCGAAAGGATGGTTTGATCAATTGGAAGGGATACCTTGATGAACGTGGAGAAATGTCCTAAGACTGTTAAACAGAAAAGCAGTCCCGAGTTCATGCAACCTTGCCGCCTGTGTATTTCGTAGCTGTCCTTCTAGCAGGATTAGGAACTGGAAGACATCAAAAGGGTTGAAAGATGGTAACGATACTCGACACCACGCTTAGGGAAGGAGAACTCCAGCCCGGCGTCTACTTTAGCAGGGAGAGTAGGACCCAAATCGCCGAGGCTTTGGCTAAGGTCGGAACCCCTAGAATAGAGTTACCCCTTGTCTACCCTCAACGCGGAGGAAAAATCGAAGACATCAAAGCCGCCGTCAGTGCTATCCAAAAGAACTATGGAAAGACTGCTATACTCCAGTTCCGTGCCTACAAACCAGACGTAGAACTCTCCCAAGGATACGATGCAAAGGGCTGCGCCCTCTACATGGCTGCCACGAGTCTCCATAGGATGGGGAAGTTTCACGGCCTAAAGCAGCAGGGGGTCGTAGACACCTTTGTCGAAACACTTGAACTTGCCAAAAGTTACGGCTTTACCTACCGCAGAGCTGTCTTAGAAGATGTTTCTCGCTTCGACAGCCCAGAAGAGAGAACAACGGAGGATGGCTATGACTTCCTTAGAAGGCTCCTAGAGGCAGTGAAAGACGCAGGAGCCACAATAGTTAGTATTCCAGACACAAGCGGTATTCTCCCTCCGAGTCGTTGTGTTTCATTTATCCAAACCATTGCCAAACTTACCAACCAACCATTGGCATGCCATTTCCACAACGATTACGGCAACGCTCTCGCCAACGCCCTTCAAGCTGTAACCGTTCCCCAAGTCGAGGAGATTCACGTCAGCATCCTCGGTCTGGGAGCTCGCAACGGAATCACTGACCACTACGAATTCGTCGCCAACCTTGAGGACCTCCTCCACATCCCAAGCGGAGAGAGGAGAGAAAAACTACGCTGGCTCTATGAAGTCTTATCTGAAGCCACGGGCATATCTATCCCATGGACTCACCCTTTGGCGCCTCAATGCTTCGTTGAGAAAGCGGGAACACACCAATCTCAAGTCGTCAAAGACGCCTCAGGTTACATCCCGCGCAAGAAGCTTGAGTACGACCTCTCCGAAGAGGTACGTTTTGAGGCGGGTCAGCTCATGAGCAAGCGGGTGGTGGACCGTCTTTTTCAGATAGCTACCTTAGATCTCCCACACGATTTCACGCTGGCACCTACTTTAATTCATGAGGTCACAGAAACTATAGCGGCAAGGTCTACCCTCAAGCAGCGTGAGGTCTCCCCATGGGAGGTAAAAGAGATTATCCAGTTGAAGGCAGGGGTGAATATTCCCATTGAGAAGGTGCAGCGAGTCATCAGGGGAGGAGACTACGCTTACATCATGCTTAAGCTACTTCCCCAATTTCCAGTTGGTAAACTCATTCGGGAAGTAGGAAGCTGGAAAGAGGTTGAACGAATCGACGAGATTTACGGAGATGTCGATGTCATAATCTTTACACGCTTGAAGGACGCGAACGGCATCGATGTCGTCGATAAACTTCGGAACAGATTTAAACACGTCATCCTCAAGACAACGACGCTACCTGTAGAATAGGGAAACCTCGATGGTAATGAAGAATGGGCACATTAGTTGAGAAAATTCTAGCTAAAAAGGGTATGATCCAGGGAAATCTCGCTGTAGTTGACCTCGACTATATTATGTCCCACGACACCACTACGCCCCTAGCCATTGAAGCCTTTAACAAGTTCAACGAGAAGATCATCCACAAGGACAAAATCGTCATCATCTTCGATCACATTGTTCCTCCCTCTTACCCAGATGCGGCGTTGAATCAGCTGAACATAAAGGCTTTCTGCCGACAGTATGACATAAAGTTCTACGAAGGCCAAGGCATCTGCCACACTCTAATGCTCGAGAAGGGTTTCGTCCAACCATGGGGTGTCATTGTGGGCGGTGACTCTCACACACCGGTGTACGGTGTAGCAGGGGCTATGGGTCTCGGTATGGGGTCAACGGACATCGCTGCCTCTTGGAGAACAGGGCAGACATGGCTCGAGGTTCCTGAGTCTATCAGGGTTGAGGTCAGTGGTCAGATGCCTAAGGGTGTGACATCTAAGGATGTGGCTTTGGCTTATGTGAAGGAGCTGACCTTGAGCGGAGGACAGGAGAAGGCGTTGGAGTTCTGCGGAGATGCTTTGAAGGAAATGGACGTGTTTGAGAGAATGCCTATTGGGATTATGGCTACGGAGTGCACCGCTGTAACTCAAGTCTTCCAGGATGAGAATAAAGGACTCGTCCCCGACAAAGACGCTTCATACGGTGGAGAAGTTAGGATTGAAGCAAACAGGCTTGAACCTCTCATTGCGCGTCCACACAGCCCAGACAACGTGAAGGCCGTCACTGAAGTTGAAGGCCGAGATGTAACTCAAGTCTTTATAGGGAGCTGCACGAACGGCACTATTCATGACCTACGAACGACTGCTAGAATCCTCCGAGGACGTAAGACGAGTCCTTATGTCCGTACCATTGTTGCTCCAGCTACTCTAAATATCTATGGCCAAGCCCTCAGAGAAGGGCTGATCGAAATCTTACTCGAGAGCGGAGCGATGGTTTGTACACCACCGGGCTGCGGCCCTTGTTTGGGTAGACACTTGGGCGTTTTGGGCGACGGCGATGTTTGTGTCTCCACTGGTAATCGGAACTACCAGGGTAGGATGGGGAGTCCTAAGGCTGAGGTATACTTGGCTTCTCCAGCCACTGCGGCGGCTACAGCGGCTGAAGGTAAGATCGCTGACCCTAGGAGGTACCTGTGATGGGGCGGGCATGGGTCTTCGGCGATAACGTAAGCACTGACCACATCATCCCGGGCAGGTTCAACATCACCACAGATCCGAAGGAGTTGAGGAAGCATGCGTTCAAGTATGTTCGCCCAGAGTTCGTTGACCAAGTTAAAGTCGGGGACGTACTCCTCGGCGGCAAAAACTTCGGTTGTGGTTCCAGCAGGGAACACGCCGCCATTGTGCTTAGGGAATGCGGCGTTCATCTGGTCGCCAACTCCTATGGCTGGATCTTCAGGAGAAACTGCATTAACCTCGGCATCCTTCCCTTGGAGACAGAGGAGAAACTTGAAGTTAGAGACGGTGACGAAGTGGAACTAGACCTGACCTGCTTGAGCCTCAGAGATATCACGACTCAAACGAGCTACCGACTTAAGTTAGTGCCGCAGTTCATTCTGGATATTTATAGAGCAGGAGGACTAGTTGAGTACCTTAACAAGGCAAGGAAATATAGAGTCTAAGTTTAAATTTAAGTTTTAAAAAATGTTTAGAAAAGGTGTTTACGTGTCTAGAACCTACCGCATGGCGGTTCTTCCAGGCGATGGTATAGGACCTGAGGTTGTGGAAGCTTCTGTGAAAGTTTTAGACGCTGTCCAAGAAGCCTCTAAGGACTTAAAGCTTAAACTCCTCTACGGAGAAGCCGGATATGACTGCATAGCAAAGTATGGAACCAATCTATCTGAGGAAACTGTAGCTCTGTTGAAGAAAAGCCAAGCTTGTCTTAAAGGCCCTATGACTACACCTGAAGAGCCAGGTTCACCTGTTAGTGTAGCCGTAAAGATTAGGAGAATGTTTAATCTTTACGCTAATGTAAGGCCTTGTCGTTCTCTACCTAATGTAGAATCCTTAAGGCCAAACATAGATCTTGTGGTAGTCCGTGAAAACACAGAGGGCCTATACTCAGGTGCAGAGTTCGAGATAGCTCCCGGAGTGGGAGTAGCTATGAGAATTATAACTAGAGAAGCCTCTATGAGAATAGCAGAGTTCGCCTTTAAACTGGCTGCCAAGCGTAGAAAGCGTTTAACCTACGTTCATAAGGGGAATATTTTAAAGATAACGGATGGAATCTTCAAGGACGCTGTTAAAGAGATGACTGCTAAATATCCAGAGGTGGCCTTAGAGGAGCTTCACGTAGACGCTGCCGCTATGCAGCTTATTAAAAGGCCTGAAAGCTTCGACGTTATAGTTACTACTAATCTCTTCGGGGATATTCTATCCGATGAGGCGGCTCAAGTAACAGGAGGCTTAGGATTAGCCGCTGGAGCCAATATAGGTGAAAGCTATGGCATGTTTGAACCTGTCCACGGCTCGGCTCCCAAGTACACCGGTCAGAATAAAGTTAACCCTATAGCCACTATAATAGCGGCGTCTATGATGCTGGAATATCTGGGTGAAAAAGAAGCTTCTGGGAAGATTGAAAAAGCTGTGATGGAGGTTTTAAGAGAGGGTAAAGTTAAAACTTATGACTTAGGAGGCTCCTCTAAAACCAGCGAGATGGGTGAAGCTATAGCTTTAAAAGTTAAAGAGCTTTAAGCTTGAGCAAGAGATTTTGCAGTGTTTTAGTTAATCTACCTCTGCAGCTGTTCCCTTTTGTTTGGGTTCAGTTCGCTGCTGATGCATTGCTTTAATACTTTTATGAGAACCGAACCGTCAGTCGGTCGGATCTTAAATTTGGCTGACTGCGATGCCTTTTAAAGGGCGTCTGCAAAAGTTGTCTACTGATTTTCTATGAGCTTCTTATAGTTTTCCCATGTTTGATCGATCCATTTTTGAATCATTGTAACGTCTTCCTTCGTTAAATGTTCAAAGCGACCTTGCTTTTGTAGGTAGTCTTCAATGGGTTTGCGTTTTTCCTTGTCGATGAGAGCTGCGCTGGGTCCGCTAAGCTTGAACTTTCCTTGATCAAATTCAAACAGAGCCCACATGCCTGTTTGAACCGCTAATCGCCCCATCTCAACGGTTTTTTCGGTGGAAAACCTCCAGCCTGGCGGACACGGCGTAAGTATTTGAATGTATCTTGTGCCCTCCATCTCCTTCGCTTTCCTTAATTTAGAAACTAGGTCGAGAGGATAGGATATACACGCTGTTGCAACGTATGGAACACCATGTGCTACCATGATTAAAGGAACGTTCTTCTTGTGCTGTCTTTTGCCGGTAGGCGTGGTAGTAGTCCAAGCCCCATAGGGGGTGGACCCGCTTCTTTGTATGCCCGTGTTCATGTAACTTTCATTGTCGTACATTATGTAGATGAAGTCCGTTTCTCGTTCAGCGGCACCGGACAAAGCTTGTATACCTATGTCTGCGGTGCCACCATCCCCCGCCCAGCCCACCACAGTAACATCCTTAATTCCTCGTTTACGAAAAGCCGCAACTACCCCAGAAGTCGCAGCCGCTGTAGCTTCGAACGCCATGTTAAGCATGGGCGAAGAAAACGACGTGTAAGGAAACGGTCCCGCAATTATGGTGCTGCAACAGGCAGGAATGACAAATACGGTGCGGGGACCTAATGCCTTGTAGGTGAGTCGAAGAGAAAGGGAAGCACCACATCCAGCACAAGCGGCGTTACCCGGAAGAATCCATTCTTCTTTAGGAAGTTCTTTTAAGGCAACCATGTCTTTCACGCTCTTAAACCAACCCACGTAACGTCTTCTTCAACTTTTCCAGTCCTAAGCCATTCCAATGACTTCATTGCGATCTTCTCGATGTCATGAAACGTTACGTCTCGTCCGCCCAGTCCAGCGATAAAGCCTGCTGCTAAGGGGTGATCCTGCTCTCCGTAGAGAGAAGCTTTCACTTCTGTAAAAAGGGGTCCTTCGATACCAAAGGAGATCTGACGATCAATCGCTGCCACCATTTGAACATCCTTAACGAGCCTTCGAATTTCCTCTTTTGGAAACGGTCTAAAAACGCGGAGCCTCGCAGAGCCCACCTTGACTCCTTGCTTCCGTAGGTTATCAACGGCTATTCTGGCCTCGCTTCCAATGGTTCCCATGGAAAGCAACACTAGGTCGGCGTCCTCGCATCGATACCGCTCAATATGCCCACCATACTCAAAGCCAAATCTTCTCCCATACTCTTTGTCGATTTCAGGAATCATTTTCTCCGCGTTATCCATGGCTTCCTGAATAAAGTAGCGGAACTCCATGTACCATTCAGGAAAAACCATGTTACCATGGGAAAAGGGGTTGCCCACGTCCAGTACCCAAACAGGATCATAAGGTGGCAGAAAATCATCAATCGCCTCTTGATCAAGAATCTTAACTGGCATGGAAGTGTGGGAAAGGATGAAGCCCTCAAAACAGACCATTGCAGGTAAAAGAACCTGCCGATCCTCACACAGCTTGTATGCTTGCAGAACCGTATCGAAAATCTCTTGGTTACTGGCGCAATAAAACTGAATCCATCCCGTGTCACGTTGTGATAAGGAATCGCTGAAATCTGCCCATATAGTCCATGGGGGAGCCATAGCCCTATTTACCACCGCCATGACTATGGGAAGTCGAGCGCCAGAAGCCCAGTGAAGCATCTCATGCATTAATGCTAACCCTTGTGCTGAGGTGGCGGTGAAGGTGCGTGCTCCGGCAGCCGCAGCTCCTATGCAAGCGGTCATGGCGCTGTGCTCAGACTCCACGCGAATATATTCAGCGTCCATTTCCCCCCTCTCAACGAACTCGGCGATCTGCTCCACCACGGGCGATTGTGGAGTGATGGGGTACGCGGCAACTACTTGAGCTCTAGCGGCTTTGGCTGCATAGCCTGCGATATGATTACCCGTGTCGATAATTGTCCTAGACACTATAAGCCCTCCCGCTCCATTTTTATGGCGCCGAGGCGGCATTCGTTGGCGCAGATGCCACACCCCTTACAATAGTCGTAGTCGATCTCTGGCATGTCCTCTGCTCCCCGTTTGATGCAGCCCTCAGGACAGAAGACCCAGCAAAGCAAGCAACGATTACATTTTGCGGGCTCTAGGATGGGTCGAAAGGTTCTCCAAAATCCAGTTATTCCCGTGCTAGCAACCGTTGGACGCGATAAGGGGGTTATAGGCATGTCTTTTAGGTTTTTAGGTGCTTTAATCATCGGAAGCCTCCGCCTTGGAGTAGTAAGTGACGAAAAGGAAGGGAAAAGGATTTCGCTGAATGAGCCAGATACATAGCAGAGCTAAACGGTTAAGTGTTTTTAAGGAAGTTCTATATCTAACCCTTTTCAAAATAGTTGAGAAGAATGGAGGAAACTAAAGGTGGTATTTCAAGAGGTCAGATGGCATGGCAGAGGCGGGCAAGGAGCTTGGACCGCAAGTGAGATCCTCGCGAAAGCGGCGGTACATGAGGGAAAGTACATTCAATCCTTTCCCGAATTTGGACCGGAGCGCATGGGAGCGCCTCTGCGCGCCTTTACCAGGATCAGCGACGAACCCATCAACATGCATTGCGCCATCTACACACCAGACGTGGTAGCTGTCCTCGACCCGACCCTGCTGAAGACGATTCCCGTAACTGAAGGGCTCGCTGAAGACGGCATTCTCATTGTAAATACCCGGGAGAGCCCCGCCGAACTTCGAGAGCAACTAAACCTTACCGGGCGTAAGGTGTGGGCAGTCCCTGCAACAGATATTGCAGTCAAGATACTGGGGAGACCCATCACTAACACTGCTATGCTCGGGGCTGTTGCACGCGCAACGGGAATGGTGGACATCAAAAGCATAGAAAAAGCCATAAGAGAAGAGTTCCCGCTCAAAATCGCCGAGAAGAATGTCGAAGTGGTAGAAGAAGCATACAAGGAGGCGAGGTCAGGATGACTTCAGAACAGAAGGGTTGGAAAGAGATACCAATTGCCGGAGTGTGCTGGATCCCATCCACAGAATACATCACAGGAGATTGGAGAACATTCAAACCAGTACGAGAACTAGAAAAGTGTAACAAGTGTCTAATATGCTTCATACAGTGCCCAGATGGAGCCATCCAATGGAAGTCTGAAACGGAAGACATCGAATTCAACTATGACTATTGTAAGGGGTGTGGCATCTGCGCCAACGAATGCCCAAAAAAGGCCATAGAAATGATACTCGAATAAGGAGGGGCAACATGAAATGGCAATAGTTAAACAAAAAACGCTCGCACTAAACGGTAACGAAGCCGTGGCTTATGCTGTCAAACAATCAAACGTGGACGTGGTAGCCGCATATCCAATAACGCCTCAGACCATAATCGTTGAAAGGTTCAGCGAGTATGTACACAATGGAGAAGTGGACGCAGAATTCGTATGTGTAGAATCTGAGCACAGCGCTCTAACTGCATGCCTGACCGCTGCAACCGTTGGAGCAAGAACATTCACTGCATCTGCATCCGCTGGTCTAGCGCTGATGCATGAAATCCTCTACGTAACGTCGGGTTGCCGGGCACCAGTCGTGATGGCGATAACAAGTCGAGCCCTATCTGCACCCATCTGTATACACTGCGACCACTCAGACAGCATGGTGGAACGAGACGCAGGCTGGATACAAATTTATGTGGAGAACTCTCAAGAAGCGTACGACTCCATCATACAAGCGTTCAGAATATCCGAGCATCCAGACGTCCTCCTGCCTACTATGGTAATGCTGGACGGATTCTTCCTCAGCCACACGCTGGAAAGCGTTAACGTGCTGCCCGACGAAAATGTTCGCCAATTCGTTGGAACACGACAAATACCCTTGGTAAAGAGCCATGAAGATAAACTGGTGCCATTCAAACTGGACCCAGACAACCCTCTAACAATGGGGCCACTCGATCTATACGACTACTACTTTGAACATAAAAGGCAGCAAGAGGCCGCCATGCAAACAGCACCGCAAATAATTAAGCGAGTGCACGATGAGTACGGAGAAATCAGCGGACGAAGATACGGAAACGGGCTCATCGAACCCTACCGCCTAGAGGATGCGGAAATAGCAACTATATGCATAGGATCAACTGCTGGAACGACTAAAACAGTTGTCGATCAACTTCGCGCCAAAGGAATCAAGGCAGGATTGCTCCGCCTACGCACCTACCGGCCGCTCCCAGTACAGGATATAATACACGCGCTGGAACCTGTGAAAGCCATTGCAGTTATGGACCGAAGCCACAGTTTCGGAGCTCACGGAGGGCCAATATTCCACGAAATACGTCACATTCTCTATGATGTCCCAATACACCCACACATAGTCAGCTACATATACGGACTTGGAGGAAGAGACATGCCGCAGAGCCTTATACATCAAATTTACAAAGACCTAGAAAAAATCCTCAAGACAAAACGGGTGGAAAAACCCGTACAATTCATAGGAGTAAGAGAGTAAAGGAGGTAAAGAGAATGGCGTCAGCATGGAAATTCACGTTAAAGGACCTCGCAGAAAAACCTGAGCTCATGATGCCGGGACATCGAGCATGCGCAGGATGTGGACCAGCCACCACATATCGACAGATACTAAAGGCGGCTCGAGGGCCAATCATAGCAACGAACGCGACGGGATGCATGGAGGTCGTCACGACCATTTATCCTTACACTTCGTGGAGGATTCCCTGGATTCACACGGCGTTCGAAAACGTAGCTGCTAACGCAGCGGGAATCGAAGCAACTTTGAAGGTCATGAAAAAGAGGGGGCAACTCAAACACGACCACGTCGATGTCATAGCCTTCGCGGGAGACGGGGGTACCTACGACATCGGCATACAAGCCTTGTCGGGGGCGGTGGAAAGAGGCCACGACTTTCTTTATGTCCTCTACGACAACGAAGCCTACATGAACACGGGCATACAAAGAAGCGGTGGCACGCCGCATGGAGCTTGGACTACCACTTCGCCTGCTGGTCGAGTGATCCCCGGCAAGCCCGAGTACAAGAAGCCTATCGCAGACATCATGGTGGCGCACGGCATTCCATACGTGGCCACGGCCTCTCCTGCTTACTGGCGAGATTTGATTACAAAGGCTCGGAAGGGGTTAGAGGTTGCGGGACCTGCCTTCTTGCATGCGCTCGCTCCTTGTCCACGTGGTTGGCGTTATGATACCAGTAAGACCATTGAGGTTGCGCGTTTGGCTGTGGAGACATGCTTTTTCCCGTTGTGGGAGGCAGTCGACGGCGAATACGCTTTGTCGGCACCTAGTAAGGTTCTTGCTTTGAAGCCGGAGCTGAAGAAGCCTGCGAGGGAGTATCTGAGAGTTCAGGGTCGTTTTCAGCACTTGTTTGTGCCTGAGTTTGAGCACATCATCGACGAGATTCAGCACGACGTTGATGATGGTTGGAGGCGGTTGCTTAAGAAGTGCGGCATGACTTAAGTTTCCGATAGCGTGTGTGGTCGCAAGGCTTCTGTAGTCGCCTCTTATTTTTGCGCCTGGTCCTACGTAGCAACTACGTAGGTTCCTTCGCCGATTTTGAGTTCCCAACCATTGAACCGATACAAACCCATATTTTACCTCAGTTAAGTTGGAGGTCCATGGGATGTCCACTCTGGAACTCGGGCATCGGGAATCAAGTCGGCTCTTGGGATATATGGCTTGATGTCAATTACTGGAGAACCTTCCACCGCGTCGAGCCCCTTTACAAACAAGACGCAATTTTCAATTTTCGTGAGCTCTACTACACACAATCCGATAGGGTTCGGTCGACTTGGGCTCCTAGAAGCAAACACACCCACCTGCGGCGCGCCAGGGTGTCTCCTCGGAATAACTTGGAGGGTGCGCCTTTCTTCCTCCTTGTCTCGCAAATGGAACCAGTAGAGGATGATAAGGTGTGAAAAGTTGTCAAGACCCTGCAGTCCTGTACAATATTGTGGGAAGATTTTCACTTTTGAGAGCTCGCCCGAAACTTCCACTACGCCAATAAACGTCAACTCACCTTTCTCACACATACAAATCATTCCTTATCGACTCATGCCCTTTCCACAAAAATAATATTTTTGGAAAAATTGCTTATTTTATCTAAGGTTTATGGTGCGGCCAAATTTAATAGCACAAGAATTGAACAAATAAAAAATAGAGATGTAAGTTGATTCAGAGTTTGGGTTTTCTCTTTATTATTGCAAAAACTGCTCCAGCTATGATGGCGATCGCGACTATGGCCGTTATTGCCCAGATCCACGGAAATTCAGCCACCTTCGACAGTGTGACGGTCTCTGTTGTCGCTTTTCCTGCTATGACTGTTACCGTCCATGATTTGTCTTCGTAGCCGCTTTTGCTCGCCTTAATTGTATAGGAGCCTTTCAGAATGCCAGTGAAGACCACGAGTCCATTGGCGTCTGTGGTTCCGCTTAAGGCGGTTTGACCGCTGGGCTGGGATGTTGAAACCACGGTTGCGCCAGCTATAGGTTTACCATCAGCATCCTTTACATAAATGTTGAGTGTCAGGGGCTGCACCGTCACTTGTGCTTGTCCTGAGCCGCTTGTATACCCGGATTTTGAGGCTGAAGCAGTTATGGTGCATGTGGTCTGGGTGGTTATGTCTGGGGCAGTAAACGTAGCTGTGTAGGTGCCGTTAGCATGGTCTGCTACGGCTGAGAAGGTTCCACCCTTGTCGGATGTCAGGCTGACTGTTGCGCCAGTAATGGCTGTTCCCACGCTCGTAACAGAGACTTTGATTGTCGAGGTTCCGCCAGAATAGATTGTAGTTGGACTGGCGGTCACAGAAACTGCGAGAGGCAGAGGTTGAACCGTAACCGTTGTTTGTCCCGAACCGCTTATGTAGCCTGATTTTGAGGCTGTGGCGGTTATCACGCATGCGGTGGATGTTGTTACGGTTGGAGCTGTGAAGGTAGCTGTATAGGTGCCATTGGCATGGTCTGTTACAGTAGAGAAGCTACCACCTTTATCTGAGGTGAGAGTGACTGTTGCGGCTGGAATAGGGGGTCCGTCACTGCTTACTGATATCTTTATCGTCGATGTCCCGCCAGAGTATATGGTGGCTGGGCTGGCTGTAGCTGTGACTGCCAGAGCCGGCAGTTGCACCGTGATCGTCGAGGTCTGCTCATCTTTTGTGAGTGCGATTTGTTTCTCAACCACGGGGACGCCTGGATAGTATACTTTGAACGTGTATGTTTGGTTGGGCATGTTCTCGAATCTTAGGTGCTCTGTGGTGCGGTTATCGTATAGTGTGCCGTTCCAGAGGTAGGTTTCGACTCTCGCTTTTAGTGGAGCGCCAGCAGGATCACGTATGTATATGTCCCAGTCGAAAAGCGATGTGACCTGATCGATCGTTGATTCATATTGGCCTTTTTTGACGAGGGTGTAGGAGCCGACTTTAGTTCCCCAGTAATAGGCATCCGTGGAATAATCCAAGAAGTATGGGTCAAAGAATTCAATCCAGCCCGTTGCATTGGTCAGCATAGAGGTGTATAGGGTTCCATTGGCGAAGTACCATTTTGCATCTAAATTGCTAATTGGTTCGGCATCTGGGGTTACGAAGCGGTAGTTGAAGTATTTCTTCGAGGAATAAAGGTAAACGTCTCCCGCAAACCCCATAGCCACTGCGAAATATTCACCATTTCCCGAGATTGCAACGCCCCCGGTTGCCTCTTGTGGACTGATTTCCCAGATGAGAGTCCCATACTTGTTGAAGTGGAATAGTTTTTTGGCTGACGCGATTATGAAGTTTCCGTCGGGAGATATGTCGAGCCCATAGTAATCTAACCTTTCGCTCGTATTATACGACCATTTAAGGCCTGTCTTATCGAAGAAGTAAATTGTTTTTTCACTTCCAGCTACAGCATGTTCACCATTAAATGATACGCCAATGATAATATGGTCCGCGGGCGCGTAGACAGTTTGGGTCCACAGGGACGCGCCCGCTTGATCGAAGTAAAGCACTCTGTGAGTATCTGCAAGGAGGTCATGGTCCCCGGCGATTACATATTTGCCGTCTGCGGAAATGCTAACAGGATATAATTCATGGAACTGAAGGGCTACATCCCAGACAAGAGAACCCTCGTGTAATAGGCCAACGTGTTCATACTCCCCTGCTGTATAGTATCCAAAGGCTACATACTCTCCATTAAACGACATGCTGAGAGAACACCCATGCGATTCACCCACCACATCATACCCCCACCTGAGAGCACCAGCCTCATCATACACCTCAACCTTAGTTTTCTCCAGGTAGGAAGGACTATAAACGATTGCTACCCTGCGTCCGTCTCCAGAAATCGAACCCAAAGTAACCGCACGTGTGAAATCAGTCTTATTCCAAACATGGCCTCTTCTGTCAAAGAAATAGACAAACCCCCTTTCCGTCTCATCGACACTATGCATGCCACCGAATGCCGCATATTTGCCGTCATCTGACATGCATGCCCACATAAGGTCCGCATCTTTAAGCGGTGTGTCCTCAAGATACAGTTTCCAAAGGGTTTTTCCAGTTTCATCCAGGAGACATAAACCTTCTAAATAAAGGTCAGCGGCAAGGACATACTTGGCATCAGAAGATATGTCAACAAATTGTGGTAACTCTAAGACTCCTTCAGCTTTCCAAACCTGCACGTTTCTCGGGATTAAAGAGTTTGATTGAGACTGCCCGTTGGATGCGATAGGGGTTGAAACAATGAAAGCAAAGGTCGATACAAGTATCATGAAGATAGTGGGTAAGGTAACAAGAGCTTTTCTCATTTTCATAAACCTTAATCCTCCCTAAGTGTAAATATCACCTTATATATTTACATTTTCTACTTCTACGTGCTAATATTTTCGACAAGTTCAATTGAAAAGTCGTACCCTAACATCTACGACCGCAGTTGGTGTATAAGCCTCAAATACCGGAGGTAAACATGTGGTGAAATTAAACATAAGAGGAAAAAGCTTCCGTAGATAGGGAAGGGATATAAGCAACAACAAACAAGACCACTGTTCAATGATGATGCGGCCGCCGGGATTTGAACCCGGGATTGCAGGCTTGGAAGGCGTACACCAAGGACTGTGTCCTAACCAGGCTAGACCACGGCCGCACTCCACACACATAATTCAAGAGCGCGCTGCAAAATATCTATTACGGGTCTCCTTGCTTTAAAATTAAGTTCTGGACGAATCATAAACTATTTCCCTACTTATGTATAATTCATCGTTTAAATTATAGGTTGATGAGGGTTGCGAATTGAAGGTTAGTGCAGTGATTTTTGATTTCCTCGGAACTCTTGCTGCGGTTCGCGAGTATTCATACGAAGAATCGATGAAGAAAATGTACAGGAGCTTGACAAACGACGGCTTTAAGATGCCCTACGAACGGTTTAGAGAAGTGTACGATCAAGTTCATCATAAATACCAGCGTATTCGCTACGAAAAGTTAGTTGAAGTTACCAACGCGGTCTGGCTTTCAGAAGCACTAAACCAGCTGGGGTTCGTCACTAAGCCAGACGATGAAACCGTGAAAAAGGCCATCAACATCTTCTTCGAAGACAACCTATCGTCCTTTAGGCCCAGGCCATGCGCATACAAAACGTTAAAAAGGCTTTCAGACTGCTACGCTCTCGCGCTCGTCTCCAACTTTACCTACGCGCCAGTCATCTACGCTGGCTTACGAAAGCTTCGCTTCAGCAAGTTCTTCAACGCTGTACTGGTTTCCGAAGAAGTGGGCTGGCGCAAGCCCCACCCCAAAATCTTCGAGGAGGCCCTAAAACGACTTAACAAAAGTGTGGAGCAAACCGTTTTTGTAGGCGACAGCCCTGCAGAAGACATCCAAGGAGCGAAAGACGTGGGAATGAAAGTCGTCTTCATTCCCTCCCAGTTCTTCACCGTCGAAGATGTTAAAAGCGCGTCGCGACAGCCCGACATCATCCTCAACAGCCTTTGCGAGCTGCCTCAAATCTTATCCCAAATGGAGACATGCCTTGCGAAATGAATATGAACTGCGCTTAAAGATAGCTTCGGTGGAGGCTTTCCGCTAGAGGGAGTTGAGCATGAAGGCTGTCCTTATGAACGAGAAGGATAACGTCGCCGTTGCCCTCACCGATCTTGCAGCGGGTGAGGTAGTGATAGTGAAGGCGGGAGAGGGATTTAAGGAGGTTAGAGCTGGGGAGAACATCCCCCGTGGACACAAAATTGCCCTAACCAACATCGAGAAAGGTGAACCAGTCATTAAGTACGGGGAGGTTATTGGTTTAGCCTCACGCTCGATTACGGAGGGAAGTCATGTTCACATTCACAACGTGGTTGGTCAGCGGGGTAAGGGATTAAAAAGTAACCATTGGGGTGATGACTATGGAGGAAGGCATCTTTTACGGCTATGAGAGGCCGAATGGTAGGGTGGGCGTAAGGAACCATGTGCTCCTACTACCCACGGTGGTTTGTAGTGCCCACGTGGCCTCGTGCATCAGCATGGCTGTGAAAGGGACTACCACCCTCTATAATCAGTTTGGGTGTGCTCAAGCAGGTGAAGACTTTAAGACCACTGTTAAAACGCTGATAGGTTTGGGGAAAAACCCGAACATAGCCTCCGTCTTAGTCATCGCGTTGGGCTGCGAAAACACACCGTATAGGGATGTGGCTGAAGAGATACAGAAGACGGGAAAACGCGTGGAGCTGATGGTTATTCAAGAAGTCGGTGGAACCATTAAGGCAATTGAACACGGGACAAGAATTGCTGAAACATTCGTTGAGGAGGCGTCACTGGTTCAAAAGAGGGCTTTCAAAGCAGGGGAGTTAACGGTGGCGGTGGAGTGTGGAGGCTCCGACTGGACGTCTGGCATCGCTTCAAACCCCGCCGTCGGGTATGCGATGGATAAGTTGATAGAAAAAAAGGGAACCGTCGTGTTTTCAGAGACTTCTGAAATCATTGGGGCAGAACATATCTTAGCGAGGCGAGCTAGAGACGAAGAGGTCAAGGAAAAGTTACTAAAAATGGTTGCAAAGATAGAGAAACGGTCAGAAATGGCGGGAGTAGATATACGTGAGGCTAATCCATCACCAGGTAATATCGCCGGAGGAATAACGACTCTAGACGAGAAGTCGCTGGGCGCGATCTATAAAGGCGGCACAAAACCTCTTGAGGGCGCGCTGGAATACGCGGAGGAGATACCCAAACGAGCCGGGCTTTTCTTCATGGATACCCCAGGCTACGATGTGGAGTCGATGGTCGGAATGGTGGCGGGTGGGGCTCAGCTCGTCGTCTTCACCACGGGGTTAGGCACCCCCCTCGGGAACCCCATCGCGCCCGTGATAAAGGTCACTGGAAACTCTGAAACCTATCAACGGATGTCCGACAACATAGACATCAACGTGGGAACCATCATAGACGGGTTGGAAGACATCGAGGAGGCTGGCAGCCGAATATATAGGGAAGTGCTCTCCGTTGCCTCAGGCAAGAGGACGAAGGCAGAGGCGCTGGGACATAAAGAGTTCGGCATGTTAAAGCTCAGCCCCTCATTTTAGGGCTGACATAGGCCCTCCTTCCAGAAGATAAGGCTGGCGCGTTAGATGTTTCACGCAACGCTTACAAAGCTTTATAGCGCATCTTATCTGCTTGGTGTTTAAAGGAATGACTTTGAAGGATCATAGTAATCAAGCCACACGCTAAATTGAGGATGCAGGACCGAGGCGTTACGGAGGCGCAAGTTCGCGAAGTTTTGCAGAGTCCAGTTGAAGTTATTCTGGTTAGGTATGGTCGACTTGCTGCGTACAGAAAAATTGAAGATAGGGAATTGGTTGTTGTGTACGAAAAGAAAAACGGAAAAATAGAAGTGGTTACAGTCTTATGGGTAGACGAAAGGAGGCTTAAGAGACCTGGCTTTATTAGAATATGACCCAAGCTGCAACGCTCTTTACATTCGACTGAAAAAAGGTAGAGTCGTGGAAAGCGAGCCTATCTCAGACAATTTAATTCTTGATTTAAACAATAAGAAGGAAATAGTCGGAGTAGAGGTACTAGGTCCGGCACCCATAGACACATCTAAGTTTTCGCCTCCTGTAAAGATAGTTTCCAAAAGCCGCAAAGCAACGTCCAAATAATGGTCAACACAGAGATATCGTAAAAGCTCCCAAATCAACCCAAAAATGGCTTCTTTAGCCAAAACCAAACGTTGTTCTGATGGTGCGGCCGCCGGGATTCGAACCCGGGTCGTCAGCGTGGCAGGCTGATGTCCTAGACCAAGCTAGACTACGGCCGCATAGATGTCTCTGCTAAACTACAAATTTAATAAAGGACTCTTAAAACCTTTCTTAAGAAAGCGTCCACCTGGGAAGCTTGGAAATGATTCGGAAGAAATTTCAGTTGGCGGACGGTCGTTTCGTTACGTTTGAGGACTTGAGGGAAGAAGACTTGCTTGAGGTGGTTCAGGTTCTGAACAGCGTGATTCGAGAGGGTCTCTACCTCCTCATGGAGGAGGAAATTGTGGACATGGAGATGGAGCGCAAATGGTACCACGACCACATGAAGGCGGGCATGACCTACCTCGTCGCTAGGGTGGATGGAGAAATGGTGGGCGGAGCCAGCATCGAGCCCAAGAGAGGAAGGGAATCCCACGTCGTAGCGTATGGAATCTTCATTAAGGAAGGATTCAGAAACCTAGGAATCGGAACCCAACTGACAAACGCGTTAATTGAAATCGCCCGCCAACGCGGCTTCAAGGTCATGGAGCTCGCCGTGTTTGGCTCCAACCAACGAGCGTTTCAAGTTTACAAAAAATGCGGCTTTCAAGAGACAGGAAGAATCAAAGAAGGAATCAGATTGCCCGATGGAACTTACACCGACAAAATCATCATGACCCTCCCCTTAAAATAACAGCAGTCCCTGTGGTGCCACGAGTCAATGCTCAGTGGTATGTTCAACTAATAGCCTACATATTTTTCATATAATCGTTAATTGCCCATACCTTTTCTTTAAAATCCTCAAAAACCGAGCCCGGATATGGGCGGTGAGTCGTGGTTAACACCAAACGTCTACGTCCAACATTGGATATGACATGCGTTATCACCTCGATCAAGTCGTCGGCGCGGACTTGCTTGTTGCAAAGAAGGTCGATGGGTATGCCTGTGAAAAATACAGTCTCTGGCAGCCGTTCCCGAACTTCTCGAAGCCTTGAAGCCCAAGCAAATGCGGTTTGGAGTGTCGATTTAGGGCAGATGTCTAGTGGGTGAAGTCCGTCAAACGCCCTGCCCAGGCGGTCCAAGTAGGGTATGATGTTTCCGTCGGCGTGTAAGAGAGCGTATTTTTCCCTCTTTTTAACGGCACCAGCCAGCTCAGCTTGTCGTTCAATTATGATTTGAGTAAATTGTGGATCGTAAATGGAGCCGCGGTAGTAGCAGAAGTCGTCCGCGATTCGAACAGAGTCGATGGCTTCGTGTTCCGCCGCTTCTTCCGCCGCGGCTAATGCGAGTCTAAGGAACCTACTATGAATCTGTCTAGCCTTGCTCGGGTTCAGTTTCGTAAGAACTGCGAAGTCGAATCGATGGTATACTTGGTCAAGTCTTCTGCCTGCTTCTGTTTGACCGGGGCTACAGCTGTACTCAGAATACTCGGTGGGTCCAAGAATTTCCGCTTGAAAGGACCTCCCCTTATTGATTATAACCGTTTCCTTGATTTTTTGACCTACTTCTTGCCGAACGCTGTTAAGGTCAGGCCAATCGTAGTCCTCTACGTTTAGTTGTTCACTCCATGTATGATAGCTTGACTCTGTTCTTTTGAATGGCCCGCCGTCGTACAGAAAATTTGCGAAAGCCTCAAACCAACAACGAACCCCAACGATGTCACCCACTTTTGCCTCTTGCATCGGATCGCCGAGCCAAAAATATGTAGGAATTCGAGTGGTTTTCCCACGAAATACCTCAAGGACGAGCTGTCTCGAAGACAAGCTTACCACGAAAACAGCTGTATTGAACAAGTAAAGTGCCGAGGGCCGGATTTGAACCGGCGACAACCCGGTCTTCAGCCGGGTGCTCTCCCAGGCTGAGCTACCTCGGCACCCCATCAACATGAACCACATGTTCATTTTAAGTTTTCGGAGGAACCGGTCGGAAATTCTATAGAAGGAAAAGACACCGTTGTAATTTTTGGGTAGTCTCGCTTACCCTTCCCTGACCCTGTTTCTTAGAGTTCCAATTTTCTCGATCTCCACTTCGACCACGTCGCCTGGCGACAGAAACCTTGGTTGAGGTTTCATGAAGACGGCCACGCCTGCCGGAGTTCCTGTGGCGATGATGTCGCCGGGCTCTAACGTCATGACACGACTGATGTGGTGCACGACTTCGTAAACGTTGAACACCATGTTTTTCGTCGACGAGTTTTGTCTCAGCTCACCGTTCACTCTCGTGCAAATACGCAGATTGTGGGGGTTTTCAATCTGATTGGCGGTGGTGATGCACGGTCCAGTGGGCGCAAAGGTGTCGAAGCTCTTTCCCCTCGTCCACTGCTTGTCTTTCGATTGGATGTCGCGGGCAGAAACGTCGTTGAAGGCAGTGTATCCAAAGACGTGTTTCTCCGCATCCGCGACCGAGATATTCTTTCCCCTCCTACCTACAACTACTGCTAACTCCGCTTCGTAGTCCAACTGCTTCACGAAGCTGGGTCGAATTATCGGTTCGTCGGGACCGATGAGGGCGGTTCGAGGCTTAAAGAAGATGAGCGGCTCGTCGGGTATCCTTGCCCACTGCTCCTCCGCGTGGTCTCGGTAGTTCAATCCTAGGCAGATAATTTTCGGGGGCGAGGCCACAGGCGTCAAAAGGGCGACATCTTCTGTCGGGATGGTTGCCTTCTTCTTAGCCTCCGTTGAAACGCGCATCAACTGTTCTACGGCGCTTATGCCCTCGATACCTAATGAGACCAGTCCCTGGAGGCTAGAGGGAAGGGGGCGTTTCATAGCGCCAGAAAGGGCTGGTAAATCTATGACTTCTTCCTCAGTGGTTAAAAGACCGTAGGATTCCGCGTTGGAATGAAGATAACGAACCAGTCTCAAGGCATTTTCTCCCTTTCACCATAAGGATACGCTTAAGATCGTCTATGTTAGGTTTGGTTTAAAAGCTAACCGATGAAAACGTGCAGGGACTGGGAACCTTTCATACAGCTAACCTAGCAGAAAGGCAGCTAACCCTAGAAGCATCCAGACTAATACTGTTTGTTTCACTCTCCTTGCGTTTTCCCTAGAGGGGTTTTTGAGAAGGAATATAGAGGACACAACAAAGCCTACGTCGGCTAAGGCTACTAGGGCTAGATACCATACGGAGGCTAATCCCAAAACCCAGGGTAGGAGGCTTAAACCCACCGCAGATAGGTAGAAGGCAGAAGCCGTGTAGGCTGCTGTCTTCCCCCCTCTCACGACTGCCAAGGTCTTCACTTCGTGTAGTCGATCCCCAGAAACGTCGACAATGCCCTTCGTCACCTCCCTACCCGTGTTAGACAGGAACGCCATCGAAGCGAACAACAAGTTGTTTACGTTGAACCAATCAATCGCAAGGCTTCCATAGATGAAGGGAGTGGCTACGCATCCGCTCACCATAAGGTTTCCGAAGAAACCCATCCGCTTACCCTTCGCTGTGTAGGTGGAGAAGAGCATCCAAGCCGCAACCGCCACGAGAAGGCACAACAAACTAGACAGGAAAGCTGCGGCGAAGCCGAGAATGGTTAAGAAACCTGCGTAAACCAGCGCCTCGGACGGTTTCACCGCTCCGCTGGGAATGGGCCTCGTAGGCTCGTTGATCGCGTCGATGAAACGGTCGAAGTAGTCATTGATCGCCATGGAAGCGCCAGTTAAAGAAAATCCTGTAAGAAAGCCGAGTAAAAGGCGGAGGGAGTAGGCGTGGAAAGAAAGCCTAGGATACGCAAGATAGGCACCCACCAACACCGCGAAGCCCATCATCAAGCAGTTGATCGGTCGAATTAAACGAACCTTGGAAAGCAGGTTCAAAGCAGGCACCATCTAAAGGAAGATAACCATAAACTGCTTAAAAACCTAGTTTCCTTCTACGATTTCAGTTACGATGTGGAACATGCTTGGTCGAAAACATAACAATCTATTTAAACGATATAACGTTGCGGTTGTGGATGTTGGCGACCCACATCCTCAACATCCTTCGTTCGATTAGCGATTAGCTGGCTTAAGAGACGGACCAACAAAAGGTCGTAGGTTTTGCCCCCCAGCAGCGCCTTCAGGTGGTAGTAGGTGCGCATCAGTTGTAGTCCCTTGTCCGTGGTTCGGTAGAGGTTCTCTCCCTTCTGCTCCACTTTTATCAAGTTCAGCGTGACCAGAACGTACAGATACTTTTCCAAAGCCTTGTGATTCAGGTTACACTTACCTATAATCTCCGCTTTCTTCGCTCCCTTCGTGGCCGCACGAAGTATCTCAGCAACGGTGTCCAGGTCATTTTTGTCCGTTTTGCTACACTCCCGCACAAGTTGCGTACAAACTTTAATCGCCAAAATTATAAATCGTTATTTCCCAACCCAAAAATATAGCAAAAACGATAATGTGAAAACTTACAAACTGCAAAACGCGCGTAGGTTCTGGTCAGCTAGTAAATAACGAAATCGATGAAATCGGCGGATTTGTACCCGCGACCTACGTTGCGCCAGAGAATTTTGTCGCGTGTTCAAAGGGCAAGGAGTGCTTCGGCTTTTTTGAGTTGTTTCGTTATAGGATCCACTTCTAGCCCTAAACCTTCTAAGGCGTCTACACCCAAAACCTCTGCGTCGCCTTTCTCAGCGAAAACTACCATCCTGGTGGCTTTCTCATCCAAATATTCGATTATGATTTCGCCGACCTTTCGGTCAAGCATTCGACCGTTTATTGTTTTAAACCTTCTCATAGTTTTCTCTTCTACACCCAACTTTTTGAGTAGGGCGCTGGAAACCCATGTATAGGTTGAGCCTGTATCTACTAGAAGCTCAATCTGCTCAGTTTTCGAGACGTCGGGGTTGCGTAGAGTTACTTTAGCCAAAGTATGCCCCAAGTCTCCCACATCCCTACAGTTATTAGTATTTTCATCCTATATTAACAATGAGCCCAATCGTATGCTTACAAATGGTGGGACGGGCCGAGTTTGAAACGGCGCCCTCTTTATGGATAACAGTATTTAAAAACACCTAGTTCTTTATGCAGAGTAAGAGAACTGCCAGTCCATATGGTCTGGAGTGTTCTACGTTCCCTGTCGATGGGTCTACCTTAAGCCTAACCCCTCAAAGACTGTGGCGCCGAGTAGAGGTTCAGGGGCATCCATGAGGGCTATTAAGAAGGTTCCTTCTCTGTCCAGTACTTTAATGTATGCAAGGGATACGTCGGCTTCAACCACCCTTCTTCTATCCGCAAGCGTCAATTTCGTCCTTGCTGAGGGCTGAATGCCGAGCTCCTTGGCTAGGGTTGGTGGCACTATCGTATAGAAAGCGTCTGTATCAGCCATGAACTCAACTTCCCTAGTCATGGTCCTTTGGGCGTTACCCAACACAGCCTTAACTTTGACGTATCCCATAATTTACACCAAGTTAACATGCATACACCGACCTATATACATTTATAATACCACACAATCTTGATGGGCCGGGCCGGATTTGAACCGGCGATCTTCGCCGCGTGAGGGCGACGTCTTAGCCGAGCTGGACTACCGGCCCGTCCTAAGTTCTAGACGGTAAACTAAACCCTTTATACCTTTCGCAATATTTAACAGACTTCCTCCATATAACTAGATACTAATTCCATTATCGGGGGTATGGTACTTTTATGGTGAAGGTCTTGGGCGTGGTCGGAAGTCCCAGGGTTAGTGGGAACACAGAATACCTTGTCAGTGAAACGTTGAGGGCTGCGGAAGAAGAGGGTGCAGAAACCGAGCTGGTTCGACTCGCAGGGAAAGAGATCAAGCCCTGCGACGCGTGTTTAACCTGCAGGGAAACGAAAGAATGCCACATAAAAGACGACTTTCAACCCATATTCGAGAAGATGGTCGACGCCGACGGAATCATCCTTGCCTCGCCAGTGTATTTCGGCTCAGCCACTCCCCAAATCAAAGCCTTAATCGACCGGGCAGGTTACGTTTCTAGGGCAAGAGGAAGAGTCTTCGAAAACAAGGTAGGCGGTCCAATGGTAGTGGCAAGGAGGGCCGGACACAACTTTACCTTCGCCCAACTCATGTTCTTTTTCTTCCATCAAGGAATGATTATACCGGGCTCTATCTACTGGAACATCGCTTTCGGAAGAGAAAAAGGAGAAGTAACCCAAGACGAAGAAGGCTTAAGAACCGTCAAAAACTTCGCCAAAAAACTAGTTTGGCTCATTAAAAAAATAAAAGCCTAACCACTTTAACCACTCGGTTTCAATCGCCCTGATCGACCCCTTTAATAGATAGTCAAATTCTTCTTCACTAGCCACATCTCAGCATGGTGGTGGTGAACAAAATTCCACTTAGCGCACCACTAAGAAATTTTATTCACAACAAACAACACAACAAGAAGCGTAGAGCGGGTTTAGAAAAGAGAGAACCCGTTATCTGCTCCTGTCTATGACTGTCTAGTCCCCCTCCCCCCGGGTATAGAGAAGTCAAAAATTTTCTTCACCGTATCTTCACATATTCGTAGGCTTCTGCGGCGTCTTCAAAACAATAGCGCACCCTTTGATAGTCCTTCCTAAACTCAACCACATCCCCCTTCACCTTTTCCACATCCTCTTTATCCACAACAACCCTTTTAATGAACTCAGCGATCTCCGCCATCTCCCCCTCCCTCATCCCCAACCTCGTAACCTCCTGCGTCCCGAGGCGTATCCCTCCCGGATGCATGAAGTGGCGACCCGCCTTAATGTCCCAAGGAAGCAGGTTCCGATTGATGATGATGTTCGCTCTCTCCAGCTCCTTTTCGATGGCTCCTCCGTCGCCGTACTTCGTGATGTCAATGAGCACCACATGCGATTCACTGAACCCCTTATGCTCTGCCAGCACGTCGAAGCCTCGCTCATAAAGGGCTTGACCCAAAGCCTTCGAGTTCTTGACAACCTGTTGAGTGTACTCCTTACCAAACTCCAGCATCTCCGCGCAGGCTACAGCCACTCCCGCCACCGCATGAAGATGATGGTTACTCACTAGCCCAGGAAAGGTGGCTCGCTTGATCCTATCTGCGTATTTTTCCCAAGACAGCACCGCTCCGTGTTGTGGACCAAACAGCGTCTTGTGAGTGCTGAGAGTAACCACGTCAGCTCCCTCTCGTAAGGGGTCCTGAAAATAACCTCCAGCGATTAAACCCGCCACGTGGGCAGCGTCATACGCCACTGTGGCGCCAGCCTCATGGAAGGTATCTGCCAGCTCCTGAACGGGATGTGGAAACGGGAAAACGCTGGCACCAAACATCGCCAATTTAGGAGGCTTCCCCTCTTGTATCAGCTTCTTAACCCTCTCTTTCGTTTTATCTACATCGATGTTCAGCTCCCTGTAGTCTAGGGGGAGATATTCCACCACCAAGTCGTGGACAGCACCTGCGGTTCCGCCAAGCTCCTTCTTCCCCATGCTGATGTGCCCCCCACACGGGATAGAGAGAGCCATCATGACATCGCTTGGGTTCGTGAACGTGGTATAAACCACCAAGTTTGCAACAACACCAGAAACTGGACGAACGTCAACAAACTCAGCGTTGAATAGCTTCTTCATTAGCTCGATGCAGATAAGCTCAACTTGATCGATGTAGATGCAGCCAGCGTAGACGCGTTCGCCTGGCCACCCTTCGGCGTAGCGGTTTCCAAAGTCGGTTAGTAGTGCTTCACGTACAGCGGGGCTTGGCACGTTTTCACTTGCAATCAACGGAAGGGTTCCTTGAAACCACCTATGATGTTGCTGGAGGAGCTCGAATGTTTTTTCATAATACTCACGAGCAGAACTCATGAGATCACCTCACATTATAAGGAGCTGCTTAACAGATAAAAGTTTCAGATCAACGCAACGTTAATTAACGGAAACTTCGTGTATAATCAATAGAACCTTGGAGAATAGCCTATGAGTAGTAGGAGAGAGAAAAGGCGTCAGAAGAGCGGTCCCATGCCCGCGGCAAGCGCTGGCTTGCTTCGATTTTTTGAAGAAGAGACGCGGGGCATAAGGGTGAGGCCCGAATTCGTGGTGATCTTAACAGTAGCGCTAATATTGGCCTGTATCCTAGCACAGCTTTACGCTCTGCGCAAACTTCCCCTTCCTTAGAATCGCATCTTTTTGAATAATTGCTCAGATCCTCTCTCCCGAACGGCTTTAGACATTCCTTATTGATGAATAAAAGCCACTCCTCCACTTAATGAAACAAGCATCTTGGGGTGGCTAATGAAAAAAGTATGGGAGAATGAGAATCATCGCGTTTTATGCAAGATTTCTACACGTTGAACTGAGTTAAGGTTGACAAACACCTCACTTCTTTGCTCCCTGCTCACGACCTGCGGTATCGGCTGTGCTATCGTGGAACGCAAGATGATCGCGTCGGCATCAGAGAGCCAGATTCCTGGAGGTTCCCGCGTAACAGCGGCTAAGGTTCCCTCAAACCCATACGACGGGTCTAAAATCGCTAGGATTCTTCGTCCTATATTTCGTTCAAGTATATGGAACACAGTTGGGGGCGGGCCCGCTTCGGACATAGGTATCTACAAAATATTATAGAAATCGAAGATAAAACTTTATCCTACCTTAAAAGCCGACCTAGTGGCATCATGAAGCCCTTTCCATTCGTTCAATCTCCCTTTCAACGAGTTTCCTTTTTAAACGTTTTCCACTTTCTGTGAAATAACGGCACTGCTTCCCGGCGAATCTTCCAAATTGATGTAAAATTTGTCTTTCTACTGTGGTCTGTTTTTCCTAGCGTGTTTAGGCGCGTGTATTTTACCTTTGTGTAGACATTAAATATATTAATTACCTCAACTTTTTTCAACTGATCTTCTAAAATCTATCGGTGAGGGGCATTCGAGTTTGGTTTCCAACAGCTCATTGAACGACTACATGGGCAAGGTGGTTGAGCGTTATTCATCTTTGTTTACCCTCCCATCTCACGCAAGGATCGTCGCCTTGCTTTTTGTGCTATGTTTGCTTAGTGGAATTATAGTTGTCTTTTCATGGATACCCTCTTACTTCGGCTTTGCTGTAGGCTTTATTTTTGGCGCAGTCTTCTTTTCCATCACCTCGTTGTCTGACCTTATAATCTACCGTGGTTGTATGAAAACGGACCCAATTTTTAACTTAAGGCGTTGCTCCGCCCTTTCCCTTTTTTCTTGCCTAAGTTGGTTTGGTTTCCTGTTTCTTGGTAGTGTCATCAGCGCTTTCCTTAAAACCCCGAGTGTGTGGATCAAACTTTACTTTTTGGGTTTTTGTGCAGCCTTAATTCTTCGTTTGTTGGTTTTTTCTACAACATCGTTTGCTAATCTTAGAAGAGTTTTCGTTTCCTCTATCCTACAGCCCGCGTTTTGCATCGTTCCTATCTTTTTCATGGACTCTGTTATAGGGTATAGTCTGGGGGTTCATCTACTCTTTTTCCTCTTAGTCTCCATTCTCATCGTAGTGCTGACCGTTTGTCTCTTTCTCGTCTTTGTGAATCGTGTTGGCAAGAGAAGCCTCGGGATAGCGTCTCTCTCCTTCTTTAAGGCCTTTATGGCGAATTGGGCAGAGAATCTGAACGCGCCTCTTGAAGGATTCTTTGAGAAGTTTGGTCGTAAACAAGACATAAAGTTTTCTTTGTTAGCGTTCAAAGCAAAGGAAAAGACAAAAGCGGTGATGGTTGTTCCAGCCCTTCATCCTGGTCCCTTCAAAAACGTTGGAAGTAGCCCCCTTCCTTACATAATTCAAGCCACATTAGAAAGTAAATTACAAGCTACAGTTTCTGTTCCTCATGGGTTATCAGGGCATGAGTTCGATCTGTCCTCGCAACGCCAAAATCAAAATTTTATAGAAGGGGTTCTTAACGCCATCGATCTTTCCTCCTTCGATTCTAAAGCCACACCTTTCATGCGAACCAAACGAAATGAAGCAAGCGCAAGTTGCCAAATATTTGGGGGCTGCGCCCTTCTTACGTTAACCCTCTCGCCTAAAACAATGGAGGATCTGCCTCAAGAATTAGACTGTATTATTGTTGATGAAGCTGAGAGGAGAGGGCTTTCCTCCGCGATTGTTGTTGACGCTCACAACAGCATTGAGGGACCGTTTAATCTTAATGAGGTCACAGAGAACCTCCGAAAAGCTGCAGTAGGTAGCCTAGAAGAGACGCTAGGCTGTAAGCGCTATCCCTTCAAAGTTGGAGCCGCGAAGGTTGTTCCTAAAGAGTTTGGCGTAAGAGAGGGTATGGCACCTGGGGGGATAAGCGTGATTGTAATTATGGTCGGCGATCAGAAAGCCGCATACGTGACTATTGATGGAAACAACATGATATCCAAATTAAGAGAAAGAATCCTCTTAGCAATCCAAGAAATTGGCGTGGTTGACGGAGAAGTTCTTACAACCGACACCCACGTAGTGAATGGCATTGTACCAATTGCGCGTGGCTACCATCCGATTGGTGAGGTGATGGATCAGGCGACACTAATTAACTATGTTAAACAAGCTACGATAAGCGCGATAAATGATCTGGAGCCGGCGGAAGTGTCGTGGCGCACGGAGACCATCTCCGATGTAAAGGTTATTGGAGAAAAGCAGATAGAAACTCTGTGTCTTCTCGCTGAAAAAACAGCCAAAGAAGCCAAAAGGCTAGCCATTTCTCTATTTCCGATAACTGGCATTATTCTGACGGGCTTGCTTATACTTTTGTAGCTCCAATTTATTGCGGCGTCGATTTCTAACATTAACTGGTGCTAACACTAATATTATTAAACACGTAATTCATCTCTGAGCCGAGGGAAAAGGGATTGCTGAAGGAAATTCGGATTCACGGTCGGGGTGGACAAGGTAGCGTAACTGCAGCTGAGCTATTAGCTCGCGCAGCGTTTAAGGAAGGCAGATGGGTTCAAGCATTTCCGTTTTTCGGCGCAGAAAGGCGCGGGGCTCCGGTTAAAGCTTTTGCTCGAATCTCCGACGAACCTATCCCAATACGGAGTCAAGTTTATAACCCCGATTACGTGATGGTGCTGGATTCCACGTTGGTCGAGGTTGTCGATGTTACTGAGGGATTAAAGAAAGACGGCATCATTATAGTAAACACGATGAAAGGGCCGCAGAAGCTCGGCATCAAAGGACACCGCGTGGCAACGGTGGACGCTACTGGAATCGCTCTTGAACTAAAACTGTTGGTCGCGGGGCTTCCTGTGCTAAACACGCCGATGCTGGGCGCCTTCGCTAAAGCAACCGAAGAGGTCAAACTCGATAGTGTGGTGAAAACCATACAAGAGGAGTGGCCGGGGCCAGTCGGGGAAAAGAACGCGAAGGCTGCCGCCTTAGCTTATGAAAAACTTGTGAAGGGTTGGTGAAAACGGGACTTAGCGTCTGCCTCATCAGCAGATTAAATCGTACGCGTCCGTAGGGGAAAAGTTTCTAATATCTTATTACTTCTTAACATTGTTGAAGGTGGCCTTAATGGTCGATGAGAGAATTAAGAGGGTTGCTGAGCTTCTGGTGGACTATTCCACAGAGGTTAAGAGCGGGGAGCGTGTTCTTATACGAGCTGACCCGCTTGCGAAAGACCTCGCTTTAGAGGTGTATAGGTGCGCCTTGCTTCGCGGTGCCCACCCTTGGATTCGGTCTGAACTACCCGGTAGAGCCTACATCTTTTACAAATATGCGAAGGATGATCAAATCCGCTTTTTCCCCGAGCATGAACTCGCTGAAATCAAAAACACGGACGTTTACATTTCCTTAGGAGCGCCCTTCAACGTAAGGGAGCTCTCCAGTATCGACCCTGCGAGGATTAGCACCAGACTTACGGTTATAAAGCCAATAACCGATTGGAGGGTTGAAAAAACACGATGGGTTATTTTCTACTATCCAACCGATGCCCTAGCTCAAGAAGCAGAGATGTCCTCGCACGAGTTTGAGGACTTTGTTTTTAACGCTTGCTTAATCGACTGGAGGGAGGTTTCCCAAAAGCTCGCGAAGATCAAGAAGGCTTTAGACGCAACCGACCTTGTTAAGATCATGAGTAGCGACACCATCCTAGAGTTTAGCGTGAAAGGGAGAAACGCTGTTGTCGCCGATGGAAAGTTTAACATGCCCGACGGGGAGCTCTTCACCAGCCTTGTAGAAGAAAGCGTCAACGGCCACATACGGTTCGACATACCCGCCGATTATCAGGGAAACGTGGCGGAAGACATCACCCTAAGATTTGAACGTGGGGTGGTTACGGATGCTAAGGCTGTCAAAAATCAATCGTTCTTAGAGAAGATGCTTGCCACAGACGAAGGTGCCGGGAGGGTGGGGGAACTTGGCATAGGACTAAACTACAGCATCACCAGACCAGTTAAAAACACCCTCTTCGACGAGAAGATCGGCGGAACAATACACCTAGCCCTCGGACAGGGTTATAAAGAAACCTTAAGCCAAAACGAATCTGCCATCCACTGGGACATGATCAAAGACTTACGGAGGGACGGCAAAATCTACTTCGACGAAAAGCTGGTCATGAGAAACGGCGAATGGCTTATCTAAACAACGAGCCTGGTGGAAACACATGAAGTTGTTGGAGACCTGGGTAAAGGCGCCATTCTTAAGGGACGCCTCTTTACTCGTGGTGGGTGAGTGCGTTCAAGCCGTCTCCCCTGATGTGTACAAGAAGTTTGAGGAAGGCCGAGTGGTTTTGACCAGCTGCCCGGAAGCGGAGAACGCTGGGTCTATTATGGGCAAGCTAGCGGCAATCATAGCATGTTCCAACCCGAAGAAGGTCACGGTTTTGACGATGGAGGGTTCTCCCCACTGCTTCATGCTGCACGCTGCTTTGAATGAGGCTGTGTTCATAACGGGCTCAAACATTACCTCTAAGCACTTTGTTGTCGTTGATGGAAAGGCCGCTGAGGTAAGCCCTGAGAGCGTGAGGGTGGGAAGACATTTACACTTGGTACAAAAGTGCATCGAGAACTACCCCAGGATTCTTGAGGATCTCAGTTGCCACAGCCTAGAACAGCGCTGTTTGATGAAGCAAAAAAGACGCCCTGTCTAACTTAGCCTGTCTAGTTGCAAACTGCTAGAAAATTAGGAAGGTGAAGGTACCGCTGCGGAAAGACCTAGCCTGTTGATGGTTCAGGGAAAAGCGTGATCATGATCACAGGGTATGTGCTAACTTCTATTCCCTCCTGCCTCCTCGTCAAGACGATGTGCTTAAGCCATCGTTGATCGTCTTGACGAGGGTAATCAACTCGGTAGTGAACTCCCCGCGATTCTTCTCTTGCAAGAGCGGCCTTTACTACCAAAGTGGCGACGAGGAACAAGTTGGTTGCTTCGAGGGCTTCCATCACCTCGGGAGGGTTCCCGCCGTAGATTTTCGGTAGATTTTCCTCTTTGAGTTGTGTTAACTCCGCTTGAGCCTCGGTCAAGCTTTGGTGATTTCGTATCATGCCAGCTTTTTTCCACATGATTTCTTGGATCCGTGTCCTTATCAGTTTGGGGTTGCCTAGGTTTGAAGGCGCTCTGCCCGTGATGTCATCAACTTTTTCGAGTTTTTGTTCAACTTGCTTCATATCGATCTGGCTCCCTGGGGCGTTTTTGGCATGGTCTGCGGCGTTTTTCCCGGCTCTGGCTCCGTACACGATGCACTCTGTTAAGGCGTTTCCCCCAACTCGGTTGGCTCCATGGACCCCTCCAGTCACTTCTCCAGCAGCGAACAGTCCGGGTATGGCTGTTTTGCAGTTTTCGTCGATTTGTATGCCTCCCAAAAAGGTGTGTGCCAACGGGGTCACGTGTATGGGCTTCGTTAACAGAGGGAAGCCCTTGAATGTTTCTGATAGAGACTGGATGAACTGATGCCTTTGTAGGGTTTCCGGCAATCGTGCTAGGTTTAATAGGACTGTGTCGTCTTCTCCCCTTCCTTTATATATCTCCTTAGCGATGGCGATGGTCCAAGTGTCTCGCTGAGTAGAGTATGCCAGTCTCGGGTCCAGACCATACTTCTTGACGATATCTTCGCCATGAACGTTTTGAAGCACACCATGTTCAAGAAGGGACGATGGAAGCAGAAGATATAACATGGGATGTCCAGGCTCAGCGGACCCGGTTGGTAGGAACTGAACGAACTCCATGTCGACGAGGGGCACCCCCAACTCATAAGCCATTACGTAGCCGTCGCCGGTCATGCGAACAGGGTTGTCGTTTCTTCGATACGCTTGGCCCGCGCCCCCGCTTGCCAAAACCACAGCCTTCGCCTTTACCGCTACGTGCTTTCCGTTCAGCACATTAAACCCTACGGCTCCGTTGATGTTTCCTTCACTGAGCAAGTCGGTGATCATGGTGTTTTCCAGCGTCTTCACCCCCGTGTTTATTGCATACCTTACTAAGGGATGGATGAGTCCGGTTCCCAGCATGGGAAAGGACCCGTTCACAACATGGCAGCTACCATCGCCTACGGACAGCTTTACTCCAAACTCCTGCAACTCAAGAACACGAGACGCCTCCTCATCCACAAGCGCCTCCACCAGCCTCTGATCATTAAGGTACCTACCGGTTGCTATGGTCGTCTTAAAGTGACTTTCTTTGGTCAGCGTGCCCAGCGCAGCCGTGAAGCCTCCACCGGAGAAGATGGAGCAGTTCGCCAAACCTGTCGAAGTTTTGGAGGCTAAGAGAACCTCGACCCCCTGCCTTCGCGCCTCAATAGCTGCTCTTAGTCCAGCTGCTCCGCTGCCAACGACCAACACATCTGTTTCAATTACTTCCACAGTCAACTTTCTCGCCTAGAGAGAATTTAACCTTGTGACCTCTTAACATTTACCGCGGCGGTCGGCGCCCTAAACCTTTTCTTGGGCAACGAAATCGTCCGCTCGTACTCGTAGATGACCCTCGACGTGACCGTCCATGTCTCCAGCATCTCTGGATCAATGCAGACAACTTTGTTCGTTAGTTTGACTGTTGTTTCAGAGAAGGAACCGTGAGGAAATCCACCAACAATCACTACGGGTCTTTCTTTGTCAGTGAGTCTTGAAACGGCTTCTTCCAGCGTGTGAGGCTTTCCCCTGCGACTAAATGCCATCACGTAGTCGGGCTTGATTTGATGAAGGAGTTGTTGCAGTGTTTTGTGCTCCAACGTAAGCAACGCTGGCTCGCTTGGTGGAATTCTCCCCAGCTCGAACAACTGCTCCATGAGACCCACGAATCGACTATAGTTTCTCGGCAGTCGCGCCTCCGGGTTCACGACGATGACGTAGTCGTTTATAGTGTGCACGTAAACTTGGAGGAGATGCTCCTTGTTGAGGGGCGAACCCAGAGCCTCGAGCAGAGCAAAATGAACGATGTCTGGGCGTCCCCTCTTCTCGCCTTCCTCGAGTTTTCTCATAGCGGTGTGGTGATAAGACCGATCCAGAAGAAGGAACCGTGGATGCTTCCCACGCCTTTTTGAATAGCGCTGGACGGCGGGATGTGTCCACAAGCCTTCAGGAATGGTTTCAAGAGCTGACTCCGCCAAAACGAGAATTAGCTTTGAAACACCGTTGATTTTGGTCGTCATTTTAACTTCCTGCTTTCCATACGATTTGAACTGAAATCATTTAAAAGGTATTGCTCAGTGAGGTGGCAAGGGCACTTTCCCGTTTTCTTATAGGATGAGAAGGGTTAAATATGGCAATGTCGTTGCTCATTAGCCACATATCACAGTATTGTTTAACCCGATGACGAGGCCGCTGAAGATGAGCATTAAAGAAGCAAGTTATAGAAGTTTTGTAGATATTATTGAATGCGTTCTAGAGGCGGCGATGAACGGCTTGGAGAGGGTTCATGTGGTGCACGAATGTAGCCTCACCCAAAATCAGCTTCAAGCTTACATAGATCTTCTTCTGCAAGAAGACCTCGTAAAGATGGTTGAAACCAGCTTAAAAATTCAAACCACTGAAAAAGGACTAGCGTTCATAAACGGTTATAAGGAGTTAAAAAAGTTGATTGGCTAATAGAAGAGGGGGTGAATCATGACAACAAAAGAAGAACTCGAATGCGATGTCATCGAGAAAATTATGGAAGAATTGGACACAACCATCGAGACCTTACAGAAAATCCGGAAGAAACTCGCATATTTCCACGCTAAGACTTTTAGACAGACATAACTCTTTTGGAATCAGCCCACCTCAATCATGGAAAAGTCTATTTCAAATAAAACCCTAATGCTTAATGGAAGCATATAAAGGGTGTTCAGTAACTAGATGGACGCCACGAGGCAGATTGCGTTAGAGCGTATTCGTACTCTCTTCCGTCTCGCCAAAGAGACTATTCATGAAGATCCTCGCTTGGCGCAACGGTATGTAGAGATTGCGAGAAAAATCGCCATGAGGACCAAGCTACGACTGCCTCGGGAGTATCGGCGGATGATTTGTAGGCATTGTAAAAGCTTTATCTTTCCGGGTGTGAATTGTCGTGTTCGTATCCAGTCAAGAAGGGAGCCGCATGTGGTCGTGACGTGCCTCGTTTGTGGCAAGCACACCCGCATACCGTTGAAAAGCCGGGAGAAAACATGATCACACTTAAGATGAAGCGCCGAATTCAACGTGAGCTAAGCGGGGAAAAGCCCACCATATGGATTGGGAAGGAGGGAACCGCACCACAAACCATGAATGAGGTCTCCCGGCAACTAGAGAAAAGGGAAATGGTCAAAATCAAAATCTTGAAGACCGCGCTCAAGGACGAGGAAGCCAAAACCCTCGCCACAAAGGTCGCCCAACAAACCGAATCCACCCTCATCGATGTTCGAGGCCACACCTTCCTGCTCTACAAACGTCGAAAAAGGAAAAGCAGTCTCCAGAGAACTTTTATAAGAGGCTTCATGAATAAGTGACGGAAACAACGTTAGGGAAGAAGGAGCCTTGCCAACGCCCTACGACGTTCCTGCGTCCGTTCTGATTAAGAAGATAGCTCGCTATCTAAAGGATAACGTGTATGAGGTTGTCCCTCCTACGTGGTCCTCGTTCGTCAAGACTGGCACTCACGCCGAGAGACCACCGCAGGAGCTCGAGTGGTGGTTCACTCGATGCGCCTCGCTCCTGCGAAAAATCTACATGAAGGGCCCGGTAGGTATAGCGCGTCTCCGCCTAGAGTATGGCGGAAGAATTGACCGTGGAACAAAACCGGGACATGCAAGAAAGGGTGGTGGCGCTATCGTTCGGAAGGCCTTGCAGCAACTTGAGGCAGCGGGGCTCGTGGAAACCTTAAGAAATAGAGGGAGAGTAGTGACTAAAGAGGGAAGGCGACTGCTAGACAAGTTGTCCACTGAAGTCAAAGAAGAGTTGGAGAAAACGCTTCCAGAGCTTGGAAAATATTAAGGTGGGGGTGCAATGAGCGAGGAAGAATTCGAGGAACTACGAAGAAGACGACTGATCGAGCTTCAGCGGCGACTAGCTGAAGAACAACAACGGGCTCAGGTGCAACAACAGATCGAGATGCAGAAACAAGCTATACTCCGCAGAATCCTCGATTCCGATGCTAGACAACGCCTCACCAACCTAAAGATGGTGAAGCAAGAGTTCGCCGAGCAGCTTGAGCTACAACTAATCCAACTTGCACAACAAGGCAAGATAAGTGTCCCGATAACCGATGAACAACTGAAAGAGATTCTGGTAAGGCTACAGTCCCGCCGTCGGGAAATCAAAATCCGGAGAGTCTAGGATGGCGAGAAATAAACCAGCTGCCAAAAAACGTAGGTTGGCAAAGGCGGGAAAACAGAGGAAACCGGTTCCCACATGGGTAATCGCAAAAACGATGGGGCGTGTACGAACCCACCCAAAAAGAAGACACTGGCGGCGAACAAAAATTAAGGCATAAGGGGAACATGAATGAAAGAGGCTGTGGAAGAAGAAGTGGGAGCTGAGGAAGGCGAGGAGGAAGAAGTGGAGGAAGGAGGCGAAGAAGCAGTAGAGGCTGAAGAAACTGAAGAGCCCGTGGAAGAGGAAGAAGTTAAAGAGGAAATAGCCGAGGAAGTGGAGGAAGAGAAAAAAGCTGAGAAAGCAAAGAAGGAGGAAGAAGTAGAAGAGATCGTCGAGGAAAGAATTTACACGATACCTTTAAGCAGAGCATGGATTTCCCCTCGCAAAAAACGTGCGCCCCGAGCCGTAAATCTTGTAAAAAGCTTTATTCAGAGGCATATGAAGCCCGAAGCCCTCGTCGTGAGCAACGAGGTGAACGAAAAAATTTGGGGTAGAGGAATCGAGAAGCCGCCCCGAAAAATCAGGGTTCGAGCGGTAAAGGATAAAGAGGGAACCGTTACTCTCCACTTAGCAGAAGGAGATTAGGTGCTTGGCGATATTTCTCCTCAGCCTTTTTGGCAGCGCCAGCATCGGGGTTTATTCTCTAGTCACGGACAGTATGGTCGTGGTTCCCCCGCAAGTCCCTAAGACTAAGACGCAGAAGCTGGAAGGTTGGTTAAACACGAAGGTTGTCCACACCACCATCGGCGAGTCGGTGCTTGTCGGAGCCTTGGCTTGCGCCAACTCTAACGGCATCATCTTCCCGCATTTTGTGCGTGAGGAAGAAGTTCAAGCTATAAGGGCGGTATCTGACCTCAATGTCGCTGTGATGGAGACAAAGAGAACAGCTTATGGAAACCTAATTCTAGCGAACGACCATGGAGCCGTAGTGGACCCCAGATTGAAAGGAGAGGACGTGAAGAAAATTGCAGACACGTTGGGCGTCGAGGTGGTCCCTGGAGAAATCGCGGGACTACCATACGTGGGCTCCCTTGCCATCGCAACAAATAAGGGGGTGCTTGCCCATCCTTTGTTAAAGGAGGGGGAACAAAAAGTTTTAACAGAGGTGTTGAAGGTACATGTGGACGTGGGAACCGTGAATTGTGGAATACCCTACGTGGGCACCGGGCTCATAGGCAATAGATACGGAGCGGTAGCAGGGTTCGTAACAACTGGACCCGAGTTGTTCATAGTTGGACAAGCACTGGATGTGATGGGGGATGAGTGAAATCAAAGTTTTTCGAATAACCGGGGAAATCATCAAGCCAAACTTTCGGACGAGCTTTCGAAAAGAGGCTAGGGCACTCAAGCCCGAGGAAGCCGTGGAAACAATCTACAAAGAGATGGGAAGCAAACACCGAGCCAAACGCTTCCAAATCAAGATCATAAAGGTTGAGGAAATAAAGCCTGAGGAAATCGAAAGCCCCTACATCAGAAGACTAACTCTGGGGGAAAGGGAAAGTGTCAAGTGAAGAGGAAACCCTACGGCGCCTCGCTGTCGAGCTCCGAATTCTGGAAGGAACCGCCGAAGCTCTACAGTCAAGGATAAATCTTGTGAACGCTACCCTAACCGAGCTCCGAATCGCCAGCATGACCCTGGAGGGAGTAGAGAAGGAGAAGGAAGGAGCACCCCTCTTCGTTCCGATAGGAGGAGGCTCGTACGTGAGAGCAAAATTGGAAAGCGCTGACACAGTGATTGTCGGGATTGGCGCCGGAGTAGCCATCGAAAGGACCATAAAGGAGGCTAAGGAGAACCTTGGAAATCGCATCGCTGAGTTCGAAAAAACGAGGACCACTTTTCAGCAACAGCTCACTCAGGTTATCGAAAAAATTCAAGACGGAAGATCCAAGTTTCAAGAATTGACTGCGAAGTTGAGCGAAGGGGAGAGAACGAAGAGTGTTCGAGAAACTCAAAGAGGGACTTAAAGGACTCGTCAACAAGATCGCAACGACAGAGTTAAAGGCTGAACACCTCCGCCCCATCCTATGGGACTTTAAATTAACCCTAATCGAAAACGACGTGGCAGTATCAGTTGCCGACTACCTTTGTGAAGCGATAGAAAAGCAACTGGAAGGGATCCAAGTAAAGAGGTTGGAGGACCGAAGAGAAATCTTGGAGAAAGCCCTCCGCAAGGTTTTGCTCGACACTTTAACCACTAGCGAAAAGGTCGATTTGTTGGGAGTGGTGGAGAAAAAGAGAGAAAGGAAGGAGCCTTGCGTAATCGTTTTCGTAGGAATTCACGGGACAGGAAAGACCACGACCATCGCTAAGACGGCTAGTTTCCTCATGAAACACGGATATTCGGTGGTCCTCGCCTGCAGCGACACCTTTCGAGCTGGGTCCATCGAACAGCTGGAAGAACACGCTAGACGATTAGGCGTGCGCATGATCAAGCATCAGTACGGAGCGGACGCTGCTGCCGTGGCTTTCGACGCGGTGCGTTACGCAGAAACGCATGGCATAAACGCAGTGCTCATCGATACAGCGGGTCGGATGCAGACAAACGTGAACCTCATGAGGGAGATGGAAAAGATCGTTCGAGTGATTAAACCCGATTTGGTTCTGTTTGTTGGTGACGCTTTAACGGGTAACGATGCGGTGGCGCAAGCTCAAGAATTTGATAAATTCGTTAACATCAGCGCATCCATTCTCACGAAGGTGGACGCGGACGCGAAGGGGGGCGCGGCAATTTCTATAACACACATAACGAAGAAGCCCATCATCCTTTTAGGAACAGGACAACGATACGAAGACGTGGAACCCTTCGAGCCAGAGTTCTTAGTAAACCGAATCCTCGGACCCTAGCCGCGTCGTTAAGACTTTAATACAGCGCTGAATAACCTCTTATGGATTTTAAACTGGTGGTGAGGCTGAGATAAAAATGAAGGGTCGCGACTTTCTAACGCTGCAAGATTGGTCACGAGAAGAAATCTGGCAGATGTTAAAAACGACCCACAAGTTAAAGCATGAAAGTTCGGCTGAAGAAGTGGGTCGCATCCTTACTGGCAAGAGTGTGGCGATGATCTTTCAGAAGCCCTCCACGAGAACACGCGTCTCCTTTGAGGTAGCGGTGCATCAACTGGGCGGCCACGCCCTGTATTTAGACTGGAACCAGCTACAGCTTGGAAGAGGCGAAACCGTCGCAGACACGGCTCGAGTTTTAGGCCGATACGTGGACGGAATCGTGGCCAGGGTCTTTGCTCAAAGCGACTTGGAGGAGATGGCACGGCACTCAACCATTCCTGTTGTTAATGCTCTATCCGACCTTTACCATCCTTGCCAGATCCTCTGCGACCTCTACACCATCTTGGAACGGTGGGACCTCCTAGAAGGATTAAAGCTTGCCTACGTGGGAGATGGAAACAACGTCTGCAACTCACTGCTGATTGGTTGTAGTAAGGTTGGAATGAACATAAGCGTAGCCTGCCCCGATGAGTATAGACCTTATGAGAAAGCGGTGAAGTGGGCTGTGGAAAACGCTGAAAAAAGTGGGTCCGAAGTGGAAATCACCAACGACCCCTACATGGCTGTGACGAATGCCCACATCATCTATACGGACACGTTTGTCTCCATGGGCATGGAGGCGGAACGCGAAAAGAGGCTGCACATCTTTCTTCCTAAGTATCAAGTGAACATGAGCCTGTTCAAACACGCCGCAGAAGACGCGGTTTTTATGCACTGTCTACCCGCGCATCGTGAAGAAGAAGTATCCGCGGATGTCATCGACGGACCAAGGTCCGTCGTATGGGATCAAGCGGAAAACCGGCTCCACACATCTAAGGCTCTTTTAGCCCTTATCCTATAGCCATCACCACCGTGACTGTTAAGTCCCTTACGAGGGCGTCGACATGATCTTAATCGTAGCCTCAACGAAAGACCTGGCTGGAATGAACATTGCTCAACAAATCTTGGAGCATTATGGATTTGAAAGGCTTTCGGAGGTGTTCCATGAAAACCCAGTATACTTGAAGAGGGCTCATGATCGTGAAGTTAGGCTTCTTTTCGTCAACGAAGAGCCCGTTTACACACAGTTTATCACCGACTTTTTCACGCCTCGACTGTTAGTCTTTATCTCTCGACACAGCAGCGTGAGCGGAATTCCTACGCTCTCAGTTCATACCCCCGGCAACCTCGCAGAGGCGGAGCTCGGCGGAATCTCGAGAAAGATTTCCGTTTCCCCAGCGAGCGCGATGAGGGATGCTCTCCTAGAAATGGCAAAAATGAAAGAAGAAATGAAACTAGACTACCAAGTTTCCTACGAGTGTACCCATCATGGCCCGTCCCTAGACTTGCCCACCATGTTCGTGGAGTTGGGTAGCTCGCAGAAGCAGTGGAAGGACTTGAGGGCGGCGGAGGCAGTGGCTCACGCTACCATGGCTGCCGTCTCCAAACAGTCAACGTATCCTGCTGCAGTGGGTATCGGCGGTCCTCACTACGGCGAAAAATTTACGCGGGTCGCGTTGAGCACGTCAACTGCTTTCGGGCACGTCATTCCAAAGTATGCAATTCCTCGAGTAGACTCAGAAATGATCAGACAGTGTGTTGAAAGAACCGTGGAAAAGGTGGAGTCGGTGATTCTTGACTGGAAGGGGATTAGGGGCGTAGATAAAGCTGGGTTGATGGCAACGTTGGAAGAAATCGGCTTAAGGATAGAAAAGGTCTAGCAGCTCTGTTATTTTTCCGTGAAAGTCTCTTGATTTATTAATAGTCTGCTCATTTAATCTTCCCTTGTCGACGCAAAAGCTTCTTCCAGGTTCCGGGGACTTCTCTCCTTTCTGCTTCATGATACTGAAGTCTCTTTTGAATTTCGTCGTGAAGCATGGCTAGCTCTTCCCTTTTCTGAGGTAGTCCCTCGATAACCATTATGTTATAGCCTTGTGCTATTCTCTTTGCGGTTTCATTTAACTTAGGAATCGCTACGAAAATTGGTAAATCAACCTTTACTTCAGAGATCTTATAAGTAAAGAGTATCAGCGGGGGAGCGCCCACTTCGGTGTCTCCCACCGCATGATCAATGGCTACAAGCTTTATATGATCTCCGATTTCCTTCTTAGCTACAAGACTAAAAGTGTGTTGAATGCCACTCTTTTCTCCAATCGCTAGGGCTGACGTTTCAACACTGAAGCCGATTTCGGTTAGAAGCTTATAAATACTCTCTAAGCTTGTAACGTTCTGCCTGATCTCTCGTTCTTTATCTGGATTAAGAAAGTATCTCGATATTTCTCGCACGATGGCTGTGTGAGTAGTGAATTCGTTATTACATTTACGACAAATTAAGTTCAAGTGAGGATGCTCGAACTTTTCCCCGCATTCTCTACAGATATACCAGAGACCCATATCTCTGTATTCGCCTTCGATTAACCTTGCTTCGCATTTAGGGCATACGGGCATCCAGTGTCCTTGATAGTACTTTTCTCTTTCATCGATGTTCCCGCATGGAACGTGCTCGGTTAGACCTGTTTTCACAATGTGGCGACCGCTGCATTTTGGACAGCGGTGGTGCAATGTGAGAGATGTCGACCCGCATACAGGACATGCTGAAACTGTGTCGAAGAACTTTTTCTCTAGAATTTCGAGGTGGTATAGCCGTTCCAAGAGCTCTTCTGCCTCTACTGGTGAAACATTTTCATCGAAGACCGACTCAACGGTTTTATATCTAAAACCGAAGAAAGGGTCATAAGCGGGGAGTATTTCTGTCTTTTTCTCACCCTCCATAAGGTTCTGCAAAAGTTTCTGTGTAGGCCGTTCGATGTAAGCCTTCATCCTTTCCAGTTTGATTTCTTCTTCAGCTTCTGGCTTGGTAAGCATGAGCTCTCTAAGCTCATCAAAGTCCAATTTTGCAGATAACCGTCTTTGTTCTTCCTCCAATTTTTTTGTTTCCTCTCGCTTCGCTGCTTTTTTCTTAGACCATTTGAGATCGTGCACCCAGATTAATGCACTGGCTGTTATGAACACGCATAGAGACGCCCATGCGAGAATCACGACAACGTCCCATGGAATCACTTCGATTTCCAATCAGCGTATTCCTCCACTATTTCTCTGCTAGGTGCTGCCATTATCCCAACCTTAGAATACATAATTCCTTTTGTAGAGAATCTATTTAAACTGAGAGAGCGTACTATCGGAAGAAAAAGAAGAATGCTAGGCCAGAAACTATTGCCAACACCATTGCGTGCTTCAACCCGCCTGAGAATGAGTCTTCGTTAATCTTTCCGGCCAAGATACCGCCGAAGAACGATTCTAGTAGCGATGTGTGTAGAAAGACTCTTCTGGCTTGTATCGGGGTGAGTATCGGTTTGATAACAGGGACGCCCGTTCGAGCCATTTCGCTTATAGGTACAAAAATCATCGTTGAAATCAATATGATTATGAATAGAAAGAGAACAACTGAGAAGTAGAATATGGCTACGTAGGGCATCGTTTGCATTCTTCTCCTCAAGCTCCATGTGTTAACGTTTTCTACATATCGCGCAGTTGATTCAAAAATTTCGGAAAAATCTCCACCATGCATCCCTGCCTCTAAGATTAGAACAGTTGCCTTTTTAACGAGAGGTATATCCACTCTGCGGCTGAGTTCGGTCAACGCCTCGTCGAAGTTCATGCCCCAGCTCATGTGGGCAACCAGTACCTTAAGCTCAGTTGTTAGTGGACCATACGCTCGTCTAGAGGCGTGCTCCAAGGCTGCAAATATCGGCACCCCGGTTCGAATTGATGTCGCTAAGTCGCGTAGGAACTCAGGCATCGCTCTCTCTATTTTATGTTTCCATCTATTGTGAATGATACTCGCGAAGCTTGCTGGTGCCACGCCTACGGTGAAAGCTACGACAAGAAGGTAGTCGAGGTCGGGGGAGAAGCCGTAAAAGAATATTGAAACTATGAATACGACAGCTGCCACTGAGGAAGAGACCACGGCGATTCTTCTGAGGGTTCTTCTAGTGATTTTCATATTTTTCAACCCGTGGTGAAAGTGGACATTACTACGATTAGGATGGATGCCATGATCGGGATGCCTAAGTATGCCAAGAGGTAAAGCATCAGCGCTGGGTTCATAGCACCTCCTCCACCCAGCATTCCCAGAGTTGCAAACATCGCAACGAAAAGCAGGGGCATAGCCACTAGAACCATGACATAGATTTCAGCTAGAGCTGAAAGCGACTCCAGCATCAAATCTAGCCTAACCATCTTTTCCTTCATTATGTTCTCCGTGCATATCCGCAGATACTCTGTCGGATTCCCACCCGTTCTGATCGTTGCCACATATCCCGTAAGAACCTCCTGCAGCCTCTTGCTTGGCACGTACTTCATGTTTTCCAGAATTGAGGTCAATAAATCTTGGCCGAAGACTTCTACGTCCCTGACTATGTTGCCGAACTCCTGCCGGACTTCACGAAGCGTGTCGATCTTAGCCATGGAACCGAAAATTCGTTTTGGCGGCACGTTTGAGCTCGAAAGCAAAGCCATAAAACTTGAGATGTAGGGAAGGTTCAGCTCAATCGGGACCCTCCTGTTGCTGCTTTTCATTCCTGGATAAGCATAAATCAGTATGAACGTAGAAACTGCCGCTAAGAGTGCAAACATCAGGCTAAGTATAAAATTCTCAGCTGAGAAAAAACTGATCCGCAAGATGCTTGGCAATAGAAAGGGCAGAAGTGTCATGGGAGCAATGAAGGCTATGATCGAGGCTAGTATTATGAAGGAAAGGTATGCTGTTAGAGCTATTTTCACCCCGCCCTTCTTTAACTGGTTGTGAAGGTCCTCGAAATGTGGTAAGAACCTCTGAACCCTCTTACCAAATATCTTAAAAGCGTATGTCCATGGCTCCAATTTCATTTTCTAACTCACCTTCGCTTTGCGGTAAACTGCCTCTGGGTCGGAGAAGTAGTCCATTACGATGGCTGAAACCTCCTCGTAAGTGCGGATACCCTTTCGCACCAGATAGTCGAGGATGACCTTCCTTTTTTTCAATTCTTCCTCGATTTCGTTCATGGAATAGCCCCATTGATGCGCGATTTCCTCCATCAAGCAACTCTTTCCGGAATACTTGTATACGTCGTTCTTTGCGTCCCATCTGAACACTTCATGCGTCTTAAAGTCGTTTTTTTCGTGGTCCCATCCAAGCATCTCGGAAACCATTGTTGTCCTCCTTATTGACACGTTCTCGATAACCATCCTACGAACAATTGCAATGGCATCGAGGTTTTCAATCAAGGTGTGTGGAATATTCATGGGCTTAGTTGTGAGGCGATGTAGAACGCCTTGAACGTTTTCAGCGTGAATCGTAGTTAAACCAAGGTGCCCTGTAGACATTGCTTGAAACAAAGCGTAGGCTTCTTCGCCTCGGATCTCCCCCACAATGATGTAGTCTGGTCTCTGCCTGAAAGCCGCCCGCAAAAGATCAAACATGCTAATTGCGCCGAGTCCCGTTTCTCCGACCGCTCCCGCGCCTGTGACTAAGCCTTGTCGAGTAACCATCATCTGCCAGTTCTCGTGGGGTAATCGAATCTCTTGAGTGTCCTCGATGCTCACAATCTTCAGGTTCGGTCGGATGAAAAGACTGAACGTATTGAGCATCGTCGTTTTGCCCCCTCCAATATCCCCTCCGATCATGACTGAGTGTCTGTTTTCGATGAGGAACCAAAAGTAGGCGGCCATTTCTGGTGATAGCGTGTGGTAATTAATCAGGTCCGTTATCGTGAGCGGGCTTCCCCTGAATTTTCTTATGGTGAAAGTGCTGCCCTTCGGAGTGACCTCCTTGCCGAAAGTGAGCTGAGCTCGACTTCCGTCGGGTAGTGTGCCGTCGAGGAGAGGTTGAGCGATGGAGATGTGTCTGCCGCAGAGGTAGGCGAGTTTGAGTATGAAACTGTCCAGCTCTTCCTGTGTCTCGAATATGAGGTTCGTTGGGATGGATTCGTATACCCGGTGCCAGACGTAAAGAGGT
>Ga0315312_1000152_pt1 | contig 107270 bp, 99 predicted proteins | sample TDP7_MG_FD_203629 | JGI IMG/M metagenome (GOLD analysis project Ga0315312, IMG submission 203629) | Freshwater sediment microbial communities from Lake Towuti, South Sulawesi, Indonesia - TDP7 | ecosystem: Environmental > Aquatic > Freshwater > Lake > Sediment | place: Indonesia: South Sulawesi...
AGTTACCTCAAGTGTTACAGGTGGTATTACTTATGATAACCGGGATAATATTTTTGATCCAACTCGAGGAACAAGGGATGCTTTCTCTATCCAACTGGCAGGAAGTCTGCTCGGTGGAAATGTAAATTTTTATAAACCTACTTTTTCTTCGAGTTGGTTTTTCCCAACTTTTTGGAAATTTATCTTAGCCATAAATGCGCGTCTGGCTTTTGTGGAACAAATTAGTCCTTCAACTGATGTCCCTGTATACGAACGATTTTTTATCGGTGGTGCAGATACGGTACGCGCCTATGGATACGGTGGTGAAATCGGACCCAGTGAAGGTGGAAAATATATGGCGGTATTCAATGCTGAATATCGTTTTCCTTTGACAATGGAAAGAGGAAGGACTGTAGTCCAAGGAGCAATTTTTTTTGATGCTGGGGGTGCCTGGAAAGAAAGCAAAGATATAGATTTGCGTATCGGGACAGCAAAAAACTGGATGAAATCAGGTATTGGTTTTGGTATCAGAATGGTTAGTCCGGTTTTCCCTTTAAGATTTGATTGGGGTTATCCTTTAAATAAAAAAGACAAAACTTGGCAATTTTATTTCAGTATGGGGAACATCTTTTAAACACAGATTACACAGATTTTTTAAATATAGATTTCACAGATTGAAGATGAAAAATCTATCTGTGTAATTACTTTTTTAAAATGGAATTAACTTTAAAAGAAATAGCAAAAATTGTTCAAGGAAAAATAGAGGGGAATGAAAATTTTATTGTTAGTGGCGTAGCCACATTAACTGAGGCGAAAGAAGAAGAAATTTCCTTTCTTTATGACAAGAGGTTTTTCTCCCAATTAGAAAAAACAAAAGCTGGTGCATTAATCGTTTCTGAAAATATTACTTTACCAAAGAAGAATTTAATTAAGGTTAAGAATCCTCAACTCGCTTTTGTCAAACTTTTGAACCTATTTGAGGAAGAATCAAAAAAAGGTAAACATCCCCGGGGTATCCATCCGACTGCAATAATTAGTAAGGATGTAAAATTAGGCAAAGAAGTTGCCCTCGGTGCTTATACGGTTGTTGAAGATAATGCAGAAATTGGCGAAGGAACGATTATTTATCCACTTTGTTACATCGGTAAAGAAACAAAAATTGGTAAAAATTGTTTAATCTATTCAAGTGTATCTATCCGTGAAAAAATCAATATCGGTGACAGTGTAATTATTCATTCCGGTGCAATTATTGGTAGTGATGGTTTCGGTTTCCTCACTGTAGAAGGTAAACATGAAAAAATACCACAAATCGGCACAGTGGAGATTGGTAATAATGTGGAAATTGGTGCAAATTGTGCTATTGACCGAGCAACGGTGGGCAAGACAAAAATTGGCTCAAGAACAAAAATTGATAATTTAGTCCAAATTGGACATAATGTAGAAATTGGTGAAGACTGTATTCTTGCCGGGCAAGTAGGTATCGCAGGTTCAACAAAAATTGGTAATAATGTAATTCTTGCTGGGCAGGTGGGTGTAACTGACCATGTAAATATTGGTGATAATGTCAAAGTTGCCGCACAAGCCGGAGTGATTGGAAATATCTCCTCAGGATTGACTGTCTCCGGTTATCCAGCAAGAGAACATCAAAAAATGCTAAAATTGCAAGCGCTTATTGATAAATTACCTGAGATTTATAAATTTTTTAAAACGCTAAAGCGCAAAATACTACCAAAACGCTAAAGAGTGATTTTAATCCGCATAATCCGCGGATTTTTATCTGCGTTAACAAATGAGTGAAAGACAGAAGACTATCGCCAAAGAAATTTCTTATACGGGTATTTCTTTACATACAGGAAACTTAAGCACAGTAGTTTTTAAACCCGCCTCAGTAAACTCAGGAATAAAATTTATTCGGGTGGACTTACCGGATAAACCAGTAATTGAAATGAATTGTAAAAATGTACTTGGTGTAATTCGAGGAACTGCCCTCGGTAACGAGGAAGTGCGTATCCATACTACTGAACATCTTTTAGCTGCTCTTTATGGTTTAGAAATAGACAACTTAATTATTGAAATTAATAGCAATGAATTACCAGTTGGTGATGGTTCAGCATTACCTTTTGTGCAAATTTTAGAAAAAGCAGGACTTGTTGAACAAGAAGAAGAAAAGAAATATTTTATTCTTCTTGAGCCTTTGCACTATGTCCAGAATGAAACTGAACTGGTTACTTTTCCGAGTGAAAAATTGAAAATTTCTTGCACGATTGATTATCGCCATCCAATGTTAAAAAGTCAATATGCCTCTTTTTTAATTACACCTGAAACATTTAAGCGCGATTTAGCGCCAGCAAGAACTTTCTGTTTTGATTATGAAATTGAATCTTTAAAAAAGAAAGGATTAGCCAAAGGTGGCAGTTTGGACAATGCAGTAGTAATTGGTATGGATCGTATTCATAATAAAGAGGAAAGTTTACGTTTTGTTGACGAATTTGTACGCCATAAAATTCTTGATTTACTTGGTGACTTATATCTTCTTGGTGGACCACTGAAAGCAGAAATTATTGCTATTCGTTGTGGACATAGCCATAATATTGCTTTTACTAAATTGCTTGCGGAAACTTTAGAAATGAAAAAAATTGACTTCCCCCAAGCGGAAGGACAAACCTTAGATTATGAAGAAATAAAGAAAGTTATACCGCATCGGCATCCTTTTCTTTTTCTTGACCGGGTGACGATTACTGATGAAATGAAAGCAGTAGGATACAAGTATCTTACCGGGAAAGAGGATTTTTTCCAAGGACATTTCCCGGGAAGACCAATTATGCCTGGTGTATTAGTTGTGGAAGCAATGGCCCAAACTTCCTGTGTATTATTTCTTGCTCATCCGGAACGGCGGGAAAAACTCGCTTACTTTATGAGTATTAATGAAGCAAAATTTCGTCAACCGGTATATCCGGGTGACCTTTTAGAATTACAAGTAGAAGTTTTGCGTGCACGAGAAAAAGGCGGGAAAGTCAAAGGGAATGCCTATGTTAATAGTCGTTTAGTTGCTGAGGCAAAATTTATGTTCTATCTGGTAAACAAATAAAAGGAGGAGACCCCACACCTTTCAGACATAGTCAGTTTTAGTTTCTTACCAACGACAAAGTTATCCTCTATGTGTTTTTAGATATTGATTCTCACTTTTTAATGTTTTCTAACTCATGGATAACTGACTTAAAAAATCGTTGGATGACTGAAAAGGTGCGGGGAGAAAAAAATGAAAATTCATCCGACTGCAATAGTTCATCCGGAAACACAAATTGGACCGGATGTAGAAATTGGTCCTTATGTAGTAATTAGTGAAGGGGTAAAGATTGGTCAGGGAACCAAAATTGGTCCTTATGTACATATTGAAGGAGAAACACAAATTGGTGAGGACTGTCAAATTTATACTGGTGCAATCTTAGGAACAGCACCGCAGGATTGGAAATATCGCAATGAAAAGACCGGTTTGATAATTGGTGATGATACACTTATTCGTGAATATGTAACCATAAATCGAGGAACAGCAATCAAAGGTAAAACAAAAATTGGTAAGCGTTGCTTCATAATGGCATATGCGCACATTGCCCATGATTGTACACTTGGAGACGAAGTAATTATGGCCAATAATGCTACCTTAGGTGGACATGTGCAGGTTGAAGATTATGCTACCCTTGGTGGACTGGTTGCTGTCCATCAATTTGTCCGGATTGGCAAATTAGCAATGCTTGGTGGTGGAGCAATGGTCTCTTTAGATGTGCCACCATTCACTCAAGCCTGTGGTGATCGGGCAAAACTTTATGGGTTGAATATAATTGGTTTGCGTAGACGAGGGGTTGCCCGAGAAGCAATTATTGCTTTAAAGAAAGCGTACCGTATTCTTTTTCGTTCAAAATTAATGTTTAAAGAAGCGATAGAGAAAATAGAGCAACAGTTTGACAATCAAGAAGTAAAATATCTGATTGATTTCTTGAAAACAAGTAACCGTGGTTTCTGTCGCTAAAACGCAAAAACGCTAAATTTAGACGCAAAAACGCTAATCCGCCTGAGGCGGAGGCGGTTTAGCGGTATTTTGCGATGGTTCGGTGTTGCACACCATGGTGAATGTATTGAACCATTTGGCGGAGATTATTGATGAGTAATTCTCTTTCTGTAGGTTTAATTGCCGGTAGAGGTAAATTGCCTTTATTTTTTGTTCAGGAAGCAAAAAGGTTTAATTGCCAAGTCAAAGTTATTGGTTTCAAGGGTATTACTGACCCACAATTAACCAAAATCGTTGACTCTTTTTTTTGGGCAAAATTAGACCACTGGGAAGAAATTGCTAATTTTTTCCAAAAAGAAAATGTAAAAAGAGTAGTCCTCCTTGGTGCAATTAAATATAACTATATTTTCAACAATTGGAAATTTGACCAAAAGACAAAGAAATTATGGAATAATTTGCGAAATAAAAAAACAACTACTTTATTTCAAGCACTGACTAAAATTTTTGCTGAAAAGGGGATTAGAATTATCTCTCCGTTACCTTTTCTGAAGTCATTTCTTGCACCTGCGGGCATCTTAACTAAATCGTTACCGACGGAAAGAGAATGGATGGATATTCGGTTTGGTTTCCGGATTGCTAAAATGCTTACCTATTTAGACATTGGGCAAACCGTAGTAGTTAAAGACAAAGCAGTATTAGCAGTGGAAGCAATGGAAGGAACGGATAAATGTATTGAGCGTGCTGGGAAAATAAATAAGAATGGTTTGGTAGTAATTAAAGTTGCCCGTCCAAAACAAAACCTGCGTTTTGATCTTCCGGTTGTTGGTTCAAAGACACTTGATATTCTAAAAAGGGTAAAGGCGAGAGTTTTAGCCTGTGAAGCAAAAAAAACAGTTCTCATTGAGAAAGAAAACTTTTTAAAGAAAGCAGAAAAAAATAATTTAACCGTTGTCGGGATCTAATGAGAAAGATAAAAATAGCGGTTATTGGGGTAGGAAAATTAGGGCAACACCATGTCCGTATTCTTTCCAAAATTAAAGATGTAGACCTAATTGCTGTAGTGGACATCCTTCCTGACCGGGCAAAAAAAATTGCCTCTCTTTACTGCATTTCTCTTTATACCGATTATCAAAAAATTTTCGGTTTAGTTGATGCAGTAACCATTGCTACACCGACACCAACACATTACCAAATAAGTAAAGATTTTATCTCTCAGTCAGTTCATTGCTTAATTGAAAAACCAATCACCAATAATCTGGATAATGCAGAAGAAATACTCAATTTAGCAAAAGAAAAAAATGTAATCTTGCAGGTTGGACATATTGAAAGATTTAATCCAGCGGTAATCGCTGCAAGAAAGTATATCTCCGAACCAAAATATATTGAAAGTAGAAGGCTTGGTCCTTATGACCCACGAGTAAGTCATATTGGTGTTGTGCTTGATTTAATGATTCATGACCTAGATATTGTTTTATCTTTGGTAAATTCAAAAATAAAAGATTTAGATGCACTTGGCACTTCGGTATTTAGTAAAAATGAAGATATTGCTAATGTAAGGATAAAATTTTCTAACGGTTGTGTTGCTGACCTCTCAGCAAGTAGGATATCGTTAACTACTTTTCGGAAAATAAGAATATTCCAGCTGGATTCTTATATTTCTTTAGATTATCAAGAAAGAAAAATAAAAATTTATCGGAAGAAATATCCGATAGTAAATTCGTCGAAAGACATCGAGATAATTCAGCCAAAGTTAGAAAAATATGAACCTTTAGAAAAAGAATTAAGTCATTTTATTGAATGCGTAAAGGAAGGGAAAAAACCTTTGGTTACCGGAGAACATGGACGGGATGCTTTGGAATTAGGGCTAGAAATTCTTAAAAAAATTAAAGAAAAATAGAAAATGGAGAAAAAAATTCTTTTAGTTGCGGGAGATCCTTCTGCAGATTTACACGGAGCAAATTTAGCTAAAGAACTAAAAAAAATTAGCCCAGAAATAAAAATTTTTTCTTTAGGTGGAGCGCATCTATTCACGGTTTCCAACCAATTTCTTTATAATTTAGTTGACTTAGCAGTATTTGGTATTGGGGATAGTATAAAAAATTATTTTCTTTTCCGACGAATTTTCCAAGATATTGTGCTTAAATTTTTGGATGAAGAAAAAGCAGACTGTGTAATTCCGATTGATTTTTATGGATTTAATATTCATCTTGCCCGTGCAGCAAAAAGACGAAATATCCCAGTAATTTATTATATCAGCCCGCAAGTGTGGGCAAGTCGTCCGGGAAGAGTAAAAAAACTGGCAAAGTATGTTGATAAAATGATTGTAATTCTACCATTTGAAGAAGAAATTTATCGTTGTACAGGCGTAGAAACAGTTTTCTTTGGTCATCCTTTACTTGACCTAATTCCACCTTTAACTTTTAACTTTCAACCTTTAACTATTGACTATCATATTGGTCTTCTTCCAGGAAGTCGGAAAGCAGTGCTCTCTCGGCATTTGCCAATACTTTTTACTATTGCTAAAATAGTTAAAGAAAAATTTCCCGAAAGTAAATTTTTTCTTCCCTGGACAAGAAATATGCCGGTTGATTATTTAGAAGAAATGGTGAAAAGAAGTCCAGTAAATATTTCTTTAGTTAATGATGAAAATTACCAGGAACGAAAAAAATTTAAGATTGCTTTTGCCTGTTCAGGTACGGCAACTTTAGAGAATGCTTTACTTGGTATCCCAACGATAATTATCTATAAAACGACATGGTTTTTTTACCTATTGGCACGCTGTTTAGTGAAAGTCCCCCATATTGGATTAGTAAATATAATTTCTGGTAAAAATCTTTTCCCGGAATTTATTCAAAACAAAATAAAAATTGAAAAAATTTTAGAAAGAGTAGAGAGTTGGCTTACTAACTCTCAAGAATGGCAAAGGATACATCAAGAATTGCTTACTCTCCGGAAAAAATTAGGTGAACCGGGTGTTTCCAAGCGTGTCGCTGAAGAAATAGTCAAATGTATAAACGATTAATTAAATACTTTTATCCTTACTGGATGAAGTTTATTCAGGCACTTTTTTGTATGGTTGGTGTAGCCAGTTTAACTACTCTCTCAATGTGGTTATTAAAGACAGTAGTGGATAATGCTTTAATTGCCAAGAATTCAGTTTTGTTAATTCAGTTAGTAATTGTTATTCCGCTACTTTATTTGCTTAAAGGATTCTTCGTTTATTGGGAGAAATATTTAATGCACTATATCGCCCAGAAAATTACTCTGGATATCCGTAACGAACTTTTTATCCATTTACAAACACTTTCTTTTGATTTTTATGACAAAGGTTCTACTGGAAGAATTGTTTCCCGTTTGACTAATGATGTCCGACTTTTAGAAACGGCTTTAATTAATGTTCCGGTAACACTGGTTCGGGATAGTTTAACTTTGATTTTTTTAGTTGGTTTACTTTTTTACTTACATTGGAAGTTTGCACTGATTAGTTTGATTGTTTTTCCGCTTTCTTTATATCCATTAAGAGAATTCTCGCAAAAAATGCGTAAAATAAGCCGTTTGGGGCAGGAGAAAATGTCTGACCTTTACGCTTTGATTCAAGAATTGGTCTTTGGAATAAGTGTAGTAAAGTCCTTCAGTCAAGAAGAAAAAGAAATTGAACATTTTCGCAAGGAAAATAATACTTTCTTCAATATTATTATGCGTTTTACTAAAGTTCAGGAGTTATCCAGTCCCGTGATGGAATTCTTAGGAGCGATTGCGGCAAGTTTCATCCTTCTTTATGGTGGTTATGATGTAATTAGAGGCATTTGGAAACCGGGTGCATTTTTTGCTTTCCTTGGTGCGGTTCTTTCCACTTATCAACCAATAAGAAATTTTTCCAATTTTAATCCGATTTTACAACAAGCACTTACCGCCAGTGAACGCATTTTTTCTCTCCTTGATGAAAAACCTACAGTTATTGAACCGAAAGAAGCAAAAATTTTACCTTCCTTTAAAAAAGAAATTGTCTATCAAAATGTCTGGTTTGCTTATAGAGGTGATCACCTCTATAGTAAAGATTATGTCTTACAAAAAATTAACCTCAAAATTAAACAAGGTGAAATTATTGCTTTAGTTGGACCTACGGGAGCAGGAAAAACTACCTTAGTAAATTTACTTCCCAGATTCTATATTCCACAAAAAGGGAAAATTTATATTGATAATTATGAAATTGGTGAATTAAATTTAAAATCTTTACGGGAACAAATCGGTATGGTAATGCAGGAAGTTATCCTTTTTAATGATACGGTAAGAAATAATATCGCTTATGCTAAACCAGAAGCGACCGAAGAAGAAATTTTTCAAGCCGCAAAAATTGCTAATGTTCACGATTTTGTTCTTACCCTTCCCCAAGGATATAATACAATTATTGGTGAACGAGGAATGATGCTTTCCGGAGGGGAAAGACAACGGATTGCGATTGCCCGAGCAGTACTGAAAAATCCGCCAATTTTAATTCTTGATGAAGCAACCTCTGCCCTTGACCCGGAGACAGAAAAATTAGTTTATAAAGCCTTAGACCATCTGATGGAAAATCGTACTACCTTAGTCATTGCCCATCGTCTTTCTACAATAAAAAAAGCAGATAAAATTATTGTTCTTGAGCGTGGCAAAATTATTGCTTCGGGAAAACATAAAAAATTATTGGAAAAATGTCCCACCTATCGACGACTTTATCAGTTACAACTCTGGGAACAATAAGCACCTATATAACTTTTTGCACTTTACCGGAACGGATACAGGAAGTACAAACATAAGCATGACAAATCTTGCCTTTAAAAGAAATTCTCATCTTTTGCAAATTCGGACGAAACCAACGACGACTCGCTTTATGCGAATGACTTACTGATTTACCGGCACTTGGTTGTTTACCACAGACAATACATTTGAAAGCCATATTTTCCTCCTGATATAAAAAAACGGATTCAGACTGATATTTGCGGATGCACACGGATATGTGGACAATTAAAAAAAACCTTCATCCGTATAAATCTGCTAAAATCCGTTTGAATCACAATAATAGCATACTTTAAGAAGAAATGCAAGAGTTAAACCCTTTAGAGAACAGTGTTCAATATCTTAAAGGGGTTGGACCACGACGGGCTAGACTTTTAAAAAAATTAGGGATTGAAACTGCTAAAGACCTAATCACTTATTTCCCACGTGCTTGGGAAGACCGTTCACGAATTGTCTCAATTGCTGAAGCACAACCTGGAGAGAGAATTTTAATTCGTGGACGAATTGTCCCACCACAGTATCGCCATTGTGGTGGGATTGAATTATTTGACATTATCAAAACACAAAAAAGATTAAAAATTTTTAAAACTGCAGTTTTAGACAAGAGCGGGATAATTTATTTACTCTGGTTTAAAAAAGATAACCCACATTACGATATATTTAGCAAATTAAAAAAAGATATTCAACGCGGTAAGGAGATACTTGCTTACGGAACAGTAGTGACACCAACAATCGGAGATTCCAAACAACTAAATGTAGAAACATATAAAGTTCTCTCTACCTCAGGCGAAAAGGATTTTTTTCATTTAGCAAGAATTGTTCCTTTATATCATCTCACTAAAGGATTAAATGAAGAATTTTTCCGCGAGTTGATGAGGAAAGCATTGAATAATTATCTCGTCTTCACTGAGGATATCTTACCAGAAAACTTAAAAAATCGTTATCGTTTTCTTTCCTACCGTGATGCTTTGGAAGCAATTCATTTCCCAAAAAATTTTATGGAAAAAGATAAAGCGTACTCTCGTCTTGTCTTTGAAGAATTTTTTCTTTTCCAACTGGCGATTGGGCTAAAACGGCAAAAGGTCAAAAGGATATTGAAGTCACACACTTACCAGATTAAACGCCATTTGCTTACTCCTTTCCGGAAAAATCTTGGTTTTGATTTTACCAAAGCACAGAAAAAAGCAATCAACGAAATTTTTGCTGATTTACAATCTCTTCACCCAATGAACCGTCTTCTCCAAGGTGATGTTGGCTCCGGAAAAACGGTGGTTGCTTTATCGGCGATGCTTTTAGCCACCGAAAACAATTATCAATCTGTCTTTCTTGCTCCGACAGAAATACTTGCCGAACAACATTATTTGACTTTTAAACATTTCCTAAAAAATTTACCAATTTACCCCGCCCCTCATTGTATACCCTCCTCTTCAATGAAAAGTAAAGATGAAGGGCTAAGTATTACGAGGGGCGGGGTAAATTTTGCTTTATTAACCAGTAAAACAAAGAAAAAAGAAAGAAAAAATATTTTTACTAAACTAAAAACTGGCGAAATTTCTATTCTTGTCGGCACGCATGCACTACTTGAAGAAAAAGTTATTTTTAAAAATTTAAAACTGGGCGTAATTGATGAACAACACCGTTTTGGAGTAATTCAGAGGGCAAAAATACGTGCAAAAGGTGAAAATTCAGATGTCCTTGTCCTTACCGCAACACCAATTCCGCGCAGTTTAGCCTTAACTTTATACGGCGATTTAGACATTTCCGTGCTCAATGAACTACCACCGGGAAGACAAAAAATTGAAACTTTACATTTATCTGAAAAGGAAGCGTATGATTTTGTAAAATCCGCTGTGGCAAACGGACACCAAGCATATATTGTTTACCCTTTAATTGAAGAGTCGGATAAACTTGAACTAAAAGCAGCAACTACTGAAGCCGAACGGTTGAAAAGAGATATCTTTTCTGGTTATCGAGTAGGTTTAATTCATGGACAACTTCCCGGACAAGAGAAAGAAAAAATTATGTCTTTCTTCCGAGAAAAAAAATACGATATTTTAATTGCCACTACAGTTATTGAAGTGGGAATTGATATTCCCAATGCAACCATAATGGTAATTGAACATGCTGACCGTTTTGGTTTGGCTACCTTGCACCAACTCCGTGGACGCGTAGGTCGGGGAGAGAATAAATCTTACTGTATCTTACTTGGTGAACCAAAAACTGAAGAAGCAAAAAGAAGAATTGAGATTATGCTTGCGGGAACTGATGGTTTTCGTATTGCTGAAGAAGATTTAAAATTACGTGGACCAGGTGAATTTTTTGGCACCGCACAACATGGTCTACCGGAATATAAAATCGGTGACCCGGTAAAAGATTATCATTTACTTAAAGAAACACATAACCTTGCCTTATCTTTTTTGAGAAAAGATTTTTATCAAAAAGAAGCACAACTTCTCCACACCGCCCTCTATCAAAAATACAGAAAAGGTATGCAACTATTACCCATCGGCTGACCCCGCCCTTTTTCGAGATTGATTTAGTTCAGCAAATAACCTTAACAAAATTTGCAGAGAGGTGCCGTAGACAAAAGGGCGGGGTTGACAAAAAAATATATTTTTTTTATAATTAAAAAAAACAAATGAAAAAATTGTCCAGTCAGAATCAGCAGAGGATTGCGGTTTATCCCGGTGCTTTTGACCCGGTAACGAATGGACATTTAGATGTTGTTTTAAGAGCGACAAAACTTTTTGACCAGGTAATTGTTGCTGTAACTGATAATCCGTCTAAACCACCTACTTTTTCAGCTAATGAACGAGTAAAACTCTTAAAAAAACTTTTAACCAATTATCCACAGGTAAAAGTGGAATATTTCAATGGTTTATTGGTTGATTACTTAAAAAGAAAAAAAGCACAGGTAATTATCCGAGGTTTACGGGCGGTAAGCGACTTTGATTACGAATTTCAAATAGCTTCGATGAATCGTCAACTTTACCCTCAGGCAGAAACGGTTTTTCTTATGCCCGATGAATCTTATACTTATCTTTCTTCCAGTTTGGTTAAAGAAATTGCTCGTCTCGGTGGTAAGGTGGAAGGATTTGCACCGAAGGAGGTAGAAAAATTCCTCCAAAATAAATTAAAAAAGAAAGGTTGACCCCGTAAAGATTTTCATCTCGTAAAGAGACGAGGTCTCTACGAGACTTTTCGTCTACCCCGTAAATGAAATTCTACGGGGTCTACGGGGTTGACAAAAAAAGAAAATTGTATTATTCTTAAGATGAGGAGATTAGTAAAAGCAAAATGGCATTACGAGTTACACCAGTATTAAAAAAAAGATTAGGCGATTTACTTGTTGACCTCGGAATAATCAGTCGGGAACAATTACAAAAAGCCTTAGAAGTACAAACGCAAACCGGAGGGAAATTAGGACGTATCCTTATCCAACTTGGTTTTGTTACCGAGGAGGTTTTACTTTATTTTCTTGGCAAACAAGCAGGTGTTTCTTATGTTTCCTTAGCTGAGTACGGAAAAATTCCTGAGGAAGTAATAAAAACTGTTCCGGAAAGTATTGTCCGATATCAAACGCTTATTCCGATTGCTAAAGAAGGCAAAATTTTGACTATTGCTATGTCTGATCCGTTTAATGTTTTTGCTCTTGATGATTTAAGGTTAACTACCGGTTATGATATAAAAGTGGTAATTGCTCCGGAGAAAGAAATTAAAAATGCAATTGAATCATATTACGGAAGTAAAGAAACAATTGAACAAGCAATTGAAGAAATTGAAAAGGGCACTGGCGAAAGTGCAATTGAAGTAGTTAAAACTGCTGAAGAAAAAAAAGAAATAATCAGTTTAGAAGCAGCCGCCAAAGAAGCACCGGTAGTAAAGATTGTTAATCTTTTATTGACCGGAGCAGTAAAAGTAAAAGCAAGTGATATCCATATTGAACCCTATGAGAAAAATTTAAGAGTGCGCTACCGTATCGACGGTGTACTTCATGAACAACCCGCCACACCAAAAAAATTACAAGAGGCAGTTATTTCCCGAGTAAAAATTATGGCTAATTTAGATATTGCTGAGCGTCGTTTACCCCAGGATGGACGAAGTAAGATAAAAACGCTCGGGAGGGAAGTGGACTTGCGTGTTTCCACATTACCAACCGCATTTGGTGAAAAAATAGTAATCCGTCTGCTTGACTCTTCGGCTCTATGTTTGGATTTAACTAAATTAGGTTTTGAACCGGAAGCATTGGTAACTTACAAAAAAAATATTGCTCTCCCTTATGGTATAATTTTAATTACCGGACCGACTGGCTCAGGTAAGTCTACTACACTTTATTCCACACTTGCTACCCTAAACTATCCTGACCGGAACATTATGACTATTGAAGACCCGGTAGAGTATATCCTTGAAGGAATTAACCAAGTCCAGGCAAAACCAGAAATAGGTTTAACTTTTGCAAGTGGTCTGCGTTCTTTTCTCCGTCAGGACCCAAATATAATTATGGTTGGTGAAATCCGTGATACGGAAACTGCTGAAATTGCTATTAATGCGGCACTTACTGGACACTTAGTATTTTCCACTTTGCATACCAATGACGCTCCTGGGGCAATCACCAGATTGAATAATATGGGTATTGAACCTTTTCTTACTGCTTCCACGGTAACCCTAATTATTGCCCAACGTTTAGTCCGGGTTATCTGTAAAGAGTGTAAAGAAACATATCCTGTACCTTTTGATTTTTTGGCAACCTTAGGAGTAAAACCAGAAGAAGTTAACCAGGCAAAAGAAATTTTTCTCTCTCGGGGGAAAGGTTGTGAACATTGTAGTAATACTGGTTACCGGGGGAGATTAGGAATATTTGAATTGTTAGAATTGAATGATGAAATTCGTGAACTCATTTTGGAACGTGCTTCAACCCATTTACTCAAACAGGCTGCACGGAAAAGTGGAATGACAACACTCCGGGAAGCAGCATTAAGAAAAGTATTAAACGGAATAATCACAGTTGAAGAAATGTTGCGAGTAACTTTAACCGATACCGAATAAGGATGATTACAGTGATTTTCAGTTTGATTACGGTGATTCTAATCAGTGTAATCGCTATAAAAAAATCCCTGCCCCGTTAGAAATGGCGTCCCGCAACGCGGGATTTCTAACGGGGTGAATGTAATCTGTGTAAAAAAAATGAATATTGACGAACTTTTGGTTTTAATGTTAGAAAAGAAAGCATCGGATTTACATCTTACACCTGGTTTACCTCCGATGCTTAGGGTTGATGGTGAAATTATTCCTACCCATTATGAGAAACTTAGTGCTGAAGATTGTCAAAAAATAATTTATTCCTTGCTTACCGATTCACAGAAAGAAAAATTTGAAACTAACAACGAACTTGACCTCGCTTTCGGAATAAAAGGTATTGGGAGAATAAGAATGAATGTTTTTCGCCAACGAAACGCTATCAGTGCCGCTTTACGTTCTATTCCTCCTAAGATATCATCTTTTGAAGAATTAGGAATTCCACCAATAATTTACGAAGTAATGAAATTACCTAAAGGATTAGTTTTAGTTACCGGTCCAACTGGTTCGGGTAAAACAACTACACTTGCTTCAATGATTAACTATTTAAATGAGCATCGCTATGCACATATTATCACTATTGAAGACCCAATTGAATATGTCCATACTCATAAAAAATGTATTATTGAACAGCGGGAAGTAGGGATGGATACAAATTCTTTTACCAGTGCATTGAAATATGTTCTCCGTCAGGATCCGGATGTCATTCTTATTGGTGAAATGCGTGATTTGGAAACAATTCAAGCGGCACTCAATATTGCCGAAACCGGACATCTTGTTTTTGCTACTTTGCATACACCGGATGCTCCCCAATCAGTAAACCGGATAATTGATGTTTTTCCACCACATCAACAGAACCAAGTCCGAGTACAACTTTCTTTTGTTTTACAAGCAGTATTTTCTCAGATGCTTCTTCCGCGGATTACTGGGCGGGGTCGCGTATTAACTACTGAAGTTTTAATTGTTACCCCAGCAGCACGTAATATCGTTCGGGAACAGAAAGTTGAACAACTCTACACTCTAATGCAAACTGGTGCAAAGTATGGTATGCAGACAATAAACCAGTCCTTGTTTGACCTTTACTCTAAAGAGTTAATTTCTTATGAGGAAGCAGTTTCACGTAGTCTTGACCCTGAAGATTTAAAACGTTTAATGTCTTTAAAGGGAGTTTATCAACAAGTATAAATAAAGTCAAAAGTTATAGGTTAAGAGTTAGAGATGGCTGAGTTTGCCTATCGGGTAAGAACACCGAGTGGAAGAATTAGTCAAGGAACAATTGAAGCTGCTGAACAACGGAAAGCGGTTGAACAATTACGTAATCAACGTTTAGTAATCTTAGAAATTGGTGAAGCAAAAAAAAGTACATTAGTAGAAATAGTCAAAAAATTTTCTCCACTCGAAAAGAAAGTTAAATCCAAAGATTTAGTTCTTTTTTCTCGGCAGTTATCAACGATGGTTTCCGCAGGTGTGCCCATTGTCCAGGGATTGAATATTCTTGGTGAACAGGTAGAAAATGTTTCTTTACGCGAAGTGATTAAAAAATTACGTGAAGATATTGAGTCCGGGGTGTCAATTGCCGAAGCAATGAAACGGCAACCGGAAGTATTTTCTGAACTTTATGCTTCAATGATTCATGCCGGTGAAGTTGGCGGTATTCTGGATAATATTCTTGAACGTTTATCTTCCTATTTAGAAACAGCAGAAAAATTAAAAGGCAAAGTTAAAGGAGCAATGACTTATCCAATTGTAGTTTCTTTGATTGCTGCGGGTGTAACCATTTTCCTTTTAACCACGGTAATCCCCACCTTTAAGACAATTTTTGAAGGTTTTGGTGCAGAATTACCCCCACCAACAAAAATTCTTATTGGTCTATCTGAATTTTTGAAAAAATATATCCTTTTAGTTATCGGTATACCGGTAGGTATTTTTATTGGCTTAAAACAATGGTATAAAACAGAAAAAGGCAAAATTTTTTTTGATACAAAATTTCTTAAATTACCGATGTTCGGTATGCTTCTGCGTAAGGTTGCCATTGCTAAGTCCACCCGGACACTTGGCACTTTAGTTAAGTCCGGTGTACCGATACTCCAAGCAATGGATACGGTAGCAAAAACAAGTGGAAACAAAGTTATTGAAAGTGCTCTTTTTCAAGCAAAAGAATCAATCCGGGAGGGTGAAAAAATTGCTGAACCATTGAAAAGAAGTGGTGTCTTCCCGCCAATGGTTACCCAGATGATTGCGGTTGGTGAAGAAACTGGTAACTTGGATACGATGTTAACGAAAATTGCGGAATTCTATGACCAGGAGGTAGATGTAGCGGTTGCCTCTTTAACCAGTTTGATTGAACCTTTAGTAATGGTAATGATGGCTTTAGTAATTGGTGCAATTGTTATTGCGATGCTTTTGCCAATGTTTCAGATGAGCCAATTAGTTGCTAAGTAAAAAATGATTACCGTGATTAAAATACCGATTACGGTGATTAAATTCTAAACAGTTCACAATGGAACAACTACAAAAAGGTCGACTGAAAAATAGTTATGGTGATTAAATAAAGGGATTGCAGTAATTTTTAAAAAGGGAAGTTTTAATTCTAATCACTGTAATCTCGGTTTTATCTTTAATCACTGTAATCAGGTAATTTACGAAAAAAGGGAGGTGAAAAAAGATGTTACGGAAGACCGAAAAAGGTTTTACCTTAATTGAACTTATGATTGTTGTTGCCATTATCGGGATTTTAGCAGCAATCGCGATTCCCCGTTTCGCTGACCTGATTCGCAAGTCAAAAGAAGGAGCAACTAAAGGTAATCTCGGGGCAATTCGTTCCGCACTATCAATCTATTACGGTGAGAACGAGGGTCGTTACCCAGGAGCAGCAGTTGACGGTGCTGGTACCACTATCAGTGGATTGACCCCTACTTACCTTGATGCAATGCCAACAGTGAGACTCGGAGGACCGGGACCAGCAACGCCAGCGCATACCAATCATCCCGATTCAGGGGAGGTGACCGCTTATCGGGATACTGGCTATAACACTAAACCTGCTCTTACCTCTGACAATGGGCAATGGGGATACTGGTATAATGCTAGCGGAGCAGGTTTGCAGGCAACCTATGCTGGTGTTTTCATCAACTGTACCGGTACCGATAGCAAAGATGGTACGATACACGCGTGGTAAAAATGAATACGAGGTAAAACCGAGAAAAAAATGCAGGCAAAGTTTTTGCTTTGCCTGCATTTTTATTATTCAATAAAATGTGGTCAATTTTTATCTTTGTTTTTATTGCAATCTTTAAGGGTGGGAAAAATTTTCTTGCCGAAATTTTTTTTGCTTTTTCTCTTCCTTTGCTTTTTCTTAAGGAAATTTACCAAAAAAAAGATTTTTTTTCTTCCACTCCGCTTAACTTACCACTTTTTCTTTTCTTCTTTTTAAGTTTCCTTTCTGTAGGTATCTCCGTTCATCCAAAAGTAACTTCAAACAGTTTTTTCCAAATGGTAAATTACTTATTATTTTTTTATCTTCTTCTTTACTCTCTACAAAAAGATAAAAAACTTGAGAATAGAATTTTCCTCACTATATTGTTTGTGGCTACATTATTTTCTTTCTTCGGGATAATTCAATTTTTTCAAGGGAAAACGGCACGGGCTAATTTAGCCAACAGTAATCTTTTAGCCAGTTTTTTAGTTCCTTCGTTAGGTATAGTTTTAAGTAAATTATTCTTTAATCCGAAACTAAGAAAAAAGGAAAAAATAGCCAATTTTCTTTTTCTTTTCCTATTTGGTTTAGCTCTCTTTGCTACTCATTCCCGGGGAGGGTATTTAAGTTTAATTTTTATATTTACTTTATTGCTTTTCCTTAAATATAAGCGGCTGAGTTTAGCCACAATACCAATCGCAGTGACCCTTCTTTTTTTTATTTTCCTACCGCAAACTTATCTTACTACTTTGTTAAAAATAGATGACCTTTATAGTTTTACCCGGGTAAATATCTGGTTATCGGCTTTAAGGGCAAGTTTAGAAAAACCTTTATTCGGCTGGGGGTTAGGCAGTTTTGAAACGATTTTTTTTCGTTATAATTTTCCAGTTGAAGGAACAATTGCTCGTTATGGAAGATACCCTGGATTTGTAATGAATGAATATTTACAGATTCTTGTTGAATTAGGTGTAGCCGGTTTTTTCTGTGTAATCTGGTTAATTTATTCGTTTTTTAGAGAGATACATCGGAAAATAAAAGAAAGTGGTACTTGGCAATTGTATACAATTTTACTTGGTTTAAGTGCAATTTTGACCCACGCACTGGTTGATTTTAATTTACATTTACCGTTAATTGTTTTGACTTTAATTTTTTTCTTCACTATGGGTATAGCTAAATCAGCTACACCTATTTTTGTTACCCGAAAAGTTCAATTTTTTTTCTTTTTTTTAATTAGTTTTTTTCTCCTAATCAATTGTGCAAATTTTCTCAGCCAATATTATTACCGGAAGGCAGAAAAACTAACTAATAATTGGGAGAAAAAAATTATTTCTTACAAGAAGACAATTCTCTATAATCCTTTAGACAGTTTACCTCACCAAAGGTTAGGGGACTTGTATGCAGAAAGATATATTTTGACCAAGGAAGAAAAAAATAAAGAAAATACAATCAAAGAATACAAAAAAGCGATTGCACTTGAACCGGAGAATGCTTTCCTTTATCGTTCTTTAGGTGGATTTCATTATGATTATACGGAAAATAGAAAGTTAGGTATTTTTTATTATGAAAAAGCAATTGAGAAAAATCCTTATAATCCATTTTTTCATTTTGAATTAGGAAAAATTTATCTAAATGAGGGTCTCCTTTCTCAAGCGAAAGGATGTTTTCAAAAAGCAAGAGAACTTGAACCGAATTATCTGCAAGCCTATTTTGAGGAAGGATTACTCTGGGAAAAAGGAGGTAATCACCTCCGAGGTAATCACCTCCCAAGTAACGAAGAAAAAGCATTAGAACTTTATACCCAAATTTTGGAAATTATAGAAAAGAATCTTACCCCGACAATAAATTATGAAAAAAAATTATTGCAATTTGATTATGTTTTATTATACAATCAATTAGCCGGAGTTTATTTCCGTAAAGGGATGTATTCCCAAGCACTTTTTTACACCGAGGAAGCGTTAAAACTTGAACCAAAAAACAAAATTCTTCAACAAAATTTAAAGCTTATTACTGAAAAAATAAAAAAAAGCAAGAAAAACTGATTACCTGGATTAAAAAAATGATTTTTTTTCCCTCTCTCTCTTTACCACTTACTACTCCCTACTTACCACTCACCATTTTTTTAGTTGGTTTATGTATTGGTAGTTTTGTCAATGTTTGCATCTGGCGTATCCCGAGAAAAAAATCAATAATTTATCCTTTTTCGCAATGTCCGAAATGCGGAAATTATTTACGTTGGTATGAGAATATTCCTCTTTTAAGTTATTTATTTCTTAAAGGGCAATGCCGGTATTGTAAAGAAAAAATTTCTTGGCAATATCCTTTGGTAGAGTTACTTAGCGGTTCAATTTTTCTCCTTTTTTACCTTAAGTTTTCTTTCTCTATTCAATTGTTTTTTGTTCTCATCTTGAGCGTTTTTTTACTAATTGCCAGTGGAATTGATTATTACCATCGGCTTATCCCGAATAAACTTACCTATTCCTTGATAATTACGGGGTTATCTTTTTCATTTTTCAATCCTTTCCTTAACTTTACATTTACCCCGTATAGACACTTTGTGTCTAACGGGGCGAGCATTTTACACTTTTCACTTCACTCCACACGTTTTCTATATGCTTTATGCTCTTTGCTCTTTGCTGGAGGTCTTTTATATTTTATCGGTTTATTAGGGGAAAAAATACTTAAAAAAGAAGCAATGGGTGGAGGTGATATAAAACTATTAGCCGGAATAGGTGCTTTTGTAGGAATAAAAAATATCTTTTGGATAATTTTTCTTGCCAGCACAATTGGAGGAATTAGTGGACTGCTAAAAATCTTGTCTCATAAATTATTCAAAAGAAGTAGTCAGCTTTCTTCAGACGCCGTCGTCCAAAGCGCTCCGTCGCTGAAGCTCTGGAGCGTAAGCGACCTAACTTTGGCGTCGGACGATGACACACTTATACCCTTTGCTCCTTACTTAAGCATTGCGACATTTATAACCTTATTGGTGCGGGGTCAAAGCCAACTATAACTTATACGGGTGGGGTTGACCCCGTTAGATAGTGAACATCCAATTATCTAACGGGGTTGACAAAATGAGTAAATGGGGTTATAATTAAAAATAATTATGAGATTAGGAAAAATCAATCTACCTCTGAAATTGGAAAGAATAAGATTGCCTTTCTTACCAAGTAAGAAAGTTTTAGGTGTTGACCTCGGGTCACAAATAATTAAATTAGTTGAACTTGAACAAAGTAAAAGAGATAATCAGCTCAATAGTAAATGGACACTAAAGAAATGTGCTTTTGAATCCTTAGGTATTGCCGAAATTTCTGCGGAAGAAAAGAAAACTCTCCTTATTGAACGACTTAAAGAAATAGTCGCCCGCGAAAAATTTTCTACAAAAAGAGTAGCCACTTCTCTCTCTGGTAACCAAGTTATTGTGCGCTATGTAAAATTTCCTAAACTTAGTCCCGAAGACTTAGCAAAAACAATACAATTTGAAGCCGAAGCGTATATACCTTTTGATATTCGGGAAGTAAACCTTGCTTTTCATATTCTTGGTGACCTTGTGGAAGAAGGGGAAAAGAAAATGGAAACTGTCTTGGTAGCAGCAAAAAGAGAAGTTGTCCAAAATCGTATTGAAATTTTAGAAAAAGCAGGATTAGAGCCAGCGATCATTGATATTGATGCTTTCGCCATTGAAAATGCCTTTGAACTTGCTCGTCGGAGGGAGAGAAAAGAAACAATTGTGGTAATAAATTTGGGAGCAAGTGTAACTAATCTAACGATAATTGAAAATGGTATTTCCAAAGTGGTTAGAGATATATTTATTGCTGGGAATACTTTTACTAAGATTATCCAACAAAATCTTAATCTTGATTTATCTAAAGCTGAAGAATTGAAAAGAAAATGCGGAATAGATACAGAAGAAACAATTATCTCAGAAAAAGCAAAAGTAACAAAACTATTAAAAACAGTAATAAGCGATTTAATTAAAGAAATACAACATTCTATTGAATATTATCAAAGTCAACTGCCGGAGGAAATACAGGTTAGCCGTATCCTTCTTACTGGAGGCTCGGCGCTCTTACCTAATCTCGGGAAATATTTTGCTCAAGAGTTACAACTACCTGTAGAAATATATAATCCTTTTCTCCATCTAAATGTACCTGTTCCTCTGCCAAAAGAAATAATTGAAAAGAATACAATTTTTACTATTGCTATAGGTTTAGCTTTACGTTATGATTAAAATTAACCTTCTTCCACCAGAAGTAAAGAAAAAAGCGGAAAAGAAACGTTTAATTACCTCCTTAGGAGTAAGTGTAGGTTTGTTAGTTTTAATTATTTTTGGAATTTATGGTCAAAAAGTTCTTCATTGTCGTAGTTTAGAAAAGGAAATAAAAATGATGGAAATGGAATTAAAAAAATTAGCCCCAATTCTTATGGAAATAGAACAGAAACAACAGGAAAAAGATTTGTTAATGAAAAAAAGACAAGTAATGAAAGATTTAATGCAGAATACCTTTCTTTACCCACAATTTCTTGAAGAATTGGTAAGTATTTTACCAAATAATGTTTGGTTTTCTAACCTTGCCACAAAACCTAATCCTGAAGGTACGGGATTAGAAGTTAACCTTGATGCTTCCGCATTAGATAACTATGCAATCGCTGACTTTCTTACTATTTTAGAAAAAAGGGAATATTATTCAAATATTGAGTTAGGTCCAATCACAAAGACCGGTAGCGAAAATGAAGCAATTTTAAATTTTCGTCTTAATTTTCGTTACCAACCAAAGAGGTAGTTACCTCTCTACCTGTTGGTAGACAGGAAAGTCAATGACCTTGTCCTGTGTTTAGTCAAAGGACAACAAAGTTTATCTTTCAGTAAATTCAAGATGTCCTGAACCTGCTGAAGGACAGGTCACGAGGGGTAAACCGAACTATGAAACTAACTGACCAGCATAAAATTTTGCTTATTATTGTTAGTATTGCTTTAGTTTATGGATTTTATACTTATCTTTGGCATCCTCTCATTCCTAAGATAAAAATACTTGAACAAAAAATAAATGAACTGAAAGGAAAATTAGAGTTAGCCAGAACCAATACTCAGGAATTAGAACGGATAAAAAAAGAAATGGAATCTTTAACAGTTGAATTGAAAGAAATGGAACTTCGCCTGCCAAAGAAAAGAGAGATTCCTTCTCTCCTGCGTAATCTGACCTATCTGGCGGAAAGATATCAAGTCAATATTACTAATTTGGCACCTCGGCCACCGAACCCAAGAGATTATTTCGTAGAATTACCTTTTAGTATTCAGTCAGTTACTAATTATCACAGTTTAGCCACCTTTCTCACTGCCCTTGGGCAAGGTGGACGAATTATCAATACCACTAATTTGTATCTTACTGCTCAATCGGGTAGTGAAGAGAGAACTGTTTCCGCAACTTTTAATTTGATTACATATACTTTCAAAGAAGGTTCACCTTGAAAGGAAGTTGATCAATCCCACCACAGTAGCGAAATTGTGGTGGGATAGTAGTTAGTAGATAGGAATGACTAAGGACAAAATCAGAGGAAAAGAGGTAATCACCTCAAGAGGTAATCACCTCAAATGGAAAAGAAAAAGTTCTCTTTGCTCTTTGTTTATTGCTTTTTGTTCTTCGCTTTTGGCTCCTTGCTCTTGGCTACTTTGGGTTGCGGGAAGAAAAAAACAAAACCAGTAAAACAGATTGAACCAAGACAGACTATAGTCACTCCTGCTCCAGTAGTTAAACCTGAACCAGTAAAAACGAAAAAGATAGTCTATGTATATCAGGGACATCGTTTCCGAGACCCCTTCATTCCCCTTACCGGTGGATTAGTAACAAGTAAAAAATTAAGCGAAAAATTGACCGCAGGAAATTTACGCTCTTTTGTAGTTAAAGGAATAATTGAAGATGAAAAAGGAAAAATTGCTTTATTAACTGCACCGGGAGGAAAAAATTATCTCCTTAAAGAAGGTAAACTTATTGATTCGGAAGGGAAAACCATCACGGGAATTAAGGGGACAATTGAAAAAAATAAGGTAGTTTTTTTCCTTGGTGAAGGTAAAGTAGAATTAAATATTATGGAGGAAAACAAATGAAGAAAAAAGAGGTAATTACCTCAATTATTTTGTTTTTATTTTTTCTTTGTCTTTTTTCTGGACTTTGTGCTGAAGAAATTAAGTTGCCGAAAGAACCAATTAGTTTACATTTCCAAGATGCGGACATCCGGGAAGTATTGAGATTGTTTGCCTTAAAAAGTGGAATAAATATTATCTACGGTGATGAAGTTAAAGGAACAATTACTATCCATCTGGATAATGTACCTCTTGATGAGGCATTAAATATAGTATTAACCTTAAAGGGATTAACTTATCAGACCGTAGGAACGAATATTCTTCGCATTCTTACTCCGGAAACGCTCGCTCAAGAGCGAGCGAAAGCGGTAACTTATACAAAGATTTATCCTTTAAATTATGCAAAAGCCGAGGAAGTAAAACCACAACTTGATGCAATCCGTACTGCGGAAGGAAGAAAAGGAATGACCAACGTTGATACCCGAACAAATTCTTTAATTATTACTGATACGCGTGAAGGTTTAGAAGCTGCGGAAAGACTAATCAAAGAGTTAGACAAAAAACCTTATCAAGTAATGATTGAAGCAAAAATGGTTGATGTAAAACTAAGCAATTTAGACGAAATGGGTATAAATTGGACCTATAAGGAAGAAGATACAGCGGCTACTCAACAAGAAGTTTACCCAGCAGGAGTTGATACGAGTAAAGAAAAAATTGTTCGCGGAGAAAATTTAGAAGTAAGTGCTAAATTTGTGCCACCTACAAGCGGGTTAATTTTTAATTGGGGACAGGTTACCGACCGTCTAAGGTTGGAAGCAAAACTTGGTGCTTTAATTAAGGAAGGAAAAACAAAAGTTTTGGCTACGCCACGCGTGGCCACCCTGAATAATAAAGAAGCAAAAATTTTAATTGGTGATAAGTATCCTTACACGATTACTACGGAAGTACCAGGGCAACCCCGACTAACGACTTATGGATTCGTTGAAACCGGCGTGAAATTAACTGTGACTCCTACAATTAACGAAGCACGACAAATTATCCTAAAAGTAAAACCAGAAGTAAGCGTCCCTACAGGGGGAGGAAGCGGAGTCCCTCCCCAGGTAGGAACACGAGAAGCAGAAGTAACCGTAATGGTAAACAATAATGAAACCTTAGTCATTGGTGGACTGATACGGGAAGATGACATTTATAATCTGGAAAAAATACCTTTTCTCGGAGATTTGCCATTCTTAGGCGCTCTTTTCAAATATCGCAAAGAATCAAAAGAACGAAGTGAACTTTTAGTTTTTCTTCGACCAGTAATTCTTGAAGATTAAAGAGCGCAGATAAAAGATTCGCAGATGACCACGGATAGTTGGAACGCTGAACTTTAGTTTAGAATAAAAAATTGTGGCAAGAAAAAGTTTTTACCTACGGGATAATTTTTCTTTTATTTTTTTCAGCAATTGCTTCCGGTAGTGTTGACCTTTGGGCACAAACAGTTGTTCATTTAGGAACAATTTTCCTGCTTTTATTATATTTCTTCTTTTCCTTCCAAAGAAAGGAAATTCTTCTCGTCTCTCCGCCGGGAGGTCTATTTGTCCTTCTTTTTAGTTTAGTTTTTTCTTATTCCTTTTCTTACAGTAAATTCACCAGTCGGGAAGAATTTTTTAATTGGCTAAATTATTTCGTTTTTTTTCTTTTTGCTCCTTTATTCTCTGAAGAAAAAGAACTTTTTTCTAAAGGGATTATCGGGATAGCTATTTTTTTAGTCTTAAAAGGGATTTTTGATTATCTTTTTCAGGGAATCTATCCTTTAAAATCAAGTTTAATTAATCCAAATATTCTTGCGGGCTATTTAATATTGGTAATACCATTGACGGTTAAGGAAAGTCTAAAGTTTAAAGTTCCCTTCGGCCCGAGCTCAGGGCGAGGGCAAAGTTTAAAGTTAAGAATTGGATATCAGCTCTCGGGTATTTTACTCTTAATGGGTTTAATTCTTACTGGTTCTCTGGGAGCAATTTTGAGTTTATCCCTTGCTTTTGTCTTGTATTTCAGAAAAAAAATTGGCCCTTTTATCTTCCTAACTTTAACCTTAATTTTAATCTCAATTTTAATTCTCAAATTGTCCCAAGCAGAAACAGGCAACCGTCTTCTCTGGTGGCAGGGAGCAGGAAAAATGTTTTTAACTTGTCCTTTAACTGGTATTGGTTTAGGTAATTTTGCCCGCTATTACCCACAATTCAAGGCGCAAGGGCTGAACTCCCTTTATGCACATAATCATTATTTACAAATCCTTGCGGAAGATGGAATATTCGCTCTCCTTGGATTCTTTGGCGTATTGATTTACTTTTTCCGACAGAAAGAAAAGAATTTAGGAATTTGTCTTGGGATTACCGCTCTTCTTATCCATAATTTCATTGATTATAATTTAGCTATACCTGCGGTGTCCTTGACTTTCTGGACTTTGTTAGGATTAGAAATAAATAAAGAGAGAAGTAAACACCTCAAACAAATAATTTACTCAAAAGTGAAAACATATTTCTTAGCAATTCCGATTATTTTACTTCTATTTTTTTCTTATTTGATGATTAAATTTTTTTTAGCTAACCGCGCTTATGCCCGCGGATTGTATTTTTTTCATACCGAAAAAAACTTACCAAAAGCCGAAAAAGAGTTACTTATTTCTTTAAAACTTGCCCCGGAGTATACACCTACTTACCATGTTTTAAGCGCTGTTTATACCCAGTATTACTTTCGGGATAAATCCCGAGATTGGCTAAAGCAAGCTCTGGTATCCATTGAAAAAGTAATAGAAAAAGAAAAAAAATATGCACTTTACTGGCTGGATAAGGCATGGATACATTATCTACTTGGAGAGAAAGAAATAGCGAGAAGGACATTTGAAGAAGCAAAAAAATTGAAAATACCAACTTACTTAACTACTAATTTGGAAAAATTATTAAGAGGCAATTACCTTTCAAGGTGAACTTTTTTCAAGGTGACCCTTAAATGATTTATATTATTTTACCGGCTTATAATGAAGAAAAAGGGTTGTCTGACCTTTTGGGGAAAATAAAAGAAACAATGAACAAAGAGGTAATCACTTCTACTTATCAACTTGTTTTAATTAATGATGGTTCTACTGACCGGACAGAAAAAATTGCTTACTCTTTTTCTAAAGACCTACCATTAAAAATTATTCATCACGAAAAAAACCGTGGTTTAGGTGAAGCATTGAAAAGTGGGTTGAACTATGTTTTGCCCTGCTTAAAAAACGAAGATATAGTTGTAACTTTAGATGCGGATAATACTCATCCTCCGGAATTAATTCCACCGATGATAGAAAAAATTAGTGAAGGTAAACAATTAATCATTGCTTCCCGTTTTTGTCCGGGAGGTAAAGAAATCGGTTTACATTTTTCCCGGCGTATTTTAAGCCGGGGAGCATACTGGTTATTAAATCTTTTCTTTCCTTACCCGGGAGTAAAAGATTATACTTCAGGTTATCGTGTTTATTCCGGGAATTTGCTTAAACAGGCAAATAATTTTTATAGGGAAAAACTTATCACCGAAAAAGGTTTCCCGGTGATGGCTGAAATCTTAAGCAAATTAAGAAAATTTAAACCAAAAATTGCTGAAATACCATTATCTTTGCGTTACGATTTGAAAAAAAGCAAAAGTAAAATTAAAATTGTTCCTACAATTCTTCGTTATTTTATTTTGTCTATTAAGAACACAATTCTGGAAAGGATTTGAAAATGCTTTATCTACTGGTTTTTTTCAGTGCACTATTAATTTCTTTGATTTTTACTCCTTTAATGCGTTTACTTGCTTTACGGTATCAAATATTTGACCATCCAATAAGTGAAGTGAAAACTCATAGGGTCCCTATTCCTTATCTTGGTGGTTTAGCAATTTTTCTTGCTTTTATGATTACTTTGATTTTAATTCGTTTTTTTACCCATTTCCCAACCGGTACTTTACGGGCGTTAAGAGGAATTTTTTTAGGAAGTTTCCTGATTATTATACTTGGACTAATTGACGATTTAAAAACGAATGGGATCAATTATAAATTAAAATTTGCTACACAAATTTTAGTTGCTCTCCTTCTGATTCATTATGATATTCGGCTTAAGTTCATTTCTCCAAAATATCTTGCTGACCTGTTAACAATTTTTTGGGTTGTAGGGATAATTAACGCAATCAATATTATTGATGTAATGGATGGTTTAGCAGCAAGTATCTCAGCAATTGCTGCTTTTGCTCTTTTTTTCATCGCTTTAGTCGGCGAAGAAATTTATGTTAATTTTGCCAGTATTACTTTAGCCGGTGCATGCTTAGGATTTTTACCCTATAATCTTTCCCAAAGATATAAAATTTTTATGGGTGATACTGGCTCGCTTTTCCTCGGTTTTTTACTTGCTTCCCTTTCTTTAGGTACGTATTACACGCAAATAAGTGAAATTGCTCTCTATGCTCCGGTAGTCATCTTGGCAATACCAATCTATGATACTCTTTTTGTAATGTATATGAGAATTCGTCAAGGAAAATCACCTTTTCTTGGTTCGAAAGACCATTTTGCTTTACGCTTAGAAATAATGGGAATGTCAAGGATAAAAATTCTTCTTTTTGCTTGTTTAATCAGTTTAGGTTTATCTTTTCTTGCTTGGTTGGTGACGCGGGTAAATCCTCTGTTTGGAATAATAATTTATTTTCTGATTGTCTCTTCTTTCGTTCTTTTCAGTTTGAAAATCCAAAAAGTAAAAATGAAGTAGAAAGGTAAAATCCTTTGGAAAAGAAGATTATCATTCTTGGGGCGGGGTTGACTGGTTTATCGGTTGCATACTACTTAAAAAAAGATTATCTAATTTTAGAAAAAGAGAAAAGTGCTGGTGGACTTTGCCGTTCAGCCGAAATTAATGACTTCACTTTTGACTATACCGGACATTTATTACATTTACGTCAAAATTATACGAAAAAGTTAGTTTTTAAATTACTTAACGGAAATTTAAAAAGGATTAAACGCAACTCGGCAATCTATTTTCAAGATCGTCTTGTTCCTTATCCTTTCCAGGCAAATCTCTGGGCCTTGCCGGAAAAAATAAAAAACGAATGCCTTAAAGAACTTCCCCGCTCACCTGCCCACTCACTTACCTGTTCTCTTTCTTCCTTCTTTGACTGGTGTCTTTCCACTTACGGGAAGGGAATATGTAAATATTTTCTTTTTCCTTACAACGAAAAAATTTGGCTCCATCCGTTAAGTAAGATCACTACCGAATGGGTGAATCCTTTCATCCCCGAAATTGCTAAAAAAGAAGTAATTGAAGGAGCAAAAAAAAAATTAGAGAAAAAATTTGGTTACAATGCGTATTTTTATTACCCAAAAAAGGGAGGGATACAAAGTTTAGTCAACGCATTTATTGAAAAGATAAAAAATATTCGTCTAAACTCGGAAGCAAAAAGAATTGATTGGAAGAAGAAAGTTATTTCTACCGACAATGAAATATTTAAATACCAACATCTTATTTCTACAATACCTCTACCAGAACTTCTCAATCGTTTAGAAAATTTACCTCAAGAGATTAACCGGACAAAAGAAAAACTTTCCTGGACATCGGTACTTTGTGTTAATTTAGGCATTAAAAAATTTAAAATGCAAAACTCAAAATTCAAAATTAAAAACTGCCACTGGCTCTATTTTCCGGAAAAGGAATTCATTTTTTATCGGGTAGGATTTTATCATAATTTTTCTTCTAATTTAGTTCCGGAAAACCACAGTTCTTTATACATTGAAATTGCACATCCCCCGCAAGAAAAATTAGACCAAGAAAAAATTATTCTTCAGGTGAAAAAAGATTTGTTCCGCTGTAAAATCTTAAATGAAAAAGATAAAATTTTGGTGACTAATATTCTCCGGATTCCTTATGCTTATGTGGTTTATGACCAAAATCGTCAATTGGCTTTAAAAACAATACAGGAATTTTTTGCCGAGAATAATATTTTTTCTCTCGGTCGCTATGGTGCCTGGAAATATTCTTTTATGGAAGAATCAATCCTTGACGGTAAATCTACCGCTGAACAAATTAATAAATCCGTGTAAGGTGCTTGCCCCGTATAGACGCTTTGCGTCTAACGGGGTAAATGTAAGGTGTAAAAAATCTGTGTAATCTGGCATTTAATCTGTGAAATCTGTGGTTAAGAAAATAAAGGTCGCTCATATCATCACTAAATTAGAACTTGGCGGTGCGCAACAAAATACTTTATATACGGTTGAACATCTTCCGCGAGATAAATATGAGGTTATTTTAATCAGTGGTTGTGGGGGTATTCTTGATGAAGAAGCAAAAAAAATTCCCCAAACAAAAGTTTATTTCATTCCAGAATTAATCCGTGAAGTTAATCCCTTCTACGATTTTCTTGCTTTCTGGCGTCTCTTTCGTCTCCTGCGTCTCCTGCGTCCGGACATTGCCCATACTCATTCTTCAAAAGCTGGTATCTTCGGTCGCTGGGCTGCCTGGCTCTGTAATTTAGAATTTAGAATTAAGAATTCAGAATTCAGGACAAAAATTAATCACACTTTCCACGGTTTTGGGTTTAACCCTTACCAGAAGTTTCCAATCAGAGAATTTTTTATTTTTTTAGAGCAATTCACTGCTTTAATCAGCACGAAACTTATCGCTGTCTCTGAAGAAAACATTAAAAAGGGGATAGGCTACTTTATTGGTAACAAAAACAAATATGTCCTCATTCGCAGTGGCATAAAAATTGACCAATTTAGAAGTAGTGCACCCTTAAGAGTGCTACCTGAAAAGAAAAAAGAATTGGGTATCCAGCCGGAAGAAAAAGTAGTTACGATGATTGCTCCTTTTAAACCACAAAAAGCACCGCTTGATTTTGTCCGGATGGCAAAATATGTAAAAGAAAAAGTTCCAAATGTAAAATTCTTACTCGTCGGCGATGGAGAACTAAGGAATAATTTGGAATTTGGAATTAGGAATTTGGAATTGAAGAATGAAATTATTCTTCCCGGATGGCGTAGGGATATACCGGAAATTTTAGCAATTACTGATATTTTTGTTTTAACCAGTTTATGGGAAGGTTTACCGAGAACAATTCTTGAAGCGATGGCTTTGGGGAAACCGGTTGTAGCTACTTCGGTTGATGGGAACCGGGAAATTGTCAAGGATGGAGTTACTGGTTTTTTAGTCCCACCGAAAGAACCTCAAAAAATAGCCGAAAAAGTAGTCTTTTTGCTTGCTAACCAAGGGATTGCCCGAAAAATGGGCGATGAAGGAAGAAAAATAATTAACACTTCTTTTGATATTGACCAGATGGTCTCCCAACTTGACTCTCTATATCAAAATTTTATTTTTTCTACCCCTTGACCTCGTAAAAATTTAGCGTCATAAAAAAATTTTTTAACGGGGCTTGACAAACCATCAAAATTGACTTATAATTTGTTTAGAACATTTAAAATTTTCTAAACGATGAACAATAACTTTTCCCAAATTGAAGACATTTTTATTGAAACTGCAGGTGATTTAGCGCGCAGTTTAAGTATTAACCCGATTATCGGACAACTTTACGCTCTTCTTTATATTCACCCGGAACCAGTGTCTTTAGATGAAATGGTAGAAAAACTTAAAATCAGTAAAGGTAATGCCAGTGTAAATATTCGTGTTTTAGAGAGTTGGCAGGCAGTAAAAAAAGTTTGGATGAAAGGTTCAAGAAAAGATTACTATACTGCGGAAACTGATTTCCTGAAAATCGTACTTAACCGTTTAAACGAAGGTCTTACCCGTCGTTTGAGTACCACCGCTGAACCTTTAGAAAAAATCAAAACAATGCTAAACGAAAATCAAACCAAACTTAGTCCTGAAGGGAAAAATAAGGTCAATTTCTATAAGACGAAAATAAAACAACTTGAAGAAATCCATAATCTTGTAGCAAATTTATTGAAAGTTCTTCCTTCGCTGGATTTCTTGTCAGAGACCCCGCTAAAGCGGTGGAAAGAGAAAAACAATCTCTCCAAACTTTTGACCATTGCTAAGACTCTAAAAAAATTATGAATGACGCCTCTATCTACTCAAAAATTTTCTATTCCACAACTAAATATTTATTCCTAAAAAATGTTTTTATGTTTACTGCCGGAATCCTCTCAATTTTTATCGTTCGACTTCTCCAGCCAGCAGAATACGGTAAATGGGCTTTAGTTTATCAGTTAGTAGCAACTATTGGGCCGATTCTCAGTTTGGGTTTTCTTTCAACTTTAGCCAAGTTTATCCCCGAGTATACCGACGAAAAAAGAAAAAATGAATTATTTTCACAAGCGTTATTCGTGGTTACACTTGCCTTTTTAGTTTTTTCATTACTTTATACCGCTGGAACTTCGTTATTTCCAAAAATTCTTCCTCAAGAAATAAAAATAGTAAAATATCCTTTTCTTTTTTTCATTGGTACGTTGGCTTTAGTAAACCTGATAGAAGGATTTTATCATGGCTTAGGTAAATTCAACCAGTGGACAACAATTGACGGTGGAAGAAGTGTTTTATCCGCTGGATTAGCAATTTTATTTATTCTTACTTTGTCAAAAAGGTTTGAAACAGTTTTCTACACTTATTTTTTTCTTATTTTTTTATTCTTAATTGTTTTATTTGGTTCTCTAAGGAAGAACATCTATAAGGTCAACCCAAAATTTGAACCTCGGATAGTTAAATTTTCTTTAATTATACTCGCCGGACAAATTGTTTTTCTTCTTGGCACAACAATTGATTCTGTTTTATTGCGTGTACTACTTAAAGACCCGGCACAGGTTGGTTATTACAACGCTGGTATTCGTATACCAAAAATGTTAGAAACAATGTTTCTTAGTCCACTTTCTGTCCCATTTCTTTACTATTTTTCTCATCCTGATACAGTACAAAGTAGAGAAAAAATTTTAGTGTTTGGCTCTAAAATGCTTGGTATTATATGTGGATTAATTTCATTATTTTTGTTTTCATTTGCAAAAGAAATCGTTTTGTTACTTTTTGGTAACGGATATTCAGAAAGTATTCCGGTATTAAGATTTTTTTCTTTGGTGCTTTTCATCATAGGTTTCATAATACTATTTTCGCCGTACTTCACTTCTCTGAACAAACCGTTAATTGTGGTTTTAGGTGGAGTTATCAGTATTACATCTATGTTCATTCTTAATCTATTACTTATACCTTGCCTAAAGTCAACAGGTCCGGCAGTGAGTGCAGTTTTGGGCTTAATTATTCAAGCATTGGTTTTGTTATACATATTATTAAAACATAAAGTGATGGGGTTCAGAAATTTTATTGTCTTGTTTTTTTGCGTAACTGTCGCTGTTGTGTCTGGTTTTTGTCTCAATTTTTATATAACTCTACTGATATTCATCCTATCCGTTTTAGCAACACAGTTATTTACCTTAAATGATATAGAAACCTGGCAAAAAATTGTAAAGCCAAAATGAAAACATTATTGATATCTCCACCACTTTATGTTCCTACTGATTCTCACATGAGGAAAATAGTCACAAGGATAGGAAAGTCTGAGCCTGCTCCTTCTTTGGGGCTTTTATATCTGGCAGGAATGTTAGAAAAATGGAAGTTGGATGTTAATGTAGTTGACACGTTTGATATGCCCTTTGAAAATACTAAAGTTATTGTGAGAAAAGAAAAACCAGATATCGTAGGGATAACTTCTCTTACTGATATGAGGTTTTCTGCTCTGACCATTGCTAAATTGATTAAAAAAATAGATAAGAAGATAATTATAGTTTTGGGTGGGAGTCACGCAACTTTTTTCCCTGAACAAATACTCCAGCATTATCCGGAAATTGATTACATCGTTTTGGGTGAAGGGGAACATACCTTTCTTGAATTAATTAAAGCTTTGTACGAAAAAAAAGACTTGGAAAACATTCCAGGAATCGCATTTAGAAAAAATAATAACATCATTACTACGTCACCACGAGAAATGGTAAAGAATCTTGATGAACTTCCTTTCCCAGCACATCACCTTCTCCAGTGGGACAGATATACACCCTCAGGGGTTGACCGACGAGACTGGAAAAGAAGTGGTAGAAAATATGCAGTAATGATTACATCAAGAGGTTGCCCATATAACTGCACATACTGTTCTGTAATCGCATTTTGGGGTAAGCGGTATAGATGTAGAACACCTAAAAATGTAGTTGATGAAATTGAAATGTTATATAGACAATTTAATGTAGAGCATATAGCATTTAATGACGATATTTTTACCCTGCGGATGGAACGGGTAATAGAAATTTGCAAAGAGATTATCAAAAGGAATATTAGGATTCAGTGGACTTGTGCAACAAGAGTTGATTTTGTATCTAAAGATATGTTAATCTGGATGAAAAAGTCTGGTTGTAAGAATATTTATTTTGGGGTTGAATCAGGTTCTGAAAAAATACTGCAGAACATAAGAAAAAATACTTCAATTGACCAGATAATTAATGCTTATAAGTTATGTAAGGAAGTTGGCATACCTGCGGGGATGGGCATCATGATTGGAAATCCTGGGGAAAACAGAGAAACAATTAGGGAAACTATTAGATTAATGAACAAAATTAATCCAGAGGGCGAACCGGGAATTTATAATATTCTCACGATTTTTCCTAATACAGAAGTTTATGAATTGGCAAAAAACAAAGGTTTCATAAACGATAACTATTGGTTAACAAATAAAGCTGCTCCTTACTATACTGTTGAAAATTCCTTAAGAGTTTTAGAAAATTTTCAACTCAAGATTTATTTGAGTCATTATTGGAGAAAAAAAGATTTTTTTCAAATTATTCTTAAATTGTTTGAAAGATTCGCAATTACAGATAATTTCCTTGATTTATTGTTTAGAATAAAGAAACTATTAAGAATCGAATCATTTGGAATATACAAACTATTGAATTTTGCACGTAAAACTAAATGAAGTTCCGTCACAAAAAATGATAACCAAAAACCAGTATATCAAAGATACAACAATGCTTATAACAGAATTGTGTAATCAGTATCAATTGTCAAATTCTATTATTTTTTGCAATACTTATTGACGAGAGGCAATGCATTTATGAAAGGTTTAGATATAGTATTTAGTCCGACCACAACAATTATGTTATTTTCTATTTTACTATTTATAGCAATATTTTTGAGATTTTATAATCTTAAAAATCGGGGGGTAATCCTTTGGGATGAAGGTGGGAGGTTAAACAGTGTATTATTTTTAAATGATATGTTTAATTTTTTAAAAAGGAATTTTCGCAAGATAATAAATCGTGAAGTTGATTTCAAAGAAGCCGTTGAAAAGTTCCGTGGAGCACATATACTCGGACACACTTTATCTGTTTTTTTAAACTGGTTATTTAGTAGGATAACGAAAGATTTTGTGATTGGGGCATTATATTCGCATGCTTTTTTTGGTATATTAAGTATTTTTGGTGTTTTCTTTTTAACAAAATTAGTTTTTGGTATAAAAACAGCACTATTAGCAACATTCATCATTTCTATTTCAGGTTACCATCTTATGTATTCAAGGTCAATATATCCGGGGACAATTTTTGAAACATTCTATATCGGAGCAACTTATTTTTATATTTTAAGTTTGAAGAGCAGCGAAGATTTATCAATGTTTTATCTTACATTTTGTGGAATTTTAGTTGGTCTTACATTTTTGATTTATTCAAGACATTTTTATATACCGGTCTTTTTTTTATTTTATGAGTTGATAGTTTTTTTGACAGAGATGTCTTTTGTGACTGTCTCAAGAGTTGTTGTGTTGGTTACATCTATGCTCTTGCCACAACTTTTGGTAGAAAGTGTATATATAATTTTAAAAGAGTTCGGGTATCCTCACCCAACATATTTTAAACAGTTATTTTATGATAGTGGTAATGTTTCTTTGCCTGACTTAAGATTTCCTTTCTTAAGAATGCATCTGGAGAATTTTTACTATCTTGATGGTTTTATTATTATTTTTACTTTGTTAGGTAGTATTTTTATGGTTAGGAGTTATTATTTTACTAAACAAATAATTTATTTAATATTTTTAACTCAATTTTGGGTGCCATTTTTTATATGGTCAAGCAGGTCACACAAAATTGGTAGAGAAGCAATTATTTCTGTTCGGCTAACTGGTTGGGCTAATTCGCCTCCTCGTCTTATGTCAAGTTCTTTATATTCAATGGCAATTATTTCAGCAATAGGTTTATCTGTTTTGCCTGATAAGTTATTATATTTTGTTATATTTTTACTTATTGTCTCAAGGATTCGCGTTCTAAAAAGGATTGTAAAGTTGCGTTCGGGTTTTAAGCAAGCGATAGAATTTATTCTAAGTCAAGATAAAGTTGGCAAACATATAAGTTTTTCACCACAAATTTCGTCATTTTATGTCGGTAAAGAAAATGTAATTTATGCAACATCACCGCTAATTGATAGCATAGAGGATTTATACCGGTCATATAAAGAAGGATTTAGATTTTTACTCTATATAAAAATTCTACATTTAAATATGCTGGAGAATAAAATCCCTGCTCCCATTGATACAGTATTAAACTCTTTAAAACCGGTGTATTCAGTAGCAACTGGAATAAATAATTTTAAACCTTTAATTCGTGATGACCAGAATATTAGGGATGTTATATTAGTTAAAGAGAATAACATAGATATTTATGATTTAAAAGAATTTTTTAGGAGGAACAAGTTTGGGTATAATTAAGTTTCTTGAAGATAAAGCATTATGGGTAAGGAAGGAAACTTTAAAGATACATAAAATAGCAAAAGAAACCAGAATAGCATCTTGTCTTTCCGATGTTGAGATATTTGTAGTTTTATACTACGGTAAAATTTTGAACTTTGACCCAAAAAATACTTTTTGGCAAATGAGAGATAGATTTGTAATCAGTAAAGCACACGGCGCGGTTTCTTTATATCCAGTGTTAGCCGACTTAGGATTTTTTAATAAAGAAGAATTAAAGAAAGTCTGTAAAGAAGGTTCATTTCTTGGTGGTATTCCCGATTGTTCTATCCCCGGGTTTGAGACAATAAATGGTTCTTTAGGTCATGGACTTGGAGTCGGCTGTGGCATAGCGTTGGCTTTAAAAAAGAGAAATTTAGACCCAAAAGTATTTGTTTTATCAGGAGACGGTGAACTTTTTGAAGGAGCAGTTTGGGAAGCGATTATGTTTGCGGGACATCATCGACTGGACAATTTATTGTTGATTGTGGACAACAATAAAATAAGTATGCTTGATTATTGCAAGAATATTATTGACTTACAATCATTAGAAGAAAAATTTGAAACTTTCAATTGGAAAGTAAAAACTGTAGATGGACATAATGTAAAAGAGTTATATCACACTTTAAAAAATTTTAAAGAAGACAAAAGTAACCAACCAAAAGTGGTAATTGCTCATACAATAAAAGGGAAAGGTGTTCCTCAATTAGAAAACGACCCACTTTGTCATATTAAAGCGTTAACGGAAAAAGAAATTGATGAGATAATCAGCGAATTGAAATGAATAATTTACCGATAAGAGCAATGAGAGATATTTTGATTGAAGAGATTTACGATAGAATGCATGATAATGAAGACATTTTCTTCCTTTCTGATGATTTTGGTGCTCCGGTACTGGATAAATTGAAAGAAAAATTTAGAGATCGATTTATAAATGTGGGTATTGCTGAGCAAAACTTAATCAACATATCTACGGGGTTGGCTTTAGAAGGTTTTATTGTTTATGCTTATGGTATTGCTCCCTTTATAACCATGCGGTGTTATGAACAGATAAGAAACAATTTGTCTTTACTTTCGCAGTTAAAAGAAATAAATATAAACCTAATCGGTGTCGGTGCCGGAATGAGTTATGACCTTTCAGGTCCTACCCACCATTGTTTTGAGGATATTACAATTATGAGACTTCTACCCAATATTGCCGTGTTTTCACCAAGTGATTGGATGCTAACCAAAAAATTTGTTGATTTTTCAATTAAAGTTAAAAAACCAAAATATATCAGGTTAGATGGGAAACTCTTACCCCAAATTTATGAGAAAATTAATAATTTATCTCTGGAGAATGGATTCTCAGAATTGAGAAATGGCGAAAGAGTTTGCTTGGTTTCTACTGGATTTATGACCCATCGGGCTTTAAAGGTATGCGACGAATTTGCTAAAAAGAAAGTTAATCTCGGAGTTATAGACCTTTTCTTGTTAAAACCAATAAATGAAGATTTACTTTTTAATTGTTTAAAAAAATACAAACGTCTGATTACTATTGAGGAAGCATTTATAGATAAAGGTGGTTTAGATAGTTCAATATCTGATATACTAAACAGAAAAAAATCAAATATCAAATTGAAAAAAATTGGGTTAAAAGATAAATATGTTTTTGCTGCGGGAAGCAGAGATTATTTACATAAATTGAACGGTTTAAATGAGGAAAGTATTATAAAGATTATTGAGGATAGTTTATTAGAGAAATAAGCAAGGAGAACCATTTAATGAAAATATTAGTTACTGGTGGGACGGGGTATATTGGTTCAATATTAGTTCCAGAATTACTAAAGCTCGGCTACGAAGTAATTGTTATTGATAATTTTATGTATAACCAAACATCTTTACTTGATTGTTGCTATGACAAAAAGTTAACAATTGTTCGTGGTGATGTCCGTGATGAAAGACTAATTAGCAATAATTTGAGAAAAGTAGATGCAATTTTTCCGTTGGCTTGTATAACTGGTATGCCTGCTTGTAATAAAGACCGGGTAGCTGCGAAAACAACAAATTATGATGCGATAAAAATGCTCTTAGATTTACGAAGTAAAGAGCAGATAGTCATTTTTCCTACTACTAACAGCGGGTACGGTATTGGTCAAGAAGGAATTTATTGTACCGAAAAAATGCTTTTGAATCCTATTTCTTTATATGGAAAATTGAAAGTTGAGGCAGAAAAAACAGTTTTAGATGCGGGTAATTCTATTACCCTGCGTTTAGCTACTGCTTTTGGTATCAGCCCACGAATGCGTCTTGACTTACTCGTTAACGATTTTGTTTATCGCGCTGTTACCGATAGATTTGTTGTACTTTTCCAAGCACATTTTAAAAGAAACTATATCCATGTGCGTGATGTAGTACGAGCGTTTATTCATTGTCTTAACAATTTTGATAAGATGAAGGATGAACCCTATAATGTTGGTTTAAGTGATTGTAATATAAGCAAACTTGAATTATGTCGAGAGATAAAAAAACAAGTTTCAGATTTTTATTTTGTTGAAGCAGAAGTTGGTGAAGACGTAGATAAAAGAAATTATATTGTTAGTAATGAAAAAATAGAAAAAACCAGTTTTAAACCTGAAATTTCTTTACAGCAAGGAATTACTGAGCTAATAAAAGGATATCAGATTATTAGGAAAAATCAATTTTCTAACCTTTGATTTAAAAAAATTATAATGAAGGAAAGACTTGATTCATTATTAGTAAGTCCTATGAGCAAAAAAGACTTTGTGGTAGACTAAGTGATACTCTATCTGGTATTGTTTCACCGATAGAAATTGCATTGATTGCAAGTTTTGTTCGGAGACACGGGGTTTCCATAAAAATCATTGATGCAAATGTGGAAAACTGGAATGTTCAACAGACAGTTAAAAAAAATCATAGAGCACAATCCTCTTCTGGTGAGGATGTTTCCTTTCCAAACCGGTGTTGCTTCGGCAACACCACAAATGGACTTGGTTCGGGAGATCTTCAAATTTTTAAAAGAGGGTACACTCTACATTAAAACAATCGCCGGTGGAATACATCCGTTAGCACTTCAGGAAAAGACTCATAAAGAGGAGTACGTAGATTCCGAAAACACTTTACCTATGCCTACGAAGTATTTAACCTCAACAGTAGAACATATAAAAGAAATACTTAAACATAAAATTCAAAAGAAAATTCTCCAAGAAAAAAAATATGATCATTAGTAGAGCTCCTTTGCGAGTATCATTTTTTGGTGGGGGAACAGATTATCCTGTATGGTTTAAGGAAAACGAAGGCGCGGTATTGGCTACCAGTATAGACAAATATATCTACATTACTTGTAGATATCTACCACCTTTTTTTGAACATAAATCAAGAGTTGTTTGGTCTTTGATAGAATTAGTTGAAGATACTTCTGAAATCAAACACCCTTCTGTTCGTGAATGTTTAAAGTTCATGAAAATTGAAAAAGGTGTAGAGATTCATTATGATGCGGATCTACCTGCAAGAACCGGACTTGGGTCAAGTTCATCTTTTACTGTAGGGTTACTTAACAGTTTATATGCACTCAAAGGTACTATGGTACCAAAAGAACAATTGGCAAAGGATGCAATTTATGTTGAACAGGAATTGCTTAAAGAAAATGTTGGTTGTCAGGATCAAATTTTAGCATCTTTTGGTGGATTTAACTTGATAGAATTTAGGCCCGGAGAAGATTTTCGTATTTATCCACTAACAATAAACCCCGAAAGATTGAAAATGTTTCATAGTCATCTGATGCTTGTTTTTACTGGTTTTACCAGAATTGCTTCTGAAGTCGCTGCAGAGTTAGTAAAAAAAACTCAAGACAAGAAATCCGAACTCAAAACAATGTATCAAATGGTCTATGAAGCAATAAAAATTCTTAACAGTAATACCGATTTAAAAGAATTTGGTAAACTACTTGATGAAAGTTGGAAACTTAAGAGAATCCTGACCAATAAGATAACCACTCCAATGGTAGATGAAATTTACTCTAGAGCACGAAAAGCTGGAGCCTTGGGAGGAAAGTTATTAGGTGCAGGTGGTGGCGGATTTATACTGCTTTTTGCTGAACCAGAGGTTCAATTAAAGATAAAAACCGAACTAAACAAATTTTTACACGTGCCATTCCAATTTGAAAACTTGGGTAGCCAGATCATTTTTTACAAACCTGAAGAGATTTATTAAATGAAGTATCCTTTCGGTACCATCACAATTACTGAAAAATCTAAGGAACTTATAAACGAGATACTTAATAGTGGCAGAGTTTCTGCTGGAAAATGCGTAAGGAAGTTTGAGAAAAAATTTGCTAAATTAATCGGTACAAAGGAAGCAGTTGCGGTTAGTTCAGGCACTGATGCGGATGCCTTGGCTCTTGCGGTTCTTTATGATTTTGGTGTGCAGCGCGGTGATGAGGTAATTATCCCAGCATTGTCTTTTGCTGCTACTGGCAATGCTGTTTTACAGGCAGGTTTTACTCCTGTTTTTGTAGATATTGAAAGAAGAACCTTGAACATTAACCCGAATAAAATTGAAAAAAAGGTTACGGAAAAGACAAAAGCGATAATGCCCGTTCATTTGATGGGCAAGCCAGCTGATCTGGATAAAATTAATGAGATCGCTAAAAAATATAATCTTTATGTAATAGAGGACGCTGCCGAAGCACAAAGTGCGCTTTATAAAGGAAAAAATATTGGAACTCTAGGAGATATGTCTGCATTTAGTTTATATATAGCCCATATAATCTCCACAATTGAAGGAGGGATTATAACGACGAATAATTCTAATTATGCAGAGATACTAAGGTCATTAAGAGCACACGGAAGAGCATGTAAGTGTGATACTTGTGTTTTGAGTCTTGGTTCTCAATATTGTTCCAAGAGGTTTAAATATGATACAGATATAAGATTTGTTTTTGAACGAGTCGGATATTCAGCAAAAATGAACGAGTTAGAAGCAGCAGTAGGGTTAGGTTATCTTGAGATTTATGATGATATATTTAGGAAAAGGATGAAAAATTTTAAATATATCAGAAAAAAATTCAAAAAGTTTGAGGAATATTTTTTTACGATAAATCCTGAACCTTACGAAGAAATGGCTCCTTATGCTTTTCCGATAATTCTTCAAGAAGGAGTAAATTTTACCCGAGATGAATTTGTAAGTTATTTAGAAAAGAATGGTATTGAAACAAGAAGTCTTTTTCAGTCAATGCCAACTCAATGTCAGGGATTCAAGTTTCTTGGATACAAATTAGGCGACTTTCCGGAGGCAGAATATATCAGCAATAATGGTCTACACATAGGGGTACATCAAGACATAACCAAAGAACATATTGATTATTTTATTGATTTAGTTGAGAAATTCTTTAATCAGCGAATATGAGAAAAACTGATAAGATTTACATTGCCGGTCATACCGGATTGGTGGGTTCAGCATTGGTTAGGCGATTAGAAAAAGATGGATATACTAATTTGCTTACAAAGATACATTCTGAGTTAGACCTTACTGATGAAAAAGCAGTTCAAAATTTTTTTGCACAAGAGAAACCAGATTATGTATTTCTTGCTGCCGGTAAAGTAAGTGGAATAATTGCCAATGATATTTATCCAGCTGAATTTATTTATAAAAATTTAAAGATTCAAACCAATGTAATTCATTATTCTTACAAATTTGGAGTAAAAAAATTGCTTTATATAGGTTGTTCTTGTTTATATCCAAAAGATTGTCCTCAACCAATGAAAGAGGAATACCTCTTAACCGGTCCTTTTGAGCCTACTAATGAAGCCTATTCAGTAGCGAAACTCACTGGACTGAAAATGTGTCAAGCATATAATAAACAATATAAAACAAACTTTATTTGTTGTATTGCTGAAAATCTTTTTGGATCGGATGATAAATTTGATTTAGAAAATTCACATGTAATTCCCGCACTAATTATGAAATTTCATAGAGCAAAGATTGAAAAAAAAATAAGGGTTACTATTTGGGGTACCGGCAAACCAAGAAGAGGATTTTTGTATGTTGATGATCTTGTCGATGCCTGTCTTTTTCTGATGAAAAATTATAACTCATCAGAAATTATCAATATCGGTTCCGGGGTAGATGTGTCTATTCGGAAATTAGCCGAGTTAATAAGAGAAATTGTTGGTTTCACTGGAAATATTGAATTTGATACTACTAAACCAGATGGTGCACCAAAAAAAATGTTGAATGATACCAGATTAAAATCTTTAGGCTGGCAACCTAAGGTTTCTCTTAAACAAGGATTGATAGAAACATATAAGTGGTACTTAGAAACAAAAGGAGAATAAGAATGTCTATTTCAGTAGTTTTGTCGTTTCGGAACGAAGAAGAGGTGTTGCTGGAACTAATTAGGCGTCTTCGGGCAGTTCTTGGTAAAGATTATAAAGATAACTATGAGTTAATCTTTGTTAATGATGTTTCTACTGATCATTCATTAGAGATTTTACTAGAAGAAGTTAAAAGATATAAGGATATCAAAATTATTAATATGTCCCGAAGATTTGGACACGATGAATGTATAATCGCGGGAATGAAATATGCTAAAGGCGACGCAGTGATTATAATGAACACTGACCTGCAAGACCCTCCGGAACTGATTCCACAACTGATTGAAAAATGGTTAGAAGGTGCGGATGTGGTTTATACTGTACGTCTTTCAAGGAAAGGTGAACACATCATTAAAGTGTTTCTAACTAAGTTAGCCTACCGATTTATCAAAGCCGTAGCGGAGGTAAATTTACCAGTAGAAGCCGGGGACTTCAAGTTAATCTCTCGACGAGTAGTCAGTGAATTATTAAAGGTTAATGAAAAGAACCCTTATCTTCGCGGATTAGTGTCTTGGCTGGGTTTTAAGCAGGTTCCCGTTTTCTACCAAAGGGAGGAACGCACCAAAGGTAAAACGCATTTTCCTTTTTTTAAGGACTTTGGAACTTTTCACGGACCCATTGGCACTTTTCTTAGTGGGATTACTTCTTTTTCTTTTCTTCCGCTGATTATTTTTTTCTTCCTTGGTTTTGCTACTTTTTTGGGAGCATTTTTTTTTCTTATTTTTATAGTTATCAATGAATTTTTAGCAATCCCTCTGCCAAAATTTTCTGGTTTTATCTTTATTACTTTATTCCTTGGTGGAATACAACTTCTTGGAATAGGGATAGTAGCGTTATATTTAGCCAAAGTTTATGGCGAAGTTAGAAATAGACCGAACTATATTATTGAAAGTATGATTGGATTTGATGAAAAAAAATAGAATAAAGTTATATTTTGTCATTCCAATATCAATATTATTGTAATATATTTAGGTCAGGAAAGAATTTATCTGTTTACACAAACAATTTTTTATACCATTTTTAGATTATAAGTATTTCAGATTAAGGATTGATATATTTTTTATTTGGTTTTGTTTTTTTGCGTCTACTTTATTTATAACAAAAAAATTTTTATGAAAATACTTCTTGTGCGACCACCGTCAAGTTACGGTGAAAATTTGAGAGGATTTCAGTTAGATTTACCATTAGGAATACTTTATATAGCAAGTATGCTGGAGGAAAATGGGTATGAGGTAGAAATTTTTGATTGCAGAATAGATTTTGATGCTTCGGATTTATTAAATACCTACAAAAACCGTAACTATGTAGAAAAACATTGGTTGACTGAATTTAAAAAAGTAATTCAAGAGAAAAAACCTGATGTTATTGGTATTACGAATCAATTTACTGCACAAATATTAAATGCAATAAAAGCGGCTGAAGCAGCAAAAGAAGTTAATCGAGATATTCTAACTATAGTTGGTGGTCCACATGCGTCGGTTAGTCCGGAATCTTTTTTAAAGTTATCAAGCGTTATTGATATTGTTGTTAGGGGAGAAGGGGAATATGTTATATTAGATATTCTAAATACCTACAATGGTAAAAAGTCCTTACAAAAAATTAAAGGAATTGCCTATCGTAATCAAAACGGGGAAATTGTAATTAATGAAGCAGGCAAACTAATTTTGAACTTAGATGACTTACCTTACCCTGCATATTATCTTAGCCATTTGGAAAAATATTTCAAGGCACAAGAATCAGGTTTTGAAGTAAGAGGTAGATATAACTATCCCAGTTCAGAAAGATGTCTACCAATGATTACAAGTCGTGGCTGTCCTTATCGATGCATTTTTTGCTCTATTCATTTACATATGGGTCGCAAATGGCGTCCACATTCACCGGCGTATGTGTTAGAGCATATAAAGTATGTTGTAGATAGATATGGTGTAAAGCATATCCATTTTGAAGATGACAATATTAATATAGATATTGTAAGATTTGAAAAAATTGTAGATGGCATAACTCAGAACAATTTTGGAATTACTTGGGATACACCTAATGGTTTACGAGTTGATAATCTCAGTCATGAACTTCTCAAAAAAATAAAGAAATCAAAATGTACATATTTAATTATCGGAGTTGAATCTGGGAACCAAGATGTACTTGATAAAATAATACACAAACGACTGGATTTGAAAAAAGTTATTCAGTGTGCTCAATGGTGTCAAGATTTAGGTATAGACCTGCGCGCATTTTATGTTTTTGGATTCCCGGGAGAGACAATTGATAATATTAAACAAACTGCGGACTTTGCACTCAATCTTCTTGAAAAATATGGTGTTTATCCTTATATCCATGTTGCAATGCCTTATGTTGGGACAGAATTATATAATATATGTGCAAAAAATGGGTTTTTGGTAAGAAAAATAGAAACCGAAAAAGATTTTCAGATGCTTATTTCAGGAACACCATTAATTCAGACAGAAGATTTCAGCATTTTAGATATAGAAAGATTACATTCAGAATTTCATAAACGATTAAGAAATTTAACATTACATAACTATCTAAAACTCGTAGAGAAAAATAAAATTTTTTTAAACGAAGTTTTATCAGATGCAAAAATAAAATATGAAACTATTGAAGATAAAATCAGAGAAATTGTAGAATATCAAAACTGTAAACAGAGGGCGGATTTAATAAGAAAATGAACGTACTTCTGGCATATAATAAAATTCCTTGGACAACAGGGGTATATTTAGAAAAATCATTAAGAAAAAAACATTATGTTGAAAGTTTTAACCTTGGGGGGACTCCATATTGGACTACCTTCTATAATGTGTTACCATTTTTTATTCCAAAAGGTATCCCAGTTTTTATTCAATCTGTTTTTAAAAAATATCGAAAATCGTTTGATCTTGTTATTGAGATTGATTCAGCGGGTCAATATCATTTTCTTGGCCTGAAGAAACTTGATATCCCAACAGTTTTATGGTCTTTAGATACACATGAACCAAGCAAAATAAAATTTCATTCTCATTTCAAAAATGATTTTTCTCATATTTTTTCCTGTCATAAAAATTATATGTATAAATTTGGTGATAAGTGTCAGTGGTTACCAGTTGCCTGTGATCCAGAAGTCCAAAAAAATTTTAAACTGCCTAAAATTTATGATATTGTTTTTATAGGTAATATCAATCCTACAGTTCACCCAAAAAGAGTTATGTTATTAAAACTAATTGTTCAGAAATTTAATCTCCAAGTATTTTCAGGGATATATGGTGAGGAGATGGCTAAAATATATAGTCAAGCAAAAATCGTTTTCAACAAAAGTGTTAGAGGAGATTTGAATATGCGGGTATTTGAAGCACTTTCTTGTAGAAGTTTACTTTTAACTGATAGATTAAAACCAGAAGCCGGTCTGGAAGAACTTTTTCAAGATAGGAAACAATTAGTTTTATACGACAATAAAGATGATTTGTTAGAGAAAATCGATTATTATCTTCATCACGAGTCTGAACGGGAAGAAATTGCTACTACTGGACATAAAGAAGTTTTGGCAAAACATACCTACGAACACCGTGCTGAACAGATGATAAAACAAATTCAAAATTCAAAATTCTAAACAAAATCTAATTAAGCAAAAGATTTGTTTAGTATTTAGTATTTAGAATTTTGGATTTGGTCTAATGAAATATACCGACCCACTTCGCCGAAGCGAGGCAAGAAAATTATGAGAGTGACAAATCTATTTTCCGCAAGAGGTAATCACCTCAAAAGGTTATAAAGAAAGGAGGGGTAACAAAAAATGAAAGTTATAATTTTGTGTGGTGGGAAAGGAACAAGACTTCGTGAAGAAACCGAAGTTAGGCCTAAACCATTGATAAAAATTGGGAACAAACCAATTCTTTGGCATATAATGAAAATCTATGCTCATTATGGATTTAATGATTTTGCCCTTTGTCTCGGTTATAAAGGAGAAATGATTAAAGAATATTTTTATCATTATCAAATCTTAAATAGTGATTTCACTATAGAATTAAAAAATAAAAATATTCAGGTTCATAACCCTTCCAGCGAAGATGAATGGAAAATTACTCTTGTAGATACTGGAGAAAAATCTCTTAAAGGATATCGAATAAAAAAGATACAAAAATATATTGATTCAGATACATTTATGCTTACCTATGGTGATGGTGTTGCTGATATAAACATAAATTCGTTATTAGAGTTTCATAACCGTCATAACAAAGTAGGAACAGTAACCGGGGTTCGCCCACCATCGAGGTTTGGGGAGATGTTAGTAGAAAAGATAAAGGTTGTACATTTCACTGAAAAACCACAGGTTTCTCAAGGATTAATCAACGGTGGTTTTTTCGTTTTCAAAAAAGACTTTTTTGATTTTCTCACTGAAGATGAGAATTGTGATTTTGAAAGAGGAGCTCTTGAAGAGTTAGCAAAAAAAGGGGAACTTATGGTCTATGAACATAAGGGATACTGGGAATGTATGGATAATATCAGGGATATGGAGCATCTTAACAAGTTATGGGAAACTAATCAAGCATTCTGGAAAATTTGGAGGTAGAACCAATGGACTGGAAAAACAAAAATATTTTCATTACTGGTTGCACCGGCTTGTTAGGTTCCTGGCTTACAAAGAGTTTGGTAGAAAAGGGAGCCAATGTTACTGGATTGATTCGTGATTGGGTTCCTAAATCAAATCTAATTTGGACAGGATTTAATAATAAAATAAACATTGTAAGAGGTGAGGTCGAGAATTATCCCCTTTTAGAGAGAGTGATAAATGAATATGAAATTGAATTTGTTTTTCATTTGGCTGCTCAAACGATCGTTGGTATAGCTAATAGAAATCCAATTTCTACTTTTGAGTCTAATATAAAGGGTACTTGGAACATACTAGAAGCATGCCGAAGAAATTTGACAGTAAAAAAGATAATTATCGCCTCCAGTGACAAGGCCTATGGTGAGCAGATTAATCTACCTTACAATGAGGATACTCCTCTCCAAGGCAGTTATCCATACGATGTTTCAAAAAGTTGTGCTGATTTAATTGCCTACACTTATTATCATACCTACAATTTGCCAGTTTGTATAACCCGCTGTGGAAATTTTTTTGGTGGTGGAGACCTGAATTTCAACCGGTTGATTCCGGGAACAATCCGTTCGGTTATTTTCAATGAACAACCTATAATTCGTAGTGATGGTTCGTATATTCGAGATTATATCTATATTTTGGATGCAGCAAAAGCCTATATCCTTCTTGCAGAAAAGATGGATAACCTGGATATTTTGGGTCACAGTTTTAACTTTAGTAACGAGATTCAAATTACCGTATTGGAAATGACTAAAAAAATTTTACAACTTATGGGCAGGGAAGATCTAAAACCCGTGATTCTCAATCAAGTAAGAGGGGAAATAAAGCATCAATACCTCTCCGCAAAAAAAGCAAAGGAACTTCTTGGCTGGAGACCACTTTATACTTTGGAAGAAGGATTAAAAGAAACTATAGATTGGTATAGAAAATATTTTGAGGAGGGAAGAAGATGATAGAAGGAGTAATTATAGTACCATTAAAACAAATACCGGATGAGCGAGGTAAAATTATGCATATGCTCAGATGCGATGACCCGCATTTTGAAAAATTTGGTGAGATATATTTTTCTTGGATTTATCCTGGAATGATAAAAGGGTGGCATTTACATAAGAAAATAACTTTAAATTATGCGGTTCCTATTGGAATGATAAAACTTGTCCTTTATGACGATCGAAAAAATTCCAAAACAAAAGGTGAACTGATGGAACTCTTTATCGGTGAAGATAATTATTGCTTAGTAAAGATTCCCTCAAGTATTTGGAATGGTTTTAAGGGCATTGGCACAAAACCAGCAATGGTAGCAAACTGTGCTACCTTACCTCATGATCCCGAAGAAATTGTTCGGAAGAATCCTTTTTCAAAAGATATTCCCTATAACTGGGATTTAGTTCATAAATGAAAGTACTAATAGTAGGTGCTTCTGGTTTAGTAGGGAATGCTTTATATAGAAATTTTTCAAAGTCGAAAGAAAATTACTCGGTAAGAGGAACTTATTATTCATTAAAATTGGATGAATTTTATCAATTGGACATTAGTGACTTTTTCGCAGTAGAAAGATTGCTCAAAAAGGAAAAACCAAATGTAATTTTGTTACCAGCTGCTATCTCCAGTGTAGATTATTGCGAAGAACATCCTCAAGAAACTAAAGAAGTAAATGTAAAAGGTGCTAAGAACCTCATCAGATATACGAAATTATTTAATTCAAGGTTGGTCTATTTCTCATCGGAATATGTATTTGATGGTGAAGCCGGTCCTTATACAGAGGAAGACGAACCACATCCCATAAATGAATATGGGAGACAGAAATTGGAAGTAGAAAATTTTATTAAGCAGAATCTGGATAATTTTTTAATCATTAGAACAACAGTTGTCTATGGTTGGGAAAGAAAAGGAAAAAATTTTGTTATGAGTCTAATTAAGAAGTTGAGAAACAAAGAAACTATAAAAATACCTGTAGATCAAATTAGCAGTCCAACTTATGTAAGAAATCTGGCCGAAGCGGTAAGAGAATTAATAGAAAAAGGTAAAAGAGGAATTTATAACATTGTCGGTAACGAAATAATTGATCGATATATTTTTGCAAAAATGGTTTGTAAAATTTTTAATTTTGATTCTGATTTACTTATTCCTATAACTACTGAAGAATTAGAACAAAAGGCAAAAAGACCACTAAAAGCGGGACTAAAGATCGATAAAGCAAGAAATGAATTAGAGACTAAATTAGTTAGCCCAGAAGAGGGACTTAAATTAATGAAAGAGGAAAAAATATGTCAAGTATAAGAGAAGAAATACTGAAAAAGGTAAAGAAATTTTATGAGAAAGAGTATTCTAAAGAGGAATTTGTCCCTGGCAAAACCTATATTCATTATGCCGGAAGAGTTTTTGATGAAAAAGAGTTAATAAGTTTAGTTGATGCAAGTCTTGACTTCTGGTTAACTGCAGGAAGATTCACCCAAAAATTTGAAGAAGAAATGGCGAAATTTTTAGGTATCAAATATTGTCTACTGACAAATTCTGGTTCGTCAGCAAATCTTTTAGCAATCTCAGCATTGCTCTCATCAAAGTTGGGAGAAAAAAGATTAAAGCCAGATGATGAAGTTATTACTACAGCCTGTGCTTTCCCGACAACAGTTAATCCAATTATCCAGAATAATCTAATTCCCGTTTTTCTGGACGTGAATATTGGAACTTACAATATTCAAGCGGATGAAATTGAAAAGGCAATTTCCGAAAAAACAAAAGCAATTTTTATTGCTCATACTTTAGGTAACCCTGTGGATTTAGATAAAATTATGAAAATTGCCAAAAGATATAATTTGTGGCTTATAGAGGATAACTGCGACGCCTTGGGTTCAAAATATAAAGGTAAGTATACAGGAACTTTCGGAGATATTTCTACTTTAAGTTTTTATCCCGCCCATCATATCACAACGGGAGAAGGTGGAGCGGTTTTAACTAGTAACTCTGAGTTAAAGAAAATTATTATTTCTTTTAGGGACTGGGGCAGAGATTGTTGGTGTGAGCCAGGACACGACAACACTTGTGGGAAAAGATTTTCTTGGAAATTGGGAGAGTTACCTTTTGGGTATGACCATAAATATATTTATTCTCACATTGGTTATAATCTTAAAATTACTGATCTACAGGCAGCAGTAGGTGTAGAACAATTAAAAAAACTTCCCAATTATATCAATAAAAGAAAAGAAAATTATCAACTGCTTTACAATGGTCTTAAGAAATATACCAAATACTTTATTTTTCCCAAAGCAACAGAAGGATCTGACCCAAGCTGGTTCGGTTTTCCAATTGCAGTGAAGAAAACAGCCGGTTTTACTCGAAAGGAGATAATAGATTACTTAGAAGAGAATAAAATTGCCACTCGGATGCTCTTTGGAGGAAATTTGTTAAGACAACCGGCATATGAAAAAGTGAAATATAGAGTTTTTGGTTCACTTGAAAATACAGATTTTGTAATGAAATCCGTATTTTGGATTGGGGTGTATCCGGGTTTAGACAGAAAAAGAATAGAATATGTTATAAAAATATTTAGACAATTTTTGAGTAATTTCTAAGAGAATAGGAACATGCCCTCAGACTTAGACAATTATCCAGATTTATCAATTGTAATTACCAATCGAAATATAATGAATTTACTTAAGGACTGTCTTGAGTCAATTTACCGCGAGACGAAAGATATCGCCTACGAAATTATTGTAGTAGATAACGCTTCTTCTGATGGCAGTGTAGAAATGTTAAAAACAAGATTCCCCCAAGTTGTCCTTATTGAGAATAAAAAAGACTTATTTTTTTCTCGGGCAAACAATCAAGGATTAAAAATTGCTCAAGGCAGGTATTTAATGATTTTAAGTGCAGATACAATGATAATAAACAATGCTCTCGCTAAAATAGTTAAATTTATGGATACAAATAGAAATTGTGGTGCTTGCGGACCTAAACTTCTTAATCCAGATTTAAGTTTACAATCCTTAGGTCATAGATTACCTTCATTTTTATATGGATTATTTGAGGTATTATTAATTAATACTCTCTGGCAGACAAATCCAGTAAAGCAACACCGAGTATATGGTGGATGGATTCATAATTCATTAAAGGAAGTGGAACAAGTAAGTGGCTGTTGTATGTGTATTAGAAAAGAGATTGTAAAAAAGGTAGGTTTATTAGATGAGAATTTTTTAGCCTATTGGGAAGATGCAGATTGGTGTAAAAGAATCCTTAAGAAAGGATATAAAATTTATTACCTCCCACATACAGAAATTATTCATTATTGGCAGGCAGCAATGAGTAAACTCGGTAAAGAGAAAAAAGAAAAGGTTTTTTATAATTCTATGCTTTATTATTATAGAAAACATTTTGGGAAATTTTTCTCATTTATTTTGTGGGTAATTTTAAATTCTTATACAAAACCAGTACTGAAGATAATTCGTTGGTTAAAGATAATTCTTTTTCTTAATAAATTTAAGACTTTTATTTATATGGCAACAGTCTACTACTTTACATATCATAAATGACAACCGCAAATATAAAAGATTAATAATTATGGATGAAAAATATCAAGTAAAACAACAATGGCAAAAGATTTGGTCTGAAAAATCTTTGACTGAAAAAACTAAATTAATTGATTTATGTAATTCAAGCGAAAAGCTACCATATTTTCTAAAATGGCTCCCACATAAAGGCCTTATTTTGGAAGCAGGTTGTGGAGCTGGACAATGGGTAATTTATTTAAATAAGTTAGGATATAATCTAATAGGAATAGACATTGTCTCTGAAATTATTACTTTTGCAAAAAGACAATTTTCAGAATTTAATGATCGGTTTTTCGAGGGAAACATTCTTAAATTAGATTTTCCAGATAATACATTTGACGCTTATATTTCCTTAGGGGTTATTGAACACTTTTTAGAAGGACCTCAACAAGCAATAATTGAAATGAAACGAGTTTTAAAACCAAATGGGATAGCAATAGTATATGTTCCATTGTTTAATTATTTTTGTATGTTAATGTATTGGATAAGCAATATTTTTTTCCCTCTAAAAAGTTGTAATATAATTCGGAGAATATTTGGGAAAAGTAAAATTAGTTATAATAGACTTATTGAAAAGAAAAACTATTTCTATCAAGAATCTTTAACGCGGAAATTTAAAAAAAATTTTTATTCTATATATCTTCATAATCCTGAAAAAGGACGAATTTTTTTTGAATATAAATGGCGTATCAATGAATTAAGAAAGTGGTTATCTAAGTTCAATTTTAAGGTATTAGAATCAGTATATTTAGACTATAATCCTTTCATTTTCGATTATCTTGGGAGATATCTTAGATTACCGGTGATAAAAAATAACTCAGTACCACATCTGAATTTTCTTGGTAATGGAATTAGATTAATGGGAGGATATTTTTCTCCATACATATTTGCCTATGGTAATATGTGTATAGCAAAAAATGAAAAATGAAAATAGCATTTCATACTTCAACTGAACAACACTGTGGTATTGCGGCATTATCAAGAAGATTAATTAAACATTTAAAAAAATATGAAGAAATTGAAGTAGTGCCTATTCCAAAAAAGGTTAGTTTTTCTGTCCAGAAAGAATTAGCAGAACGACTTAATCAATCCGATATTATTGACATCCAGCACAACCATTCATTCTGGGGGAAAAATTATCTTTCTTCATCTTTTTGGTTCGGCTACTTAAGAAATCTTATCTCTAAGCCAACGATTATCACTTTACATACAATCTGGCCACCACCTTCTTTGAATTCATTTAAACACAAATTAGGAGATAAATTTGGATTATATAATTTCATCAACAATTTAGTTTTCAAAAAGAATACTTTTTTTATAGTCCATAATGAATTTTACCGAGAAATACTCATCAGAAGAGGAATTAAACCAAATAGAATTTTTAACATTCCGTTTGGAATACCTGAACCAAGGATAATTACGGAAAAAGAAAAAGATGAATTTATAAAAAAATGGAACTTGGAGAATAAAAAAATTATTGGCATCCTTGGATACATTAGTAAGTATAAAAATTATGACTTGGTATTGCATGCACTAACGAGACTTCCAGATGAGGTGATAGTAATTTTTGCCGGGGGAGTTAGAACCAAAGACGAAAAAGAATATTTTTTATATTTTAAAAATCTCATAGATAAATTGAACTTGAATAAACGTGTAATAATTACCGGAAAACTTACCACAGAAGATGGAATGGCAATTCCACTTTCCGTAATTGATTTATGTGTGGTTCCTTATTCTGATGATATAAGTATTTCCTATTCAGTAAATTTTTGTGTTGCCTATCACAAACCCACAATTGTTGCAGATACGGAAACATTTAAGAGAGTTAACGAAAAGTATAATTGTTTTGAATTATTTACGAAAAGGGATTCAAGTAGTCTTGCTGGGAAAATCAAAACCCTTTTTGAAAATAAAGATAGAAAAAATTGCTTAATTGAGCAAACCAGAAAGTATCAACAGGAATGGACTTGGGAAAAAGCAGCAAAAGAAACATTGAAAGTTTTTGAAGAAGTAATTCAAATCTGATGGAAAGAAAGATTTTAATCATAAAATTAGCAGCTCTCGGTGATGTTCTAAGAACAACTCCCATTTTACGGGTTCTCAATGGAGAAATAACTTGGATAACAAAAAAGGAAGCATTTCCTTTATTGAAAACACCATTAATCAGTAGATTAATAGACATAAATAATAAAAATCAATTGGAAAAACTAAAAAAAGAAAAATTTGACCTTGTCTTAAGTTTGGATGAAGATTTCCGAGCGGCAAAAATTGTTTCAAAGATAAAAACGAATAAACTTATTGGTGTCTATCTAAAAAATGGTAGACAAGTTTATACTGATGATTCAAAAGATTGGTTTGATATGTCTTTAATCAGTAAATACGGAATAAAAAAAGCAAACGAACTTAAAAAAGTAAATAAATTAAGTTATCAAGAACATTTATTCAATATGCTTGGTAAACAGTTTAGAGGAAAAGAATATGTATTGAACATAAAACCAAGAAAAATCAATTTAATGTTAATCGGAATTGAAAAAAGAGCCGGAGAAAAATGGCCAGCAAAAGAATGGGTGTATTATGATCAGTTGAGTAAAAAACTAAAAAAAAATGGATATATGGTCAAAATCTTAAGACAAAGAAAAAGTCTTAATGATTACATAAAAGATATTAATGAATGTAGTATTATCGTCTGCGGTGATACTCTCGCACTGCATCTGGGAATTGCTTTACAAAAAAAAGTAGTTGCTCTTTTTACCTGCACTTCACCGGGAGAAATTTATCCTTATGGTGGAACCGTCAAGGTAGTCAGTCCCAAATTAAATAAATTTTTTTATCTCCGAAAATTTATCTATGAAGCAAGTGCATCTATCTCAATTGATGAAGTTTATAAAGCGGTAAAAGATGAAAATACTTTTTCTTACTCATAGTTTCCCTTACCCGCCGAATGAAGGAATAAAGTTAATGTCCTACAATTTACTGAAAGAACTTTCAAAAAGACATACAGTAACCCTTCTCAGTTTAATTGAATCAGAGGAAGAAAAAAAATATATTCCGCAGGTAGAAAAGTTCTGCCAGCAAATAGAAACTATAGTACACAAAGTATCAAAATCACCTTTTAGACGATTCTGGAACATTTTTTTCCAGAAGAAACCTTTCTGTGTTTACCAGTTTTATTCAAGAAGTTTCCTTAAAAAACTAAAAAGAATAATTTCAGAAGAAAAATTCGATATCCTTCATTTTGATTTTGTAAATACATCTTTCTATTGTAATTTCGTAAGTGGTATCCCTACCGTTTTCTTTCCACACGATGCAATGTCTATGCTTTTTTTTAGAAATATTGGGAAAGAGAAAAATTTCTTTCGGCAGTTTTATACTTACGCCCAATGGAAAAAAATGGTTCGTTATGAAAGAGAAATCATTCCCAAATTTGGAAAAACCGCAGTGGTCTCACTAATAGATAAAGAATGGCTTTGTAATAGTTTAGGTTCTAATTTTGATATTTCAATTATACCTAACGGTGTTGATAGTGAATATTTTAAACCTCTGCAAATTGAAGAAGATTTTCCTTCAGTAATTTTCCGTGGAATAATGAATTTTTTCCCTAATGTAGAGGCAGCGATTTACTTTGCAAAAAAAATTTTACCATTGATTCGCAAAGAAATACCAAACACGAAATACTATGTCATCGGAAAAAATCCAACCAGAGAAGTAAAACAACTTGCTTTGGACCCTCTTAACATTGTTACTGGGTATGTTGAAGATATCCGTCCTTATGTCGCCAAAAGTACAGTGAATGTATGTCCGATGCGTATCGGTTCAGGGATAAAAAATAAAATCCTAGAAGCGATGGCGATGACAAAACCAACAGTAGCAACTTCTCTTGCCTGTGAGGGAATCCCTGAGGCGACCGACGGTGGGAATATTCTAATTGCGGATACGCCAGAAGAATTTGCCGAGAAAGTCATTCTTTTGTTAAAAAATGAAATTTTGCGCAAAAAAATTGGTAAAAATGGAAGAAAATTTGTTCTGGAAAAGTATACTTGGCAAGGAGCTGCCGAAAAATTTGAAAAATTATATGAAGAAGCAATTGGACTTAGAAAAATAAAAAAAATTTCCTTGATTGTTCCGATATATAACGAAGGAGAAACGATTAAAAATGTGCTAAAAAAATTGAGTGCACTCAATTTTAACAAAATGGAAAAAGAAATTATTGTTGTTAATGATGGGTCAACAGACAGAACAAGAGAAATCCTCGAAAGGTTACAAGTTGCAGGTTACAAGTTACAAGTTGTTCACCACAAAGAAAATCAAGGAAAAGGTGCAGCGGTTCGCACTGGACTAAAAGAAGTAACCGGTGAGGTTATTGTAATCCAGGATGCTGATTTAGAATATAATCCTGAGGAATTAGAAAAACTTTTTTTACCGATAACTCAAAACAACGCGAAAATAGTTTATGGTTCACGGTTTCTAAGAAAAAACCCCACCTTATATCTCCATTATTACTGGGGGAATAAACTGCTTAGTTTTTTAATCAGTTTCTTATATGGTCAAAAAGTTACCGATGCTTATACCTGTTATAAAATGCTCCAAAAAAATGTTTTAAAGAATATAAGTTTGAAGAGTAAGCGATTTGAGTTTGAAGCAGAGATTACTTGTAAATTACTTAAAGAAGGATACAAAATTCACGAAATACCAATTTCTTATCAACCACGTTCAATAAAAGAAGGAAAAAAAATTAGATTTAATGATGCAATAATTGGTATATGGACAATACTTAAAGTAAAGTTTTAATTTTATGTATGAGAGTAGAAATGACCTTTTTAAGTTGCGTAATTGCGGTCTATAATGCTGGTACTTTCATAGAGGAAAAAATTAGAAAAATAGTTAATTTTTTAGAAAAAAATTATCCAGAATATGAACTCATAATCGTTGATGATGGGAGTAGGGATAATACTTTAGAAATTTTAAATAGAATTAATTTACCACGTTTAAAAATTTTTCGTCTAAAGAACAATTTAGGTCAAGGTGCCGCTTTAAAATTAGGGATGCTTTTAACAAGAGGTAAATTTGCATTTTATACAGATGTAGATCTTTCTACCTCAATAGATAATCTTCCGTTTTTAATAAAAGAACTCGAAAATAATGCAGATGTGGCAATAGGTTCGAGATGGAATAGACAGGCAATAATAAAAGTAGACCAACCAAATATGCGCAAATTTCTGGGAAAAATATTTTATTTAATAATAAATACGTTCTTTTTAAAAGAAAAGATATCCGATACAAATTGTGGTTTCAAAGCTTATAAAGGTGAAATAGCAAAAGTCTTATATGGATATGTTCGTTGCTGGCGTTGGGCGTTCAATGTTGAGCATTTGTTTTTAGCACAAAAGTTAGGACTCAAAATAAAAGAGATTCCAGTTGAATGGAGTCACAACACAAAGAGTAAAGTGAAAGTTTTACGAGATGTTATATTTACAATTTGGGAATTAATTTTGATTAAAATACGGACACTGTGGGGTGCCTATCCAAGATTGTTAATAAAATGAAAGAAGAATACTATAAAGAATATTTCTATTTTGAGGAGAAAAACTGGTGGTTTCGTAGCCGCTGGAAAATAATTTCTTTTTTTCTCCGTAAATACTCAAATTGTAAAATTTCAACAAAAATTTTAGATGTAGGAACGGGAACAGGGAAAACATTTGAATTATTAAATCAATATGGAAATGTTACTGGGATTGATATTAGCAAGGAAGCAATAAAATTCTGTCAGCAAAGAGGGATAACAAATGTAATTAAAGGGGACGCACAATCTATCCCATTTAAGGATTTATCTTTTAATCTTATCTGTGCGATGGATATTATAGAACATCTCGACCTTGAGACGGTTACGATTAGAGATTTTCATCGAGTTCTCTGCAAAAACGGTATCTTACTTTTAACTGTTCCTGCATTTATGTTTCTTTGGGGAAGACATGACGAAATCAATATGCATAAAAAAAGATACACTGTTGAAGAAATTTTGAGTTTATTGCGAACTTCAGGATTTAAAATAGAAAAGTTAACCTATTTTAATTTCCTTTTATTCCCGGTTATATTTTTAATTCGTGTAGGTAAACGGGTCTTAAGAATAAAAGAAAAAGAATTAAAATCAGATTTCAGAAATTATCCCTTTTGCGTTAACCGCTTTCTTGAGAAAATATTTTCATTTGAAAAATTTTTGTTGAAATATATAAATTTTCCATTTGGTGTATCTATTTTATGTATAGCAAGAAAAAGAGAAAATGAATAAAAAAATATTTTTTACATTAATATTTTTGGTTTATCTCATCTGGCATTTTATATATTTAGACAAATTTCTTAAAGTAGGTATTGATGATGCCTGGGATTGTGAACCGGCATGGCATTTTCTTAAAACCGGAATATTTGCTATGCCCAGTTTCAAAGGAATTTATGGATTAGAACATTATGAAAACCGCTTCGGGAGAATTTTTATTTTTGCGCAGTTACCTTTTTTAGCAATATTCGGTCCACAACCAATTTCTATAAGAATATCTGCACTATTATCCGGTCTGCTACTTTTATGGATGACCTATATCTTAGGAAAATACATCTACAATGAGAAGATAGCATCGTTGGGAACACTTCTTCTGGCAATTTCCGGGATGTTCACTGTCGCTACTCATTACGGTCGACCAGATACTATGCTTGCTTTTTTTGTCATTCTTGCTTTATACACTTATTTAAGAGCTAAAGAAAAAAATAGTTTAATTTTATTTTTTTTGAGTGGTTTAGTTTCAACTATCAGTTTAGATGTACACCTTAACGGAATAATGCTTTTTTTAACCTTGGGATTATTATTTTTAGTAGAATATCGGCTTAAAGTTCTTAAGAGCAAAAATTTCTGGATTTGGGTTACCGGTGCATTGTTAGGTTGTCTTTGGTGGATTTGTCTCCATATATTACCAAATCCTAAATTATTCTTTGACCAATGGTCTGGGGTAGTCTTAGGTTTTTTTGGTTCGCCAATTCTTAGGACTAAGAATATCTTAGAATTATTGTCAAAGGAAATAGATAGATATTCAACCTGGTATTGGGGAACCACGGCGCATCGGAATATGTTTGAATTAATAGTAATCATTTCAGCTTTGGTTTTTGTAATTTTCAAAAAAAATAAAACTGTTGCCGAGAAAAATATTATTTTTGTTATCTTTAGTTTCCTAATTCTGTTTATGTTTATCGTCTCGTCAAGAACTTCTTGGTATTTAATATACCTTTATCCGTTTTTCATGTTATCAATTGTAGATATGTCTTTGAATTGGCGAATATTGAAAGGGTTAAATATGAGATTCTTAATTCCACTAATGGTTATATTTTATTTATCTAATATTTTTGCCTGGAGTATAAAATATCGGGATGCTGACTTTGAAGCTTACATGGAAAGTATAAAAAAATATGTGCCAGAAAAGACATTAGTAATGGGTAGTATGGAATTATGGCACGGTTTTGTAGAGTATGCAAAAGAATTCAGTTCTATTCATAACTACGGCGCATATGAAACTGTTTACAAGATGAGTTTCCCAGAATATGTTAATTACTGGAAATCCGATTATATAATTCTTGATAAAGAAGGGACGATTCATCAACAAAATCTATCATTCTTTATGAACTCTACAGAACTTGTAGGAAAAGTAGAAACTAAGTTCTACGGTGAAAGGTCAGTAACCGGTAAAATGTACGAAATCTTAATTTACAAAGTAAAAAAATGAAAAAATTGTATAGAGTTCTCTTTATATTTTTGTTTTGTTTTTTGATCCGGCTTATTTACTGGTCTATTTGGAATAAGTTACATTCACCTTTAGAAATTCCTGATACCTTACAATACATTGAATTGGGAAGAAATTTTATTGAAAAAGGAGAATTTATGCTTGAAGGTATACCTACCTCAAAACGTCCTCCCCTTTATCCGATATATCTCGGTATATGTTATAAAATTTTCAAAACTAATTATCCGGCCTGGACATTTATACAGGTTATTATTAGTTGCTTAAGTGGGGTAATACTATTTTTCGTTGTCAAAAATCTTTTTGGGACATTATCTGCAACTATTTCTTTTTTTCTGTATGCAATAGACCCGATAATGATATTTAGGATACCACAAATTACTACCGAACCGTTATTTGTATTTTTGGTTATTCTTTTAATTCTTATCCTTATTCTGGAAGAAAGATACAAGACCAAACTATTCCAGGTCCTTGCTGGTATTTTTCTTATGTTGCCAGCATTATGCCGTGCAGAAGGTATCGCTTTAGTAATTTTCTTCCCGATTTTCTTTTTTCTCACAAAAAAAATTAATCAGTCAACTATTCAACGATTTTTATTGATTTTTTCTTTCTCTATTCTTACCATCTTGCCTTGGTGGATAAGAAATTATCGTGTCCACAAACAGTTTATTTTAGTTTCAACTCACGGTGGTCTCAGTTTCCTTGGTGACAGCGGTGCTCATCAGTTGAAACAAGAAGGTTACTGGAAGTTTTTGGAATCATATTTTCCCTCAACACCGAAAAAAATATTAGAGAGAGAAACTTACTACGAAAAAATTTATTATAAGAAGAAAATTCAACACATCTTAGAATATCCTTTAGACCTGTTCAAAATTATAATTAAAAATTTTTTAATCTTACATTACTTTACTTCTTTTCCTCAGTCAAATAGATTTGACCCGGTTTACGGATTTATTCTCTGTTTTACCTTTATAGGAATATTTTTTTTAGTGAAAAAAGGGAAAGAATATCCTTTCAAATTTTTAATTTATTACTTATTTATGGTCTATTTTGGTTTCGCTCTAATATATTCGTTTTATACTTCTGACCCAAGAATGCGCAATTCAATTGAGCCGATTTTAATAATTTTGGCAAGTTATGGTTTGAACTCAATTTTTGAAAAGGTGAACAAAAAAGTAGCAATTTTTATTTTGGGGTTAACAATAAGTATTAATATGTTATTATTTTTTACATTTAGTAACCAAGTAAGACCACTACTTCTCAAATTTTTAGGTTCAATTATTGGTTTTTCTGTGTAATCATTTCACCGCTTTAGCGGGATCTCCGAAACAATTTGAAGAAAAGATGTGCGGTATAGTTGGAATATATAATTTTGGCAATAATAGACCGGTTGATAAAACAGTATTGAAAAAAATGTGTGATGTTTTGAGACATCGGGGACCGGATGATGAAGGATTCTATCTGAGTTCACAAGTTCACAAATCCACAAGTTTACAAATCGGGTTAGGAATAAGGAGATTAGCAGTAATTGATTTAGAGACCGGACATCAGCCGATACATAATGAAGATAAAACCATCTGGATAGTTTTAAATGGTGAAATATATAACTATCAAACATTGAGCGAAACACTAAGAGCAAAAGGGCACTGTTTCTACACAAAAACTGATACTGAGACAGTTATCCATCTCTATGAAGAGTACGGAACAGATTGTTTAAAATATTTACGCGGAATGTTTGCTTTTGCTCTCTGGGATGCAAGGGAAGAAAAACTATTTATTGCCAGAGATCGTGTTGGTAAAAAACCGCTTGTCTATACGGAAAAAGATGGATGTTTTTATTTTGCTTCAGAGATTAAAGCGTTACTGGAAATACCGGGCTTGGAAAAAGAAATAAATTTGGGAGCAATAGATTTATTTCTTACTTATCAATATATCCCTTCACCGATTACAATTTTTAAAAAGATAAAAAGATTACCTCCAGCTTCTTTCTTAATCTGCACGAAAATGAGAATTGAAAGAATAGAAAAATATTGGGATCTTGATTTTAGAAAAAAATTGAAAATTTCCTTTACCAAAGCATGTGAGCAGATAAAAAATATTCTTACTGAGTCAACAAAACTTCGTTTAATTTCTGATGTTCCTCTGGGTGCTTTTCTTTCCGGTGGACATGACTCAAGTATAATTGTCGGATTGATGGCCAAAAATTTAACTAAACCAGTGAAGACATTTTCAATCGGTTTTCTGGAAGAAGATTTCTCAGAACTAAAATATGCGCGAATTGTAGCAAAACATTTTTCTACTGACCATACGGAAATTATTGTTCAACCGAAGATGACCGAAATTCTCCCTAAACTTATCTGGTATTATGACCAACCTTTTGCCGATACATCAATCATACCCTCTTACTATGTTGCCCAAGCAACCCAGAAATATGTTACCGTTGCTTTGAATGGTGACGGTGGAGATGAAAATTTCTGTGGCTATTTAAGGTATCCAGCAATAAAATTAGCAAGTATGTTTCCCTTTGAAATCTTTGGTTCAGATTTTTATCAGAACTTAGGAAGGTTAATTCCACTGGTGGAGACCACTTTGAGCACACATAAACTACGCTACCTTAGACGATTTTTTACTGCTCTAGGTGAATCAGCACCGGTGCGTAATGTTTTATGGCACTGTTTTTTTACCAACGAATTAAAGGATTTTATCTACTCAGATTTTATGAAATTAGAGATAAAAAAGAATGCCTATGATTATCTGGTAAATACCTATCACTTAGCGAAAGCAAAAGACTTAATTGACAAAATTTCTTATACAGATATTACTACTTATCTTCCAGAGGATTTATTGGTAAAAATGGATATTGCCGGTATGGCTAATTCTTTAGAGGCAAGGTCGCCATTCTTAGACCATCAACTGATAGAATTCACTGCTTCAATTCCTTCAAATTGGAAACTAAAAGGCATCACTACTAAATATATTCTTAAAAAAACTTTTGAAGATTTTTTGCCAAAAGAAATTCTTCAACGGGGTAAACAGGGGTTCGGTTTACCGATCGGTAAATGGCTAAGAGATGACTTAAATGAATTTGTAAAAAGTATTCTTTTTTCCGAAAAGGCACAGAGAAGAAAATGTTTTAATTGGCAAAATATAAAAATTTTAGTTAATCGGCATTTAGAAGGAAAAGAAGATCACGGTTACCGTCTCTGGGCACTGGTAGTACTTGAACTCTGGCATAAAATTTTTATTGATAAAGAAATAAAAATTTAATAAAATGACACAAACTGTCGCCGTGAGAAGGTAGTGCACCCTTAAGGGTGCACTACACGATGTAGAATATTAAGAAAGGAAAAAAAATGAAAATTTTAAAGCATCCCGATTTTCCTCGGGATGCGGGATTAGGGGGTGTGCGGGGGAAAGAATCTGCTTTCCCCCACGGGGTGACAGAGCCGACAAAGATGTCGGCTCGCCAGAGGGGCGTGAGCCCCTATGGAAGTAACCCCAAAAGGGTTATCTTGGTTACTGGTGGTGCGGGTTTAGTAGGAAGTCATACCGCTGAATTTTACGCTAAAAGAGGTGAAGAAGTGATTGTTTTGGACAATCTAATGCGTTCACAACTTTTCGGTTACAAAAAAGAAAGTGTTGAATACAACTGGCATTATTTAAAAAAATATTCAAATATTAAACTAATCAAAGGTGATGTACGTAATGAAAAAGATGTACTGGAGGCGCTCGGTAAAGGTGTAGATGTAGTAATTCATACTGCTGGACAGCCAGGTGTACCCCTCTCAGTGCGTATCCCCAAAGAGGATTTCTCTATCAATGCTTTCGGTACACTTAATGTTTTAGAATGTGTCCGACAAAAATGCCCACAGGCAGCCTTTATTTATTGTTCAACTAATAAAGTCTACGGTGAAAATGTGGACAATATTCCCTTAGAAGAAAAAAAGGGTTGAGTGAAAACTGGAATCCATCCAATTATGATTTTCGATTAGTTCCAGCACATGGAATAGATAGTGAGTGGTCATCACTGAGTTTTTACTATACAGGTGTAGACGGTTTAGAACATAGATGGGGTATCTATGAACCCATAAGTACTTCTATTCCTTTAGGCGTGTGGAAGCATGTAGCGGTAACTTTTACCTATGGTGTCCCCGAGACGATTAGAATTTATATTGATGGAGTAAGTAAATCAGGTAGATGGACATGGACTGGGAAGGGTACCGCATTACCTACGACACCCTCGGATAATGTTACGATTGGCGCTGGTTTTGGGGGTGGAAAAAATTTTTATTTTCCGGGTACCATTGACGAAATCTCAATTTATAATCGTGCTTTAAGTGTAGAAGAAATTAAAGCACATTATGAAGAAGTTGAAGTAGTTAAAGCGACAATTGATATTGACCCGGATACTTTAAATCTTGCCAGTAAAGGAAGATGGATTACCGCATATGTTGAATTACCAAGTGAGTATGATGCAAGAAATATTAACATTTTTACTGTTAGATTGAATGCTATTATTTCAGCAGAGACCCAACCAACTGAAATCGGTGATTATGATAAGGATGGTATTGCTGACTTGATGGTGAAATTTGACCGTTCAGCAGTGGAGAAGGTAGTTTCAGTTGGTGATAAGGTTACAATAACTATTAGCGGGCAACTTAGCGATGGAAAGAAATTTGAGGGAACTGATACGATAAGAGTAATTTCTCCGTCAACATTGGTTGACAATGAGAGTGATATTGAATCAACAAAACCTGAAAATTTTCCGGAACCAAGCACTGTTCAGTTTTACCAGATGGCTCCGGGACAGAGAGTAAACGCTTTAGGTCAAAACTATCCCAATCCTTTCAATCCAGCAACGACGATTGAGTATTCAATTGCTCAGGATTGTCAGGTAACTTTGAAACTTTATAATGTTGCTGGACAACTTGTAGCGACTTTGATTGATGAGTGGCAAACCGCAGGACCGCATAAAGTAGTTTTTGACGCTGGTGATAAATTATCAAGAGGAATTTATTACTATCAACTTAAAGCAGGGGATTTTGTTGGTACGAAGAAGATGGTGATTCTGAAGTGAACAACGTGGATAAACGCGGATATTGACGCAGATTACCGTGGATAAGATAAATTCTCTAATGAAATTAAAAATTTTTCTTACAGTTTATTTTTTACTTATCACTTATCACTTATCACTTACCGCTGACCACTGAGGTTTGGGGTGGAGAAATAGTTTGGGAGATGAAGGAGACGGGGGTAGATTTTTTGAGATATGGTATTGGAGGGAGAGCAAGAAAAAAAGTATAAATTATGGACAACACACAAAAATTTAACGTCAACTTGGAAGATATAGTTTCTGAATACTATAGTTCTAATAAATTTATCAAAAGAATATTTTTTAATAGACACAAGATTGCTCTATCTTATTTGCAAAAGATCAAAGCAAAAAGAATTTTAGATGGGGGATGTGGTGATGGTCTTTTCACAAGTAAAATAAAAAATCTCAATGGTGTTGATAAAGACGGTATCGTATCCCGTTCCATCCAGTGCTGACAATTTTTGTCGCTTTAGATGTTCATTTTTTAGTTAAATGGAAAAAGCAATTCAGAATTTAGAAAGAATGGCGGAAACGAAGAATTATAACTGCTGGATCTATGATATAATTCGACCTTTCCTCGGCAGAAGAATATTGGAAGTAGGCTGCGGCATTGGGAATATGACGCAATTCCTTCGCAATTATGAGATGCTGGTTGCAATTGATAATTCTTCAGATTGTATACAGATTATTAATTTTAGATTCCCTCAGAAGGAAAATTTCAAAATTTTAAACTACGATATTTGCAGTGAAAAAATCCAAGAATTGCGAAAATTCAATTTTGATACCGTAATTTGCATTAATGTATTAGAACATATAAAAGATGACCTTAAAGCCTTAGACAATTGTTATTGTCTACTTGATGAAAAAGGTAAATTAATTCTATTTGTGCCAGCTTTTAAGTTTCTTTATGGGTCAATTGACCGTGCGGATCACCATTATCGGAGATATAACAGTAAGGAATTATCCACTAAGTTGAGCAAGAGTAGATTCATTATAGAAAAAAAATTTTATGTAAATATGTTGGGCATACTTCCCTGGATTTTACATGGCAAAATTCTAAAAACACCCGTCCATCCTCGTGACCAGATGCTATTTTTTGATAGATTTGTCCCGCTATATGCTTTTTGGGAAAGGATATTTTCTCCGCCTTTGGGACTCAGCCTGGTGTTTGTTTGTAGAAAGGGTTAAAAGATGAAACTGTCAGTAATTATGCCAGTTTATAACGAAAGAAATACAGTAAGAGAGATTATAAGTAAAGTAAAAAAAGTGGCTATAAGAAAAGAAATTCTAATCGTCGATGATAATTCTACCGATGGCACCCGAGAAATACTCTGGGAGATTGCACAAAACAACGATGAGAATGACATTAAGATAATTTTTCACAAAAATAATCTCGGTAAAGGTAGCTGCATACGCACAGCACTTAAGTACGCAACAGGAGATATTGTAATTATTCAGGATGGAGATTTAGAATATGACCCAAACGATTATTACAAACTGATTCAACCAATTATGGAAGATAAAGCTAAAATTGTCTATGGTTCACGAAATCTCAATAAGGATAATAAAAGATCATACATTTACTTTTTTTGGGGGGGGAAATTTTTAAGTTGGTTAACCAATTTTCTTTACCACACGGATATCACGGATGAGGCTACCTGTTATAAAGTATTTAGAAAAGAAGTGTTAGAAAATATACATTTGAAGTGTAAAGGGTTTGAATTTTGTCCTGAGGTAACTGCAAAAGTTTCTAAACACGGATATAAAATTATCGAATTGCCCATTTCATATTATCCTCGTTTAATGAAGGAGGGGAAGAAAATCCGTTGGAAAGATGGACTTTTTGCCATTTGGACTTTGATAAAATATAGATTCTTTGATTAAAACCTGCAGGAAAATTTAATGGATGAAATATAAAAATATATATCCAATTTTTCTTTTGGCTTTTTTTCTTAGAATTATGTTTCTGTTACTTGCTCCGGAGCGACCGATGACCCTTGATGATGCGATTTCCTGGAATGCGGTTGCTTGGAATTTTTTAAATGGTAATGGCTTTACTGAAATTGACGGTTCGCCTACTACAATAAGAGCACCCTTGTACCCGATGTTCTTGTCTTTTGTTTATTTTTTATTTGGAAGAAATTATCTTATGGTAAAAATATTTCAGGCACTAATTGGAGCAATGTCTTGTGCAGCAATTTTTCTCCTCGCAAAAAAGATTTTTAATAAAAGAATCGCCTTTTTTTCAGCAGTTGGCTGTGCTTTATGGCCAGCTTTGATTGTCTATGTAGGCATAATTGGTAGTGAAACATTATTTACCTTTCTTTTAATATTTTTTATTTTGTTTCTGACAAAAGCATACACTGAGAACTCCCAAAAATATTATTTATTAGGAGGAGTTATTTTAGGATTAGCAAATCTTACTCGTTCAACATTATTTTTTTATCCTTTGTTTTTGATAGTTTTTATACTTCTTTTTGAAAAAGAGTGGAAGAAGAAAATTTCGTCTATAGGGATGATATTTTTAATTAGTGGATTAATTGTTCTCCCTTGGACGATAAGAAACTATAATGTTTTTGGAAGATTTTTATTGATAAATACTGGTGCCGGGGAACTGTTCTGGTCAGGAACATATGTTCCCTGGGATGGTATCTGTAAGCATGGTCGCGATGAGCATTTCTACAATTTGTTTAACCTTAAAAATCCAGTAGATAATGAAAGAAAAATGTTTCAGGAAGGATTAAAAAACATAAAAGAGAATCCTTTAGGTTTTGTAAAACTTTCCATAAAAAAATTTTCCCGATTCTGGTTCAAACCTATCGGTCAGGAACTGACTGAAAGGAAATATTATATTTTAGGCAAGTTGCTCTTTTTGCCACAAATTATTCTGACTCTATTGTTCTTATATGGAATTATAACCTTCTATATACCTTTACTATTGCCCATAGTAACGATTTTCATATATTTTGGTGTAATGCATAATCTTCTCGCACCACTTACCAGATACAGATTACCTCTCGAGCCATTGTTCATAGTTTTTGCAGTCGCAGGATTAAGTAAGTTAGTAACTAAATTATTGAATATGAGAAAATTATCTTCTAAGGTCATAAAAGGAAAAAACTGTGAAATTAACCCAACAGCAAAACTTGGGGTCATTTCTCCTCGAGTTGAAAAAATTCTACCTTTAATTATTGGTGACAATGCAGAAATACGTTCCAATGTGATAATCTATGCGGGCACAATTATTGGAAACAATTTACAAACCGGATACAATGTAGTCATCCGTGAAGAAAACAAAATTGGCGATAACTTCCAAATCTGGAATAACTCAGTGATTGATTATAGTTGTGAGATTGGCAACAATGTGAAAATCCATTCCAATTGTTATATTGCGCAATATACGATGATTGAAGATAATGTTTTTTTAGCCCCGGGAGTAATTATCGCTAACGACCCCCATCCCGGATGCAAATATTCAAAAAAATGTATGCGTGGACCGACAATAAAAAGGGGAGCACAAATTGGTTGTAATGTCACAATTTTACCTTTTGTGACTATTGGCAAAAATAGTTTAATTGGTGCAGGTAGTGTAGTAACTAAGGATATACCCGAAAATTCAGTTGCTTACGGTAATCCAGCAAAAGTAAAAAAGAAAATCAGTCAATTACGCTGTCCTTTGGGTATTACTGATAGACCGTATAAGCAAAATTCAAAATTAAAAATTTAAAATTAAAAACTAAAACAATGAATATCCCACTTATAGATTTAAAAAAACAATATAAAACTATTAAAAAGGAGATAAATAACGCTATTAAGGGGGTTATTCTAAAATCTGACTTCATTCTGGGGAAAGAACTGGAACTTTTTGAGCAAGAATTTGCTTCTTATTGCGGGACAAAATATGCTCTGGGTGTTGACTCTGGCACCGGTGCTTTAGAACTTGCCCTTCGTGCTCTTGGAATAAAAGAAAGCGACGAAGCGATTGTGCCAGTTTTTACTTTCTATGCGACAGCGGCAACGGTCTTGTATGTCGGCGCAAAACCGGTCTTTATTGATGTGGAAGAAGACACCGGAAATATAGATGTAAATAAACTGGAAGATTCTCTTAAGAAATTCCAAATTCCAAATTCCAAATTCCAAATTAAGGTAATCATTCCGGTACACCTTTTCGGGCAATCGTGTGATATGGATAAAATCCTTGAGGTTGCCAAAAAATACAACTTAAAAGTAATTGAAGATGCGGCACAAGCACACGGAGCAGAACACAAGTTCAAAGTTCAAAGTTTCCGCTATGGCGGAGCTGCCTCGGGCATGACAAAGTTCAAAGTTCAAGGAGTAGGTTCAATTGGTGATATTGGTTGTTTTAGTTTTTATCCGGCAAAAAATCTTGGTGCTTACGGTGACGGGGGAATAATTACTACCAATAATCCAGAATTGGCAGAAAGAATAAAACTTCTCCGCGATTATGGCCGAACTGAAAAGTACACTCATCAAATTATTGGATATAATAAACGTCTTGATACTTTGCAAGCAGCAATCTTAAGAGTAAAACTAAAAAGACTTAACCAATGGAACCAAGCACGGAGGAAAAATGCCGAAATCTATAACAAATTACTAAAAAATATAGACGAAGTTAAACTCTTAAAAATAAAAGATTTTGCCGAGCCGGTATACCATATGTATGTGGTGCGGGTCAAAAAAAGAGACGAACTAAGAAAATATCTTGCAGAAAAAGGTATTGCAACTGGTATTCACTATCCGTTACCTTTACATTTGCAACCAGCATTTGAATTCCTTGGCTACAAAAAGGGTGATTTTCCCATTGCAGAAAAACTTGCGGATACAGTTCTTTCTTTACCGCTGTTCCCTGAATTAGAGAAAGAAGAAATTGAATATATAGCAAAAGAAATAGAAAATTTCTATACAAAATGGAGATAAGTTCTATTAGTATTAGTATCCCGGCTTATAATGATGCTGAAACGATAACCCAAATAATAAATGAAAGTATTGAAGTCCTTTCAAAACTTGCTACCGATTATGAAATTGTAGTAATAAATGACGGGAGTAACGATTCTACCGGAGAAATACTAAACAATCTTGCTAAAAACAATAAAAAAATAAAAATTTATCATCATCAGAAAAACGAAGGTTTTGGCAGAACAATTAAAGAAGTTTTTACTTTACCAACTAAAGAATGGATTTTTTTTATTCCCGGAGATGCTCAAATATCACCACAAGAATTAAATGAATTTTATTCTTCCTCTCGTAATTACGATTTTATTTTAGGATGGAGAAAAAAACGGCATGATTCATATTTTCGTTGTTTAGTCTCTTTTGTTTACAACTTGATTATAAGTCTAATAAGTTTCAATCGCGTTCATGATGTTAACAGTGTAGCGTTCTTCCGCAAAGAGATAATGAATTATATCCCAATGAATAGCCAAAGTGCGTTTATACATGCCGAAGTTTATCTCAAATCACTTAAAAAAAAATTCCGGATTAAAGAAATTAAAATTAGACATAATCCAAGAATAAGTGGTAAGAGTGGTGCAATAAAATTAAAAGTTATTTTTCCCACAATAAGAGATTTATTTTTTTACATCTTTGGGGAGTAAAATATGGATTACAAAATAATTTTTTGTGAAAAGCATACAGACGAGCGAGGATACTTAGTTGAATTTTTAAAAGAGTCAGAACTTGGTAATGAACATAAAAGATTTGGACAAATATATTTTGTCACTTTTGAAAAACCAAATATGGTACGGGGAAATCATTATCATAAACATACCTACGAATGGTTTGGTGTTGCTTACGGGAAATTAGAGGTTGTTTTAGAAGATGTAAATACAAAAGAACATTTATCTTTGGTATTGGATTCCGTAGATAAAAAGTTTGTCCGTCTCTATATCGGTCCTTATGTAGCCCATGCTTTTAGAAATCTAAGTGAGACTGCTCTTTTACTTGATTACACAAATAGAACTTACGAGCCTAAAAATACTGACCGCCATCCGTATGTAGTAATTCTACCTGGTAAAAAATAAAAATGAAAAAATTCTACTTAATTTTAATCCTCTTTTTTGCACTGGTTTTGAGAGTATCTGGAATAAGATTTGGTCTGCCCAGTAAAAATCTTGCATTAACCACATACAATCCTGATGAGCCTTTGTCTTACTATACTATAGAAAAATGGAATCCAAAGAAATTAGATTTCCATCCCCATAGAGCATTTTTGTGGGGTGGATTCCATTTGTATCCTTTAGCCGGAAGTTTAGGGTTGGCTAAAATTATTGGCTATGTAAAGTTTGGCAGTCGTGAGTTTTACATCAAAAATTTAAAAGAAGCAGATAAACTTTATTTTGTTGGACGGTTTTTGATGACATTGTTTTCGGTTGGTTCTATATCTTTAATTTTTCTAATTTGCAAAGAGGCATATAATGAACTTACTGGACTATTATCAGCATTTTTGTTGACTATTACTCCAACACACATCTTTAGCTCTATCTATGTAAGACCAGATATAATGATGTTATTTTTTGCTTTAGGTTCTCTGTATTTTGCAGTAAGGTTGTTAAAATTTGGTCAAACAAAGTTTTATATACTAAGTAGTATTTTTGTGGGGTTAGCCACTGGAACAAAACTTAGTGGAGCGGTATATGGTATTACACCTATTATTGCGCATTTTTTATCCGATAGAAACCTAAAAGAAAAATTTAAAGACCCGAGATTATCTTTCATTCCAATCATTTGTCTTATAAGTTTTTGTATAAGTTCACCTTATGTAATTATTGATTTCAATAAAACTTCGGAAAGTTTTTTATCATACTTCAAACAAAATCTGACTTTAGTAAGAGGAACTATGGATTTCGGACAGTATGCATTATACGGAACAGGAATAATAAGTTACCTAAAACATTATCTACTTTACGGTTTAGGTAAAGTGATAGTTATTACTGCTATAATTGGTTTGTTATTGATGTTGTTCAATATTGTAAAGAACAAGAATAAATTTGATATGCTTTTTTTTATTTCCGGATTAGTAATTCTTTTTACAATTTCATCTACAAAAAATCAAACGGTTTGGTATAGCTTCCCAGTAATTCCATTTTTTATAATTTATTCAATGAGAGGATTTGACCTAAACTCCAAATTTAAAATTAGAATAATCTCTATTTTAGTAACTGTGGCGTTAATTATTATGTTCAGTTATACCCTGTTCTATTCTTTAGCCTATTTGCGATTGTATGTTGGAAAAAATGTTCGGGAAGAAGCATCGGAATGGATCGAAAAGAATATTCCCAAGGGAAGTGAAATTGCCATTGCCGCAGTTATTTCTGGACACCGGGAATATTGCGTCAATATAACCCACCGTATAAACTTTTAATGGGTGGCGACCCGATATATTCTTCACTTCACCAAGCAATTTTAGGATTGGAAAAGGTATTATCCAAAACAGAATATGTCGTCTTGACCGAATTTGAATACCGACAATTTCTTCATCCAAAACTTGAAAAATATTTTCCTGAACAAGTAAGGATTCTTAAAGAACTTATGCACGGTAATAAATTTAAAAAGATTGTTGAATTTGACAAAGAAGCATCCGCCAAAATAGGCGGATTATGGTTTAGATTTAAAAAAAATTATCCACCAATTGACTGGCTAATACCAAATCCAAAAATAGTAATTTTAAAAAAGGCATAAATTTACAATGAAAAAAAAATTTTTTTTATTTATGGTTATATTATTATGTGCTTTTTTAGTGCGATTCTGGGGAATTTGGTTTGATTTACCTCAAGTTTACACTACCGAAGAGTATAAAGTTATAAATTATGCCCTAAAGATGGGGGCAACAAAAAGTCTAAATCCACATTTTTTTAATTATCCATCTCTCTATCTTTATTTCACACTTTTTATTAGTGGATGCTACTTTGGGATTGGAAAAATCTTTGGAATATTCTCTACCACAAAGGACTTTGCATATTCTTTTATTCAGAATCCAACAACAATATATATTATCTTGAGAATAATATCTGCAGTATGGTCAACAGCAATACTTGTAATTTTATATTTGATAGCAAAAAAAATCTGGTCATTTAATATAGGTGTTTTTGCAATGTTAATGATAAGTTTTATTCCGTCAATAATTGAGTCATCTCATCTTGTTCAGCCAGGATTGACAAGTGTTTTTTTTGTTTTATGCTGTTTTTATTTTTTAATTCATTTTTTACAAACAGCAAAGGTAAAGTATTATTTCTTATCTTCAGCAATTTTAGGACTGGCAATTTCAACTTTTTACACTGCAATACCAATGGTGGTTATAATTCCTTTAATATACTGGATATATTCAAAAAAATTAATATTGGATAAACATCTTTTAATTAGTATTCTTTTAGTTTCTTTGTTTTTCTTTTTGGGGACACCTTATGCTTTATTTGACTTTAAAACCTTTTTAAAAGATTTCATTGGTCACACCACTGGTGCTGGAAAAAATATTTTACAAAGTAGTTTGGCGGTTCTTTACAATTTATTTTTTATAGGAAACCGGGGACATGTTACCGACCCAATAGGTCCTCCATTTATAGGTTTAGTATCCTTCTTGGGAATGATACAATTAATAAAAGAAAAAAAAATTGAGGGCTTGCTTATTTTGCTTTCTATAATTTTATTTTCCATTCCAGTAGTGATGTACCATTCCTCTGGTGTCGGATATATTTTCCCAGCGATACCTTTTTTCTTACTCTGCGGAGCATATTTTGTGAGTAAGTTTTTTGAGAGTAAATCTAAGACACTAACAAGTATACTGTTTTTTATACTTCTTGTTCCTTCAATATTGCTTTGTGTAAGAATTGATCATTCCTACAGTTTAAAAGATACAAGAACTATTGCTAAATACTGGATTGAAGGGAATATACCCTCTAAGAGTAAGATACTGATCGATATGTATCCACATTCACCGCCTTTGAAAGAAACAAAAGAACAATTGGAACGATTATATCACCGTGCAGCAGAATTAAATCATTACAAGAAAGAATACCTAAAACTACAACTTGAAGTTCATCCGGGCAAAAATTATGGGTATGAGATATATAGAGTTTATCGACTTGCAGAATTAGTTAGTGGCACAATTGAATTAGTTAAAGAGGCACAGAAAGTTCAAGACTTGATTGATGTAAGTTACGGATTTGATTATCTTAGAAAGTTGAAAATAAAATATATTATTTTAAACAGCTGGGATAGGATCAGTGCTTTGAATTCTCAGGATGAAGGACTTAAGAGATTTTACGAGGCAGTTCCAAAAGAATGTAGACTCTTGAAGGAATTCAAACCCGAAAAGAAACTTGATCGCGGACCAGAGATATCCATTTACCAAATAAAGTTCCAAAAATGAAATCTAAGATAGGAATTCTTTTGGTTTTTCCACGATTCGATTTGTGTACCGGTGACCCACCACTTGGACTTGCTTATCTTGCTGGACAATTAAGGAACAAACCAAACATTGAAATAGAAATCATAGATTGCAGTCTGCATCCTTCATTTGGATATCTTAAAAAATACTTTTTCCAAAAAAAACCTCACATCACTGGTATTTTTTTTGATACAATTATGTTTCACAATGGACTGAGAGTAGCAGAAATTGCTAAAAAATCAAACAGTATGATTATCGCTGGTGGACCACACGCAACGGTAATGCCCGAAACATTAATAGACAAATTTGATGCAGTAGTAATCGGCGAGGGTGAACAGACATTCTTAGAACTTATAAAAAACTATCCGCAAAGGAATCTATCCAAAATTGATGGTATCTGGTGGAAAAATGAATCCGGAGAAATAATAAAAAATAAACCTCGGGAACCTATACCGAATCTCGATTCGCTAAATCCACCTTATTGGGAAAAACTGGAAATGGAAGAATATATAAGTAGGTGGCATTATCTTGACTGTCTTTACCTTAACTTGCGTGGTACAGATTTAATTGCTTCCAGAGGATGTCCGTTTAACTGCACTTACTGTCAACCAACATTAAGAAAAATCTTTGGCCAAACAGTACGCAAACATAGCCCAGAATATATTGTTGAGCAAATAAAATATCTTAAAAAAAACTACAATATAAATTCATTTTTTTTTCACGATGACACACCAACTGCAGACAAAAAATGGGTTGAACACCTATGTGTTCTTATTGAGAAGGAGCAACTTAATATTTTTTGGGCAGCAAATACAAGAGCCGATGTTACTGATGGAGAATTGTTAAGAACAATGTATAATGCAGGACTTCGTAAACTACATATTGGTGCGGAGTCAGGTTCGCAAAGAATTCTTGATGAAGTTTATAAAAAACACATAACTACTGAAGATGTAAAAAAAACAGTTGAACTAGCAAGAAAAATTGGTATTCACTGTTTTTGCTTTTTTATGCTTGGTGCACCAACTGAAACCAAAGAAGAAATTAAAAAAACACTAAAGTTTGCCTCTACACTTGACATTGATGAAATCAGTTACTCTATAACTTCGCCCTTGCCACATACATTTTTGTATGAAATAATGATGAGTAATCCAAATTACAAAATATGTAATGATTTCAGTTCTTTCAACTACTATTCAAGAAGAGCATTTGTTGATCCAAATCTAAGTAGTAGCTGGATAAAATTTGTCCAACTTTATGGTCTGCTAACTTTTTATCTCCATCTGAAAAGATGGAAATATATATTAAAACATTTTACAACCCCAAATGGAATTAAAAAAATATTTCGCAAAGTGAAAAGGGTTTTCTTATGAAAAAACTGGTTATCGTTGCCTGCTATAATGAGGCAGAAAATATCCAAAAACTTGTTGAACAGGTTATTTCTTTCCCGGAAAATTTTGATGTACTAATAATTGATGATAACTCACCTAATGGAACCGGAGAAATTGCTGAGAAACTCTCTACTCATTTTAAAGGAAGGGTTAAGGTAATCTACCGACCATACAAAATGGGGCTTGGTACTGCTTACATTGTTGGTTATAAATATGGTTTTGAAAATAACTACGACATAATGTTACAAATTGATGCTGATTTTTCACACAATCCTGACGACCTTAAAAAAATGTGTAGTTTACTCGAAAACTCTGCAGATATAGTTGTTGGCTCACGGTACATTAACAATCAGATAAGTGTTATAAAATGGCCACTTAATCGGTTACTGATTAGTTTTATCGCTTCAAAATATCTCAAGTTTTTACTTGGTTTTAATCTTACTGACCCAACAAGTGGATTAAAGGGCTTCAGAAGAAATGTCTTTCAGAAAGTCAACCTTGGCAAGGTAAAATCAAAAGGGTTCAGTATTCAATTTGAACTTGTATTTTATGGTTGGCAAAAAGGTTTCAAACTTCAAGAAATACCAATAATATTTACAAATAGAAAAGAAGGAAAATCAAAAATGTCAAAAGATATTTTTTTTGAAGCAATTTTACTCTCATTAAAACTTTTTTTCTTAAGAATTTTTAGAGGTTTAATATGCATATTTCATTTATAAATGCTATTGGACCTGATTTTAGTGCAATGGATATAGGAATAACACATCTTGCTACCTATATAAACCAGAGAACAAAACATACTGCCAGTATCGTTGATTTGACCTTTAACCTACATAACTGGAAAAAATATATCGAAAAAAAAATGGAAAAATTTAAGCCCGATATTGTTGGTTTCTCCACCAATATGATGTATATGCAATATATAAAACCTATAATGAGGGAAATAAAAACTAAATATAGATTGCCAATAATCCTTGGGGGAGCACACGCATCCATATTCCCGGAAGAAGTAATTAGTATTGAAGAAGTAGATGCAGTCTGCATTGGAGATGGAGAGTTTACACTTGCTGAATATCTTGACCGTCTATCGGAAAAAAAATCTTTTGAAGGAATAAAAGGAATATGGGCAAAAAAAAATGGTAGAGTAATAAAAAATTCTGGTGGCTGTTTTATTGAAAATATAGACCAGTTTCCTTATCCTGACTGGGACTTGTGGGAAAATCTTGAAAAATTTTTTTACTTTTTAGGTATGCTTTACATCCAAGGTAGTAGAGGATGTCCATATAGATGTACATATTGTGATGCTCACGGAATTGCCGATGCCGTAAAAGGAAAATATTTTCGCTTCAGAGAGCCGGTTGATTATGCTCGAGAAATTGCTTACCAATGGAGAAAATATAAAAATAGGAAAACACCTCCAAGACTTGCACAACTTTTTGATCCGGTATTCACAATTGACGAAAAGTGGCTTGCAGCATTCTGCGATGAATACCGACGACAAGGAATTGAAAAAGAATTTAGATTTAGTGCATTTTCAAGAATAGACCATCTTAATGAAGAAAAAATAAAAATGTTAAGTAAGGCAGGATGCGCACTCCTCAGAGTTGGTATAGAAGCAGGCGATGAATACATCAGAAAAGAAATCTATAAAAAAAGAATATCCGATGAGGAAATAAAAAAAATTTTTCGTTTGGCAAAAATCTATGGAATTGGCTTTACCGCTTTCTACATTTTAGGTGGACCTGGGGAAAATAAAAATACACTTAATAAAACATTAAAACTTGCCCGGGAACTTGACGCTAACCGTTCAGCATTTTTTATCTACAAACCATTTACAAAAGAGGGAATGGAACAGGTAAAACAATTCGGAGGATATGTCAATCCACAAAGATGGAAAGAAGCAAATAACATAACCTTTGGTGCGGTTGTTCGTTTGAAAGACATGTCACCATTTCAGATTGAAATGTTTCAAAAAAAAGCATACTTTTTTACATTTGGTAAGCGACTTTTAAGAATGATTGCGCGACTTAAATGGAAATATTTTATCAGACTTTTTCTCTATTTATTGAAAGGTATTAGAAACCATCTTGATTTTAACTATCTGATGATCTACTTCCATATTTATGGCTATGACAATGTGGATAAATAAAAAATGGATTTTTATCTTTCTTGGAATTGCATATTTACTTTGGCATCTGTTTTATTTAGATAAATATCCCATTATCGACTTAGACGATTCCTGGATGGCTGTACCTTCCTGGGAGTTTATTCATACTGGTAATTTTGGTTCACCTATGCTTGAAGGTATTTACGGTCTTGAAAAATCAAATATTTATCACGGAAGAATACATATGTTTTTTCAAATACCATTCTTTCTTGGTTTTGGCTTGGGAGCATACCAAGCGCGATTTCCATCTTTTTTGACTGCACTCGTTGTTCTCTATTTGACCTATCTCCTTGGCAAAGTGTTTTACTCCCAATCAGTGGCTCTTTTGTCGTGTTTCTTACTCTCGCTTAGCGGTATTTTCATAATCACCAGTCACAGAGGAAGACAGGATATATTTTTATCACTGTTTATTCTCCTGGCAATCTTTATCTATCTTAAAGCAAAAGAAAAAAATTCTTCTTTCTTATGTTTTCTTTCCGGTTTAACCGCCGGACTGTCTATAGATATACATTTGAATGGTATTATAGTTCCAATATTTATTATTGTGTTATTTCTTTTTGATTCTAAAAAAAATATTTTTGAAAAAAAATTTTGGATTGCATTTTCAGGTATTTCCCTTGGTATTTTTTGGTGGATTATCACCCACATATTGCCGGACATAGATTTATTTGTCAATCAGTGGAATGCAATTGTTCTTGGAAAATTCAGCACACCAATTTACTCAACATCTTTCAATTTGATAAATATGTTAATCTCTGAAGTAAACAGGTACAAACAATGGTTCTGGGATGCAACTGGTCACCGAAATATGATTGAACTTTTTCTCCTACTTTCAGGAATTGTCACTTCAATAATTTTCGGGAAATCAAAAAATAAATATCTTCTTCTTATCCTATCAACATTTGTAACTGTGTTTGTAATTATTGTGCGTCAGAAAGTGCCATATTATCTTATATATATGTATCCATTTTTTATTCTACTATTTTGTAAGGGTGTAGAGATTGTTTCAGATAAAAATAGATTTATTTCTAAAACACTTTACCTATTACTTGCGGGGTTTTACTTTCTGCAATTGTCATATATATCTTTAAAATATAAAGACATAAATTATAATAAATACATCTCAAATGTAAAAAAATTTGTGCCATTAAACTCAACTGTTTTAGGTGATTCAATTTTGTGGTTTGGTTTTGCAGATAAAAAAATTTATAAATTTTTTGCTGATGCTTCTTATCTTCATCATGTTCAAGTAAAAAAAATGACTCCCGAATCATTTATTCAAGATAAAAAAATTGACTATATAATCTTTGGAGAAGAACAAACGAACAGATATTTCTCACAAAATTTCATTAAGTCAAACTGTGTTTTAGTGGATACAATTATTGACAAATACTTTGGTGCACAACTAAAAATTATTCCTGGCAAAATATACAAAACTAAAATCTACAAAGTTATGGATAGCGCTGCCAAAAAAATACCGCAACCTCCAGATAGTTCATCTGTTTCCGTAAGAACTATTCAGGGGGGCCATTGATTTTCCAAATATGACACAGATAAAATATCAATATGAAGTGTTGCGAACTTTTGCACTTACATATAACTATAATCAGTGGATTTTTAATAAGTTAAAACCTTTTATAGGAAAAATTATTTTGGAAGTTGGCTGCGGAATTGGAAATCTAACCGAGTATTTTACTCAGTATAAAAAATTAACTTGTATTGATAATTGCTTAGAATTTATTAAGCACATGCAAATTGATTTTCCTCAAGTAGAATTTTACAACTACGATATAACTGATACGGAAGTGTTGAAGATAAAGAAAAATGGTTTTGATACAATAATATGTGTCAATGTATTGGAACATATCAAAGATGATATACAAGCATTGAAAAATATGCATAATTTATTGCAATCAAATGGCAAGTTACTCCTCTTTGTACCTGCATTAGGAATGTTGTACGGTTCCATAGATAAAAAACTGGGACATTTTCGCAGATATTCAAAATCAGAACTGATAGAAAAGATAACAAAAACGAGATTTGTAATTGAGAAAATTGAATATAACAATTTCTTGGGATTGTTTGGGTGGTTCATAAACAGTCGAATTTTTAAAAAAGAAAGATTCCCTATACTTCAAACAATTTTTTTTGATAAATTTATTCCAGTGACAGCAAGTATCGAACAGAAAATTACTATTCCAATTGGAATGAATCTTTTTGTTGTGGTAAGGAAACCATGAGGATTGAATTAAAAGGACTTATTGTTTTACTTTTTATTATTTTTGTTTCTACCTTAGTGCACTTTTGGGGTCTAAATCACGGTACACCCAACTGGCAACGAAGTTTGCAAGTATTTGATAGTCCAGAAGAAATAAAACAACTCGCACCAGAAATGCTGAAATTACGAGATAAGTTTTATACCAAAGCAGAGTCTTTTGTTGATTGGAAAGGAAAATTGACTTCTGAGAACTTTAGACAATATTTCACTCCACATGCACATAAACCATTTGAGAAACTTTCTAAAGAGACAATTCTTGACTTCAGTCGTGGATATATTTTGGGTTTAGTGCTGAGTGATGAACAACATGCAATAAGAGCATTATCAAATTTAAATCCAATGAAATTAGATTTTGACCCTAAACACGAATATGTCTATGGGAACTTTTATTTGTATTCTTTAGGTGCAACTTTACTTACTGCTAAAGCCATTAATCTTGTACCTATATACAGAGATATATCGTATTATTTTACTCACCCGGATGATAATGCAAAGTTATATTTGACCGCTAGAGTTTTAAGTGCTATTTCAGTCATACTGATTGTGCTAATTATATGGAGTATATGCAGTTTATTCAGAAACAAATTTGTTGCTATTATGAGTGTAATTTTATGTGTGCTGAACCCATTTATTTTAAATTATGGACATCAAATTAAAGCGCATACTTATGGGGTTTTATGGATATTGTCAGGTTTGTATTTTTACTTGATTAGTTTTCAGAAAGAAAAAATTAGTTTAAACTATATTTTAAGTACAATTTGTATTGGACTTTCTACAGCATGTGTATTATCTAATGGTATATTTGTGTTGCTATTTATTATAGTGGATGTGATTTCTAACAAAAAGTTTAATTTTAAAAAATTTATTGTTTATGGTATAACAAGCTTATTTGTATTTTTAGTTATGACTCCATTTTTACCATTTAGATTGCATCAGTTTTATTTATGTACAGTTGCACATAATGTTGCTGGTTATGGATATGGTAAATTTAATTTAGTTAATGGTTTAAAATTTACTGCTGAATGCTTTAAGTTTGGGAATATATGGATATTATTACCTGCTATTCTTATTGGAATATTTTCAGGTCTAAAATCAAAAACTACAGTAGAGAAATTCCTATATTTTGTTTTTATTTTGTTTTTTCTATTTGCTAGTTTTTTCATGAAACATCCGGGAGTGTTTACTGTTGTTGTACCGTTTTTTTGTATAATTTCTGCTATTGGAATTTATGATGTTATTTCAAGTAAATCAATTACAAAATTTTTTGGTATCGTGTATTTAGTTGTGGTCCTTGGGCTGTCAAGTTTTACTACTATATTTTATGAGAAATTATTTGTTCAGAAAGGTAATTTAACATTTGCTGGTAAATGGATAAATGAAAATATACCTGCAGAAGTCTCAGTTGGAATTCCGGGTGGATGGGCATTGCCCGGTCATTTTCCAGCAATAAAATTTCTTAAGTATAAATTAATTAATTTCCTTCAAGAGGAGAAAAATATTTCTTGGGAGGAAAATAAATTACCAGAATATTTAATTCTTACTGGCCAGTTATCGTGTCTTGGTCATTCATCGGAATTTAAGAACCATTACCAGGAAATAAAAAGATGGGATGCACCAAAAAAATTCCTGGGTATTAGTTTCAAAAATGAATTTATTCCCACAGAAAATGTTGATGTGCAAGTATTCCAACTGAAGAAAAACCAACAATGACTTCAAAACTTAGGACAATCGTGGTGATGCCAGCATATAATGCAGGAAAAACTTTAGAAACAACAGTCAGAGATATTCCTCCGGGTGTGGCTGACGAGATTATCTTAGTTGATGATTGTTCCAAAGATAATACAGTTAAAATTGCTAAAAAATTAGGATTGAAGGTAATTATTCATGAAAAAAATTTGGGTTATGGGGCAAACCAAAAAACATGTTACCGTGAAGCATTAAAAGATGGAGCAGATATTGTGGTGATGATTCATCCCGATTACCAATATGACCCCCGACTTACACCGTATTTAACAGGAATAATTCGAGAAGAAATCTGTGATGTAATGTTAGGTAACCGTATTCGCACACGAAAAGAAACACTCACCGGCGGTATGCCTTTATACAAATATTTAGCAAACTGTTTTCTTACGATTATTGAGAATTTTTTTTTAGGGCAGAATCTTGGCGAATGGCATTCAGGATTTAGAGCATATTCACGCAAAGTTTTAGAGACAATCCCTTGGGAAAATAATTCTAACGATTTTGTTTTTGACCAACAGTTCCTCATCCAAGCCGCATATTTTGGTTTTCGGATTGGCGATATACCTGTACCAGCAAAATATTTTCCGGAAGCATCGTCAATAAATTTTAGACGCAGTATTAAATATGGAATAGAAATTTTTCTTATTCTTTTAAAATTAGCCATTCATAAAATAGGAATAAAAAAATATGCCCTCTTCTTACCGAAAAATTCTTTATCTAATTACTGATTTAAATATTGGCGGGACAGAAAAAATGCTTTACGAACTCGTTACACGAATTGACCGGGCGAAATTTAATCCTCTCGTTTGTGGGTTAAAAGGTTGGGGATATTATGCCAAAAAAATAAAAAATACAGGGATTCCGGTAATCACTCTTAATGTAGACCGTGGTATTCCTTTTTTAAAAAATTTTCAGGTAATCCTCAGTTTAGCCAAAATAATCCGTAAGGAAAAAATTGACCTTGTCCATACTTTTCTCTTCCGGGCAAATTTCTTAGGTAGAATTGCAGCAAAATTAGCTGGTGTCGCAGTAGTTATTTCTTCCATTCGGGTAATGGAAAAAGAAAAAAAATATCATCTTTTTTTAGAAAGATTAACCTCCTTTTTAAGTGAGCAATTTCTGGTTAATTCGCAAGCATTAAAAAATTTCATTGCGGAGAGAATAAGAATTGCCCCAGAAAAAATTGAAATAATTTATAATGGAATTGACTTATTAAATTTGCCACAAGTAAATAATACAACTAAAAGAAAGGAATTCGGCTTCAGTGAAAATGATATTCTTATTGGTACTGTGGGAAGACTACATAAACAGAAAGGTATAGAATATTTTATTAAAGCAATAAAAATTGTTACTCAATCGCTCAATCGCTCAGTCGCTCAATCGCTAAAGTTTTTAATTGTCGGAAATGGGCCGGGGGGAAAAAGTTTAAGGTTAAAAGTTAAAAGTTCAAAGTTGGAGAACAAAGTTCTCCTTACTGGCTGGAGGAGTGATGCTTTAGAGATAATTTCTATTTTAGACATTTTTGTTCTTCCTTCACTCTGGGAAGGAACACCAAATGTAATTTTAGAAGCACTCGCTTATGTTAAACCAGTAATTACTACCAATGTAGGAGGAGCGAAAGAGATAATTGAAGACGGAATAAATGGTTTATTAGTTGAACCAGCAAATGCGCAAGCATTAGCCAATGCAATTTTATGGGTTTTGGGAAATCAAGAAAAAGCAAAAAAAATGGCTGAAAAAGGTAAAGAAAAAGTTGAAAAATTTTTTTCTATAAATAAAATGGTTAAAGAAACTGAAAGACTATACGAACGGTTATGGGAAAAACAATTGCGGAGAAAATAATCGGACGGCACACAAATAGAGAAGTATCCGCAGGTGAGATTATTATTGCAGAGGTTGATTTTGCCTTCGGTCAGGATGGGACTTCAGGACTAATTATTAACACTTTCAATAATATTGAAGCAGAAAAAGTTTTCAATCCAAAAAGATGTGCCTTTGTAATTGACCATTCAGCACCCAGTCCGATAGCGGCAATTTCTCAGATTCATGAAAAGATGCGTCGTTTTGCCCGAGAAAAAGGAATTATTCTTTACGATATTGGTAACGGTATCTCTCATCAGGTTCTTCTTGAAAATGGACATTTTGCTCCGGGAGATTTGGTCATCGGTGCCGATTCACATACCTGTACTTCCGGTGCTTTAAATCTTTGTGCCTGCGGAATGGGGTCAAGTGATGTTACTTGTGCTTTTGTTTCCGGGAAAACTTGGCTCAAAGTACCGGAATCAATGAGAATTGTGATCAATGGTAAAATACCAAAGGGAGTTTATGCTAAGGATATAATTCTTTTTGTAATTAAGAATTTAACTGCTGAAGGTGCAAATTATTTAAATGTAGAATACGTTGGTGAAACAATTCAATCTTTAAGTATGGATGGTCGGTTTACAATTTCGAATTTTTCGGTAGAAATGGGGGCAAAGTTTGGAATAATGCCTTTTGACGAGAAGACAGAAAAATGGTCAAAAGGACGAGTAAAAAAGAAATATAAACCCATCCAAGCAGACAAAAATGCTCAGTATATTGATATACGGGAATATAATGTTTCCAAACTTGAACCACAGGTGGCCAAACCGCACACGGTAGATAACATTTTGCCAGTAAGCAAAGTTGAAGGAATACTAATCCAAGAGGCATTTCTTGGTACCTGTACCAACGGACGTTTAGAAGATTTAACTATTGCAGCGGAAATATTGGTTGGGAAAAAAGTTCATCCTGAAGTAAAATTTATTGTTGCTCCAATTTCGCGGGAAGTTTTGTTGCAAGCAATAAAAAAGGGTATAATTGAAACTTTGCTTAAAGCTGGAGCAGTAGTAGTAAATCCCGGTTGTGGCCCTTGTGTTGGTACACATCAGGGTATCCCTGCAGACGGAGAAAATGTTATCACTACGGCAAACCGTAATTTTAAAGGACGAATGGGTAATCCGAATGCGAATATTTACTTAGCCAGTCCGGCGACAGTTACTGTTTCGGCAATAACCGGTAAAATAACCGATCCACGTCGTTATCTTAGAAAAGTGTAAAGTTTAAAGTTTTCGGAGACCCCGCTAAAGCGGTGGAAGGTGTAAGGAATTTATCTGCGTAATCAAGATGTTAAAAATCCCTGCCCCGCACCTTTGTCCGAGAGTAACTGTGTTTCTCAGGAAAATTGTTGTAAATGGTGAAACTATTCTGAACAAAGGTGCGGGGTGAATGTAATCTGTGGTTGAAAAATGATTATTAAAGGAAGAGCAAAAAGAATTTATAAACCGGATGGGATGAATAACGATATAAATACTGATTATATTATCTCTGGCAGATACAAGTTCAAAATTGAAGACCCAAAAGAATTAAGTAAACATCTTTTTGAAGACCTTGACCCAAACTTTGGAAAAAGAATTTCCCCGGGTGATATTTTGGTTACGGGCAAAAATTTTGGTTGTGGTTCAAGCCGGGAACAAGCACCTTTAGCAATTAAGTCGGCAGGAATTGCAGCTATTGTTGCACAATCTTTTTCCCGTATATTTTACCGTAATGCTTATAATCTCGCTTTACCTTTAGTTGAATGTGATACAAAAGATATTCAAGAAAATGACCTCTTAGAAATTAATTTAGAAAAAGGCGAAGTTAAAAATTTAACTAAAAATAAGGAAATGAAAATTAAACCTTTACCAAAAATAATGTTGGAATTACTTAAAAGCGGTGGACTAGTTGAATATTTTAAAAAGTACAAAACTTTTAATCTTTAACAAATGTATACAATTACACTAATCCCCGGTGATGGTACCGGACCGGAAATAACTGAAGTAGTAAAGGAAGTAATCATGGCTAGTGGAGTAAAGATTAAATGGGAAACGGTTATTGCCGGCGAAGAAGCAATTAAAAAACACAATATCCCGTTACCAGAAAAAGTTCTTTATTCAATACGCAAAAATAAAGTTGCTTTGAAAGGACCAATCACTACACCGATTGGAAGTGGACTTCGTTCGGTTAATGTCGCCTTAAGACAGGAACTTGGACTTTATGCTTGTGTTCGTCCTTGCAAACTTTATCCTGGGGTAAGAACACCCTTCACTCGGGTTAATTTAGTAGTGATTAGAGAAAATACTGAAGATTTGTATACTGGTGTAGAATATCCGTCTGGGAGTGAAAAAGCAGAAAAAATTATTGGCTTAAGTGACGGCAAAATAAGGAATGGCTCAGCGATTTCTATCAAACCAATTTCGCACTTTGCCTCTGAAAAAATAGTTCGTTTTGCTTTTGAATATGCAAAAAAATACCAGCGGAAGAAAATTACTGTTGTAACCAAAGCAAACATTATGAAATATACTGACGGTTTGTTTCTTGAAACTGCACGGGAAGTAGCGAAAAATTATCCCGAAATTGAATATGAAGAAAAACTTGTTGATAATATGTGTATGCAATTAGTGCAAAAACCGGAAATTTACGATATTTTGGTTCTACCTAATCTTTACGGAGATATTATTTCCGACCTTTGTGCGGGACTAATTGGCGGTTTAGGTTTAGCCCCGGGAGCAAATTATGGTGACGGAATCGCAGTTTTTGAGCCAGTTCATGGTTCGGCACCAAAATATAAAGGGCAGAATAAAGTTAATCCTACAGCGATGCTCCTTTCGGCAAAACTTATGCTTGAATATCTCAGTGAAAGAGAAATTGCTAAAAAATTGGAGAAAGCAATTGCAACGGTCATTACGGAAGGTAAAACCGTAACTTACGATTTAGGAGGTAACGCCAAGACAAGAGAAATGGGACAAGCAATAATCAAAGAGTTAAGCCGGCAGTAGGATAATTCTAAGTAAAAAATTCTTTGTGCAACTCTTGACAAATTAAAAGAAGGTTAATTATAATTAGTAGTTCTTGTGTAAGGAAGAGCAACTACATTTGGAAATAAAAATAGCTGAACTAAAAACTGCTCGTTTTTTAGAAGTTAAATACCAAGAAGAAGCAAAAAAAGTAGAGGTTGATTCGCCCCAACCTTTAGACATAAATTTACTTTTGCGGTACAGTTCTGAGTGGATTACTATAACCGGTAATGTAGAAGGAAAATTAATCTTAAGTTGCAGTCGTTGTTTGGAAAAATTTCTTTATCCAATAAAAATAAAAGTTAATCAACGGATACCATTAGGGGAAATTAGTACAAGTAAAATTTTGGATTTAAGTGAAGAAATACGGCAACAAATAATTTTAAACTTGCCATTTAAACCTTTGTGCAAAGAAAATTGTCAAGGTCTTTGCCCAGAGTGTGGAGAAAATCTTAATTTCCGGAAATGTAACTGTCAAAATAAAATTTTAGACCCACGATTAGAAAAGAGGTAATCACCTCAAATTAAAAAAATTTACCCCGCACCTCAATTAATACCCGCCTGTAAGGGTGAGGATGAAAGAGGTGCAAAACAAGTTTCACTCGAGATGGCCTTATCCTGAGGGATAAGGTGTGGGGTTTATTTAGGGGGAATACAATGCCTAATCCAAAAAAAAGACATTCTTCATCGCGGCAAGGGATGCGGAGAGCAAATTGGAAAGTATCCCTACCAAGTATAAATTTTTGTCCTCAATGTGGCCAACCAAAGCTGCCACATCATATATGTACTAATTGTGGATTTTACAACGGCGAACTAATCCTGCCAAAAAAGGCAAAAACTAAACCCCGCACCCCGCCCGAAGAATGAAATTTAAACTATAATGAGGTGACCATTTTAAAAATGCGTATTGCGATTGATGCGATGGGTGGCGATTTGGCACCCGCTGCAATTATTGAAGGGGTAAACTTAGCAGTAAAAGAACCCAGCTCTTTTGTAAAAGAGCTGGGTGAATTAGTCCTTGTCGGCGAGGAGAAGGTAATTAATCAGGAGTTAAAAAAGTATGACTTACCTTCTTCAATAGTTAGTGTCCATCATGCATCTGAAGTAATTGGTATGGAAGAAATACCCAGTAAGGCTTGCCGGACAAAAAAAGATGCATCAATTATCGTAGCCACAAAACTAGTAGCGGAAAATAAAGCCGATGCACTGATTTCTGCAGGTAATTCTGGAGCAATAATGACTGCAAGCCTCCTTTATTTAGGTCGTTCACCGAATGTGCGCCGCCCAGCAATTGCTACTTTAATACCAACTTTAGAAGGGTTGTCAATTGCTCTTGATGTCGGCGCTAATGTTGATTGTAAACCACTACATCTTTTCCAATTTGCAATAATGGGTAATATCTATGTAAAATCAATATTAAAAAAAGAAAAACCAAGAATTGGACTTCTTTCTATTGGCGAAGAGGAAGGTAAAGGAAATGAACTTGCTTTATCTACTTATGAACTTTTAAAAAACAGTTCTTTAAATTTTATCGGCAATATTGAAGGTAGCGATATCCCTAAAGGGAAGGCAGACGTTATTGTCTGTGATGGTTTTGTTGGCAATATTATCCTCAAATTCGGCGAAGGTTTAGTCGGAGCAATTTTTGAATTAGCCCATAAAGAATTGAAAGATCATCCTTTCCGTACCACTCTAAGTGCTCTACTCTTAAAAAAAGTATTTGAGGAAATAAAGAAAAAAACTGATTACGATGAATATGGCGGTGCACCTTTGCTTGGTACCAACGGCGTCTGTATCATTTGCCACGGGAAGAGTAACGCCAAGGCAATAAAAAATGCTATTCGCGTAGCCGGTGAATCAATAAAACAAAAAATTAACCAAGAGATTAGTGAGGAACTTAAAAAATTTAGCCAAGGCGAAAATGGATAAAGTAAAAATTATTGGTACCGGTTCTTATTTGCCAAAAAAAGTTTTAAACAATTTTGATTTAGAAAAAATTGTTGAAACTTCAGATGAATGGATTACCACCCGCACCGGAATAAAAGAACGTCGTATCGCTCAAAATAATGAAGCGGCTTCTGATTTAGCCTACCGGGCAAGTTTAGAAGCAATAAAATCAGCAAAAGTTAATCCCAAAGAAATTGAGTTAATTATTGTGGCGACAGTTAGTCCGGATATGCTTACTCCTTCTACCGCCTGCATTGTCCAGGATAAAATTGGAGCAAAGAATGCTTTTGCTTTTGATGTAAATGCTGCCTGCAGTGGATTTATTTATGGTCTATCCATTGCTGATACTTACCTGCGTAGTAAGATTTGCCAAACCGCTTTGGTTATTGCTACCGAGGTTATCAGTAAATTCATCGATTGGGGGGACCGTTCAACTTGTGTCCTTTTTGGTGACGGTGCTGGTGCGGCTATATTAAGAAGTGTAAATGAAGGAGAAAGTGATATTTTATCTTTTTATCTTTCCTCAGAAGGAAAATATAGTAATTTATTGAAAATACCAGCTGGTGGTTCACGGAGACCAACGAGTGCTGACACTGTGGAACAAAAGTTACATTATATAAAAATGGAAGGAAATGAAGTATTCAAGATTGCTATTCAATCAATGATTGAAGCAGCCGAAAAAGCGTTAGAAAAATGTGGTTTAACCTGTGAAGATATAAAATTACTTATTCCTCATCAGGCAAACTTGCGAATTATTAATGCTATTGCTAAAAGATTAGATTTACCGGAAGAAAAAATTTTCTTAAATGTCCATAAATACGGTAATATGTCGGCAGCAACTACCGCTGTCGGATTAGATGAAGCAGTGAAGGAACAAAAAATACAGCATGGAGACATAGTTGAATTGGTTGCTTTCGGTGCTGGGTTTACTTCCGGTGCTTGCGTAATAAGATGGTAAAAGATAGATGCTCGGTAATGGATAACAAGTCACCGCTTTAGCGGGATCTCCGATAATGGGTAAAGAAAATAAAATTGGTTTAATTTTTCCGGGACAAGGAAGTCAGTATGTTGGAATGGGAAAAGAATTCTTTGAAAAATATAAAGTAGCAGAAAAAATTTTCAATGAGGCAAATGAAATATTGAATTACGATTTAAAAAAAGTCATCTTTGAAGGACCGGAAGAAAAACTCAAAGAAACCGAAATTACCCAACCAGCAGTTTTTATTACCAATTATGTCTGTTTTAAAGTTTTTACTATCAACTGTCAACTGTCAACTGTCAACTGCCTTTCTGCTGGACATTCTCTTGGTGAATATTCCGCGCTTGTCGCCAGTGAAATGATAAATTTTGAAGAAGGATTAGAATTAGTAAAAAAAAGAGCTGAATTTCTTCAGGAAGAAAGTAAGAAAAAACCCGGCAAAATGGCCGCAATTTTAGGATTGGACAAGGAAAAAATTGAAGAAATTTGTTCTTCAGCTAAAAGTAAAGGAATAGTGGAAGCCGTAAATTTTAACTGTCCCGGTCAGATAGTTATTTCCGGGGAAAATGAAGCAGTAGATTACGCTCTTGATTTAGCAAAAGAAGTGATTACCTCAGAGGTGATTACCTCAAAAGGAAAAGCAAAAATTATTCCTTTAAAAGTAAGCGGACCTTTTCATTCTTCTTTAATGAAAGAGGCGGCAGAAAAAATGGCTGAAGAGTTAAAAAATTATCAATTTCGTGATGTTCAACTACCGCTAATTACTAATTGTGATGCTGAAGTTACTTTTTCCAGTAACGAAGTTAAAAAAAAATTAGTTAGCCAAATTTATTCTCCAGTACTCTGGGAAGAAACGATTAGAAAGATGCTCAATCAAGGAGTAAATACTTTCATTGAAATTGGCCCAGGGAAAGTTCTTAGTGGACTTGTTAAACGAATAGGAAGTAATCACCTCGGAAATGTAAAAATATTGAATATTGAAAATGAGGAAAGTTTACGCTCTTCACTGGAGGCATTAAATGTGTGAAAAAAAATTATTGGACAAAGTTGCTATTGTTACTGGTGCTGCCCAAGGAATAGGTAAAGCAATTGCTCTAACCTTAGCAAAGGAAGGAGCAAAAATTATGCTCTGGGATATTAACCTTGAAGAAGCAGAAAAAATAAGTAAAGAAATAACTCAATTTCATCAAGTGGAGACTTTTGCTTATAAGGTTAATGTATCTGATTATTCAGAAGTTGAAGAAGCAGTTAAAAAAATACTTGACAAATTTTCTAAAATTGATATCTTAATTAACAATGCGGGAATTACTCGTGATAATCTTATCTTAAGAATGAGTGAAGATGAATGGGATCAGGTCTTAGCAGTAAACTTGAAGGGTGTATTCAATTGTACAAAAGCGGTCAGTCGAATAATGCTTAAACAACATTCGGGTAAAATTGTTAATATTGCTTCAGTAGTGGGATTATTAGGTAATCCCGGACAGGCAAATTATGCTGCTGCAAAAGGTGGTGTAATTGCCTTAACTAAAACTTGTGCCCGTGAGTTTGCCAAACGCAATATCAATGTTAATGCAATTGCTCCCGGGTTTATCAAAACCACAATGACCGAAAAACTGGACTCCAAAATTAAAGAGATCCTTTTAGAACAAATCCCTTCAGGAAGATTTGGTGAACCAGAAGAGGTAGCAAAACTTGTTCTTTTTTTAGTTAGCGATGAAGCAAATTATATTACCGGTCAAGTCATTTCTATTGACGGTGGAATGCATATGTAGACACGCGGATTGCCGCAGATAGAAAAAAACAGACGCGGATACCCGCAGATAAAGTTCTTCCTAAGGAGGGGACAGTAAGAACAATATTTTTTAAGGGGATGACAGTGAAGGCAACCCTGACTAATGTGGTGTCAGAGTGATGGAACACAATAAGGGGATATCCCCTTATTGAGCATGACTTTAGGGGAGGTGAAAAAATGGCACAAGATGTCGAGGTAAGAGTAAAAGAAATTATTGTTGAACAACTAAGTGTTGACCCGGAACAGGTAACTTTGCAAGCATCGTTCGTTAATGATTTAGGTGCTGATTCTCTAGATACGGTGGAGTTAGTGATGGCCTTAGAAGAAGAATTTGATTTAGAGATTCCGGATGAAGAAGCAGAAAAAATTACCACAGTTGGACAAGCAGTAGAATACATTAAAACAAAACTACAAGAAAAAAAATCCTCATAAAAATATGATTTCACAGATTAAAAATAAGATTACGCAGATTAAACATCAACAATATATCTGTGTAATCGTCTTCAAAAATCTGTGTAATCTGTGTCCATTACTAAAATGAAAAAAAGAGTTGTTATTACCGGTATCGGCGTGGTTTCACCACTTGGTATCGGGAAAGAAAAATTCTGGGATGGTTTGGCGAAGGGTCATTCCGGGGTAGGTAAAATTACTTGTTTTGATACGAGTAATTTTGCTTGCAAAATTGCGGCTGAAGTAAAAGATTTTAACCCGGAAGATTATTTTGAGGATAAGAAACAAATTCGCCGAACTGACCGTTTTACTCAGTTCGCCCTTGCCGCAAATGAGGAAGCAATTAAAGATGCAGGAATAAATTTTGAAAAGGAAAATTCTCACTCGGTAGGTGTAATTATTGGTTCCGGTATCGGTGGACTTCATACTCTGGAAGAACAACATCGTATTCTTATCGGGAAAGGTCCTTCACGGGTTAGCCCTTTCCTTATACCAATGTTCATTACTGACATCGCCCCTGGTGAAATTGCCATTCGTTATGGTCTTACCGGACCGAATTATGCAGTTTCTTCAGCCTGTGCAAGTGCCACTCATGCTCTTGGTGACGCTTTAAGACTCATACGCTACGGTGATGCTGAAGTAATAATTAGCGGTGGTTCGGAAGCAGCAATTACACCTATTGGTGTGTCTGGTTTCACTAATATGCGTGCTTTATCCTTGCGTAATGATGAACCTGAAAAAGCGAGCCGTCCTTTTGACCGTGACCGTGACGGTTTTGTAATGGGTGAAGGTGCAGGAATAATTATCTTAGAGACTTTAGAACATGCATTAACCCGTGGGGCAAAAAAAATATACGCTGAACTTACTGGTTATGGTGCAACCGATGATGCTTATCATATTACTGCACCCGAACCTGACGCTCTTTCCGCTACACGGGCAATGCAACTTGCACTTGAAGATGCAGAAATTTCACCGGAAGAAATTGACTATATCAATGCCCATGGTACCTCTACCGAACTGAATGATAAAATTGAAACTTCAGCCATCAAGAAAGTTTTTGGTAGAAAAGCATACGAAATACCTATCTCCTCTACGAAATCAATGACTGGACATCTCCTTGGCGCAAGTGGTGCAGTAGAATTGATTGCCACAATTTTATCTATGGAAAAAGGATATATTCACCCAACAATAAACTTGGAAAATCCTGACCCCGAATGTGACCTTGATTATGTACCAAATAAAGCGAGAAAAAAAGAAATAAATTGTGCTCTTTCCAATTCTTTAGGTTTTGGTGGACATAATGCAGTATTAATTGTAAAACGATGGTTTGGGGACGCTCACCACAGTGAATAAATCGGAGATCCCGCTATAGCGGTGAATTGAACCGTATGCCGGATAACAAAAGTAAAGCAGAAAAAAATGTAATTAAAGAATTAGAAAAAATTATCCGAATCAAATTTCGTAATCAGCAATACCTGACTGAAGCATTAACGCATAAATCCTACGCAGTAGAAAGTGCCCCACCAGTTCGGGATAACGAACGTTTAGAATTTCTCGGTGATAGTTTACTCTCGGCTATCGTTTCCTCCTATCTTTACAAAATATATCCTGAAGATGACGAGGGTCATCTCTCTCAACGAAAAGCACAACTTGTCTCAAGAAAAACACTTTATACTTGGGCAAAAGAAATCAACCTTGGAAAATACATTTACTTGAGTCATGGTGAAGAAACAACTGGCGGAAGAGAACGCGAATCTATTCTTGCTAATGCTTTTGAAGCGCTCTTGGGAGCAATTTACTTAGATAAGGGATATACAGGTGCCGAAAAATTTATTTCCCAAAGGTTGAAAGAAAAAAAAATTATTCGGAAAATAGACTATAAGTCACAATTACAGGAAATTATTCAAAAAAAATATAAACTTGTTCCTGAATACTGGGTAATTAAAGAAAGTGGACCTGATCACAATAAGACTTTTGAAATTGGTATATATTTTAAAAAGAAAATACTCGGTCGGGGAATTGGTAAATCAAAAAAAGAAGCCGAACAGGAAGCCGCAAAAAATGCATTAAAACAACTTAAAAAGGAGAACTAAATGAATTACTTCTTAACTGAAGAACAGAAAATGATTGTTGAACTTTGTAAAAAGATTGCTCAAGAAAAAATTAAACCTGTGCGTCAGCATTACGACGAGACCGAAGAATTTCCCTGGCCAATCGTAGAAGAAATGGCTAAAACTGACCTTTTCCGTATATATATTCCTGAAGAATATGGTGGCTTGGGAGGAAGTGCATTTAACCTCTGCCTTGCGGTAGAAGAACTTTCTAAGGTTGACGGAGCAATTGCTTTGTGCTTAGCCGGGACTGCACTCGGTACATTCCCAATTTTACTTTTTGGTACGGAAGAACAAAAAAAGAAATATCTTCCGGATATTGCTGCCGGGAAAAGGTTAACTGCTTTTGCCTTAACCGAACCACAAGCCGGTTCTGATGCTACAGCAATAAAAACTACGGCTGTTATGGAAGGCGGTACTTACCGCCTTAACGGAACAAAATGTTTCATTACTAATGCTGGTGAAGCCGAAGTTTATACGGTTATTGCTTTAACCAGTCCGGGACGCGGTGTGCGTGGACTTTCTGCATTTATCGTAGAAAAAGATACACCGGGATTTACTTTTGGCAAAAAAGAAAAGAAATTAGGTATCCGTGCCTCACCAACAAGAGAACTTATTTTTCAAGATTGTCGCATCCCAAAAGAAAATCTTTTAGGTAAAGAAGGACAGGGATTTATTGTCGCTTTGAAAACTTTGTATGTTTCTCGTCCGGGTGTTGCTGCGCAAGCAGTAGGAATTGCCCAAGGTGCACTTGATGAAGCAATAAATTATGCTCGGCAACGGATTCAATTTGGTCAGGCAATTATCCATTTCCAAGCAATCCAACATTTGCTTGCTGACTTAGCTACACAGATTGAAGCCGCAAGAGCACTTGTTTATACAACCGCAAGAATGATTGATGCTGACCCGGAAAAAAGAGTTACTAAAGAATCAGCAATGTCTAAACTTTTTGCTTCTGAAGTAGCAATGAAAGTGACTACTGAAGCAGTACAAATTTTTGGTGGTTACGGTTATATGCGCGAATATCCGGTAGAAAAAATGATGCGTGATGCAAAAATTACTCAAATCTACGAAGGAACAAACCAAATCCAGCGTAACGAAATCGCCCTCGCCTTGATTAAAGAATCCGCTTCTAAGTAACGATGCATACAGATAACAAACTGATTCAGACAGATTTAAACCGAGTTATAATCTTGTTTGAATCTTGGTAGTCATCTCGTTTGAATCGTCTTTAGTTATGAATATAATTGTTTGTATTAAACAAGTTCCAGCAACTACTAATGTGCAGATTGACCCGGAGACTGGTCGTCTAAAACGTGAAGGTGTAGAATCAATCATTAACCCTTTTGACGAATATGCACTTGAGGAAGGTATCCGTTTAAAAGAAAAATTCGGTGGCAAAGTAACGGTTATCTCAATGGGTCCACCACAGGCAGAGAGCGCCTTGCGTGAATGTATTGCTCGTGGTGCTGACGAAGCAGTTCTTTTAAGTGATATAAATTTTGCTGGTGCCGATACTTTAGCTACTGCTTATACTTTAGCCAGTGCAATTAAAAAATTATCTTCTTACGATTTAATTATTTGTGGGAAACAAGCGATTGACGGTGATACTGCACAGGTTGGACCGGGAATTGCTGAAAAACTAAATATTCCACATATTTGTTATGTGCGCAAAATTAGTGAAATAAAAAATAGTACAATCTGCGTTGAACGAATGATGGAAGACGGTTATGATATTTTGGAGACAACCCTTCCTGCCTTAATTACTGTAGTCAAAGAAATAAATACCCCGCGTCTACCTTCCTTACGTGGGTTAATGTTAGCAAAAAAAGCGAAAATAGATGTCTGGAATGCAAAAACAATCAATGCAGAAAAAAATAGAATCGGTATGACCGGTTCGCCAACTATAGTGAAAAAAATTTTTACCCCACCGGCACGGAAAGGGGGAGAAAAAATTACCGGTTCACCTGAAGAAATTGCCCAAAAAACTATCACTAAACTTAAAGAACTAAAATTGATTTGATTCAAACGGTAACAAAAAATGAACATTTACATCATTCCGGAAAAATGTATCGGTTGCGGACTTTGTTTAAAAGTTTGTATCTATAATGCACTAACTTTGCGTGAACGTCCGGAACATCCTAAGAAATATAAGTTAGCAGTTATTGATTTAAATAAATGCACCTTCTGTGGTGCCTGCGTTGAAGAATGCAAAAAATACGGTGCGATTATCTTAGAAAAGGAGGCTATCAACTATCAGCCATTGGTCATCAGTCTTTACAAAGGTGTCTGGGTCTATGCGGAACAGCGACATAATGAAATTGCACCGGTAGTTTACGAACTACTTGGGGAAGGAAAAAAATTAGCCGAAAAACTTAAAGTTTCCCTATCGGCAGTTTTACTCGGGGATAAGGTTAGCCATCACGCTCAGGAACTGATTTACCACGGTGCAGATAAAGTTTATCTCGTAGAAAACGAGATACTAAAAAATTTTCTTGATGAACCGTATAGTGAAACTTCAGCCCGGTTAATTGAAGAAGAAAAACCAGAAATTGTTCTTTTCGGAGCAACAAATCTTGGTCGTTCTTTTGCCTCAAGAGTAGCAGCAAAGATTAATACTGGACTTACCGCTGACTGCACCGGATTAGATGTTGACCCGGAAACCAGGAATCTACTTCAGACCCGTCCGGCATTCGGCGGAAATATTATGGCAACGATTCTTACTCCTAAGCATCGTCCCCAGATGGCTACTGTCCGACATAAGGTTTTCCCTAAAACAAAACGAGATACGACAAGAAAAGGTGAAATTATTAAGAAAAATGTCAACCTAAATAATTCAGTAATGCGGACAAAATTTCTTGACTTTATTAAAGATCTGACTTCTAAGGTAAACCTTGCCGAAGCGGATATTATTGTTTCCGGTGGACGCGGTCTCGGTAAACCGGAAGGTTTTAAACTTCTTGAAGAATTAGCCCAACTTCTTGGTGGCGCAGTTGGTGCCAGCCGTGCGGCGGTTGATGCCGGATGGATACCTTATTCCCATCAAGTTGGACAAACTGGACGGACAGTTGCTCCGAAATTATATATTGCTTGTGGTATCTCCGGGGCGATACAACATCTTGTCGGAATGAGTGGTGCAAAATGTATTGTCGCCATCAATAAAGACCCGGAAGCACCGCTGATGAAAATTGCCGATTTTGCTCTCCTTAGTGACTTTTACGAAATTATTCCTGCCTTAATTAAAGAACTGAAAAAATAATTTCCGAGGATTCTTATATAGCAAATTATTCCGAATTGCAGCAAATTTACCGAATAAAAACATCTTTTTTTTAATTTCATTCGCTTTGTTCGCTATCATTCGGTATATTCGTATTTTCAACAAACTGACTTTTTAATTTCTTTTCGGTTCTATCACCAACACTCTAAGTGCTTCCCAGACTAATAACCCACTTAAAGCAAAAAGTATTATTCCACAAATACCGGAAATCAAAGTATCCGGTTTGACTGCTACCCCTACGGTTAATGAATTCAAGAAAGGTAAAATCTGCAAGATTAATGACCACAAGGTCATTACTAACATAAAGAGCATCGGGGGAACTGTATAAATTGCCTTTTTACCATTTTTGATTAACCAAACTGAAATCGCTAAAAGAGTCAAACTGGCAAGCAATTGGTTACTGGTACCAAAAATTGGCCAAGCAACTAAATATCCTTTCTCCTTAGTAAACATCAAAAAAAGAAAAGGTAAAAGTAAGGTGATTATACCGGAGAAGAAAATACCCGCTTTTGTCTGCCAACCGATAAGTTCTTGTAAAATATACCGGGCAAGACGTGTACAGACATCTAAAGTATCATAGACAAATGTAGAAAAAGCAAGTAAAGCAAAAGGAAAAGCGACACTAAAACTTACTCCGATTAGACCTAAATACTGGGCAAGACCATCGGCATAGACAATATTTGGGTCAGTTTTCAGTGCTTCTACTCCTTTTGGTAATCTCATCAATATGGCTAAAGCCAAAACTGCCACTAAACCTTCCATCAGCATCGCTCCATAACCAATAATTCGCGCATCGTTCTCTTTGGCTAATTGTTTAGAAGTCGTCCCGGAACTAACTATCCCGTGGAATCCGGAACAAGCACCACAAGCAACAGTAATAAAAAGTATTGGAAAAACTAATTTAGCATTAACTAAACTCTTTAGTCCAGCGATATTAAGTGCTGGATATTCTATTTTAAATCCACCAAATAATGCACCAATTAAGCCAATTATTACTACCAGATATAATAGCCAACCACCAAGATAACCACGTGGTTGAAGTAACAGCCAGACCGGGATTAAGGAAGCAATGAAACAATAAATTAAAAGAAAAACATCCCATTGTTTTATAGAAAAACTTCCTAAAAAAGTAAGAATTTGCTCGGGTAACCTTGGACCAAGCCATACAACAAATAAAACTAAAGGTACAAAAATTATTGTTGCCAGCCAAAGTTTAATTTTATATTTGTATAGTAGAATTCCCTTTACTACCCCAAGTAAAAGATAAAGTATTGACGATGCGGCTACTGCCGGTCCGAAAGCCATCTCCTGTATCACTGTCTTAAAGGTATGAGCAGTAATATCAGTAAAAGCAATAATCACATAGATTAAAGCAAACCAGACAAAAGTAAGAAAAAGAACATGTGCAGTACGGGACATATCTTTCTTCACAATCTCACCAATTGATGCTGCTTTATGTCTCACTGATGCAACTAAACTGCTGAAATCGTGCACACCACCGATAAAAATTGCACCAAGGACAATCCAGAGCAGTGCTGGTAGCCAACCGAACCATATCCCGGCAAGGATTGGTCCGACTATCGGACCTGCTGCCGCAATTGCCGAAAAATGTTGCCCTAAGAGCAAAGTCGTTTTTGCGGGCACAAAATCAACCCCATCATTGATTTCTTCTGCTGGTGTCGGACAGGAATTGTCTAATTCCATTTCTCTCACCAGAAACCGTCCATAGAAAAGATAAGCAATAATAAAAATAAAAATTGCAACAAGCACTACACAACTAATCATTTCTCACCTCCATCACTCTTGCCTGTCATTGCAATTGAAACGAAGCAATCTGACACCGAACCTTCGGTGTCATTCTGAACTCTGCGAAGAATCTCGCCAATTCTCATTTATAGAAAAAATTTAACCCAATGTCAAATTCAACTCTCCTTGACAAGTTCTCAATAATTGCTTAAAATTTTAAACAGAATTCTTTACCCCGCCCCTGCACGCAGGGGCGGGGTTTACCCGAGCAAGTCAATTTAGGTAAAACCAATATCTTGACTTTACTTGGTGTCTGTGTTATACTAAATTCAATATCTGTTCCTGAGATGACTGGTTCGCTGGGAAACGCAAGGTGGGAATAGTATTACCTAAGCATATTAAACTGCAGATTAAAGAACGAAATATTTCTGAAGATTTGGTGAAAGAAACTCTGGCTAATCCAAACCAACTCATTGAGGGCACAAAAGGGAGAAAGATTGCACAAAGTAAATATTTTAATAGTTTAAGAAACAAAGAATACTTGCTTCGTGTAATATTTAAGGAAGAACAAAACGATAGAATAGGCATCACTGTATATAGAACTTCAAAAATCAAAAAATATTGGAGGTGAAAAAATTTATGAAAGTTCGTTACGATGCTGAAACAGATGTGGTTTATATTCGTTTCCGTGAAGGTGAAATTGCCGAAAGTGACGAAATCAAAGAAGGGGTAATCATTGATTACGATTCCGAAGGTAAACCCTTAGCCATAGAATTACTTGACGCAAAAGAAATCCTTGCTGGGAAACCAGAAGTCGTAGTTGACTTTTCTCCTTCTACTGTAAAAGTATAAAGGTTAAAATGACCCGACAAGAAATTGCAGAAAAAAATTTGATTTTGCATCAGGAACTCATGCGTTATGTTTTTGACCACCCGGAGGTACTTGAGCAAATTCCTAAGAATGCACAAATAGTATTTCTTCCCGACAACAAACCTGAACTATGCAAAGAAAACATGTGAACATGTGAAAGGAAATGGGGACGCTTCTAATTTTTGATAATTTTTCATAGTGAAGGGTAAAATGCAACGGAAGGCAAGATTCACGTTTAAGGAAATGTGAAGCGTCCCCATTATCTGCTCCCCCTTGCCCCGTATCAATTAATTGGTGCGGGGTTGCGGGAGAAGGGTCGCTGAGCGACGAAAAGGAGCTCGTGTCTTGCGACGGGCGAAGCCCGGGTGGATGAGGGGGTAAGTCAAGGTAAGGGGTTTATCCCGCCCCTGCACGCAGGGGCGGGGTTGACCCGAGCAAGTCAATTTAGTCTTTTTGTGTCTTGACTTTGCTGACTAACTATGATATACTAAACTCCAACAAAAGGTAAGAAATATAAGCAAAAAGGGGTGTATAAAAATGAGATTAGAAGCGACGATTTCTAAAGCCCTTGCTCAAGAAGTAAAAAATATGGTTAAGTTAGGTTTATTTCGTGACACTTCAGAAGTTGTTGAATCTGCTTTAAAGAAAATGCTTGCTGAACAAAGTCGCGAATATCTCCGAGACTTCATTAAGAACATTGGATTAACCGAGAAAGAGTTACTTCGTGAATGGAAAAAGACCCGCAAGTAAAGAAAATATTCCTTGATACAAACATTCTCATCTCAGCAATATTCTTCCGTGGTAATGAAGCGAAACTCCTCACTCTGCCGGGATTAATATTCATCACATCGGATACCGTTGTTGCAGAGTTAAAGACGGTAATTCTGAAGAAAATATCATCCCTCAAAATTGAATCACAGAAAATCGCATTACAAGAAATTGAAAATTCTTTGAGGGATTTTTCCATAGTCAAAGAGTCAGAATATAATCAACACCTTCCTAAAGCATATCAGTTTTTAAAAAATGACCCCGACCGAAAAATTCTTGCCGCTGTCCTCGCAAGTAGACCTGACTATTTTATTACTGGAGATAAACACTTCCATACTGCAAAAATCAAAAAATTAGTAAATGTAAGATACACAAAAGAAATTCTAAGTTTTTTTGGTGTTATAAAAAAGAAGTAATAAATGGAGAAGAAAAAAGATGAGGGGTTCACCTATTATCTCCTCTACCCTTGCGGGAGAAGACGAGAGTGAGGGGTAGAGGTAGTTGAGGGGTTTATCCCGCCCTTGCACGCAGGGGCGGGGTTTACCCGAGCAAGTCAATTTAGTCAAGTCAGGAACTAATTCAGTTTTACAGAGCTAATTTGATGACAAAAATAAAAAGTTTTTACCAGAATTATCTAAACGAAATCTGTAAAACCTATCATCAAGAATCTACAGAAGCAAGTTATTATCCTGCACTTAAAAAATTTTTAGAGGACTATCTTTCAGAAGAAAAAAATCAGACCAATATTCTTATCCAACCGAAAAAGACTGAAGTCGGTATCCCTGACTTTATCTTGAAAACTAAAGAAGGAAAAATCACTGGCTATATTGAAGCAAAAGAACCAGATAAAAATGTCTACAGCCTGAGCAAGACAGACACTGAGCAAATAGAAAGATACAACATCGCTCTTCCCAATTTAATCCTTACAAATTTTATTGATTTCGTCCTGTTCCGTAATGGGCAAAAAATCAAAGAAGTAAGAATTGCTCAACCAGTTACACTTAAATTGAAAAATCCCATTCCGCAAAAAATTGATGAATTAAATGACTTGCTTTACACATTCTTTGATTTTTCTATACCACAAATTACTACTGCTGAGAATCTCGCTCAAGAACTCGCCAAAAGGACTAAACTTCTCACTCATTATGTTTTAGAAGAACTTAAAACCAATCCTCAGAGTAGCGTCCATAACTTTTTTAAAGCATTTCAGGAAGAACTTATTCCCTCACTTGACCTTGAGCATTTTGCCGATATGTATTCGCAAACGATTAGTTATGGTTTATTTTCCGCACGTATCCGAGCAAAAGAAAACAGTTTCTCTCGGCTTAATGCTTATCAATATATTCCCTCTACTATTCCACTGCTAAGAACTCTATTCCATTATATTACCGGACCCGATTTACCGGAATCTTTGGAATGGATTATTGACGATATTACCGATGTTTTATCTTCAACGGATATAAGTTCAATTCTTAAAGATTTTCATACCACAAAATGGACTGATGACCCGGTAATCCACTTTTATGAAACATTTTTGGAAGTTTATAATCCAAAAGAAAGAGAAAAAAGAGGTGTTTACTACACTCCTGCACCAGTAGTTTCATATATTGTCCGTTCTATCCATGAGTTATTGAAATTAGAGTTTAACAAAAAAGATGGTCTTGCCGATAAATCAGTTACCCTTCTTGACCCTGCCGCGGGAACGCTCACCTTTCCAGCTGCCGCAATAAGATTAGCCAAACAGGAACTTGAGGATAAAGGCAAGGCCGGAGTTTTTACTCAGTTAGTTAAAGAGCATATCCTTAAAAATTTTTATGCTTTTGAACTGATGGTTGCTCCTTATGCAATTGGACACTTTAAGATTTCCATTGCCTTAGAAGACCTCGGTTATAAACTTGGTAAAAATGAAAGATTTAATCTTTATCTCACTAACACTCTGGAAGTAAAAGATATTAAACAGGTAGACTTACCGCTTATTTCTGATTTAGCAAAAGAAGGTATTGCCGCCAAAGAAGTTAAAGATAAAATACCAATCCTCGTAATTACCGGTAATCCACCTTATTCAGTAAGTTCAGAGAATAAATCTGAATTTATTGAAGGTTTAATGGAGACATACAAAGAAGATGTTAAAGGTGAAAGGAATATTCAACCTTTAAGTGATGACTACATAAAATTTTTGAGATTTGCTCAATGGAAAATAGAACAGGGTGGACTTGGTGTTGTGGGAATGATTACCAACAATTCTTATCTTTCTGGTTTAATTCACCGGGGAATGCGGAAAAAACTTTTGGAAAGTTTTGATAAAATCTATATTTTAAATCTTCACGGCAATGCTCGTATTGGTGAGAAATGTCCTGATGATTCAAAAGATGAAAATGTTTTTGATATTATGCAAGGGGTAACGATTGCTTTATTTGTAAAATCATCAAAACATAATGTAGCGCAAGGCTTTAGCCTTGCTGAAAAGAAAGTTTACTATGCTGACCTTTGGGGAGTGAGAGACGAAGGAACAAAAAACAAATACAAATATCTCGCTGAACACGACATTACCAATACAAAATGGCAAAAATTAGAACCTAAAGAACCTCACTATTTCTTTGTGCCAAAAGAATTTGCTTACGAAGAAAAATATCAAAAATTCTGGTCAGTAAAGGTTTTTTTTACAAAATATAAGCAAGCAACTCTAACTAAAAGAGATGAATTTTTGGTAGATATAAACCGTCAGAGTTTAAAAGCCAGAATATTGATACTTCTAAATCCTAAAACAAGTGATACGGAGATTACGGAATTATATGGCCTTAAAGATACATATGAATGGGAATTAAGTTCGTCAAGAGAAACTGCCATAAAAAATGGATTTGATGAGGAAAAACTTATTAAGTATGTCTATAGACCATTTGACTTTCGTTATATTTATTATGAAGATGCCCTTATCGCTCGGAGTGTGCGGGAAATAATGACTCATATGTTAAAAAGCAACATAGCATTAGCGTTAATTAAACAGATTTACGAAGAAGAATTTAATCATGTGTTCGTTACAAATAGCGTCTCAGATTTGCATTTATTTTCCGGGAGCGGACAATATGTTTTTCCACTATATCTCTATCCAGAAGAAAAAACTAAAAAAGGAATAAATCCGGGCAAAATAATGATGTTATTTGACCAGCAAGAAAAATACCAAACGAAAATTCCGAATCTTAACCAAGAATTTGTTAAAAAACTTGAATTAACTTACAAAAAGAAAATTTTACCAGAAGAAATTTTCTATTATATTTATGCTGTGCTTTATTCAAATGTTTATCGAAAAAAATATGAAGAATTCCTAAAAATAGATTTTCCCAAAGTGCCATTCATAAGTGATTATAAATTATTTCAGAGATTTGCTAAATTCGGTAAAGACCTCGTATTACTTCATTTACTTAAGTCTTCTGTTTTAGATTCTCCAGATGCAAGATACCCAGTTCAAGGCTCGGATAAAGTAGAAAAAGTCATTTATAAAGAGAATAAAAAACGAGTGTATATAAATACCCAGCAATATTTTGAAGATATTCCAAAAGAAATCTGGGAATATTATATCGGTGGTTATCAAGTTCTCGCTAAATGGCTTAAAGAAAGAAAAGACCGTAAACTTTCTCTTGATGAGATTGAACATTATTTGAAAGTCATTACCGCTATAAAACATACAATCAAACTCCAAAAAGAAATTGATAAACTTTATCCTGAAGTGGAGAAAGAACTTATAACAGTTTGAGAATTATGAGAAGTGTCCATTTTTCTGGGCTCAAATGTGACTCTTGTAATTATGTTTTTTCAGGCGAAGAAGGTTTAAAACTTGTTGCTACTAAAGTTCCTTGTCCTAAATGTAGTGCACTTGGTTCTAGGAAAAATTTTCCTAATACAGTGGCTCACAAATTGCTTGATACAATTTTTGACTATTCAGGGCATGAATTTCTACCTCCCATTCTTTTTTGTATTCTTTTTGAATCCTTATTTGAAGAATTTTTGGAAAATTTACTCTCAAAAAGAGGGAGAGAAACAGAAAAAGTAGAAAATATACTTAAAAGAAATTGGAGAATTAAAGACCGTTTAGAAATTTTCAAAAAATACATAGGGAAAAGTTTCAAAGAAACTTTAGATAGTAATATTAATTGGAAAAATTTTTATGGTCACTGGAACAGAATCAAAGAGAAAAGAGATAAGTTTTTACATGGTAATCCTTACGCGCTTAACTCAAAAGTATCGGAAGAATCTGTAAAACTTTCAAAAAAAATTTTTTCTCTTTTTATTTGGTTGCACAATAGGTTCTGTGCAGAAAATGTCTGAGATTCTTGATTATCTATTAAAGTTTGCGGGAAATGGGGACACTAATTCTTGAAAGATAGAACGTCTCTGATTTTAGGAAGGCCTTTGATTTTTTAAAAAGGAGTAGCAGTGGAAAAAGGAAAAAATACTATTGAAGAATTGAACAAGTTTAGAATTGATTGTATTTATGGCAAGAAAAAGCACTATAACGCAAGAGATAGATATTCGAGTTATCATATAAATCTCGGTATCGCCATTGTTATTTTGTCTGCTATTATGGGGACTTCTGTGTATTACTTGCTATCTAAAAGTGAACTTCTGTCAGCGCAGATTATCGTAGGTATTTTTATATTACTCAATGCAATTCTTGTAGCACTTCAGACATACTTGAACTTTGAAAAACGTGCATTGAGGCATAAGGTTACAGCAGATAAATACCTATGGTTGATGAAAGAAGCACAGAGATTGCTTGCTTATTACAGAGATGGTAATAAAACAATAGAGGAAGTTCGGGAGGAACTTGAGAAGTTGTATCAAGAGGTAGAAGATATTCATAAAGATGAACCAGATACTTCGCAGGGAGATTACCAAAAGGCAAGAGAAGGTGTTAAGAACGGCGAAGAATTATATTCTGAAAGGGAAAAACAAGTATGACTTTATTTCCTTACGAGAGAGCGAAACAAAGTATTCTTGAGGAATTTGAAAGGTTTCGCTCAAAGATAGAACCTACTGAAAAGGAAAAAAGTTCTATTTCAGCAAGTCATAATAAAATGCGGGAAATCCTGAAGAATTCTACAGAAATCAGCGTAGTAGATAGTTTTTTGACGGGTTCTTACGCTCGTCAAACTATGATAAGACCGCTAAAGGATGTTGATTTTCTTGTTCAGATGAATTACGGGGCGCATAAGAATGATAATTCAGTGCAACTTCTTCATAAAGTTCACAGAGTTCTATCTAAAACGTATCCTTTAACTCCTGTGACAATAACGCTTCCTTGTGTTAAAGTTCAATTTAGTTATTGCCATTTTGAAATAGTGCCTGCTTTCGCTATCAAAGGCAATGAGGATTTGTTTGAAATACCTGCCAGTATGGGTATAGGGTGGCAACAAACTTATCCAAAGATACCAGATAAATGGATGACCCAGGAAAACAAGAAGTCAGAAGGTCTCTTTATACCGACAATAAAAATACTAAAACGATGGCGAGATATTCATTGTCGTCAGTTACGCTCTTTTCATCTTGAAATGCTTACCAGAATGGCATTTGATTATTATAAAATTGAAAATTATGCGGATGGGGTTGGGGCATTCTTCGCAAGAACGAGTTACTTATTTGACCTTTATAAAAATTATCCATTTGTTCCAGAACCAGGTAGGAATAATGTTTATGTTGACCAGTATCTTTATGCTAAACCTTTCTTATTAGCAGTGGTTAGGCAAAAAATCAAAGCACACTTTGTTTTTGCTCAAAAAGCATTTGATTATATGCAGAAAGGACAGATTGGTTTTGCCAAGCAGGTGTGGAGTAATATATTTGGTAGCGGTTTCTAGAAAAAGCGTAAGATGAGGGGACGGAGTTGAAATGGTTGACATAAAGAAAGCCAGAAAATAGTTAGAAATGGCGTCTGACCCTGATCTATTGTCAAAAACTACCTTGAAAAAGCAAGGAGTGTTTAGAAAATGAGAATTGTTTATATAGATGAATCCTATGATAAGAAGATATACGTTCTATGTGGGGTATTTATTGTAGATATGAAATATAGGAAGTTTTGTCATGAATTTAATAGATTTTTAAAAAAAACTTGCGGTCTTGACGAAGACAATGAATTAAAAGGAGATTATCTTTTTAATGGTAGAGAGTTTTTTGAAAATTATTCAATGGAAGAAAGAACAAAGATAGCATCAGAAATTGGTAAATTTCTAGGAGAAAGCAACATTACAAAATTCATTGTTGGTTATGAAAACAATTACGAAAATGAAGAAGAAATATATCTTGAAATACTTGATTATATTATTTCAAAGGCAGCAAAATTAACGTCTAAAGCAGGAATAACCAGTAAACAATTGATGGTAATATTTGACCAACGTGAAAAGAGAGTAGAGAAAGAAATTTATGAAAAACTATCTGATAAAAGTAAGGAAATTATAAAAAAATATAAAAGTTCTTGCACATTTTTTGATTATGGATACAGTGGTATCTCAAAAAACAGTAGAATGTTACAAGTGGCAGATTTTGTAGCATATTTCGAAAGAAATTTGTTAACCACACCTACAGAATCCACTCTGTTTCAGAAAAAAGCAGACGAAAGAAAAATTAAACTATTACAAGACTTTGAAAAAAACATCAAAGAGAAATTGATTATTAAAGAAATAAAATGATGTACAGAAGTTGAGGTCAGGTCTTCTCTGAAAGTTGTCAGTCCTTTTGTCTGTTGATTAAGTCAAGCACGAAATTCATAAGGGGGAATGGGGACGCTTCTAATTCTAGGAGAAATAGGGACGGTTGTTAATACTCACTTGTCTCTTCCTTGGTGGAACATCGGGGCGTAAAGCCCCGTTGGGGCCACGCCCCTTTACGGGGGGAGGTATTATTGAGGTGCGGGGTTAAAGATTGGCAGTGGGAAAGGGAAAACAAAGTATTTTGCTCATCGTTGCTGGATTGGTTCTTTTGGCTTTACTGGTTACTTGGTTATCACCAGCAGAAGAGACATTAGGTAGTTCAGTTAAATTGGTTTATTTACATGGAGCGTTAACCTGGGTAGCGATAATCACTTATACTCTTGCGGGATTGTTTGGTTTGATTTATTTTCTTACTGGACGAAAAGTCCCGTTGGGCGTAAAGCCCCGTTGGGGCCACGCCCCTTTACGGGGGGAGGTATTATTGAGGTGCGGGGTTAAAGATTGGCAGTGGGAAAGGGAAAACAAAGTATTTTGCTCATCGTTGCTGGATTGGTTCTTT
>Ga0315312_1000153_pt1 | contig 106959 bp, 105 predicted proteins | sample TDP7_MG_FD_203629 | JGI IMG/M metagenome (GOLD analysis project Ga0315312, IMG submission 203629) | Freshwater sediment microbial communities from Lake Towuti, South Sulawesi, Indonesia - TDP7 | ecosystem: Environmental > Aquatic > Freshwater > Lake > Sediment | place: Indonesia: South...
CCGGGAGCAGCTTGCCAAACACCCACTGGTTAGTTCATACCGACCAGCCGGTTATGGGGAGGGGGGTGAGGGGGTCACCATAGTAGAGCTTGCCCCAAGGTGACCATTGAAAGGGGAGGGGGTTTTTAGTTATAATAGCTATACTTCCAGCCGTGGTGAGTGTAGCCCAGTGGACTAAGGCGTCAGGTTGTGGCCCTGAAGATCGAGGGTTCAAATCCCTCCACTCACCCCACTTATTCCCCCTAATATAACCCCTATGAGCTGTTGCCCATTCCCCTATCGCTAGTTTATAATTGACAATAGCTTACACGCGCCTATAGCTCAGCGGATAGAGCATCGGTCTTCGGAACCGAGGGTCGTGGGTTCGAATCCCTCTAGGCGCGTATCTATGAAAGTAATAAGCTGTGCACTTTTTGTCTATCACATCTATGGTATCTACAGAACCAAGCTATATTGCTCTGTACCACTCGGGAGAGTTGGAGCGCCGTGCCCGGGCGCTTGAAGACAGGCTAGTCTCTTGCGATCTCTGCCCTAGAGAGTGTGGGGTCAACCGCTTAGAAAATGAGCTGGGCTTTTGCCATTCGGCTTATCTGCCTATAGTCTCAGCGGTCTGCGCTCATCATGGAGAGGAACCTGCCATTTCCGGAAGCAGGGGGTCAGGGACGATTTTCTTCGGCAATTGCAATATGAAGTGTGTCTATTGCCAGAACCACCAGATAAGCCAGAACTGGAGAAAACAGAAATCAAAGGAGATGGACTGCCATACCCTGGCTGAGAAGATGCTCTACCTTCAGGATGAACTCGGCTGCCACAATATCAACCTTGTGACACCTTCTCACTTCGTCCCCCAGCTTGTCCGGGCAGTCCTAGAAGCGGTACCGATGGGGCTTCGTGTACCCTTGGTCTACAACACGAGTGGCTATGACGCTCTTTCTACCCTCAAAGAGCTAGACGGGATAATAGATATTTACCTCCCTGATTTGAGATACGCCTCCGATAAATGGGCTAGGAAGTTCTCTTACGCGCCGGACTATGTCGCCCGCGCCCGTGAAGCTATCAGCGAGATGTACCGGCAGGTTGGCGACCTGGTCGTGGACGAATCTGGGATGGCGCAGTGGGGGCTGATTGTGCGTCATCTCATTTTGCCCAACGGTTTGGCTGGTAGTGAGGAGTCGCTTACCTGGCTGGCGCAGGAGGTTTCGCCCACAGTCACGGTCAGCATCATGTCCCAGTACCTACCCTTGCACCGGGCACCACAGATACCGTTGCTCTCCCACAAGATTTCCGTAGCGGGATACGAAGAAGTCCTGGACCTATTATCTGACCTGGGGCTGGAGAACGGCTGGGTCCAGCAAGTGGAAGCGGCTGAGAACTATGTCCCCAATTTTGAACAGGAAGGCTGCCCTTTCTCCAGGGAGTAGCGATGGAGAAGAGATTAAAATTGGGTCCACCTTTTTGGAGTAGCCTTATATTGATTGCTTCTCAGACTTTCACCCTTTATGTTGCTTTCAAGGAGAAGGATTTCGTGGAAGCTAACCAGATTATTCCTCCCCGGATACCCCTCGGAGCACCCTTGGTATATTTCTTCGGAGCGGTGATTTTGCTGGGGGTAATTCTTTTTCTAGTTCCCGTTTACATACTGAGAATAGCCTTACGAATTATGTTCGCCTTTTTGTTTTCTTGGGGGATGTTTATAGTCTTCGGACTTACTTTGCCGCCCCTTGTAGCTCCTCTTATTTCCGCTGCCGGGGGCTTGATGTGGTTCTTTATCCCAAGAGTCTGGTTGCACAATTTGCTTATGATTTTCACTCTGGTTGGCGTGGGAGCAGTCTTCGGCTTTCTTTTATCCCCTTGGACAGCTATATCTTTCATGCTAGTGATTTCAATCTATGACATCTTAGCCGTTCGTTTCGGCTATATGCTGTGGCTAGCGAAAAGGTTATCTGAATTTGAAACTCTCCCCGCTTTTGTTATTCCCAGAAGAATCCCCAGCTGGAATTTAAACCTTAAACAAGCTGGTTTCAAAAAGTTGTTTGGAGATAGCTCAGCCAGGAGAGAATTTTCAATACTGGGCGGAGGAGATATAGGCTTTCCACTTCTGCTGGTCGTTTCAGTTTTTTTCGCCTATGGATTTACAAGCTATGTAATCGTGGCTTTATTTTCACTGCTCGGCCTCATTGGCGCTTATTGGATTCAGCTATCTTTCTTCAAAGGAAAGCCCATGCCTGCCTTACCACCGATCTCTTGTGCATCCCTAATCGGATTTCTGATTCTATATCTCATTTAAGAGCGTCTCTTAAACCTCTGACCAATCTAGCCAGCGAAATGAAGCCGTCTTCTATCTCCATAAGCTGAATTAGGCGGCTGCCAACAATCACACCATCAGCAATCCGGGCTATCTGACCTGCCTGCTCGGGGGTAGATATTCCAAAGCCAACGCAGAGAGGCTGGGTGGTTACCTTCCTCACCCTGGCTACAAATGCCGCTAAATCCGCAGGCAGTTTACTCCTAACACCGGTAACGCCGGTTACTGAAACCAGGTAGATAAATCCCCGAGACCTCTCAGCGACAAGCCTGATGCGTTCCTCAATGCTGGTCGGAGCCAGGAGGTAGATGAGATCGAGGCTGTGCCTTTGGCTGATAGCCTCCAGTTCCACGCCTTCTTCTGGCGGCAGGTCAGGGATAATTAACCCATCAATACCAGACTCGGCACAGGCAGTGCCGAATTCTTCAAGCCCATAATTAAGCACCGGGTTAAAATAGGTCATGAATACCAGCGGTATGTCAACCGTTTTACTCAACTCCTTGGCTACCTCAAGGCAAAGCTGGGGGGTAACCCCGTTCTTTAGGGCGTGAAAGCTGGACTTTTGTATGGTGACCCCATCAGCCAAGGGGTCAGAGAAAGGTATTCCCAGCTCCACTATATCACAACCGCTATTGGCAAGAAGAGGGACTACCTTCAGGGTAGCTTCAATTGTGGGGTAACCTACGGTAATATAGGCAATTAGGGCTTTGTGACCCGGTGGGCTAAAGGCGGAAGTAACGGCACTCATGGCTTTACTCCCAGTGCTTGAGCTACTATGTCCATGTCTTTATCACCACGCCCGGAAAGGTTAACCACGATGATTTGCTCCCTGTCTAGCGAACCTGCCATCTTAGCGGCATAGAATATGGCGTGAGCTGGTTCCAGGGCTGGGGTAATACCCTCGGTGTTACACAGTAGCTTAAAGCCGTCAAGGGCTTCCTCATCAGTTACCGCCACATAGGTGGCACGCCCGGTGTCCTTGAGGTAGCTATGCTCAGGACCAACGCCGGGATAATCCAGCCCGGCAGAGATGCTGTGCGTCTCCCTAATCTGCCCACTGCCATCCTGAAGAACATAGGATCTTGTCCCATGGAGCACGCCAACCTTCCCCATGACCAGCGAGGCAGCATGCTCCCCGGTGTTAAGTCCCCTCCCTGCTGCCTCCACCCCGATAAGCTTAACCTCCTTGTCATTCAAAAAGGGATGAAAAATGCCAATGGCATTACTACCGCCGCCAACGCAGGCGATGATATAGTTAGGCAGGCGGTTGCATTCAGCCAGAATCTGCTCTCTGGTTTCCCTACCAATGACCGACTGGAAGTCTCGTACCATCATGGGATAGGGATAGGGACCAACTACTGAGCCCAGAAGGTAATAGGTTTCGCTGGGATTAGTTACCCAGTCCCTTATCGCCTCATTAATGGCATCCTTCAGGGTTCGGCTGCCCGAGGAGACTGGTCTTACCTCAGCACCCATCAGCCTCATCCGGAAGACGTTGAGAGACTGGCGGCGCATGTCCTCCTCCCCCATATAGACGATACACTCCAGCCCCAGCATAGCGCAGACGGCAGCCGTTGCCACCCCATGTTGCCCAGCTCCGGTCTCGGCAATAATCCTGCGCTTCCCCATCCGCCGGGCAAGAAGCCCCTGCCCAAGGGCGTTGTTGATCTTATGGGCTCCGGTGTGGGCAAGGTCTTCTCGCTTGAGGAAGATCCGGGCACCAGCGCTGTGCTCGGTCAGCCTTTGGGCAAAGTAGAGTGGCGTTGGTCTGCCTGAATAGTAGCGGGATAGCGACTCAAATTCAGCCCAGAAGGCAGAATCAGCCTTCGCCTGATTGTAGGCGGTGGTTAGCTCATCCAGGACTGGCATGAGGGTCTCAGGGACAAACCGCCCCCCATAATCTCCAAAGTACCCCCTATTATCTGGTAACAATGTCATCTCCTCTGCATTGATTTAATGTAGGCGCTGAAATTGCGCTTCATCTCCTCTATATGGTCACCGCCAAACTTCTCCAGCATTGCCTCTCCCAGAACCAGAGCCAGCATTGCCTCCGAGATAACCCCGGCTCTGGGAACAGCGCAGATATCCGACCTCTCCACTGTGGTCAGCACCGAGCGGTGAGTGGCGATGTCTATGGTCTTTACCGGAACCCCAAGGGTTGAGAGCGGTTTATGGTAAACACGGCAAACGATGTCCTCGCCGTTGCTCATGCCACCTTCTATCCCGCCCATATTGTTTGTCTTATGGGTGAAGCGATTGCCCTTGTAAGCGATGGGGTCCTGGAACTCGGAGCCAAACATAGCTGCTCCAGCGATGGCATTACCTATCTCCACCGCCTTCACTGAGGGGATGCTCATCAGGGCTTGAGCAATCCTGCCGTCAAGCCTGCGGTCATAGTGCATAACACTCCCCAGCCCGACGGGTACACCGGTAGCAATAACCTCAACCACCCCACCAAGGGTATCTTTCGTGTTGCGAGCCTCAAGGATTGCCTGTTTCATTTTCTTAGATGTTTTTGGGTCAATGCACCTTATATCAGGGTCAGTGGCAAAGACCCTGGCTACCTCCTCAAAATTAGAGGGGCGGCGAGCTAGCTTTACTGAGCCTATCTGAACGGTGTGACTGGCTATCCTGATACCAAGTTCCAGCAACAACTGCCTGACGACTACCCCAGCCATAACCCTACCTACTGTTTCTCTGGCGCTGGCTCTCTCTGAAACATTCCTGATATCGTCCTGGCTATACTTCAAAACACCGGCTAGGTCGGCATGCCCTAGTCGGGGTCTGGTCACCTTAGCCGCCTGCTTTTCGGTCTCCTCAATCCTCATCTCATCCTGCCAATTAGCAAAGTCCAGGTTTTTGACTATCAGCGTAATCGGGCTGCCCACTGTCTTACCATATCTGACACCGGAAAGGATTTCAGCCTTATCCTCTTCGATTAATCCCCTGCCCCCACGACCAAAATCTGAATGTCTGCGTTTCAGGTCCTGGTTAATATCCTTGATATTGACTTTAACCCCGGCGGGCATTCCTTCAATAATGGCAATACACGCTGGTCCGTGGGATTCACCGGCGGTCAAAATTCGTAGCATCTCTCCCTCCTTCCAGGGCTTGGGTCAGTGCAGACTCCATAACCTTCAGCGGGGCTTGATGTCCAGTAAAGAGCTCAAATTGCATCGCTGCCTGATAAAGAAACATCTTATACCCGTAGACAATAGCACATCCCCTTTCCCTGGCTTCAGCCAATAGTCTGGTCTCTTTAGGGTTATAAACGGTGTCAAAGACGGTGAGCCTATTATGTAGAAGTTTCTTGGGGATGAGCAACTGGTTTGTCTTAGGCCACATTCCCACCGAGGTAGCATTTATCAATATATCAGCCGAGGAGACTAATGACAGTTTCTCCAGACCGCCAAAGCCCTCAGCATTCACCAGCCTTGCCAATTTCCTAGCTTTATCTTCCGTCCGGTTTAAGACCACCAATTTAACCCCTTTTTCCTTGAGCCCGACGGCGATGGCTGAGGCAGCACCACCACTGCCAACAAGGACTGCCTTTTTGTTATTAAGGGTTGTCACCTCCTCCAGTGCCTTCAGTGCCCCGTGATAGTCAGTGTTATAACCCTTTAACACACCGCTGTTATTGACAATAGTGTTTACGGCACCGATTTCTTTAGCCAGGGGGTCAATCCGGTCAAGGTATTTCATAATGCTGGTCTTGTGGGGCATGGTAATACTTGCCCCCCGAATACCTAGCTCTCTTACGCCCTCTACTGCTCGCTTGATGTCCTTGACTCGGAAGGGGACATAGAGGTAGTTGATGCCCAGCGCCTGATAGCCGGCATTGTGAATTAAGGGGGAAAGTGAGTGCTCCACCGGGTCGCCGATAAGACAGCAGATTTTCTTCAGCGATTTTATAATGGCTCCGGCTATTTCTTCCGGCGTTTTGTTTTCGGTATCAACCACCAGGTCGGCGGCTTTCTGGTAAAGGGGCTTTCGCTCGTTAAGCGTTATTTCAATATCTTCTCGTTGCGTTCTGCCCGCTAGCAGCGGTCTTTCGCTATCTTCTCCAATGCGCTCAAGTAGCGTATCAACACTGGCGGTGAGCCAGACCACTACTCCGTTTTTCCTGAGTTTTACAATGTTTTTCTCTCTGGTTACTACCCCACCACCGGTGGCATTAATGATGTTATCCCGTTTAGCCACTTCATCCGTTATCTCCTCTTCTATATCCCGGAATCTTCCCCACCCGTATTTTTCCACAATCCCAGGGATACTAAGTCCCACTTTCTGGGTGATTAGCTCATCCATCCCTAAAAACTCTCTGCCCAGTTTTTGGGCTAGAATCTTACCCACGGTGGTCTTCCCCGAGCCCCTCATGCCGATAAGGACGATGTTCATGGTAATTCCTTGATTTTTGCCCCCAATTTTTTCAGGTCGGTGAAGAATCGGGGGTAGGACTTGGTAACCGCCTCAGCGCCATTAATGATGGAATCGTCGCTGGCAAAAAGGGCGGCAATGGCAAGGCTCATCGCCATCCGATGGTCGGCGTGGGCTTCAATCTCAGCCCCCCTTGGCTTACCTCCATAAATTACTAGGGTATTTTCGGTCACATCGGCTCTTATCCCCATCTTGCCCAGTTCGGCTGCCGTGTTGCTGAGGCGGTCTGTCTCCTTAAACCTCAGGTGACCGATATTGGTTATTTTGGTTTTTCCGTGGGCGTAAGCAGCAACAACCGCCACCGTCGGGACAATGTCAGGATAATCACCCATATCTATACTAACACCGTTTAGCTCATCATTGCGGGAAATCCTCACCCGCCCCTTCTGGTATTCAACGGAGCACCCCATCTCGGACAGGATATTCAAAAGATACCTATCGCCTTGGACGGAATCAGCCTTCAAGTTAGTTACGGTTATCGGTTTGCCACCAATAGCGCCGGCGGCGAGGAAGTAGGCGGCGGAAGAGTAGTCTCCTTCTATCCGGTAGTGCCTTCCTTTATATCCTTGCCCGCCCTTGACCAGGAACTCCTTATAGTCTTGATTTACTGCCTCCACCCCGAAGGCTCGCATGGCATCAATGGTTATATCGATATATGGCTTGGAATTAAGCCCGCCGACAATCTTGATTCTTATGCCCTCCTCAGTATATGGGGCAATCATAAGCAGTGAGCTGATATGCTGGGAGCTTTCCCGCCCGGAAATTTTAACCTCGTCCGTATTAAACCTTCCCCCCCGGATTTCGATAGGGGGGTAGCCGTTGCTCCCCAATGAGTAAGCGCGAACTCCTAGGCTTTTTAGCGCTGAGAGCAAGTCACCTATTGGGCGCTGGCGAAGCCGGCTATCGCCATCAAAGATGACATTGGTCTGACCTAGAGCTGCCATTGGGGCAACCATCCGAATGGTGCTCCCCGAGTTGCCAACAAAGATCCATTGGCTATCGGCAGCCCTGATTTGACCGCCGGTGCCAATAATTTTTAGCCTGTTGCCCTGAAGGGCAATATCAGCCCCCAAGGAGCGGCAGGCATCAATGGTATATAGGGTGTCATCTGATAGCAGCGGGCTTTGGATTATGCTCTCGCCCGATGCCAGTGAAGCTAGTATCATCACCCGGTGGGTATAGCTCTTGGACGGTGGCGCTGAGACCACTCCCGTCACTGCTGATGGGATTATCCTTACCTTCACTTTCCCTTCTCGCTCCTGATATGACTGACCAGGGCTTCCAGCCCCAGCAGATAGCTTTGCCTTTTAAGGCCACTAATCTGCTTAATAACCACATCTGAGATGACGGATATCCGGCGCCACTTCTCACGGGCGTGAATATCAGACAGATGCACCTCAACCACAGGCAAGCCTGAGTCGACGAGGGCGTCATGGAGAGAGTAGCCATAGTGGGTCAAAGCGCCGGGGTTAATCAGGATACCATCAGCTTTTAACGCTTCCTCCTGGATAAAGTCAATAATACCCCCCTCGTGATTGGACTGGAAGAAAGTAAGTTTACAGCCCAGCGTCTTTCCCTTTTCAGTGAGCGCCCGTTCTATTGACTCCAGGGTATCCACGCCATAGTGTTTCCTCTCTCTTCTGCCGAGCATATTTAGATTGGGACCATTAATCACCAGGATTCTCATCGGCATATCTCCATAAGGACTTTTCTCACTATATTCCCCGCCACCGGCTGGTTAACCACCCCCTCACCAATGCCCTTCAACAGCACCCAGCCTGTCTGACCAAGGGTGGTTTTCTTATCAAAACGGATGGCTTCAAGCAAGTCATCCGGATTTATTCCCTGACAGCAGGTGGGCAAGCCGAACTTTAGCAGCAAGTTTTCAATTCTATGAATGTTACTTATGTCAAGTATGCCGACCTGCCCGCTTATCCTGGCGGCAGCTGTTATGCCAATAGCCACCGCCTCACCGTGGCTCAGTTTATGGAGCTTGGTGGCAGCCTCAAGGGCATGACCAACGGTATGACCAAAATTCAGTATGGCTCGCTGCCCGCTCCTTTCCGTCTCGTCCACCTCTACTACGCCGGCTTTCAAAAAGCCACACCGCATAACAATATCCTTTAGCTCAGCGGTAGTAAGTTCCTCCCCTTCTTTTTGGTCAAGGGTGCGGAATAGCCCCTCATCCATAGCCAAGGCATACTTTATTACCTCAGCCATGCCGTTTCGCTTCTCGGCTGGGGGTAAAGATTTTAAGAGGGCAACATCGCAAATAATCACCCTCGGCTGATAGAAGCTACCGACCATGTTCTTCTTGCCACCAAAATTGACGCCCACCTTGCCCCCAATGCTGCTGTCTACCTGAGCAAGGAGGGTGGTAGGTAATTGAATGTAATCAATCCCCCGAAGGTAGGTGGCGGCAATATATCCCGCCACATCACCAACAACACCACCCCCAAAAGCACATATTAGCCCTTGGCGGTCGACATTGTTCCCTAGCAGAAATTTATACCCCCGCTCAACTGCGCTCAGTGACTTGGCTCTCTCCCCCACCGGCAGGGTGAACATGAGCATCCTCTTCCCCATCGGCTTTAGTGCTTTCATCACACTTTGTCCGTAGAGCCCTTTAAGCCTGGTATCAGTTATCAGAATGAGGCTTGAATAGCCGCTGAAGTCAAAATATCGCTCAAGCTGATTTATAATGCCGTCACCGACGATAATCGGACAGCGCTTAACCGTTTCTAGTTTAATGACGTGTCTAGTGTATTCCGTTGAGCTGTTCTTTCTCACCAACCTCATCTGGTTAAACCCTTTATCTCCTTCATTAGTTCCCCAAACTGTTCCGGATACAGGGACTGCATCCCATCGGAAAGGGCGTACAGGGGGTCATGGTGCACCTCCACTAGGAGCCCATCAGCACCCACAGCAATAGCACCCTTTGACAGAGGAACCACGTAGTCCCGTTTCCCAGCGGCATGGCTGGGGTCAACGATGATAGGCAGATGGCTGACTTCCTTGATGGAAGGGATAGCGCTCAGGTCTAGGGTATTCCTGGTGTTATCGGAGAAGGTGCGTATTCCCCGTTCACACAGGATAACCTGATTATTCCCTTCAGAGCTAATATACTCTGCCGACATCAGCAGCTCTTCGATAGTTGCCGCAAAACTGCGCTTGAGCAGGATTGGTTTTGTGGCATGACCTGCCCGGCGGAGCAGGGAATAATTCTGCATATTCCTGGCTCCAATCTGAATGATATCAGCGTACTGTTCCACAACCTCAATATTGATGTGGTCAGTGGCTTCCGTTACGATTAGTAGACCAGTTTCCCTGCGGACCTTATCCAGTATTTTCAGCCCTTCCTCGCCTAACCCTTGGAAGCTATAGGGTGAGGTTCTGGGCTTAAAAGCACCCCCACGAAAAACCTGCGCCCCAAATTTCTTCACCAGGTGGGCGATGATGAGGGCTTGCTCTTCACTTTCTACGGCGCAGGGTCCAGCCATTACTACCGGTTTCCCTCCGCCAATCTTGATATCACCAACAGCAATAACCGTAGGCTGTGGGTGCGTCTCTCTGCTTACCAGTTTGTATGGTTTGGTTACTCGGATGGTCTCCTTTACGCCATTCATGACCAGTAGCCGTGAATCATCAACCGGACCGGTATTGCCGATGATGCAAACCGCCGTCCGCTGGGCACCGGGCATAGGAATACCGCGGTAGCCCATGCTCTCTATTTCCCGAATGACTGCCTGCACCTGTTCCTCAGTAGCGTCGTTTTTCATTACCACCAGCATCAGACTGTTCCTCCTTCCATAGCCTTATGCACTGACCTTACGGCTTGGACAAAAGCCCTGATCTTGTCAACATCCTTGACCCCTCCACTCTCAACCCCGCTAGAAACATCAACCCCCCAGGGTCTCAAGCCGGCAACCACCTGCCCCACATTTCCAGGGTGGAGTCCCCCGGCGATAATAACCGGGAATTTTGCCGCCGCCCCCCTGGCTATCTCCCAGGCAAATGCCTGACCAGTCCCACCGTATTTGTCCTCAACCAGCGTATCAAGAAGATAAACCGGGGGTCTGGAATCCAGCCATCGTTCGCCATCTTCCAGACGGGCTAAAAGCTCCCCCTCCGACAGATGGGGAGGTATGTGGATTGCCTTTATCAGCGGCTTTTCAATCTGCTGGCAGTACTCCCAGCTCTCGTCGCCACTGAGCTGCACCCAGTCCAGCCCGCAGGAGGAAGCCACCCTATTTACCGCAGTGGCGGGCATATTAACGAATACCCCGACCACCGGCACCCTATATTTTTTGACCACAGCCACTATCTCCCTTGCCTTCTCATAGGTAATCTGGCGGGGGCTGGGGGCGAAGACCACCCCGATAAGGTCAGCCCCGGCTTCTATTGCCGCCCGGGCATAAAATACCTCAGTAATACCGCAAATCTTAACCTTGGTCAAAGTAACTCCTTTATCTTGGCAGCGACATCACTGGCGGTAACCAATGCCTCACCAATCAGCACCGCGTTAACCCCCCATTCCCTTAATTTCTGTATATCCTCTCGCCCCTTTATGCCGCTTTCGCTGACCACGAGTCGGCCTGAAGGTACAAGAGGGCGAAGCCTTCTGGTAACATTCAAATCCACGGTCATTGTATCGAGATTACGGTTATTAATACCGATTATTTTGGCATCAGTTGCCAGAGCCCTTTTTAGCTCACTTTCGTTGTGCACCTCAACCAGGCACTGCATCCCCAAATCATGACTTAAGGAGAGCAGTCCCTCAAGCTCACTATCATCTAATATGGAGGCAATCAGGAGAACAGCATCCGCCCCCCAAGCACGCGATTCAAACACCTGATAGGGCTTCACAATAAAGTCCTTCCTGAGCAGAGGAATGTTAGGTAGCTTGCGCCTGATAGCCTCAAGGTCTTCCCCGCTTCCCCCAAAATACCGCGACTCAGTCAGGACTGATATTGCCACCGCCCCACATTGGGCGTAGGTTTCAGCGAGCCTAACCGGGTCAAGCTCAGGTCGTAACACCCCTCGGGAAGGTGACGCCCGCTTGACCTCAGCGATTAAGCGCAGGCTATCCCCGGTAAGAGCCCCCGCCAAATCCAAGGGCAGGGGCTTCTCCTCGATGGCTGCCCTGAGTTCAGATAGAGGTACCTTTTTTTGCCTCTGTTCTAGCTCATCTAGCTTCTCAGTAACAATACGCTCTAAAAACATGCCTTTTATCCGTAACTCCGGCTCAGTTTGATTAGCCTCTCCAGCTTGTCCAGCGCCCCTCCACTATCTATTGCCGCCTCGGCTATTCTCACACCTTCCTTGAGGGCGGGAAGTCCCGAAGGGTGCTTGGTCTGATTGCCAACCACGATGCCGGCGGCGGCGTTCATTACCACCGCCTCTCTTCTCGGACCCTTCTCCCCCTCCAGCACCGAGCGCAGTATCACTGCATTCTCTTGAGGTGTTCCACCCACAAGCGTCCCAACTCCTGCCGCTCTCAGCCCAAAGTCCTCAGGTGACACATAGTAATCCGTTGTCTCACCTTTATATAGCTCCCACACCCTTGACCTGCCGGCGACAGAGATTTCATCCATCCCGTTTAAGCCGTGGACTACCAGCGAGTGCTTGGAGCCGAGGCGATAAAGTACCTGCACCAGCTTTTCGCCAAGCTCCTCACTGGGCACGCCGATAACCTGGGACTCAGCCAGCGCTGGGTTGGTCAATGGGCCAAGGATGTTAAATATAGTGCGTATGCCAATCTCACGCCGGGGCGCCGTAGCGAACTTCATTGCCGGGTGAAATAGTGGCGCGAACATGAAGCCGATGCCTACCCTTTCCAGACAGTCCTTCACTTGATTGGCATCAAGGTCAATCTTAATTTCTAGTGCCTCAAGGACATCGGCACTACCGCACTGGCTGGTCATAGCACGGTTATTATGCTTGGCTACCCTTATTCCGGCGCCGGCGGCAACAAAGGCGGCGGCGGTGGATATATTGAAACTTTTGGAGTTATCACCGCCGGTGCCGACAATATCAATCACTGGCTCAGCGGTCATCACCCGGATTGCCTTAGCCCGCATGACGCTGGCTAGCCCGGCAATTTCTTCCGGCGTCTCCCCCTTGATTCTCAATGCCGTGACAAAGGCGCCAAACTGGGCTGGTGTTACCTGCCCTGAGGTCATCTCCTCCATCACCTCGGCGGCTTGCTCCATAGTCAGGGATTGCCCGGAGACCAGTAAGCTGATAGCTTCTTTGATCATTTTTCTACCTCACCCCCTTAGGTTTTTAGAACCCTATCCCCTGTATCCCCTTCCCCTTGACAAGGGGAAGGGGAAGATTTTTTCTGAAGAGGGACTTCGTCCCTCTTAAACTCCCTATAATGTTTGAGGCTTCACCTTCTTTGACTCTCCTTCACTTTTTCAGGTTCTAGAGATACCTTGTCTTTTCAGCCTTTCCCCTCTAACTCGGGAAGAGGTTCTAGAGCGGGGCTTCGTCCCTCTCTAACTTCTACTCCCCCTTCCCTTTTTAAGGGAAGGGGGTCAGGGGGATGGGTTACTCCTTTTGTAGAAAATTTCTTAGTATATCCTTCCCAACATGGGTCATGAAGGACTCAGGATGAAATTGCACCCCCTCCACCGGGTACTGGTGATGTCTTATCCCCATAATGGTGTTATCCTCAGTCCAGGCGGTTATCTCCAGGCAATCGGGAAGCCCTTCGGGCATTACCGCCAGCGAATGGTAGCGAATGGCGGGGAAGGGATTAGAAAGACCATAAAAAATACCGGCTTTGCTGTGATAGACCAGTGACGACTTCCCGTGCATAATCTCTCTGGCTGGGGCAACGGTGCCGCCATAGCTATAACCAATACACTGATGACCAAGACAGACACCTAAAATGGGCACTCTAGCTCCAAAGTAGCGGATGGCGTCATTGGAGATGCCGGCGTTCTGTGGTGTGGAGGGGCCGGGGGAGATTACAATACGCTCTGGCTTCATCCCTTCAATCTCCTCCAACGTTATCTTGTCGTTGCGGACTACCACTACCTCTTCTCCCAGTTCACTTAAGTACTGAAACAGGTTATAGGTGAAGCTGTCATAGTTATCTATTAGTAACAGCATGGGTCATCTCCATAGCCTCTGCCTGCTCAATGGCGTTTAGCAAGGCGCGGGCTTTGTTTAATGTTTCCTCATATTCCCGCGACGGCACGCTGTCATAGACAATGCCGGCACCAGCCTGGACGTGGGCTATACCGTTGCTCAGGATAATGGTTCTTATGGTTATAGCAGTATCCATATTGCCGGAGAAGCTGAAGTAGCCCACGCACCCGGCGTATGGTCCTCTCTTATCTGGCTCAAGCTCAGCGATAATCTCCATGGCTCGAATCTTGGGCGCCCCGGAAACAGTGCCGGCAGGAAAACAGGCGCGGAGGGCATCAAAGGGGGTCAGGTCAGGACGTAGCCTGCCTTCCACATTGGTGACCAGATGCATGACATGAGAGTAGCGTTCCACCTCCATAAGCTCACTGACCCTGACTGTCCCCGGCAGGCTCACCCGCCCAATATCATTGCGCCCGAGGTCAACCAGCATTATATGCTCGGCTCGTTCCTTCTCATCACTGCGGAGCTCCTTCTCCAGTCGGGCATCATCAATTGGGTTTTCCCCCCGTGGTCGTGTCCCAGCTAGAGGACGGGTGGTCACTGTGCCATTTACCGCTTTTACCAGAATCTCGGGGGATGAGCCAATGAGCTTAAAGTCCCTCAGGTCTAAGAAGAACATATAGGGCGAGGGATTAATATCCCGCAGCGCCTTATAGATATTTAAGGGGTGGACACTAGTGCGCCGGCTCAGGCGCTGCGAAAGCACAATCTGGATGGCTTCGCCAGCGATGATATATTGCCTTGCCTTATCTACACTGGCTTCAAATTCCTCTCTGGTGAGGTTTGAAGATACTTTGGCTCCACTAGTTACTCGGCTACATACGGTATCGTGGCGAGACTTAAGTGGTTGCTTAAGTCTATTCACCAGCTCGTCTATCTTCCCAACCGCTGCCTCATAAGCGCTATCTATATCACCATCAGGGCGAGCGTGGCTGACGACTTTAATTTTGTGAGTAACATGGTCGAAGATGAGAAGGCGGTCAACAAACATGAACACCGACTCAGGCAGAGCCAAGGGGTCTGAGTTTGGGGAGGGGAGTTCCTCAAAGCGCCGTACCACTTCGTAGCCAAGGTAGCCGACGGCTCCACCACAAAAATCAGGCAATCCGCTTACTGGCACCAGCTTGTGCTTGGCTAATTCCTCAGCGATGAGATGTAGAGGATTAACCTTATCTCCCTCTCTGGTGCTGAATACCCGATAGGGCTCAGTGCCGATGAAGCTGTAGCGGGCTACATGTTCGCCGCCCTCAACACTCTCCAAAAGAAAGGAGTAACCACCACGATTCACCTTCAAGAAGGCAGAAACAGGTGTATCCAGGTCTGCCACAATCTCGCGGTAGATTGGCACCAGATTCCCCTGGCTTCTCAGCCCTCTAAATTCTTCTAATGTGGGGTGGTACATAATAAAGCTTGCCTCCCCCCAAAATATAAAGTAAAAAATTAACCTCTCGCCTATAGGGGCGAGAGGTTAATCCTTCGCGGTGCCACCCTAATTAGTTGCTAGTTGGCAACCATCTCATTCAGGTACGGCCCTTTATTATTTAGGGGCGATACCCTGGGCTCTGCTAACGGTGCCCTTCTTCCGTCAAAGCCTACTTAGGAATTCCTTTCGGTTTGCAGCTCCCGAGTCCATTCAACCCCTGCGCTAGCACCGGCTCACACCTTAAACACCCAAAAAAATCTTCCATTTTTCTGGAACCCGTTTCCCGGCTCTCTGCGCCCCGCTTGGGGTTTACTAGTCTCGTTCTCAGCCTTTATTTTTGTATTCAGTTGTAAACTAATATTATATAGAATTACCAATCTTTTGTCAAGTAACAGGGCTGAGTTCAGTTATTTGCGATAGACAATCCCTCGAGCGGCTTGCCGGAAAGTGGCAAAGCCAGTAAGGGAGAACAACAACCTCGGGGTAAGCACAGCCGCCAGTAACGCTTGTTGTCTCAACACCCTATAAATAAGCCTGTCATGCCGATCAAAAGAAAACTCTTCCCACTGGAGCAACTCTTCGGGAATTCCGTTTGATGTCATAAGGTCAAAAATCCGTTCTATTTGTTTATTGCTCAGGTTATTATATAGCTTCCGAGCCAAGTAACCCAGGCGGAGGTCAGCAGCAATTTCTGCCTGCCATTCCTTCTGATAATGAGAAAGCCGCTTTGAAGACAGGTCATCAGCTAAGAGGGCCCGGTGCAAGGTGTTGGTGGCTAATTCAGCGCAGAGCAAGCCAAAGTATATGCCACCCGCTGTGGTTGGCTTCACCTGCCCGGCAGCCTCCCCAACTACCAGCACCCGCTCCCCATAAGTCCGGGGCAAGACCCCAAAAGGTATTGCCTTTTGCCTTACCTCAAGACCGTCTCCGGCGGAAGGACAGTGAGCGGCCAACTTAGACAAAACACCCTTTAAAAGAAGGGAGGCCCTTTGTTTTGAGATAACCCCAGCTAAGCCCTTGCCAATGGAGGTGGGGACTAGCCAGGCAAAACCCCCAGGGGCTAACTTCTGGTCAAAATAAACCTCTACTTCATTAAGCTCAGTCCTTACCTCCGTTTGGGCGCCAAAAAGAAAAACACTGATTTTGCCCATCCCCAATTTTTCAGGGAGGGTTGAGCCGAAACCACAAGCCAGAACCACTGCCCTGGCTTGAAACCTTTGCCTTCGTCCCCGGCGGCTTACGCTGACCTGACACCACTTCCTTTCTGGCACCACATCCATCACCTTGCTTTGAACAAAATAGTCAGCCCCAGCTTCCTGAGCCTTTTGGGCTTGAGCCCTATCAAAGGCAGCCCGGTCAATTATATAGGCTTGAACAGTATCTTTCGCCAGGGTCAAACATCGTCCTGAAGGGACAAAAAACCTGGCTGAACTGGCTTCTCTCATCACCGTGTCCTTGCCAGGATGGAACAAATTATAACACTCCCGGCTGACAATACCGGTGCAACATACATTGCTTCCCACAGCCTCTTTTGCTTCAAAAACAGCAACGCGGTGACCCAAATGAGCCAACCCATAGGCAACATAGCTCCCCACGGCTCCAGCACCGACTATGGCGACATCGTACAATTTGGCTCCTGTTTTCAACTGCTTCACCCCAGTTCCTAGTCCGTTACCGCTTCTGCAACTCATTATACCATTTGGAAGCTTGCTTGATAATTAGAGTGGTAGTAAAATAAAGAGAAATTGGTTTGAACTGGTGCCTATATATGAAAGTAATCTTGCTCTGTGGTGGAATCAATAAGAGGATGTCTCCGATAATGAGGCACAAATCGCTACTGAAGTTCGCCGGCAAGCCTCTTATTGTCCATCAAATCGACAGGGCAAAGGAAGCCGGGCTTAACCACTTTGTGATTGTAGCCAATCCAGAGAATGTTACCGACCTTAAATCAGCCGTAGCTAGTATCACCGATGTAGATACAGCGTTCACCGTCCAGGAAAAGCCATCGGGTATGGCTGATGCCCTTATGACTGCCTCGGCTTTGGTAAGTCAGGAGCCCTTCATTGTGGTAAATCCCAACGACATCTTTGATGCCTCAGCCTATATTAGTCTCCTCAGCGAATACGATAAAAAGGGCGCTTACTCCTGCTATCTTGTCGCTCACCAGACCCAGGACTACTTCCCTGGTGGCTATTTAGTGGTAAACAAAGACAATGAAATATCCCATATCATTGAGAAACCACTACGAGGAGAGGAACCTTCAAATCTGGTAAATATCGTTATCCATCTCCACCGGGAGCCGAAAAAGTTACTAGATTATATCGCTAAGACTACATCGGCTGCCGATGATGTCTATGAGAAAGCCCTTGACCGAATGATTCAAGACGGTTTCAACCTGAAAGCCGTGGTCTACACCGGGCTATGGCAGACTATTAAGTACCCATGGCATATCCTAAGTACTATGGATTATTTTCTAGCCCAGGCGACACGCCAGATATCACCCCTGGCTCAGATTTCAGACATGGCGGTAGTTGACGGCAATGTGACTATAGAGGATAATGTCAGAATACTTGAAGGAGCAGTGATTCGTGGTCCTAGCTATATCGGGCGAGACTGCGTTATCGGCAATAGTGTGCTGGTGAGAAACTCGATGATCGGTGATGGGTGTGTCATTGGCTATGGCACTGAGGTGAAGCATTCCTACATTGGTGACCGATGCTGGTTTCATTCTAATTATATCGGTGACTCAGTGATAGATGATGACTGCTCCTTCGGTGCCGGTACCGTTCTAGCCAATCTGCGTTTTGATGAGACTAGTATTATTATAGAGATTGGTGGCGATAAGATAGATACTGGATATGATAAATTAGGGGCTATTGTCGGACGGGGCTGCCGAACTGGCATAAATGCCAGCCTCATGCCTGGTGTCAGGGTCGGGCCTGATTCCTTTGTCGGGGCTCACCTGTGTCTAGCTCACGACCTTGAAGCCGGGAAGAAGGTTATAGCTGAGCCCCGATATCGAGTCTTGTCCAATGAGGACAAGCCAGTGCCAGGGAAAAGGCAGCAAGCATTAAGAAAGTCGGGGAAATAAGATGTGTGGTATCGTTGGCTATTGTGGTAAGGAGAAAGCAGCCCCCATCGTGTTTGAAGCCCTAAAGCGTGTTGAATACCGTGGCTATGACTCAGCCGGTCTAGCTACCCTTGCCAATGGCAAATTAGTGGTGAAGAAGGATGTGGGTAAACTTGACGAGGTCAATAATAAACATGGTCTGGAGGCTACCCCGGGAAATATAGCCATCGGGCATACCCGCTGGGCAACCCATGGCGGTGTCACGCCGTCCAATGCCCACCCTCATTGTGATTGCAGCCGCACCATAGCCGTAGTCCACAATGGCATAATTGATAACTACCAGGACCTTCGCCGTCAGCTTACTAATGAGGGACATAGCTTTGCTTCTGAGACTGATACCGAGGTTATCCCCCATCTCATTGAGGCTGAGATGAAAAAGGGCTGTTCCCTTGAGGCGGCAGTCTTAGCCATAGCCCCAAGGCTTGAGGGCTCATATGCCTTTTTGGCTATATCTTCTCAAGACCTAGATAAGATTGTCAGCACCAGAAAGGATAGCCCTTTGGCTATCGGCACAAGCGACCATGGCTGCTTTATCGCCAGCGATGCTATGGCCTTCTCCACGCGCACCAGTAAATTGATACCCTTGGCTGATACCGAGGTAGCGGTGGTCACACCGGATAAAATTGAATTCCTTGATGCCGCAGGCAACAAGCTAGCCAAGGAAACTAAACAGCTTGACTCAAAATCGTGGGATAGTAATAAGGAAGGCTACCAGTTCTTTATGCTTAAAGAGATAATGGAGCAACCTCAAGTGGTGAGAGAAGCCACTATTCAAGATAAGAAGCTGTTTACTGGGATTGCCATGGATATCCTAAGAGCTAATCAGGTGATTATTACCGCCTGTGGCACATCCCGATATGCCGCTCTAGTCGGCAGGTACCTCTTCTCCAAGGTGGGGCGGAAGTTCTGCGATGTAGTTATGGCTTCTGAGTTTCAGTATTTCGCCGATTCGGTGGACAAAAATACCCTAGTTCTGGCTGTCTCCCAAAGCGGTGAGACGGCTGACGTTATCGAGGGTGTGAAAAGAGCCAGAGCCGCTGGAGCTCAGATTGTCTCCATTGTCAATAGGCCATTATCTTTATTATCCGACCTCAGCCATCAGGTTATCTATCTCAATTGCGGTCCCGAGCTCTGTGTCGCTGCCACTAAATCCTTTCTCAGCCAACTGGCAGTTTTCTACCTATTAGCTTTTTCTATGGTTAACTCCTTTGACAAAGCAGTGGCCGACCTTAATAGCATTGGCAGTGAGATAGCCAAGGCCATTGATTGGAATGACGCCAAGCTAAACAAGCTCAGCCGGAAATTGAAGGGCAAAAATGCCTTATACTATATCGCCAGAGGTATCAACTTTGCTATCGCCTCGGAAGGCGCCTTAAAGTTAAAGGAGATTTCCTATATCCACGCTGAAGGAATGCCAGCGGGTGAGCTCAAGCATGGCACCTTGGCCCTTATTGAGCCGGGGACGCCGGTAGTCGTCATCTGCCCCGGCGACTACACCTTCGGTGAGACCCTGGCTAATGCCATGGAGGCAAAGTCCCGAGGCGGTTATATCATCGCCGTCTCCGATGAGGAGAATGAAATCTACGACTTCTGGGTCAAGATTCCCAAGGTTGGCGAGCCTCTATATCCTATGGTTGCAGTAGTTCCACTCCAGCTCCTGGCTTACCATATGGCAATTAGTCGTGGATATGACCCAGATAGGCCACGCAACCTAGCCAAATCAGTGACCGTTAAGTAATCTTTCTTGGGGGGAAGCACAATACAACAATGAAGGCAGTCATCTTGGTGGGAGGGGAAGGAACAAGGCTGCACCCTCTAACCTGCAATACGCCAAAGGCAATGGTACCAATCCTGAATAAGCCTTTTCTGGAATACCTGATACTTTATCTCAAGAAGCACAACGTAAGGGATATCATCCTGACCATGAGTTACCTCCCCGACCGCATCCAAAGCTACTTCGGCGATGGCACTGAATTAGGTGTCCATCTGACCTACATCATTGAGGAGCCTCCATTGGGCACTGCCGGTGCCGTCAAAAATGCCGAGGCTTTCCTGGATGAGCCGTTTTTTGTCGTCAACGGTGACATCGTAACCGGCATAGACCTTACCACAATGCTGAGCCAGCACCAGAAAACAAAGCCCAAGGTGAGCCTCGCCCTGACCCCGGTAGATAACCCCACGATATATGGCGTGGTGGAGACTGATGCCAAGGGTATGGTAAAACGCTTTGTCGAGAAGCCAAGCCAGCAAGAGGTCACCACTAATATGATTAATGCCGGCATCTATATCGTTGAGCCTGAAGTTCTGAGCTACATCCCCCCTTCCACCCCCTCCATGTTTGAGCACTATCTTTTCCCACTACTCCTCAAGAAGGGCGAACCCATCTTGAGCTATCCCTCTGTTACCTACTGGATTGACATCGGCACCCCGGAAAAATACCTTAAGGTGCACCATGACCTACTCTTAAACAAGGCTCCGTCTTTATCCATCTACTGTGCCCAAATCAGCAGTAACTCCCAAATTCATCCCTCGGCTCAGATTGAAGGTCCGGTGCTTATCGGCGAGGGCTGTGTTATTGCCCGAGGGGCAAAGGTAAAGGGACCTGCCGTTCTTGGACCACGATGTCAGGTTGGCGAAGATACTGTTATAGAAAGGGCAATATTATGGCAGGAGTCCAAGGTGGGCAAAAAAGCGATTCTAAAAAACTGCATCGTTAGCTCCAGTTGCTACATTCAAGATGGGAGTCAAATTCTGGACAATTGTGTTCTGGGCGATAATGTTGTTGTAGGAAAAAACAACAAACTGGCTCAAGGCACTAAAGTCTGGCCGAATAAGCGGGTAGAGGCGGAGACCATACTATCCTAAGTGGTCTTCAGCGCTATTACAATCTTCTCACCCTTCTTATCAACCTTTTCCACCATCGGCATTCCGCTGATGATTTGGATTAAAGTTAACGGTTTCTGCACTGAGATACCGATTATTGCCCCTTCGTCCGCTGACCCCCCGACCCATGCTATCTTCAGGTTTTCAACCTGTCTTAGGCGCTCGGCAAATTGCCTCACCTGCTCAAAACTTACCGGTGCCGACACCACTAGCTCAAAGTTCCCCTCATAAATCTCCCCGACAGCTTGCAGAATCTCCTCAGCTTCACCCTTTGCTCCAGCTTCTGCCTCTTTCTCTGCTTGCTCTTTAGCTGGACGCTCAGCTTCCTCCCTCGCCTTCCTCTCCGCCTCCTCAGCCTCCCACGCTTTCCTTGCCTCTTCTGCCTCTCTCCTTGCCTGCTCCTTAGCCAGACGCTCAGCTTCTTCCCTTGCCTTCCTCTCTATCTCCCCACCCTCTCTCTTCGCCCTGGCTTCTGCCTCTCTCTCTGCTTGTTCTCTAGCTAGACGCTCAGCTTCCTCCCTCGCCTTCCTTGCTGCCTCCTCAGCCTCCCACTCTCTCCTCGCCTCTTCCGCCTCTCTCCTTGCCTGTTCTCTAGCCAGACGCTCAGCTTCCTCCCTCGCCTTCCTCTCCGCCTCCTCAGCCCCCCATTCTTTTCCCGCCTCTTCCGCCTCTCTCCTTGCCTGTTCTCTAGCCAGACGCTCAGCTTCCTCCCTCGCCTTCCTCTCTACCTCCTCAGTTTCTCTCTTCGCTCTGGCTTCTGCCTCTCTCTCCGCTTGCTCCCTAGCCAGACGCTCAGCTTCCTCCCTCGCCTTCCTCTCTGCCTCCTCAGTTTCTCTCTTCGCACTGGCTTCTGCCTCTCTCTCCGCTTGCTCCTTAGCTAGACGCTCAGCTTCTTCTCTCGCCTTCCTCTCTATCTCCTCAGCTTGCCTTGCCGCTTTTGCCTCTCTCTTTGCTTGCTCTTTAGCCAGACGCCTAGCTTCTTCCCTCGCCTTCCTCTCTGCTTCCTCAGCTTCCCTCTTTGCCCTGGCTTTTGCCTCCCTCGCTTGCCTTACTTCCTCTCCCCCCCGACCGCGCCCCAGCAGTACCGGGTAGCCACACCACTGGCAATAATCACCGCCGGTTTTCTGACCGCAGTTAGGACATCTAGCCATTAGTATCCCCCAAAAAATTAACTGCTTACCGATTCTAGACTTGCCTTAAGCCGGAACAACATCCCCCGCTAGACAAATGCTATAACTATTATATAACTTTCCATAACACCAAACAAGCAGTTAAACTCCATGTAAATGGCATGCCACCAGATGCCTGTTGCCCACGTCCTTAAGATGCGGCTCAGCTTGATGGCAAATTGGCAGTACTCGGTGACACCGCGTATGGAAGCGACAGCCCGGCGGTGGGTTCAAGGGGGAGGGAACATTGCCCGGTAGCAAAATCCTAGCCCTTCTCCGCCTAAGGCTAGGGATAGCAGATACCAGGGCCTCGGTATAGGGGTGGAGGGCATTTATAAAGATCTCCTCAGTCCCAGCCAGCTCAACAATCCTGCCCAGATACATTACCGCCACCCGGTGGGAAACCTGCCTTATCACCGATAAATCATGGGCAATGAATAAGTATGCCAAGCTGAATTCCTGGCGCAGGTCGAGCATTAGATTTAAGATCTGGGCTTGAATGGAAACATCCAGAGCACTTACTGGCTCGTCAGCAATAATCAGTCTTGGGCTGGGAGCAAGCGCTCGAGCAATGCCAACGCGCTGCCTCTGCCCACTACTGAACTCATGGGGGTAGTGTAGCGCCTGCCCTGCCTCCAAGCCAACTCGCTGCAGCATATCGCTCACCCTTTGCCCTCGCTCCCGGTCATCCTTCACACCGTGGATAAGCAGAGCCTCACCTATAGACTGACCTACTGTCATCCTCGGGTCAAGAGAGGACTGGGGGTCCTGAAATATGATCTGGATTTCCTTCCGCAGTCCCCGTAATTCCCTCATGTCCAGCTTAGTAATATCAGTCCGGCGGTAGATAATCTTTCCTTCCGTTGGTTCCTCCAGTCTTAATATTGTCCTGCCCAGGGTGGACTTTCCACACCCCGATTCACCAACCAACCCCAGGGTCTCCCCTTCTCTTATATAGAAAGAGACACCGTCCACTGCCTTAATATCACCAATATGCCGATAGAGTAGCCCACCGGTAACCAGGTAGTACTTCTTTAAATTCTCGACCTCTAATAATCTGCGTTTTAACATTTTAATACAGATGGCAAAAGACGGTGTGCCCGTGGTTAACACTAACCGGTGGCGGTTGTTTTTTCCGGCAGATAGCCATTGCCTTATCACACCGAGGGTGAAAAAGGCAGCCACCAGGGGGGTTAATCAGGCTCGGGACAGTCCCGGGTATGGATTCCAACCTCCCCCTTTCTTGCCTTATATCAGGCAGACAGTTAATCAGACCGGAGGTGTAGGGGTGTTTGGGACTACCTAGTAGCTCGGGGGCAAGGGCGGTTTCAACAACCCTACCCGCATACATGACCACAATCCGGTCGCCAATCTCAGAGACTATTCCCAGCTCATGAGTTATGAAGAGAAGAGACATCTTTCTGGTCTCCTTGAGCTGGCGAAAGACGTCTATTATCTGGGCCTTTATGGTGACATCAACCGCAGTGGTTGGCTCATCAGCAATAAGTAGCCTCGGGTTACAGGAGAGGCTCATGGCTATCATCGCCCGCTGTTTCATCCCGCCGGACAACTGGTGGGGATAGTAGCTAGCTACCTCCTCCGGCGATGGTATGCCTACCTCCTTCAGCAAGTCTATTGCCCTACCCCTCGCCTCACTTTGGCTCAGCTCCAGGTGGAGCCTTATCTGCTCTACTATCTGGTCACCAATAGTAAAGACTGGATTTAAGGCTGATTGCGCATCCTGGAATATCATGGCAATATCTTTGCCTCTAATATGCCTGAGCTTCTCGGCAGAGCACCTAGTTAAGTCTAAACCGTCATATAAAATCTCCCCCCCAACTATCCTGCCCGGTGGACTATCAACCAAACCTAAAATAGAGAGTGCAGTTACTGTTTTGCCGCAGCCAGACTCACCAACCAGGCATAGACATTCGCCCTTAACCAGGTCAAAGCTAACACCATCCACCGCCTTGACAATCCCACGCCGGGTGAAAAAGTAGACCTTGAGATTTCTAATTTTTAAGATGGCTTCTTTCATATCAAACGCTGCTCCTGGGGTCAAAGGCATCCCTGAGTCCATCACCGACAAAGTTGAAGGCAAGGACAGTGAAGAAAAGCATAACCCCGGGGGCAACTGCTACCCACCAGGCAGTGTCAAGGCTTTGTTGCCCCGCCCGTAACACCATCCCCCAACTGGTTACCGCCGGGTCGCCCAAGCCGATAAAGCTCAAAGCAGCCTCAGCCATAATCACCCCGGGAATGGAAAGGGTGGCAATTACTATAATCAGGCTGATAACATTAGGCACAAGATGAGCCAGGATAATTCTACCATCACTTGCCCCTAGGGCTTTAGCCGCCAAAACAAACTCTCGTGTCCTCAAGGAAAGGGCTTCGCTCCTGATTAACCGAGCTACCCCAGTCCAGCCGGTGAGACCAATGACGAGGACAATAAACGCCAGGCTTGGACCAAAGATGAAAACAATGAATACCAGTAACAAAAAGAAGGGGAAGGTCATCATAATATCGGTGAATCTCATCAGGATATTGTCCATCTTACCGCCTAAATAGGCAGATATGACGCCGATAAGCGTCCCTAGGGCTACGGCAATGCCAGTAGCGAGTAAGCCAACCTGTAGTGAAACCCTAGCCCCGGAGATTATCATTGCCAGCAAATCCCTGCCCTTATTATCAGTACCCAAGGGGTGTTCCCAGGTGCCGCTAATCACCTTGGTAATAAACTGCCCCGTCTGTGGGTTATAGATTGACTCCGAGGTAGTAAAACCAACCGGCGGCAGGTTCTTCTGTTCAAAATTAGCCGCAGTTGGGTCGGTGGTAAAAAGGGGACCAAATATAGCCAGAAGGATTAAAAACAGGATAAAGGCTAGCCCCAAAACCGCCAGCCGATTCCTTTTCACCCTCTGCCAGTAGTATTGAACCAGCCTCCGGCTATGGTAAAGGGGCCAGGCAACATAAAGGAGAAATACGATACCCAAGGTGAGGTACAGGTAGCCAAGAGGGTCAAAAATCCGCTCCACGACAAAGATATCCAGTAACAGCGTCAGACCCAAAAGAGTAGCTAGCAGTATAAGAATCAGATTCTTAATACCACCAACCCTTCTCGCCAGGTGCTTAATACCTTTAATCATATCTTATTCGGGGGTCAAGGTAGGCATAGGCAATATCGGTAGTCAGGTTAATTAACAATATCAGGAAAGCCGAGATAAGTGTTACCGCCACCACCACGGCATAGTCATCGGCGAAGATAGCATTGAACGAAATCCTGCCCAGACCGGGAATACCAAAGACAATCTCGGTGAGGTAAGCACCGCCAAAGACAATGCTACCCAGATCAAACATTATGATAGTAACCAAGGGCAAGATTGCATTACGGAAGACATGCTTGCCAATGACCACCCTCTCCGGCAAGCCTTTAGCCCGTGCTGTCCTGACAAACTCCTTCCTTAAATTATCCAGCATCGCTGACCTGGTATATCGGGTATAGCCTGCCATCATCCCGGTGCCAAGGGTAATCACCGGCAAAATCAGTTGCTTAAGATTAGCCAGGGAAAAGAGGGGGATGCCGGTATCATAGTAGGTCTTAAACAGCCCCAGCTTCACCGAAAAGAGCAAGATAAGCATCACCCCCAGCCAAAAATTAGGAATAGAGATACCAATGAACGAGAAAAAGGTGGCAATGTAATCGGTCTTGCTGTATTGCCTGACGGCAGAATAGATGCCAATCAAGATACCAACTAAAGCCGCCAAGATAGTGCTGAATAGAATCAACTGGAAGGAGTAAATCCAGTGGGTTTTAATTAGCTTAATCACTGGCATTGAGGTGCTGAAAGACCAGCCCCAATCGCCACGGAGTAAATTAACCACATAGTCAGCGTATTGGGCAAGTATTGGCTTATCAAGACCGTATCTAGCTTCTATCGCCGCTATTACCTGAGCCGGCTCCTCTCCCCTAGCCGCAAGGTTAGTCAGATACTTATCAGCGGGTGAGGTTGGACCAACCCTGACTAAGATAAAGGTTATGGTCAATATTCCCCAGGCAATAATTACGGCATAAAATAGCCGTTTAATGATGTAATCCCTAAGCCAGGTCTTTCTCATTGGCTCTACCTAGTAGGGGTTAAAAGGGCTACTCAAAATACCACAGGTGATAGTTATAACCCATATTTATGCCCGGTTCTATCCCCTTGACCTTCTTCTGGAAACCAACATTTGCCAGCTGGAAGGTCAAAAAGTCCACCGGCTGCTCCTCAGAAACCAGCCGGGATAACTCAACATATAATTCCTTCCGCACCCTTTCATCAAGGGCTTCCTTTGACTTTACCTTTTTGAATAGCTCGTCAACCCGGGTGCTAGAAAAGCCCAGGAAGTTTAAGCCTCCCTTAGTTGAGTAAAAGACATCCTGCCCCGAAGGTGAAAGGGGATTAGTGCTGAAGCCAATCACCATTAGGTCCCATGGCTCCTCGCTTACCGCCCCGATACCATTATTGTACCTCAGTTCCTGGTCTGTGCTCGGCGTCTTATTCATCAGGTATTTCCTCAACAGGGTTGCCCAGGGAACAAACTTAAGTTCCACTTTAATGCCAATCGCCCCCAGTTCCTCTTTGACCAAGTAGCCGACATTTTCCCGTTCGTCGTTCCCGGCGTTGGTTACGAGGGTTAGTTTCACTGGTTTATCATAGCCAGCACTAGCCAGCAATTCCCTAGCCTTTTCTTTATCCAGAAGGGGCTTCACCCCGTATTTGGCAATACCCTTATCCACATACCAAGGTGAAACCTTGGGAATAAAGCTGAAGGCAGGCTCACCAAAGCCATAAAGCACCTGCTTTACTATTAGCTCCTTGCTTATTGCCATGGACAGGGCTTGCCTTACCTCTTTCTTTTTAAGCCCCTCCCAACCGTTGCCCCTCTGGTTATAAGCCAGGAACATATAGCCATTAGTAGGCAAGGTATAAACATTAATACCCGCCATATTCTTAAACTTGCTTACCTTGTCCGGGTCAATGCCGGCATAGGTAATATCACCCGCCTCCAGGGCGGCATGGGCGGTAGCCGAGGTGCCAAAGAGCTTTACGATATACTGCTCAAAATAGGGAGCCCCAATATCCTTACCCAGATAATACTCGGGGTTGCGCTCAACGACAAACTTGTCATTTCTCACCCATTCCTTAAATTTATATGGTCCTAGGTTCCCGGTATAGGTCAAATTGTTGAATTCCTGAGCCTGGGTAAAGGCTTTGACATCACCCTCGTATTTGACGGCAATGTATTTGGGGTAGGGAATCAAATTGCGCACCGTATAGATAAACTCTGGGTCAACCGTCTGGCGGGTTAAGGTAAAGGTGGTCTCATTAACCACCTGGGGGGTGACAAACACCGTTTTGCCCTCAACCTCTTCCTGCCAGTCGCTCTGGTAGGGGTAATTGAGCCAGTCGGAGAACATCAAGTTCTTCAAGGTATAGACATAATCTTCAGCAGTAACCTTAGAGCTATCACTCCACCTTAAGTCGTCCCTAATGGTCACCGTATAAACCAAACCATCTTCACTTACCTCAACATCCTTAGCCGCCGTCCGCAACTGAATGCGCCACTCATTGTCATAGGTGGCTAGAGAGTCCACGGTATGCCCGGCATAGCCGAAGGAGGCACTATCAGCCGCCAGAATCCAATTGAGTGTTTCAGCATCACCGGCTGATGTCCCTGAGATAAAGACCCCTCTCGCCTCTTTAGCCGCCTGGCAAGAGCTGGCGAGCAGGCTCACACTGGCTAACAACAAAAGCAAAATTTTTTTCATCTTTATCAGCATTATAAAGCATTGATAGTCAAACTGCACACCTATCAGCCACCTCCACTTACCATACTAGTACTTTAGTCCTATCTGTTGACAATAAGGTCCTTTTGTTGACAAAAGGCGCCTAAAGTGCTATAATGTGGTCACTTGTCAAGAAAAAAAGAAGGAGGTGGAACCATGAAACGGCTTCTGAAAAGGCGCCATCAGGGTAGTAACGGCTTCACCTTAATCGAGCTGCTTATTGTCATCGGTATTATTGGAGTGCTGGCTGCCGTTGTCCTGCCCAATGTCAGCGGGCTAGTTGGCAGCGGTCAGACAGAGGGGGCAAAGGCTGAGCTGGTAACCATCCAGACTGCTATGGATACGATGATGGCAAAGGAAAGTCTAACCTCAGTGACCGCCACCTCAGCCACCAGTAATATGGGGGCTTTTCCTACCGGCAAGCCGTTGTACCCGAACTACCTGCGGACGCAAACAAGTAAGGGCACCTATTCCTGTGATGCCACCGGGCTGGTGACACAAGTCACTACCGGCTACTAATAATTTCTAGAATTTCCAGCCTTTAGAAGTAGTTTTTGCCTCTTTTGAGACATCTTAGGAGACTTTGAGACGTGGCAATAAAAATCAATGGTCAAATGTACTTCAGAACCTTAGAGGCCTGCCAGAAGGCTGGCGTCAGCCGGGCCACACTCTTCCGCTGGCTTAAGGCAGGCGTCCTTGAAGATGTAATGCATAGAGACAGAAAAGGTTGGAGACTATTCACCGAGAACGACATAAACAGAATCAAATCCGAGGCTACGAGGGTCACTCGTGGTGGAGCACTCCATGAAGAAACAAGAAAAGGAGCACGCCAAGAAGGTTTCAGAGGTGGCTCTCATGGGCAAGAAAATCCTAGTTATTAAGGACGACCCCATCTCCCTAAGGCTCATAGAGTATACCCTCCACAAAGAGGGTTACCAGGTGCTCCGGGCAAAAAATGGGCTGGAAGGGATTAGTAAAGCTCAAAGTGAAGAGCCAGACCTCATCATCCTGGACATTATGCTCCCCGACATAGACGGCTTCGAGGTCTGCCATCGCCTGCGGGCTAATTCCCAAACTGCCCAACTGCCTATCTTAGTGCTCTCGGCTAAGGCTCAGGAGATAGACAAGGCTATCGGGCTGAAGGCAGGAGCCGATGACTATATTACCAAACCAGCAGCACCCTCAGAGATAGTAAGCCGGGTGGAGACCCTGCTCACCCGAAAAAGTGCGGCTAGGTCAAAACTAAGAAGGTTTCAGAGGTGGTTCTCATGGGCAAGAAAATCCTAGTTATTGAGGATGACCCCATCTCCCTAAGGCTTATAGAGTATACCCTCCACAAAGAGGGTTACCAGGTGCTCCGGGCAAAAAATGGGCTGGAGGGGATTAGTAAAGCCCAGAGTGAAAAGCCAGACCTCATCATCCTGGACATTATGCTCCCGGGCATGGACGGCTTTGAGGTCTGCCATCGCCTGCGGGCTAATTCCCAAACTGCCCAACTGCCTATCTTAGTGCTCTCGGGTAAGACCCAGGAGATAGACAAGGCTATCGGGCTGAAGGTAGGAGCCGATGACTATATTACCAAACCGGCATCCCCCCGAGAGATAGCAAGCCGGGTGGAGACCCTGCTCACCCGAAAAAGTGCGGCTAGGTCAAAACTAATCGCCTTCCTTGGTACAAAAGGAGGGGTGGGAACAACGACAATGGTGGTCAATGTAGCTGTTACTCTATCGCAGAAGGGTAAACGGGTTATTGTGGCTGACCTTTGCCTCAACAATGACAACATAACCGACTACCTTGGACTTAAGCCTGAGCCGAATATAACAGAGCTTCTAACCAAACCTATAGATACTATTGACCGTCGGGACTTGGAGGCAGCACTAGTAGCTCACCCTAGCGGCATAAGGATACTAGCCATTCCCCAACCCAGCGATGACCACAAAGAGCTTTCACCATCCGATATTAACTTGCTAATTGAGAGACTACGGGAGATAACCGACTATCTTCTAATAGACTTATCATCCCCACCCTCCAATTTAGGGAAGGCAACGCTAACCAAGTGTGACCTTATCATCATTGTGACCGATTTCAAGGCTGGTGCCCTCCTCGATCTTAAATCCACCTCAGCCCTTTTACACAAACTGGGCGTTGCCCAAGAACGATTGGGGGCAGTGGTCATTGACCGGGAGGCGACATTTCCTGAGGCAGCGCTTTCTAACATGAAGCCAATTATAGAGCTGAACACCAAGGTCAGCTTGCTGGGAGTCATACCCTACGAAATTAATGCCTCTCTTGAACTTGTGCCTGGCAGCACTCCGGTAATACTCTCTAACCCCAATTGCCCGATGGCATGGTCAATAAGAGAGGTAGCTAGACATATTACTAGTTGAAAAGGTGAGTGATAGGGAGAAAGAGGATGGAAAGGGATAAGGGGGAGATATCTGCCGGTAAAGCAAATAGAAAAAGTCTGGGCGAAATGTTAATTGAGTACAACATCATTAACGCTGAACAATTAGAGAGTGCCCTAGAGCTACAGCGGCAGCAGGGAGGGAAACTCGGCGACATCTTGGTAAAGCAGGGGTTAATCAAGGTTGAGGAGTTGGCAATAGTGCTTAGCGTGCAGCTAAACGTACCCTTGATTGACCTAAAAAGACACGTGGTTCAACCTAACGCCCTCAAGCTAATCCCTGAAGATATGGCCAGAAAACATACCCTCATTCCACTAGATGTGGTTGGCGATTCTTTAGTAGTAGTCATGGCTGACCCTGAAGACATCGGTACCATTGAGGACATCAAAGCGCAGGCAAGGATGAAGGTTGAGGTAGCACTTGGCATCCCTTCTGATATTGAGCGGGCAATTGACCTTAACTACCGCTCCAGTGGTGAAATAGAGAAACAGGTAAGCCAGTTTGCCCCTCCCCCTCTGGAAGAGGCTGAGGTTACCTCGGATCTCATTGCCCGGACACCTATTGCTCAAACCCTTGACCTACTTATCACACAAGCAGTAAGGGACAGAGCTTCGGATGTTCACATCGAACCACGGGAGGATAGGTTGCAAATCCGCTACCGCATTGATGGTCTCCTTCATGATACGTTTTCCCTGCCACTTAGCGCTCACACACCACTAGTGTCCAGGGTTAAGATCCTGGCGGATATGAATATTGCCGAGCAAAGACGCCCTCAGGATGGTCAATTCTCAATCAAGGTCGGGGATAAGGAGGTTGATATTCGCGCTGCTACCATAGAAACGGCGTGTGGGGAGAGGGTGAGCCTACGCATCCTGGATAAGTCTCTGTCTCTTTTTACCCTGCCTGAGCTAGGTTTGCTGCCTGATGCCCTCAAGAAGTATCATGCGATGCTGAAATGCCCCTTTGGCATGATACTGGTCGGCGGTCCCACCGGCTCAGGTAAAACGACCACCCTCTATGCATCGATTAACCAGCTTGGCGAAAATGAGCGTAATATCCTGACCATTGAAGACCCAATTGAGTACCGTTTCATAGACATCAATCAAACCCAGGTTAACACTAAGGCTGGGATTACCTTTGCCAGTGGTCTGCGGGCTATCATGCGGCATGACCCTGATATTATCCTGGTCGGCGAGATACGGGATAAAGATACCGCCACCACCGCTGTCCAAGCTGCCCTGACCGGGCACCTGGTGCTTTCTTCAATCCACGCCAATGATGCAGTTAGTGTCCTTTTCCGACTAATGGACCTGGGTGTTGAGCCCTATCTTATTTCCTCAACACTGGTTGGCATTGTTGCCCAGCGGATGATTCGCCGTATCTGCATTCACTGCCGGGCTCCGTACCAGGCACCCGTGGAGGAGCAAATAGCCTACGAGGAGGAAATGAAGCAACTGCCAACCACCTTCTATGGTGGAGCAGGGTGTAACCTTTGTGCCAACACCGGCTATCGGGGACGGACCGGGCTTTTTGAACTCCTGATTATGAGCGAGGAAATTAGACGGATGCTACTAAGTAACGCCAGTGCCAGTGATATTAAGACGCAAGCACTCAAAGAAGGAATGATAACAATGAAGCGTGACGGAATGATAAAAGTGAAAGAGGGCATTACCTCAGTGAGCGAGGTAATGCGTAGCGTATTTTCCATCGGCTTATAGGGGGAAATTATGGCTTATCGATTTACCGCTTATACCCTGGATAAAAGAATCGTGCAGGGCAAGATAGACGCCGCCTCGGAAACTGTGGCTGAGGAAACCCTATACCGGGCAGGGTATCAGCGTATACTCAGCCTGAAAGAGGTAGGCCCAGGCCTAAGTTTAGAAGAATCAATACCAACCCTCTTTGGGGTTAAGACTCAGGATGTGATTGATTTCTCACACCAGCTAGCTACCCTGATTGAGTCCGGTATTAACATCTTCACCGCCCTAGAGCTACTTAAGGAACAGGCCCCTAAGGCGGCATTTAGAAAAATAATCGCTGGGCTGGTTGAGGAGCTCCAAGGAGGCAGTTCTTTTTCCCAAGCGCTCAGCAAGTATCCAGAGGTATTCTCCCACACCTATTGCCAGGTGGTGAAAGCCAGTGAACAGGCAGGAAATCTTGAAGTAGGTCTCAGGCAGGTAGCCGGCTACATGGAGAAACGGGCAACAGCGACGAACAGGGTAAAACGGGCTCTGGCATATCCGGCCATGGTATTACTCATGGCTATCGGGGTATTTGCCTTGCTCATCACCGTAGCCCTGCCGCCACTGATTGGACTGTTTAACTCACTTGGCGCTGAATTGCCGGTGACGACGAAGCTGCTTATTGCTACCGCTGACTTCCTCATTCACTATAAGCTCTATCTCCTAGTGGGAGTGTTTATTCTAATTCTTTTGCTTGTGGTCTACATGAGGCTACCGGCGGGAAAACTGGCCATGGACAGATTAAAGTTGAAGATGCCAGTGATTGGCTCTATCAACGTAGAGCACAATATGTGCCAATTCTGTCAAACAACATCAATGCTGCTAAAGGCAGGGCTGTCATTACCTCAGATAATGGATATCGCAGTTCAAAGTGCTAGCAACAGGATTATCCGCCAAGCATTCAGGGATGTCAAAGAGAAGCTGATACAGGGGCAGGGTTGGTCTCAGCCAATGGCAGAGATTGAGCTATTCCCCCCACTCCTGGTGGAGATGGTAGTGGTGGGGGAGAAGACAGGTACCATAGACTCTACCCTTGCCACCCTCGGTAACTATTATGAAGAGAGGGTTGAGCAGAGGATCAACACACTCATATCGATGATAGAGCCCTTTTTGACCGTGGTCATCGGACTGGTGGTTGCCTTCATCGCTCTTTCGCTGATAACACCACTGTACTCTATATTGGGGTCAATAAAATGAGTGGTTATATTTATATAAAGCAGTGGTTTAGACGGATAAAGGTCTCGGTTCAAGACGAAACCGGTATAGGCTTGGTCGAGTCCCTGGCTGCGGTTGCCATCCTGGGGGTTGCCGTCACTGCCTTCGTAGCCTCCCTGTCAACAGGAACAATTGCCGTGCGTGAGGGTGACCAAGAAGTTGTGGCACAGAGCCTGGCGTGCGCTCAACTGGAATATGCCAAGAACTACCCGTACAACCCAGTGGCAACTACCTATCCTTATGTCTATACCTATAATGAGACCTATAATCCTAACCCTATCTCCCTACCGGAAGGATATGACATCTCGGTTGCAGTTAGCCCAATCCCTGAAGCTGGCGGTGATACTGACATACAAAAAGTAACAGTAACTATCTCCCGAGAGGGAGTGGACATATTAACAGTTGCCAACTATAAGGTGAAACGATGATGAACAGACAAGAAGGGGTAACACTGCCAGAACTACTCGTAGCTGTGTCTATCATCGGACTTATTGTCAGTTTTCTGGGAACGGCTACCTACCAGATTCTCAATGTCACCGAGTATGGCAGTGATAAGATGATAGCCACGCATGAGCTTCAAAATGCTGCCCACTGGGTCAGCTATGATGGGCAGATGGCAAGAACCGCCAGTGGTGGCAGTGAGCTGGTACTGACTCTACCCGATGACTCTCAAGTCGCCTATGGGGTGGTCGGCACTGAGCTTCTCCGCACCGCCGGGGGGTCCCAAATGCTACTAGCGCGAAATATCAGTGCCATTGAATTCATAGTCGAGGGGCGTACCAATCACGTCACCGCCGGCTCCCTTTTTGAAGACCGCCAGGAGCGCACCATCACCATGACTGTAACCTCGTCCCCTCCAGGGAGACCGAACATAAGTGAACAGAAAGCATACAAGATTTGTCTTCGACCAACCGAACCAGCTGCAGGCATATGGAGGGCACAATAATGAAGAATAGCGAAGGACAAGCCCTTCCCCTGGCTTTAGTCGCCCTAGCCGCGGGCATGTTGATAATAGGCCCTTTCCTTGCCCAAGCCAGTAGCAATATGATTGGTTCCAGAACCTACGGTCAAGTGATAACCGAGCAATATTCCTGCGATGCCGGGGTTGAGTGGGGGCTGTGGAGGCTCAAGGAGAACCCGGTACTCACCACCAATCCCGACTATCATACTAGCCCCCTTGCCCCCCTCCCCAGCCAGATAAACGGCTCTTCTTTTCCCACCACCGAAATACGATTTATTGAGAGCGATAGAGGAAGCATCGGGACGATGACACCAGAGTGGCAAGATGGCGAAGGTTGGCATGACTACCCAATCAGCCTGGTAACGCCCGGCACCTTGACCGTGGTAATTAATAATATTACTGCTTCCCAAGATGTGCTAATCAGGCTGAAGGACAACCCAGCTCCAACTCAGCACTTCCAGGGAGATGGCCCATATATCGCCAACTTTGAAATTGACTACACTGGCCCATGCACTGTCCAGGTTAAACTGCCTAAGATGTCAAAGTACGGACCGATGGAACCTGGTCCAATTACTATCACCATCACCTATCCCACTGGTAGTGGAGGTACCGGAGCTAATGAGACGATAATACCTGAGTGGTTAACCGGTCCGGATTGGGTGTATTACCCCTTCCGGACAACAGATACCGGCTTTGTCCTGGTTATAGTTGAATGTGAGGCGCCTATTGTCAGGATTAAACTAGTGGGGGCTGCCGGTTCGCCTGGAAACTCCCCTTATACCGCACCGGTCGAACCGGTTAGCCCAGGTCAGCCAGACCAGCAAATCCAAGTTCAACTCCGCGCCCTTGATGGAAAGGGTAAGGAAATACCATATTATGGTCCGGGCACAATCACCATCATCTATCCCATCGCCAGTTATGATATTAGGGCACAGACGGATGAGCGTACCATCACCGTAAGGGCAACTGCTAGCTACCTAGCAACGAGGGTAATCTCATGGCAAATAGAATAAACCGCCTCAGTCCTGGCACTCTAAATATAAAAGCCCAAGTAGGGAAAGCGATTTTGGGTAGTAGAAGGCTACTCATCACCACCTTAATTATCATCTTAGTGGCAGTCTACTGCCTCCTCGGGATAAGCTACCTCAAGCAGCGCGTGGAGCAAAAAGCGTTGACCTCCCAAACCATTGAGGTTATCCAAACAATTAGAGAAATACCCAAGCCTCCAGCGGATCTGGAGCAGCGATTAGCCACGGCTCAAACCTTGCTCGCTGCCGAGCAAGGTTTATTCCCCACCGAGATGGACACCACCCAAGTCGTCAATACCATTCTTGGATTAGCTGAGGGCTGCGGGGTTAAGCCCACTCCTATGGCAACCCAGCCGTGGTCAATAGAGATGGTCGGGGAACATAGGTATCCCGTCTTACGGCTTAATGTGGCGGTTACAGGAAGTTTCTCCCAACTAGTGACCTTTGTTAGCCAATTAGAAGAAAAAGGGTATGCAACCCTTGTCATGGAGAATTTGAGTGCCACCTGGAACACCGAGCCGCTTGAGGGAACTACATCTGTCAGTGGTAGCTTGAAGCTGGCTATCTATACCCGCTCGCCGAGTTCTGATTAAGGAGACCTACAAAATGTATGTCACGCTAAATATCACCACCACGAACATAAGGCTTCTCTCAGTAAAGGGAAGGCGGGTAGAGAAGTGGGGAAGTATGCCTCTGGAGCCAGGACTGGTTAAAGACGGACTCATTTTACAGCCGAAAGCGGTGGGGGCAAACATCGGCGCACTATTTAAATCAATGGAAATCCCTAAGCAGAGGGTCATTACTAGCCTGACGGGATTATCTTTCACCTACCGCATTCTGAGCCTACCCCGGACGAAGTCTGCCCTTCTCGAGGAAGCTATCCAGCGGTCAGCGAGGAAGGAAATACCACTGCCTCTAGAGGAACTATACCTTTCATGGCAAGCTATCAACGGCAGGCATGATGAGCTGGACTACTTTGTCTTAGGTGTGCCACGAAATCTTATCGATGCCGTGGTTCTGACACTAAAAGAGGCTAGGGTAAAGCCTTACATCATGGACCTAAAACCACTGGCGCTGGCTAGGGCAGCCAATCAAGGAGATGGCTTAATAGTAGATTTGGAGCCGGATGGCTTCAGTGTTGTTCTAGTAGCCAGTGGTATTCCCACGGTTATACACACCATAACACCAAGAGGGGAAGGGGCGAATCTAGAAGACAACATTCGGCGGCTAACCGATGAGTTATCAAAAACAGTGAAGTTCTATAACAATAGCCACCCGGAAAACCCCCTCAGCCCAACCACACCCTTGTTGCTGACCGGAGAGCTCGCCACTGATGCTACCGCCAGCAAGCTTATCCAAGCTGAGGTCGAATACCCGGTCAAGTCATTGGTGCCACCACTGGAATTTCCGCCTGCCCTACCCGTCGCCCTGTATGCCGCCAATATGGGGCTTGCTCTCAAAAAGGCGCCACAGAAGACGGTTTCACCAGAAGATGCCACCGGTTTCCATGACATTAATCTCAACATAATGTCTGGCAAATATAGGGGTAAAGCCCGTGCCGTACCAAGGCGACGCATACTTCGCCCTCTGGCTCTAACAGTCGCTATCGGTCTTCTGTTTGCCCTGTACCAGGTCAAGAGTCAGGCTGATGCTGAAACCATGCGCCTGCAAACCAACTTAAGCCGGGTTAGCCAGGAACTCCGTCAAACTCGCCTGGCTTTTAATGAGACAAAGCAGACTGAGGATACTATAAATAAAATAGCTGCCGAGATGAAAACTCTAAAACAGGAGCACGAGTACATTCTGAGTAAGCGAGGTGCCTTCACCAATAATCTAGGATTGATCACCAACGTCCTTCCATCTTCAATCTCTTTCACATCGATAAAGATGGACGCCAAACAGATTACTGTTGAGGGGAAGACTGATTACCCGAGCACAGTCATCAGCTACGCAGAGGCTCTGGGTAATCAAGGGGGATTCTCTGAAGTTCGCATTGCTAAGATTGATGAGACTGAGACTACTATGACATCCTTCACTATTGTTATCAGTAGGTAGGAGTAAGATAGATGCACATTGATGACCTGCTTCGCCTGGCAGTGACCAAAGGTGCCTCGGATTTGCACCTCAAGGTCAGAGGAGCCCCTGTTCTCCGTATTAACGGGGAGCTTGTTCCGCAAAAGGAGATGCCCGAGTTGACACCTGAGGATATGAAGCAGCTCTTTGACGAGGTAGCTACTGACGAGCAAAGGAGCTCCTTTGCCAACGAGCTGGAGTTAGACTTTGCTTATCACGCCAACGGCATCGGTCGGTTCCGAGTTAACGCCTACTTTCAAGGGGGTACCATCAGTCTTGCCTGCCGCCCCGTCCGAACGCAGATCCCGACTATAGAGGAGCTGGGGCTACCAGAGATGTGCCAGAGCCTAGTCCTGAAACCCAGCGGTCTAATTGTGGTCACCGGGCCAACCGGATGCGGCAAATCGACCACCCTTGCTGCCATGATGAACTATCTCAACCAGAAAGCAAGGCGTAAGGTCATCACCATTGAGGACCCTATCGAGTTTGTGCACCAAGATAATAACTGTATATTTTCCCAGCGAGAGCTGGGCAGAGATACCAGGTCTTTTGTCAATGCCTTGAAGCATGCAATGCGAGAAGACCCTGATGTCATACTGGTGGGGGAGATGCGAGACCTGGAGACGATGGCTGCCGCCTTGACTGCTGCTGAAACAGGTCACCTGGTTCTTACCACCCTGCATACCCCCAGTGCCCCCCAGGCTATTGACCGATTCATTGACGTCTTCCCACCCCACCAGCAGCAACAGGTGCGCGTACAGCTTTCGACTACGCTTGAAGGAGTACTCTACCAGATTCTAGTACCGAGAAAGGATGGCTCAGGACGCGTTGCCGCTGTGGAAATAATGATAGCCACTCCAGCCGTTAGGAACCTTATTAGGGAGGGGAAGACTTACCAGCTGATGAATGCTATACAGACCGGCTCCCAATACGGCATGCAGACCACGAATCAGGCGCTTCTTGGACTTTGCCGCAACGGAGTCATAAGCCGAGAAGAGGCACTGGCTCGAAGCCCAGACAGCGACGAGTTAAAGGGGCTACTTGAGGGGTCTCATTAGAATGGAGAAAGGAGCAGTTATGAATAACGAAAAGAAAATACTAGTGGTGGACGATGAACCTAATGTCGTCAAATCGCTGACATTCGTACTGAGGAAAGAAGGATACGATGTGTCTTCAGCCGCAAACGGCGAAGACGCAATGGCAAAGGTCCGGGAATCAAAACCAAACCTGATGTTTCTCGATGCGATGATGCCAAAGAAGAACGGGTATGAAGTATGCCAAGAGGTGAAGAGTAATTCAAGTTTGAGCGATATTCACATCATCATGTTGACGGCAAAGGGTCAGGAGGCAGATAGGGAAAAAGGGTTGAATGCTGGCGCCGATGAGTTTATGACCAAGCCCTTCAGCCTGATGACGGTCGTTGGCAAAGTCAAGGAGATATTGGGATAAGCGCTAAGCACCCAGATATGCTCTTAGATAGAACCGGAGGGGATGAACATGAAAGAAAGAGGTAATAGGCAGCATAACATCACCGAGCACAAGCGAATGGAGAAGGCACTGCGAGAACACGAAGAATTTAGTTCCAGCTTGCTGAGTAATTCCCCTAATCCCATACTGGTTATCAATCCGGATACTTCAATAAGATACGTGAATCCAGCACTGGAAGCCCTAACCGGCTTTTCTTCTGCCGAGCTTATTGGCAAGAAACCCCCGTACCCCTGGTGGACAGAAGAAACGTCTCTGAAAACCAGTGAAGACATCAAGGAAGCTATGCGCCGGGGAACGAAACAGTTTGAGGAGCTATTTCAAAAGAAGAATGGGGAGCGATTCTGGGTTGAGGTAACCTCTGCACCAATATCAAGCCACAGGGAGTTCGGGTATTATGTGTCAAACTGGGTTGATATCACCAAACGCAAGCGGATGGAGGAGGCTCTACAGGCATCCGAAGAAAAATATAGAAGCCTGATAAAGAATGTTCCCTTAGGAGTATTCAGAAGCACGCCGGGAGCCACCGGAAGGTTCCTGGAGGTTAATCCAGCCATGGAGGAGATTACCGGCTACCCTAGTGAAGAGTTGCTCCGGATGAATGTTTCTGACTTGTATGTGTATCCAGAAGAAAGAGAGGCAGTTCTTGACGAGCTAGCCTCGGCTACAGGGAAGGTAAGAAGGGAGCTACACCTCAGGAAGAAGGATGGCGCCGAAATAATAGTCTCAGACACAAGAGTTGCTATGAGAGATGGCTCCGGCAAAGTCCAGTATTTTGATGGAATCTTAAGAGACATCACCCAGCGCAAGCGGATGGAGGAGGCTCTACAGGCATCTGAAGAAAAATATAGAAGTCTGGTAAGGAATGTTGGCTTAGGAATATTCAGAAGCACACCGGGAGCCACCGGAAGGTTCCTGGAGGTTAATCCAGCCATGGAGGAGATTACCGGCTACTCTAATGAAGAGTTGCTGCGGATGAATGTTTCTGACTTGTATGTGCATCCGGAAGAAAAAGAGGCAGTTCTTAACAAACTAGCCTCGGCTACAGGGAAGGTAAGAAGGGAGCTACGCCTCAGGAAGAAGGATGGCACCAAAATAATAGTCTCAGACACAAGAGTTGCTATGAGAGATGGCGCCGGCAAAGTCCAGTATTTTGATGGAATCTTAAGAGACATCACCCAGCGCAAGCGGATGGAGGAGCAACTTAAGCAGAAGATGGAGGAACTACAAGTCGCGTACCAAAAACTAAAGGAACTAGACCAATTGAAGGATAGTTTCCTTTCCACAGTATCCCATGAACTGAGAACGCCTCTCACCTCAATAAAGAGCTTTTCCGAGATTCTCCTGAGCTACGATGAAGACAAAGAAACTCAAAGGGAGTTCCTAACCATCATCAATGAGGAAAGCAACCGCTTAACTCGGCTGATAAATGATTTTCTTGACCTCTCCAAGATTGAAGCTGGACGGGTGCAGTGGCAAACTGTTGAACTATCGCTATCTGAGGTTATTCAGATAGCGATAAATGCTACCCAAGCCCTCACCATCCAGATGAAGTTGAAGGTAGACACCGATTTAGACCCCAACTTGCCGACCGTCTGGTGTGATAAGGACAGACTGGTGCAGGTAGTAACCAACTTGCTCAGCAATGCCATCAAGTTTACCCCCGAGGGGGGAATAATTCAGGTGAAAGCGCAACTCCTTAACGGAAGCAAGTCAAGGGTAGACTCTAACATGGTTATGGTTAGCGTTTCCGATAATGGCATTGGCATTGCCCCCAAAGATCACCAAACTATCTTTGAGAAGTTCAAGCAGGTGGGAGATACACTGTCAGGTAAACCTAAGGGAACCGGCTTGGGTTTGCCCATCTGCAAAGAGATAATAGAGCACTATGGGGGTAAGATTTGGGTAGAGAGCGAACTGGGCAAGGGCAGCACCTTTTTCTTCACCTTGCCTATCACGCAGAAAATAGAGGCGAAAGCACCGGAAGCCAAGAAGGAAGAAGCCGAGGTTGTTATCAAAGGAGGCAAGACAATTCTGGTGGTGGATGATGAAGCCAACATTCGCCGCTTCTTGAAACATGAACTTACCAATAGTGGCTATCGCGTGCTTGAAGCCTCAGGGGGCAAGGAGGCAATAGATCTAGCCAGGGAACACCACCCCGACCTAATAACTCTAGACATTATGATGCGTGACATAAGTGGGTTGGACGTGACGGCAGTGCTTAAAAATGACCCTGATACTAAAGATATACCCATACTAATCGTCTCCATAGTGGAAGAAAAGGAAAAAGCATACAAGCTGGGAGCAAATGACTTTGTGATGAAACCTTTTACCATAAAGGTGCTAACCGACAAGATAAACCGATTGCTACAAGATGCTCAAAAAACAATACTAGTGGTAGATGACGATAAATCCCTGGTCAAGTCATTAAAATATAGACTGGAAAAGAGAGGCTTCTCCATTTACGTCGCTTACAATGGCAAAGAAGCCCTAGAAATGGTCGAAAGTCACCCTCCAGACCTTGTCCTCCTGGACATAGTGATGCCAGAGATGGATGGATATGAAGTCATGAAGGCACTGAAGCGCAAGCCAGACACTCCGAACATACCCATTGTGGTGATGACCGGTGTTGAAATCGATGGAGGCAGAGTTAAGGCCCTGTCAGTGGGTGCCACTGAGTTTCTCACTAAATCTAGTGGATTTGACAAGATACTCAAGACTATAGAGGGTATCCTCTATAATAAATCCGGCGCCTGATTTCACTTTTTTGCCGCCAGCAAGGCCTCTATTTTGCTCAACAGCACTGAGCGCTCAACCGGTTTGGTGAGATATTCGTCTGCCCCCACTTGAAGCCCGGTGGACCTATCAGTAGCCTGCCCCTTAGCTGAGAGCATTAAGATGGGTAAGTGGGCAATTTGAGACTCAGCCCGCAGACGGTGGCAAATCTCAAAGCCATCTATCCCCGGTAGCATAACATCCAGGATGAGGAGGTCAGGGTTCTCTCCTTTTGCCTTGCTCAGACCCTCTAGTCCGTTCGTGGCAGTAAGCACCTGATAGCCCTCTTTTTCCAACATATAGCTTATTGCCCTCAAGACGCTGGGGTCATCCTCGATAATCAAAATCCTCTTAGCGATGAAAATCACCCCCTGACTTTTTCTTCACTATAGGGGTATTATAACATATGCTCTGTTTATTTTAGCAAAAACTATGGTGTAATCTCAGGGCTCTCCCAATCCTTTAGTGACCTCATCCACTCAGCCCGCTCCACAAATTGGTCATGGGCGAGGGGGACGGGGGGGTGACAGACAAAGTTAGGGTCAAACTCGTTCTTTACCGCCAGAAGCCACTTATGATAGTTTGGCCCGTATGCCGGCCCGGTCAGGTAGAGGGGCTGGTGCGGCCCTAGGAGAGCGGTATAAAAGCGTTTTCTTATGTTTTCCTTAGATGTTTCCAGGTAGAAATGGTCAACCCCCTCGGTATTTTCGTCTGGGTCCCAATAGATGAGGAACTCGGAGTACCCCTGGTGACCCAGCTCAAAGCTCTGGAACCAGCCTGGGTCGCCATAGTCAGGCATAAGCGGCGGTGTGAAATTCCTTTTCAGCTTAGCGTAGTTTTCCCCGTGAGGTATGGCATGCTCAATCGTTTCTATAACATAATCCACCGAGACATACCCGCCGCACATCAGCCACATCCCGGCTGAGTCAGCATTCTTGAACCAGGACTCATCCGTCGGTCGGGTGCGGCGAGTCTCACCTCCAAGCTCGGTTATTATGTCGGTGAGCACCCGCTCCTCATACTCAAGCTGCCCCTCAGAAGCAAAACCGATAAGTAGTACACGGAGAAGATGAAAACTGCTGATGGTCTCCTCACTCTCTTTTGACCAGAGCTCCCAGAACTCCTCCTTTGACCTTGCCTTAGCAATTGCCCGCCAGAATAGAGGCACCTTGGTAACCCCAGCACCTATCTCTGCCTTCGCCATCTCATACATCGCCTGTCTCATAGAATCCCGGCTGGGCATGGTAAAATTAATCCATTTCACCCTTTTCTCGGGGAGCATAAGGGCGGTATCGGGTGAAATACCCGTCGGCTCAAGCCTTTCCGGCTGGAAGGGGAGGAGCTTTATCGCCATTTTGGTTACAATCCCGAGACAGCCCCTGAGCCCGGTAAAACCACGCAGTAATCCCCGAAGGTCTGGACCCAAGCCCTCACCCCAGAAAGGGTCATCCTGCAATGCCAGCGAACCCATCCGGACTATCTCGCCATCGGGCAAGACAAGCTCCGTCCCCAGTATCCGACGGTGGGGCAGACCAATGCGGTAGCTGAGGGGTGACCAGCCATCGCCTAGCATATTGGCAATGGCAGACACCTGTGAGCCACCACCACCAACCACAATATACATACCCCTCTTCATCGCCTCTTCCTGGAGCTGGGAGTAGATAATACCTGGCCCAACAGCAGCGTAAAGATGCTTTTCATCAATCTCAAAGTCAATCATTCTTTTTAGGTCAATAAGCAACTCGTCGGCAAGGTGAGGGTGAGAACGGGCGCCATACCATCCCGTGCTATAGGGAACATACGGGATTTTATAGCGGTTACAGACCTTGACTATCTTCTGGACCTCTTCTGTAGTGCGGGGCATAATGACGCACGCCGGCACCTTGGTCATCACCCGCTCATATCCCAGCCCACATTCATACCCCCCCGGTCCTGCGCGATAGCCTTCGCAGACTACAGGATCGGCAGAAATATACTCAGCACCAACGATAGATTCAAGTACCCTATATACTTCTTTAGTTATAGCCATAATCTTCCTCTCCCAAGCCTACACTCCAATCGAGGCAAGGACGAGCTCTGATATATCAAATACCTTTAAATTTTCTCCATTCTGTTTAATTGCCCTGCTGAAATTATCCTTGCACCAGGGGCAAGTGGCGACGACAGCCTGAACACCGACTTCTTTTACCTCAATTAGCCTCTGTTTTGCCGCCCATAAGGCAAAATCAGGGAAGGCTTCCACAGTCCCCCGCCCAGCGCCACAACAAAAGGCATTCTCTCTTAGCCTTGGCATTTCCACCAGCTTGACGCCGGGGATAGCCTTCAGAATGTCTCTCGGTGGCTGATAAACCCCGTTAGTGCCACGACGGCGCTCTAGGGGTGGATTCACTGTCCCCCATATCCCCCGCTCCCCTTTCCAAGGCACCCAGGGCTCACTAAGCCGGTTCAGGCTGCAAGAATCATGATAGGTCAGCCGCAAATCAACCCGTTTGGTGAGCTTGAGAGCACCCTTTTTGACCAGCTCGTCGATAAACTCTACCAGATGCACCACCTTAAAACCCAAATCGGCGGTTGATATATTAAGGAGCTTGGGATAGTCAACCTTCCACATTCGGTAGCCCTCGGCACAACTGAGGAGGAGGGTGGTAGCTCCAGTCTGCCTGACCGCCTCAATATTACGGTGAGCTAACTTTCTGGCTTCATCTATCATACCCACGGAATAAAGCATATTGCCGCAGCACCACTCATCGGGCATGAGCATAAACGGCGTACCTGAAGCATTCAGTATTTTAACTGTTGCCTGGGCTATCTCAGGGTGAGCATAGGCAGCAGAACAACCAACAAAGTAAAGCACATCAGCCTTGGGCGAAGGTTTTATTCCCTTGGGCAGCCACTTGGTTCGGTTCTGGTGAGGCGCACCAAAACGGTTATGCCTGGTCAGTATATTCTGAGCTATTTTTTGGTGCTGGGGCATGGGTCCCTTGCCATCTTTTACTGCTTTTATCCTCAGCGCTTCAAGGGCAAGCTCTATCTCAAGGTCAAGATTCCGCTTACAGCCGACGTCACAGGCGCCACAGAGAGTACAGGCATAGAGTGTCTTTAAGAGCTCGTCTGAGTAATCTAGTCTCCCTTCAGCCAGCGCCAGCCCGATTCTCATCTTGCCATAGGCGCCATAAGAGTCAAACAAATACCTGGTGGCACTAGGACATCTGGTGCTGAACCTTACTCCTGGCATATATATGTGGTCCACCCAGTTGCATCCTTTACATTTGATACACCTATTCATATCAAAGATAAAATTCTCGAGCCTAGTTACATCCAGACTTGTCTTCCCTTTGAGCATCTTACGTCCTTAGAAACACAGATTCCCCGGATTCATAATATTGTTGGGGTCGAAGACCCTTTTCACCCGTTTTAGCGCTGTGGTATAGCCAGTAGCTCTATCATATACCAGTTTAGCCAGCTCACCGTAAGGGCGGGTAAAAAGCGCTCCTTCACCTAGCAAGACTGGGGCAGCATCACGATATAAGCTTTTAACCCTTTCTACTTCTGAATGGTTAGCCGGGTCATAGAAGAAGTTAAACTCCAGATGACAGGCTCGGTTGTGCTCTATAGGCTGGAGATAGCCACCAATATCACTCGGAGGATAATCATATTTGACGGCGACCTCTCTCACCTTGTCAATGAATTTTGCCGCCAGAGCCGGCTTGGTGATGAAGAAAAGGCTGTGGCAAGCCCCTTTGTAGCCGTTCTTCCAGTAGGTAATTCCATTAGGCCAGGGTCTACGAAGCAAGGGTAGGAATTTCTTATCTAAGCCGGCTAAGCCAGGGAGATTATCAGCCAGGGAAATCTCGGGGAATTCATTTTTGATAATCACACGAAGAATCTCCTCCTCATAGTGGAGCTGCTCCTCGGGGCGCCTCTGCATTCCGCTTATTACCAGTACAAGTGTCCAAGGCGGCAATGATGCCCGCAACCTTTCAAAGTCACGAGGGAAGTCTTGGGCGACTATAGCCGACAGGTTAATATTATTCAAGAGAAGGCACTCTTGAATAATCCTAAGCCTCAGAACCCGATACAAGAAGTCAATAGCGAGGTTGAGTTCAGGGACGGGAGCAAAAAGAACCCTGTCTATTTTAGGGAGATATTCAATCTTCAGATTTGCCCAGGTTACTACCCCCATCGTCCCCTGAGCCCCCTGGAGAAAACGATAGAAATCCAAGCCTGGACCTGAAGGATTGGCACCCTTAGACGGTGAGTCAGGATAACCGGTTACGCTGGCAGAGCCAGTCCTGAAGATTTCTCCATTGGGCCAAACCAACTCCATGCTTTGAAGCGGCTCCCCATAATCATACACGGTATTGGTCGGCACTTCCCTCTCCAGCCAGTCAGTAACCACCGAACGCTGGGGGTGGGGCAGTAGCGGCATTATCATTCTGAAGCCCTTTTCCCCCAGCGCTCTAGTAAGCTGCTCCCAGGTAACGCCAGCTTCAATTCTCACCCTTTTGTTCAGCTCGTCAATTTCCAGAATCCGGTTCATACCAGATAGGTCCAGGACAATGCCGCCTCGCTTAGGAACGGTTGCCCCATAGAAGTGTACCCTGGAACTAGCCGGCACCAAGGGGATAAAACGCTCGTTGGCAAATTTGATGACCTCTTGAACTTCCCGGGCATCTTTTGGCTTGATAACATAATTCGGCATCCCCGGGGGTGCGAGACTGAAGTCTCTAGAATATGCGGCTAGAACCTCAGGGTCATCGGAGAAGTTATCCGACCCTACTACCTCCAAGAGCTTCTGTTTTATACTCACACTCAACCCTCCCCTTGCTGGGTAGTTAAACTAAAAGCTCTGCGGCACCAGAGAAGGTCACAGACGCCAAAGGCATCTTTATGAAATGAGATACTAGCTAAGGCTTTTGCTACATAGCCACGTTTGGTTATATCACATCTCAACATATCATTCAAGGTCAAGGTGGTGCTTCAGGCACACTATAGCTCTTGACCACAACCAGGTTATGTTCTATACTACATCCAGTTTGCCTAGGTGTATCGGGAAATGCAGCTAGGATTATTAGCATTATTAGCTGTCTGTGCCTTTTGGCTGGGTGCTTGCCCCTTTTCACTGTGGGTTGGACAGTGGCTGCTGGGTAAAGACATAAGAGATTATGGAGACGGTAATCCGGGGGGAGCCAATGTCTTCCGGGCGGGGGGGCGTAAGTCTTTTTGTCTTGCCGCCTTCTTGGATATGGCAAAAGGCGCACCCTTCGTCATTCTGGCGTATTCGTTCTTTGAATTTCCTGAGGCCATAGTTCTAGCGGTGGGACTCTGCGCCATACTGGGGAGTGCCTTCTCTCCACTGCTTGGGTTAAGGGGTGGGAAGTCAATAGCGGTAACCTTTGGCGTCCTCTTTGCCCTACCCCAACACTACATACTAGCTACATTTGTTATCTTTTTGCTCTTAGGCTTCCTCTTTATAGAAATCGACGCCTGGATAGTGATATTCGGCGCCGCCGGCTCACTAGCCTATCTATTAGCTACCAAGGGGAACTCATGGGAATCTCTATTTATGCTGTGCGTGCTGGCAATACTGGCGACAAAACATTTTGACGACCTAAAGACCATCCCCAGATTCAAGGGAAGGCTGGTTCGTTGGTTACATCCAGTAAAACGCCAAATTTAGCTGGCAACAGCAGGATTACGGTATGTTATATCAGGTAATAATAGCCGCTGGTTTGGTCAGTTTTATGCTCAATCTTATCCTGAATTTGAGGAGCCTCAAAATCCCACCCCCTGAGAGTGAACTGCCAGAGACAGCACCCCTTATCTCTGTCCTTATCCCAGCCAGGGATGAAGAAGCAAACATTAAGGCATGCCTAGAGTCTCTACAAAAACAGGACTATCCCAATTTTGAGATTCTGGTGCTGGATGACAACTCCTCGGATGGCACAGCTAATGTTGTGAAGCAAATAGCCGCCACTGATGACCGTATCCAGCTGCTCCGAGGCGAGCCGCTGGCTCAAGGCTGGGCGGGAAAGCCATTTGCCTGCTATCAACTGGCTAAGAAGGCTAGAGGTTCCTGGCTGCTGTTTGTTGATGCCGATACTACCCATGCCCCTCATATGCTACGCAGTGCGCTTGCCCTGGCTCTTAAGTATGGCTCCTCACTGCTCTCCGGATTCCCCCGTCAACTCACCACCTCGTTGCCCCAGAAGATAACAATTCCAGTATTGTACTTTGTCATCATGAGCTGGGTACCACTATGGTGGCTTCAGCGCTCCAAACACCCCAGACCATCGCTGGCCATTGGTCAGTTTCTTTTCTTCCCTGCAGAGGAATACTGGCGGATGGGTGGACACAAGGCAGTAAAAGCGAGGATACTGGAAGATGTCTGGCTGGGAATCGAGGTAAACCGATGTGGTGGACGGCATGTAGCCGTTGACCTATCTCCAGCAGTCTCCTGCCATATGTACCGGGACGTGGGGACGATTTGGGAGGGGTTTATCAAGTGGATTTATTCGGTGGCAGCGTTGTCCAGAATAGCACTGGCTGCGTTGCTTGTAGCCGGCTACGTCTTCTTTCTTGCCCCGTTCTACTGGCTTTGGAACGAAATCTTTGTCGTGACTGTTCCCAGCCCCTGGCAGCCTATTATCATCCTCCAGGTTGCGACCATAGTAGTTATGCGCTGGCTAGTTGATAAGCGTTTCAACGAGCCAATTATCTCAACCTTCCTCCACCCGATTGGATTCTCATTCCTTATCCTAACCGCTCTCTACGCTGGTTCGCGCCAAGCGGTTGGCGCCGGTGTTCGCTGGAAGACACGACTATACAATAAAGGAACAGGTGTGGAGTAGACCTCGTTTGAGTGCCTGGAGAGTCAGGTATGAATAAACTGAGGAATGTGACGAGCTACCTCACGGGCGATCGGGCAATGAGGTATCTTTTAGGCACGCTGATTGTTCTTGTGGTTTCCGATGGCTTGATAAGCCGCTTCGTTATCACAGAGAAATTAGGGTGGGAAGCAAATCCATTCCTGCAAACCTTGGTCGGCAAGGACGTGTTCCTGGTAATAAAAGTGTTGGGCGTGCTCTTATGTGCCTTTATTCTGTGGGACATATATAAGCAATGGCCCAAGCTAGGTAAGATAAGCAGTCTGTGCTTTGTGGTCGTATACTCAGGAATCGTGCTCTGGAACTTATTTGTATTCTTTATCACTCAAATTTGACCGCTAAAGGGTCAAGCGCCACATAGAGAGCGAAGACTAGGCTAACCCAGCTATTTCCTGTAGTGCCTTAACCAAGGCATCAGTATGTTCTGGCTTGCCTACGGTTATCCTGATCGAATTTTCCAACAGGGGCATATTGAAGGAACCAACAAGTATTCCCTTTGAACGTAGTGCCTGGCAGAGTTCGGTGGCTTTACCCTTCAGAACATGGCAGAAGATAAAGTTTGCCTGTGATGGGAATGGCTTGAGAAACTTAAACTTCTCTAGCTCAGGGAAAAGCCTTTCCCTTTCATCTATTATTGCTTTAACATTGCTCATGAGATAATCAATGTCAGCCAGGGACTCCCGCACCGCCACTGTGGCGGCGGCACTTACCCCATAGATAGGCTTAATCCTCAGTAAGTAACCGGCTACCTCAGGCAGTAAAATGCCATAACCTATCCGCAAACCAGCTAGGGCTGCCCATTTACTGAATGTGCGCAAGACCATCATATTCGGATATTGGCTAACCAAAGGCACCACGGTTTCTCCATAAAATTCGTAGTATGCCTCGTCAACCAGTACTGGCACCCCGGTGCTGACTATATCCAGTATATCCTTTTTGGGTATAACTGTCCCGGTAGGATTATTGGGGGTAGCCAGAAGAATGACCTTGGTCTTGTCATCTATAGCTGCTTTCACCGCCTTAACATCAACAGCAAAGTTATCATCCCTGGGGACATTTACCACAATTCCACCAAGCATCTGGGTTCTGAGTCGGAAGACGTCAAAGGTGGGAACACAGTTTATCACCTTATCCCCGCGCTCAAGCAGAAGAAGTAAGATAAGTTCTATTAGCTGCTCACCCCCGGCTGCCGCCACTATATGCTCAGAACCAACCCCTGCGTACGTTGCTAGCAGCCTTCTAAGCTCAACCTGCTCCGGGTCAGGGTAAAGATTCAGGTAGGGGAATGCCGCCAGAGCCCGCTGCACCCTCGGTGAGCAACCATAGGGGTTCTCGTTGGCGTTTAACTTGATAACTGTCTCAAGTTCCCTCGATGCTCCGCCAGACTTACTGGCAGCAAAGCCCTCAAGTCGGGATAAATCAGGTCTGACAAAATTCTCCCAATTGAAGGTTGACTCAGAAGTCATCAAATTGCCTCCAGAAGATTAAGTGTTGGTATTATAAGCCCACGGCTCTATTTAGTAAAGTCCGTTCTATTTTAAGGTTGTTTAATTGTCCTATATATTTTAAACTATCATCGCCTAACCAGAGGTCAGAAAATGAGAGAGGACAACCTGACACCCGCTGCCATTACTAACAATTTAGGGACACGTTTTATCGGTCAAAGGGTTATTTATTATCCTAGACTCAAGTCAACCATGGATGTGGCGAGGCGCGAGGCTCAACAGGGAGCAATAGAGGGAACCGTTATCATCGCTGAGGAGCAAACCGCAGGGAGGGGACGAATAAAGCGAGCTTGGCTATCACCCCAGGGGAGCATTGCTCTGTCCATCATCCTCTACCCCGAGGTGGGTTACCTATCCTCACTTATTATGGTGGCATCTCTAGCCGTAGTCCATTGCATTGAGAAGGTCACCGGCTTGAAATCACAGATTAAGTGGCCCAACGACGTCCTTATTAACGGCAAGAAGGTGTGCGGGATTTTAATTGAAAGCGAGGTCAAGGGTAACCGGGCGGACTACGCTATCATTGGCATTGGGATAAATGTCAACCTTAAGCCTTCCGACTTTCCCGAAATCCTGCTCAATGCTACCAGCCTCTCCCATGAGCTAGGGAGGGATATATCCCAGCTAGATATGATACGGTGCCTACTAGCCGAAATAGAAAGGCTATACCTGGCTTTACCATCGGGGGACTGGGTTTACCAGGAATGGCGGGATAATCTGGTGACACTGGGCAAAAAGATTCACGTAAGCTCAGACGAAACCACCTATGAAGGCATCGCTGAGTCAGTAGCCAGCGATGGCAGCCTGCTGTTGCGTCAGCCCGATGGCAGCCTGATTAAAATTGTCACCGGAGATGTTACCCTGCGCGGCTAACCCCCCTTGGCTACTTGGTTGTCCCTCCCCTTACTCGTTTTGCGCCAGCACCCCGATCTACGAACATCCTGATAAGGTCAATAGGTATGGGAAAGATTACGGTGCTATTTCTCTCCGAGGCTATCTCGGTTAGCGTTTGCAGGTAGCGAAGCTGTAGCGTAGTTGGTTCCCTGGCGAGAACAGCACCGGCCTGAGCCAGCTTCGCTGAGGCTTGGAACTCGCCATCGGCATGGATAATCTTGGCTCGCCTCTCTCTTTCCGCCTCAGCCTGGGCTGCCATAGACCGTCTCATCGTTTCCGGGAGCTCAACCTGCTTAATCTCAACAATGCTGACCTTCACCCCCCATGGGTCAGTTTGCTCGTCAATTATCTTCTGCAGCATCTGATTAAGCTTATCCCTCTGCATCAGCAGTTCATCAAGCTCGGATTGCCCCAGTACATTCCGCAGTGTCGTCTGGGATATCAGCGAGGTCGCCCTGATGTGGTCTAAGACCTTAACCACTGAAGCCTCAGGGTCAACCACCCTGAAATAGACCACTGCGTCTACCCCAACGGTAACATTGTCTTTAGTGATTACCTCCTGTCGCGGGACGTCCATGGTCACCACCCTGAGGTCTATCCTGACCATACTGTCAACGAAGGGGATGATTAAAAACAACCCAGGACCCTTGGCTCCGACCAGCCGCCCCAAGCGGAAAACAACCCCTCGCTCATATTCCCTAACAATCTTAACTGTCATGGGGAGAAGTATGAGCAAAGCGAAAGCAATTAATCCGATTACAAGTGGGTTCATTTATTTACCTCCTTTATTTTTCTTGGTTACATACAGTTTTAAGCCCTCAACCCTAGTTATAATCACCTCCTCCCCGGGTCTTACCCGGCCCTTCTCTGATACCGCCGTCCAGAGCTCACCCTTAAATAAAACCATGCCCTCAGGGTCTAGGGCTGACTTAACAACAGCAGTCTTTCCTACCAACTCTTCTCTGCCAGTATATGCCTGGCGGCGGTGGACTCGGATTACCCGCTGAATTACGAAGGCGAAGAAAGCGGCAACCAAGACTACCACTGTGGCAATCAACCACGGGCTTATTTGAAACAAGGCTCCCCTCCCAGGAAATAAAATCAACGAACCGAGGACTAAAGCCACTACGCCCCCGGCGGTAAATAGACCAAAAGTGGCGGTGAGCATTTCACCGATAAATAGCCCAAAGGCAAGCAAAATGAGCAATATCCCCCCCCATCTGGCGTCAAGGACATTCAAGGCATAGAAGGCAAGAAGCAGGCTAATGGCGCCAGTAATTCCGGGAAAGAACGCCCCAGGGTGGTAAATCTCAGCAATAATGCCCATAGTGCCTATGCTAAGCAGAATATAGGCAATGTTGGGGTTGCTGATAGCATGCAAAAAGCGCTCAACAGGGCTCATTTCCTGTCTTGTCAAATCGTAGACGGTAGTGTTTATAGTAACCTCCCTACCACTAGCCAGGGTAACCTTCCAGCCATTTATTTGAGAGATAAGGCTATCTAAACTGGAAGCCCTAAGGTTGATAAGATTTGCCTCCAGTGCATCAACATCGGTGAAGGACTTGCTCTCGGTTACTGCCAGCTGGGCTTCATCAATATTACGACTGCGCTCTTGGGCAATGGTCTTCATCCACTTAGCTGAGAACTCGGTTATCTTTTTCATTTGCTCCTCCGGTATCTCCTCCCCACCAGCGGCTACCGGATGGGCAGCACCGATAGTAGTGCCCGGCATCATGGCGGCAATATGAGCCGACAGGGTAATAAAGGTCCCCGCCGAAGCCGCCCAGGCACCCTTGGGAGAAACATAGACAACCACGGGAACACCAGCATTCATAATCCTCTTGACTATCGTCCCGGTTGACTCCAGCAGCCCTCCCGGCGTATCCAGCTCGATGATACAGACGGCAGCATTCTCATCCTCAGCCTGGCTGATACCCCGGTCAATATAATCAGCCACCACCGGGACAATGACGCCTTCAACGTGCAGTATCTGGATTAACTGGCTACTGGCACTGACTACAGCTGATAGCAAAATTCCAGCCAGCAAAGCGATAAAGAAGACAAGACGCAAGACCTTAAATAATTTCTTACTCATATCAGTGGTAAATTAGATTGTATATTGATTACAACCACATTGCAAATAAAAAGCATAGTTGAACAGATAGGCAAATTGATGTAGAATTTACCCACTATTCTAAGAGAGAGGCTATGAAAATCCAAAGGTGTAAAGGAACCAGAGACCTATCCCCAGAGGAAATGGCTGCCTTCCGCCTCATTGAGGGCACATTTAGGGACTGCTGTATTAAGGGGGGATATGAAGAGGTCAGGACACCAACCCTTGAGTACCTTCACCTGTTCACCTCCACCGGGACACTCACCCCGGGCAGGTTAAGCAAGGTATACTCCTTCCTTGACTGGGATGGCTGGAGCGGGGAAAGGGTGGTGTTAAGACCGGACGGCACAATCCCCGTTGCCCGGCTTTATATTGACAGCATGGAAGGGAAAGAACTGGCCAGGCTCTTTTATGTTACCAATATCTTTATCTTTGAGGCAACGGGCAGGGAAAACAGGGAAAGATGGCAGCTTGGGGCTGAGCTTATCGGCGTCAGCTCCCCGCTGGCTGACGCCGAACTGGTAATGCTGGCGCTTGAGGTTCTGAAACGGCTAAAGATTAGCGGCATTGAGCTGAGGCTCTCCCACGCCGGCTTAATCAGGGCACTGCTGGCAAAACTGGAGCTAAGCCCTGAAGAACAGGCTAAGCTCTTTGACCAGATTCTGGACGGGGATGCGGGAGTGCTGGCTAAGATAAAACGGGAGAGACCGGAACTGGAAAAGGCTTTGTCTATGCTTGACCTCAAGGGGAACTCGTCTGGGTTACTAAAAAACCTGCCGGACCTGCCTGAGCTCAAGCCGGGTATTGATGACTTCATAAATATTGCCCGGCTTCTTGAGACCCTTGGTTGTGATTACCAGATTGACATCGCCTCGGGGAGGGGCTTTGAATACTATACCGGTATCATCCTCCAGCTTTTCCAGAATGGGGAGAAGCTTGGCGGTGGTGGCAGATATGATGCCCTCATCCCGCTAATGGGGGGCAAGGATACCCCCGCCTCTGGTTTTGCCCTTTACCTTGACCAACTAATAAAGCTGGTAAAGCCCGAAGCCCCGGCTAAACGTCAGACTCAGAGAATCCTAATCCAGGCTGAGCCGGAAGCGGTAAAAGATGGATTTAGCACCGCCAATCGCCTCCGTGAAGCCGGCTATATGGCTGAGCTAGAGCTTGGCGGGCAGAAAGAGGGCTTTGACTGGAGGCTTGATATTCAAAGTAAGCCACCGCTATTTATTTTAACTGACCAAGTTAAACAGCGGAGGTTTGAGGCAAAAACCGTTGATGAGGTTTTAGCATTACTGAAATCTAAGAACCTCTGAGAGGAGGGTACTTGTTATGGCTATGGTTTGTTGTGAATATCATGGGCGGCCTAGGGGTATTAGACATCGATATGTAGTTAGGATTGAGCCAGTAGGATACCCTAATGAGGCTGTTTTGTGTTGTCGCAGAGGGTGTGGAAGGCCAGGGTTAGTATGGCTTAATGAGGAGGATAAGTCTAGCTACGACGCTGGTGAGAGGGAGATAGTAATCTGGGGGCAGAGTGTGAAGGTAAGGGTAGCATGAAAATCTGGCTTATTGAGAAGCTTAAGGAAAATAAGGGGGATGGGCGAAGGATGCGATTTGATTCGAAGTTTGCACTTATTTACTGGCCTGCGGGTCTGTTCTGTCTGACCTTTCTTATTGGGCTGATGGCAGGAGGGGTGAGTAACCTTGCAGGAGCTGTTGGGCTTGCTTTTATTGTTTCAGTGATTGGTGGGGTAGGGGGAATTCTCGGTTTGTTTATAGTCAGGTTTATTCGGGGGCTCCTGTAGTAGCTCTGTGGGCGAAGCCTCTCCTTACACATTTTATATCTATTCCCACCCGCCGCCCTTAAGGGAGGGGATAGCTAAGGAGAAAGGTAAAACTAAATACAGGTAGTTTAAGAAGGGTGAAACCCTTCTTCTAAAAACCTTCCCCCTTCCCCTGCGAGGGGAAGGGGGATACAGGGGGATGGGGTGGATAAACAAATAAAGGTGGCGCTGCCTAAGGGGCGCCTTTTAGCTGAGACCGCCGCTCGGCTACGAAGGGCGGGGTGGGGACTTGTCGGCTACCGTGAAAAGGCACACCTCTACCGGATTAGCTCCGAAAACTTCCCTAACCTCACCGCCAAGGTGTTCCACGAACGGGATATCCCCATTCAGGTAGCCATCGGCAACTATGACCTCGGTATCTGCGGCTCAGACTGGATTGAAGAGCTTCTGGCAAAATACCCCAGCAGTGCCCTGCTCAAGGTGGGGAATCTGGGATACGGGAACGGCGTCCTCTATGCCGCGGGCAGCCCTGATGGGATATCTACAATAGAAGAGATGAAGACCAAGCCGGGCATCATCCGTATTGCCAGCGAGTATCCCAACCTGGCTGAGTTCTTTGCCCTGAGCCTTCGGCTGAGGCGGTTTGGTATCTTCCCCCTGTGGGGGGCGGCTGAGGTTTATCCCCCCGAAAGCGCCGATTTAGCACTGGTCTCTGGCACCACAGAAGAACTCGTCCACTACGGACTAGCGCCAGTAAGCAAAGTACTCAATATCAGCGCCTGTTTAATCGCTAATAGAAGTAGCTGGGAAGCCAAAGACCTGGGTGGGGTGGTGGCTTCTATCCATGATAAGGCGATGGCTCAAGAAGCAGCTGAGCCAGAAACTATCGGGCAATACCTTGGGCAACGTCACCAATACACCCCCTCCGAGGATGTGGTCTGGTTCGCCTTGCCCGACGGGCACCAGCAAGAGCATGCCCAGCGTCTGCTAAGTGAAGCTGGCATCCCCATTGACGATTACCCATCAGCAACAGGGAATCGCCGACCAACCACCAACCTATCCGGTGTCGCCATCAAGGTGATTAGACCCCAGGACATGCCACTACAGGTAGCCAATGGCAATTTTGACCTGGCTATCACCGGCAGGGACTGGCTTATGGAGCACCTATATCAATTCCCCTCCAGCCCGGTGACCGAGCTCGTTGACCTGAAATTGGGCAATGTTAAAATAGTGGCGGTGGTCAGCAAAAACTTAGCTATAAGCGATGTCAACGACTTGAGGAAGTTTAATGCCAAGCGGGCGGCGTCACTTAGAGTAGCTTCAGAGTATATAAACATCGCTGATAAGTACGCCAGGGATAATCACCTGACGTACCGAGTAGTCCCAACCTGGGGGGCGAGCGAAGCCTTTCTGCCTGAGGATGCCGACCTGCTGATTGAGAATACCCAGACCGGGCGAACCATAGCCAGGCATAACCTAAAGATTATTGACACCCTTTTCCAGTCCACCGCCTGCCTCATTGGCAATACCAACCAGGTGCCAAGCCCGACTAGGCAGAAAAAAATAGAGTCAATTATTAAAACCCTGCAAACAGCAGCAAAGGAAATCTAAATTGAGAATTATTGAAGGTTTTAAACGAGCAAAAGCAATATTTTCCCGACAAGCCTCCAGAGAGATGCTTGGTGTTGAACGGGAGCAAGCCGTCAGGCAGATAATTGATGAGGTGCGCACCAAAGGAGACCGGGCTCTTCTTGATTACACCTTGAAGCTCGATGGGGCAAAGCTTACCTCGCTAGAAGTAAGCAAAAAGCAGCTAGCAAGCGCCTACCGCGAGGTTGATAAAAGGCTCGTATCTGCCCTCAAACTGGCAGCGCGCCGGATACGCTCCTTTCACCTAAGGCAAAAACGCCGCATCTGGCGCATCGCCTCACCAGACTCAGGTCAGATACGCCCGCTGGAACGCGTCGGCGTTTATGCCCCTGGCGGAACTGCCTCTTACCCATCCACAGTGCTGATGACAGCAATCCCGGCTCGCGTTGCCGGCGTCAGGGAGGTTATTTTGGCAACACCGCCGAAATCCAACGGCATCGTTCCACCACCAACATTAGTCGCCGCCGATATTGCCGGGGTTGACCGCATCTTCTCGGTTGGTGGTGCCCAGGCAATTGCTGCCCTCGCCTTTGGCACTGAGTCCATCCCCAAAGTGGACAAGATTTGTGGTCCGGGAAATATCTTTGTCGTGCTGGCGAAGAAGCTGGTATACGGAGCAGTTGACATTGATGGGCTGCCCGGACCAAGTGAGTTGTTAATCATCGCCGATGAAACAGCTAACCCCAATTATTGTGCTGCCGACCTTCTAGCTCAGGCTGAGCATGACCCACTAGCCTCAGCCATCCTGATAACCACCTCACCAAGACTAGCTGACGAGGTTAACCAAAATGTGGAGCGACAGTTAAACGGCTTGGGACGTCAAGCCATAGCTAGAGAATCATTACAAAAGGGAGGGATGATAGCGGTAGTGGCTAACGTAGATGAGGCTATAGAATTAGCCAACCTCTATGCCCCGGAGCACCTCTACTTAATGATGAGGGGAGCCAAAAACTATGTGAAACAGATAGCCAACGCCGGATGCATTTCCATCGGGGAAAGCTCAACAGTGGCCTTGAGCGATTACGTGTTTGGACCAAGCCATGTTCTGCCTACTGGAGCTACCGCCAGGTTCAGCTCACCACTCAATATACTTGACTTTATCAAGCTTATAAACGTGGTTAATGTGGATGAGGCCAGTTTGCCGAAACTCGGTAAAGCCGCAGCCACCATGGCTAGGGCTGAGGGACTGGAAGCCCATGCCCGGGCAATAGAAAAGCGACTAAAGAAAAACTATTGACAAACTATATTGCTTATGTTAAAGTCAACCCGATGTTGATTTATACTGCCTCCCATAATTCATACTTCATGTTTACCTAGCGCACAAGGTGCGCTTGGGGGGACAGTTATATAAAAGTGTAAAAATATTAAGGTAACAAACTAAAAATCTAAAAAAGAGCCCTCCAAGCGGAGGGAATTTTATTTATGAGGGATATAAAAAGGGAGATGAGGGAAATGTCAGAAGAAGGAATAGCCAAGTTAATACGGTCAGACCTGGCAGCCTTTGGCGGTTATGTTGCCGGTAAGTCGCCGGAGACGGTGGCAGAGAAGGTTAATATCTCAGTAGAGAGCGTCATCAAGCTGGATGCCAACGAGAATCCCTATGGCTGCTCACCGAGAGTACAGCAGGCTCTGGGCACCTATCCCTACTTCAATATTTACCCCGACGCCAGTCAAACCGAGCTGAGGAAACTGTTACAAGGCTATGCCGGTGTTGGTGCTGAGCACATTGTCGCCGGCAACGGCAGTGACCAGCTTATAGACCTTGTCTTGCGCCTATTTGTCGGTCCCGGGGATGAGGTGATAAACTGTGTGCCTACCTTTGATATATTTCGTTTTAGTACTACACTGTGCAATGGCAAGCTGGTTGAGGTGCCAAGGGATGAGGATTACTTTGTTAATGTAAGCGCAGTAAAGAAGGCGATAAGTAAAAAAACCAAGATAATACTTCTGGCTAACCCCAATAATCCCACCGGAACACCTATCTCAGCGCAGGATATACTGGAGATAGTTGATACTGGAGTGCCGGTGCTCGTCGATGAAGCCTATGTTGAATTCAGTGGTGAAACAGTTACCAAGTTAGCCCCCCAGTATAAGAATTTGATGGTGTTAAGAACATTTAGTAAATGGGCAGGGCTAGCTGGTTTTAGAATTGGCTATGGTGTCTTCCCCCCAGAAGTTGCTGAATATCTACTGACAATAAAGCTACCCTACAGCGTAAACGTCGCTGCCTTGGTCGCGGTGAGGGCATCTCTGAAAGACACTGATTATCTGAGGGATAAGGTAAAGGCTATAGTCGCTGAAAGAGAAAGGCTATTTGGCGAGCTAAAAAAGCTGAAGTGGCTAAAACCCTTCCCATCCCAGGCTAACTTTATCTTCTGCCATGTTCTGAATGGCAAGGCACGCCAAATCCAGCAAGAATTGCAAAATAGAGGGATATTAATTCGCTACTTTGACCTGCCGCTATTGCAAAACTCCCTCCGCATTAGCGTGGGCAAACCCGAACACACCGATGCCCTGATTAAGGCACTAAAAGAGATTGTTTCTTAACTTCACCCCCTTTATCCCCCTCTCCTTAAAAAGGAGAGGGGGAGGAGAAGAAAGAGGGGCTGACGCCCCTCTTAGACGCCCCCTTAAGTTAGTCTCCTTCAAAGTGGGGAGAGGATTTTAGAGAGGGGTTTCACCCCCTCTCTTACTTTCACTCCCCCTTCCCTTACTAAGGGAAGGGGGTCAGGGGGATGGGTTACCTAATTGAAACTTAAGGGGTGAGGTTAATAAATAATCTAAAATGTGCTAAACTAGGGGTGGTGAGGAAGTGCTATGATGAAGCTAAGGATAGCTACTGTCAAAAGAGAGACTAAAGAGACGACCGTCAAACTAGAGCTTAACCTTGATGGCAGTGGCAAGTGGGAGATAAATACCGGAATTTCAATGTTTGACCATCTCTTATCCCAGCTTACCCAGCATGGAAGGTTTGATATAAAGCTTTCTGCTGCTGGTGATGACCAGCACCACCTGATAGAGGATATTGCCATCTGCCTGGGTCAAGCCTTAAACAAGGCACTGGGAGAAAAGCGGGGCATTGTCAGAATGGGTGATGCTACCGTGCCCATGGATGATGCCCTGGTGACGGCAGTCGTGGACATCAGCGGGCGGGGATATACTGTTTTAGACCTACCCTTTTCCAAAAATGATATGGCAGGATTTCCCACCGACCTTATCCGCCACTTCCTCGAGTCCTTGGCTAATGAAGCTCGGCTCAACCTCCATGCCAAGGTTCTATACGGCACCAACGACCATCACAAAGCCGAGGCACTATTTAAAGCCCTAGGCAGAGCCTTAGATATGGCGACGGCAATTGACAAGAGAATCTCTGGTGAGCTGCCAAGCACCAAGGAGCTATTAGCCTAATTTCCTCCCCGTCAACCTTTCGTAAGCCTGCTCGTATCTTTTGCTGGTCGCCTCAATGACATCCGGTGGGAGCATGGGGGCAGGGGGTTCTTTATTCCAACCAGAAGCAGTAAGCCAGTCTCTAACCGGTTGCTTATCGTAGCTTTCCTGGGACTGACCAACCTGGTAGAGGTTAACATCCCAGATGCGGGATGAGTCCGGGGTCAGTAGCTCATCAATGAGGATAAGCCGCTCACCGTCCAGCCCAAACTCAAATTTGGTATCGGCAATGATTATGCCCTTACTTACGGCATACCCCCGGGCATAGCTATAGATAGCTAGGCTTTTCTGCTTTATCTCCTCAGCTATGCCTTTACTCACCAGCTCCCCCATCTCATCCATAGATAGCGGCTGGTCATGCCCGGTTTCCGCCTTGGTAGTAGGAGTAAACAATGGCTGAGGCAACTCCTGGCTCTCCTTTAAGCCCTTGGGCATGGGGTTTCCCGAGACGGTGCCGTATTGCTTATATTCTGCCCAGGCTGACCCGGATATGTAGCCACGCACCACGCATTCCACCGGGATACGCTTGACCTTTTTAACCACCATAGACCGCCCAACAAGGTAAGAAGGATAAGTAAAACGGCTCTCGGCGGGAAGATAGGCGCCAAGGAGGCGGACGTCGTCTACCACCTCCACCAGATGATTAGGCAGCAAATCCTTGGTCTGAGCAAACCAGAAGGCGGAGAGTTTATTCAGCACCAAGCCTTTACTGGGGATGCCACAGGGCAGGACAACATCAAAGGCGGAGATTCGGTCAGTGGCGACAATGAGCAGTAACTTGCCCAGGTCATAGGTATCGCGCACCTTGCCCCGAACAAACAATGGTAAGGGTAAGTCAGTATTGAGCAAAACATCATTGCTCATTATATTGCTCTTGGCGTTAGGTCTACCGGCTTGGCTATCTCTCCCTTCCACTGTGCCTCAGTCAACCCCAGCCGCTTAAAGATATCATCGATATAGCGCAGGTAATACTGCTCGTCAAAGTTTTGCTCCAACTCTTTATCAGGCAGGACAGCAGCAACCTCAGGGTCAGCCTGGAGCAGGCTAAGAAAGCTCTTATTCCCCTTCCACGCCTTCATGGCATTTCGTTGCACCAGTTCATAGGCTTTCTGCCGGCTCAGCCCCTTACTGATAAGGGCAAGCATTACCCGCTGGGAGAAGACCAAGCCCTTGGTGAGCTCAATATTGCGCTTCATCTGCTTCGGGTAGACCTGTAACCCTTGCATTATTGAGGTGAAAAGGCTAAGGATATAATCTAACACCAGGCAGGAGTCGGGCAATATGATTCGCTCCGTGGAAGAATGGCTTATATCCCGCTCATGCCACAGGGCGATGTTTTCCATTGAGGTTAGGCTGTAGCCTCTCACCAGCCGACTCAAGCCACAGATTCTCTCGCAAAGCTCCGGGTTGCGTTTATGAGGCATGGCTGAAGAGCCGGTCTGGGTTTCAGCAAAGGGCTCCTCTGCCTCTCGTGTCTCGGTTCGCTGCAATGCCCTGATCTCAGTGGCAAACTTCTCCAGTGAGCTTGAAATTATAGCTAAAGTGGTAACGAATTGGGCATGGCGGTCGCGCTGCAAGATCTGGCTTGAGACCGGAGCTGGAACAAGCCCCAGCCTGGCGCAAGCCTTCTCTTCAACCTCAGGGGACAGGGTGGCGTAGGTGCCAACGGCACCTGAAATCTTACCGACAGCGATGGCTTTTTTGGCTTCACTAAATCTTTGCAGGTTTCTCCTCATCTCCTCAACCCATAGCGCCAGCTTAAGACCAAAGGAGATTGGCTCGGCATGAACACCATGGGTGCGACCAATCATCGGTGTATACTTATATTTTATCGCCTGTTGCGCCAGTACTGTGATGAGTTCTTTTATATCCTGACTAATTAGCTCAGCCGACTCAATTAGCTGTAAGCTTAAGGCGGTATCCATCACATCAGAGGAGGTAAGACCAAGGTGAATAAAGCGAGATTCGTCCCCTAGGCTCTCTGACAAAGCGCCAAGGAAGGCAGTTACATCATGGTGGGTTTCTTTCAGAATCTCCTCCATGCGTTTAAGGTTAAGTCGGGCTAGCTTTATCTTGGGTATCGCCTCCCTGGGAATAACACCGAGCTCAGCCCATGCCTCACAGACGGCAATCTCTACCTTGAGCCACTTATCAAACTTATTCTCCTCCGACCATATCCTTTTCATCTGAGGTCTAGAGTAGCGCTCAATCATGGCTTTTCTCCTTGAGGTTGATAAACACCTCCCTCTCCCCGTAGTTCGTCTCGATACTTTTCGTAGGCTTTTCTTATCTTATCATATTTTAGACCTAAGATTTCAGCGGCGAGATAGGCGGCATTCTTCGCCCCGGCGCTGCCGATAGCTACCGCAGCTACCGGGATGCCGGCAGGCATCTGGACTATAGAGTAGAGGGCATCAACCCCCTTCAGCTCACCAGCCGCCAGTGGCACCCCGATGACGGGCAGGGTTGTCCAGCTTGCCAGGACGCCGGGCAGGTGCGCCGCCCCACCGGCGGCGGCAATTATAACCTCAATCCCCCGACCCCTAGCCTCAAGACCATATTGCCGAGCCTTCTCCGGGGTGCGGTGGGCGGATATGACGTTGACCTCGTGCTCAATACCGAGCTGGGTTAATATATCCAGCGTTGGCTTGAGGGCTTCGGTATCTGTTTTTGAGCCCATAACTACAGCAACTAAAGGCATTTTATCTACCTCACCCCTCCAAACTACCCTGAGTGCTAGGGCATTATGCCCATGCCCACAACCCTTATCATCCAGTTAACCTTGCTTTTATCTGCAACCCAAGCAAGTTCACCCGTGCCCTTATAACCCCAGTCCGCTCTCAAGACGGCACGCCCATCGGCTGTTCTAGTTGTTATCTCAGAATGTTGATTAACCGCGCTATTATCAGCACCCAGAGAGATACCACTCTGATCTTTTCCAGTACCTGTCCAGACATGAACATAGAATTTATCGCTCACGTCAATGTTAGGCACCTCAACCTCTACCCAAGTAACAGCTCTAAAGGCAAACTTGGTGACTGGATAGGTGACACTGTGTAATACCTTGTAATCTTTATCCCAGATTTCCACATCAAAATTCTTGCCTTCATAGCCACTACCATAAAGCCCTCCACATATTCGCACCTTTTTAATGGTAAACGGCACAACCGGTGGAGAGAAATCGACCAAATATCCTCCACCCCCAGAGGATAAAGTTGTGTCGGCTGCACCATCATCATACTTTAGCTCTACCTCTTTTGGAGTTGGGGTAGGTGTGGGGGTCGGGGTTGGAGTGGGTGTGGGGGTAGGAGTTGGTGTCGGCGCTGCCGTCGGGGTACACGCCCCAAGAACAAGCGATAGTGTTACGAGTAGAGTTCCTAGCATAATCAGCGTCTTGCGCATTGTTTATTTCACTCCCACTCTATTTTATCAGCGCTATATCCTTGCGATAGTGGCAACCCTCAAACTGAATGCTGGGGATATTTTCATAGACCCTTTCTCTAGCTTCAGCCAGCGTTTTGCCGGTAGCCACCACAGTGAGCACTCGTCCACCACTGGTTAGCACCTGCCCCGCTTCCAGCTTGGTCCCGGCGTGAAAGACAAGGATGTCTTTATCCATCTCACCCAGCCCGCTAATAACGAAGCCGGTCTTATAGCTTCCGGGGTATCCCCCCGACGCCATCACCACCCCGACACAGGCATCATCACTCCACCCCACTTTTATCCGGTCAAGCTTATTATCAACCACCGCCAGCATAATATCAACCAGGTCGGTCTTGAGCAAGGGGAGGGTAACCTGCGCCTCCGGGTCGCCAAACCGGGCATTGAATTCCAGCACCTTCGGCTTATTATTGGTAATCATCAACCCACCATAGAGGACGCCTTTATACGGTCTGCCTTCGTTATGCATCGCCTTCACCGCCGGCTCCATAATGGTCTCTTTTACTGCTTTTGCCAGCGCCGGACTCATAAACTGCGGCGGGCTGTAGCTACCCATGCCACCGGTATTAGGACCCTGGTCTGCGTCATATAAGCGTTTGTAATCGCAAGCCGCCACCATGGGGACTACGGTATGGGCATCGCTAAAGGCAAAGGCGCTCATCTCTTTCCCCGATAGGCGCTCTTCAACGAGCACCCGGTTGCCCGCCGCACCGAAGGCTTTTGCTTCCATTATATAGGATAGAGCCTCTAAGGCTTGGGGGATGGAATCAGCGACGATTACCCCCTTCCCCGCCGCCAGCCCATCAGCCTTGACCACAATCGGCGGTTTCTGCTTCTGAAGATACGCCTTTGCCTTAATATAATCAGAAAAGCTGGTGCTTTTGGCGCAGGGGATTTTATATTTTTGCATCAGCTCCTTAGCAAAGACCTTGCTTGACTCAATCTCGGCGGCTTTTTTAGTGGGACCGAAGATGGGCATGCCCCTGACCAGAAACTGGTCGGTAATGCCCTCCGCCAGCGGCGCCTCCGGACCGACAACGGTGAGGTCAATTTTCTTTTCTCTGGCTACTTTAACCAGCCCCTCAATATCAGTAGGGCTAATGTCAAGGTTCTGGGCGAGCTTAGCCGTACCGGCGTTGCCCAGAGCGGCATAAATCTCCTTTACTCTGCGGCTCTGGGCCAGCTTCCAGACAATAGTATGTTCCCTGCCCCCACCACCAACAACTAAGATTTTTATCTAACTTACCCCCTTAGGTTTTATATAACCCCATCCCCCTTTGTCCCCCTTCCCCTTGTTAAGGGGAAGGGGGAGGAGAATTTTTGAAGGGGCGAAGCCCCTTCAAACTACCCCAGAGTGTCAGGGCAGCAAAGCAGTGCCCACCACCCGTATCATCCAGTTTACCTTGTTTTTATCTTCGAACCAGTTGCCATAGCCATAGTAAGGCCAGTCAGCCCGTATGGTAGAAATTCCTTCTGCTGATCGGACTGTCAACTCAGAGTGTTGATTGGCAACACTATCATCAGCACCCAGATGGATGCCTTGCATCCGACCGGTGCCGGTGTAAACGTGAACATAGAATTTATCGCTTACCTTAATATCAGGCACCCCAACCTCTACCCAGGTAGCAGCATTAACAGCGAACTTGGTAACTGGATAGGTGGCAGTGTGTAATACCTTGTAATCCTTATCCCAGATTTCCACATCAAAATTCTTGCCTTCCCAGCCACTACCATAAAGCCCTCCACATATTCGCACCTTTTTAATGGTAAATGGCACGGCCGGCGGGGAGAAGTCGACCAGATATCCACCACCGCTGGATAGAGAATCCCGTGCACCTCCATCGTCATATTTTAATTCAACCTCTTTTGGAGTCGGGGTAGGTGTAGGAGTTGGAGTCGGGGTTGGAGTGGGAGTTGGGGTCGGCGTTGGAGTGGGTGTAGGTACTGCCGTCGGGGCACATGCCCCGAGAACAAGCAGTAGCGTTACGAGTAAAGTTGCTATGATAATCGGCGTCCTGTGCATTTTTGAACCTCCTTTTATTGGCTTGGTCTTCATAAGGGGGTACACACTTGACACCTCCTTTTTTTATTTTCACTCCCACTCAATAGTGGAGGGGGGTTTGGAGGTAATATCATAGACGACGCGGTTGACGCCGGGGACCTCATTAACAATGCGGCTGGAGATGCGAGCCAGGACCTCGTAGGGGAGGCGCGACCAGTCAGCAGTCATGGCGTCCTCGCTGGTCACAGCGCGGACGGCAACCAGATAGCCATAGGTACGGTGGTCGCCCATTACCCCCACGCTCTTAACATCGGTGAGGATGGCAAAGCTCTGCCACAACTGGCGGTATAGCCTTGCCTTCTTAATCTCGTTCATTACCACCCAGTCAGCGGCGCGCAGCATCTCAAGCTTTTCCTTGGTTACCTCACCAATAATGCGAATTGCCAAACCCGGTCCGGGGAAGGGCTGCCGCCAGACCATTTCTTCGGGCAATCCCAGCTCCAGCCCCACCTGACGCACCTCGTCCTTAAACAGGTTGCGCAAAGGCTCAAGCAGCTCTAGTGTCATCTTTGCCGGCAGTCCGCCAACATTGTGGTGGGTCTTTATCTTCGCCGAGGCTGTGCTCCCCGAAGAGGCGCTCTCAATGACATCAGGATAGAGCGTCCCCTGAGCTAAGAAGTCAACCCTGCCTATCTTCTTGGCTTCCTCCTCAAATACCAGGATAAATTCCTCGCCTATCACCCGGCGCTTCTCCTCCGGGTCGGTAACCCCTTTTAGACGATTAAGAAATCTTTCGCTGGCATCAACATAGACGATGTTCATACCCAGATTGAGGCGGAAGGTATTAAATGTCCTCTCCACCTCCTCGCGGCGCAGCATGCCATGATTAACAAAGATGCAAGTGAGCTGGTCGCCGATAGCACGGTGGACAAGGGTGGCGGTTACTGCCGAATCAACCCCTCCCGAGAGGGCGCTAATGACCTTGCCCTTGCCTACCTGCTGCTTGATTTTAGCTATGCTCTCCTGAATGAAGTTAGCCGTTGTCCACTTCCTTGAGCAGCCACATATCCGATAGACGAAATTCTTTAATATAGTCTTTCCCTCGGGGGTGTGGACGACCTCAGGATGAAACTGGAGACCAAACATATTCTTATCGTTGCCCATAACGGCAAAGGGCGAATTTTCAGTACAAGCTAGGACAGAAAAACCGGGGGGCAGCCTTTCAATCCGGTCGCCGTGGCTCATCCATACCGGGGTGGTGGAGGGTAAACCATAGAACAGGGGCGAATCTACATCGCTCAGATGAAGGATGGCATGACCATACTCTTGCTTTGCCCCGGGGACGACCTGCCCGCCTAGCTGGTGGGCAAGGAGCTGCATCCCATAGCATATGCCCAATATCGGCAGACCACTCTCATAGACATACGCCGGAGCCTGGGGGGCACCAGGTTCATAGACGCTGGCGGGACCGCCAGATAGGATAAACCCCTTGGGATTTAGCGAGGCTATCCTCTCCCAGGGGGCATCATAGGGCACCAGCTCACAATATACCTCGCATTCGCGCACCCTTCGGGCAATTAGCAGATTATATTGCGAGCCAAAGTCAATGACAATTATTGCCTCACGCTCACCACTGGGTATGGTCTCCCTTGCCGGAGCCGGCTGCTCCCCCCCTATCTCCTTGGCGATCTCCAGATAGGTAGAGACCTCAATATCGCCACTGGTGGTTACCCGGTGGCTTTTACTTGGGGTTTGCTTTGACCTACCCTTAGCCATGTATAGAACACAGATTACCACTGTGGCATGCTAGTGTCAATGAAAACCTCAAGGAACTAGCCAAGGTTTTCCGCCGGGCAGCTGAGCTGTTACTTGAATTATTTCCTCTGGCTCAGCTCCACATCTAATTCACTGCCAAAGGCATCATTAAGGGCTTTCTGGAGGCTACTAAAACTCGCTAGGTCTTCCGTTTCGATTACCAATTCTCTATCATCTAAAACCTTCAGTCTGCCGAATTCTCTCACCACTTCAATTACTCGGGAAGGGTCCACTGTTATCCACCCCTTCATCCGACGTACTAGCTCTTCACCATCAAAAGCCCTTTCAATCGTGAGGTCAATCCTCCTGTTCTTCGCTTCCCAACCAATAAGGGCTGGTTGGACAACTATAGGAGTAATAGGGTCATGAACTGCAGCACACCGGAACCATAATTTTGCTCGAATCATTTATCAATGACTCCTTTAAATTGACAATCATTAGAAATATAGTGTATTTTCCCAAAGAGAGCAAATTGACAAGGAGAAGAGAAATGGACCTCTTTCAAGCGATTAGAGAAAGAAAGAGTATAAGGGCTTTTAAACCAGCTCCGGTTCCAAAAGAGACAATCGAAGAAATCCTGAGATTGACAATCCATGCTCCATCGGCAATTAACCTTCAGCCATGGGAATTTATTGTAGTAACCGGTGAAGAGAAGGAGAGACTAAGCCGGAAACTCATTAAAGCCTACAAAGAAAAACAGATATCATGTAGCCCGGGAACTATTAAGCCCCTTCCTGATATTTTTAGAAAGAGAGGAAAAGCAACCTCTGAAGCCATGGAACCATATCTCAAGCCTACGGGATTCTCATTCGAACAATTTACCAACGAAGGAAGTTGCAACTTTTATGGAGCGCCGGTTGCCCTCATCATTTGCCTCGATGATTGCTTCTCAAAGGCACGCATGGTCGATATTGGAGTAGCTTTGGGATATTTAGTGCTTAGCGCTCACGGTTTTGGATTGGGAACATGTCCAATCGGTCTAATTGCCGACTATAACGATGAAATCAAAGACGCCTTAAATATTCCAGAAAATAAGAATGTAATCATAGGTATAGCCTTGGGCTACCCTGATTGGGAAAATCCTGTAAACCACTTCAAATCTCCAAGGGAAGAGCTCAATAAACTAGTGAGATGGATAGAATGATTGCTGAAATTTAATCAATATCTTAACCAGATTTTAATATTCGGATGCTACGATTAAACTATCAAATAATGGAAAGGGGGTGAAACATAAATGTGGAGAAGCAAGAAATTCATTCTTATTGCGGTTCTGGCCACACTGGTGCTGGTTGGGAGCATAGGCGGAATAGTCTATACCCAGACAGCAAGTGCCAACGAGGGCTCGGGAAAGACTCTATTAGCTAAGGTTGCTGCTATCTTGGGCATTGACCAGCAAAAGCTTGAAGATGCTTTCAACCAAGCCAGAAGTGAGATGAAGGATGAAGCCCTACAGAAGCTGGTTGACGAGGGCAAGATAACCCAGGAGCAAATTGACCAGTACAAGGCATGGTTGCAGTCAAAACCAGACTTGGAACAATACAGGCAGCAGCTAAGAGACTGGCAGCAGACGAGGCCAGGCATTCCGCCTGAGCTAAAGCAATGGCAAGAAGCAAGACCTGACATTCCACTACCCGGGCACTTTGGTGGCGATGGCGGCATGAGGTGGGGTGGAGGGTGCTTCTTCGGCGGCAAATAGTCTCAAGGCAAACCAAGTGTTAAAGGAGAGGGGAAATATTCCCCTCTCCTTTTTATTGCTTGGAAGGGTGGCTTAATAAGAACGACAGCACCTGGCCTTAACAATTACTTAACATTTGTGCTATAAAATTAGACAGACTCGACGAATCGTTAAGGGGCTCAGAATGGCAGGTAAAAGGGTTTTAGTGGTTGATGATGACGCCAAAACTGTAGAGCTGGTCAAGCTCTATCTGAATCGTGATGGCTACAAGGTGCTTGTCGCTTATGATGGTATTGAGGCACTACGCCTTGCCCGCCAGAGCCATCCTGACCTAGTCGTGCTTGACCTTATGTTACCCGGATGCGACGGACTCGAAGTCTGCCGCACACTGAGAAACGAGTCTGATGTCCCTATTATTATGCTTACCGCCAGGACCACAGAAGATGACAGATTGACAGGCCTGGACCTTGGCGCCGATGATTACGTTACCAAGCCTTTCAGTCCCAAGGAGTTGGCTGCCAGGGTACGGGCAGTCCTCAGACGCCTGCCAGAGGAAATGCTCCAGCGTGGCCCTACCGAGATTAAACACGGCGACCTTACCCTGAACTTTCTGAGGCATGAAGCCTTCCTTGCTGGCAAGCCTCTACACCTGACCCCAATAGAATTCAAGTTGTTGGGAGTGCTGGCTAGAGAACCGGGACGAGTCTTTAGCCGGGGACAACTAATTGAAAAAGCCTTTGGTTATGACTTCGAGGGTTTTGACCGTACTATAGATGTTCACATCCTTAACCTCCGCCGGAAGCTGGAAGCAACCCCCCACCATCCCAGATATATAAAAACGGTGTACGGCGCTGGTTACAAGCTTTCAGGGGGTGAACGATGATACGTAGCTTGTGGTTTCGCCTCCTTGCCGCCTTCACCCTAGTGATAGTGGTGACCATTAGCACCGTGTTTTTCTTCATTAACCAGGCTACCCAAAGCGAAATCCGAGAGTTTAGTGAGCGTATCGGGCAGATACGTACCGGCAGGATGGAGGCTGAACTATCTAATTATTACTCGCGGCGGGGGAGTTGGGAGGGCATCCAATCCTCTGTTCAGCAGTGGGGTAAACTCTACGGCCAGAGAATTATACTGACCGATGCCAACAGCACAGTTGTAGCCGATTCTGAGGGAGGTTTCTTGGGGAAGCCATACAAGCCTGATTCACCAGGACGGCCTTTACTACCGCCACGGCAATGGGTGTCAATAGGCACACTATATGTCAGTCCCGAATCAGCACCTGAAGTAGGACTTGCCTCACTGCAACTTGTTTACTCGGCGATAGGTCGCTTTTTCCTCTGGGGAGGCTTAGTAGCTATTGGTATTGCCTTACTAATCACTCTCTTCCTGTCGCGGCGAATCTTGGCTCCGGTCAAGGCTCTTACCTCCGCTGCCAAGCGCCTCGGGCGTGGCGATTTTTCCCAAAAAGTTGAGGTCAAGGATAGGGGTGAGCTTGGAGAGCTAGCCCAAACGTTTAACTCTATGGCTAATGACCTGGAGCAGGCGGAAAGGTTGCGGCGGAACCTGGTAGCGGATATAGCTCACGAATTGCGGACACCCCTTTCCAACATTCAGGGTTACCTAGAAGCGATTCGTGATGGTGTGGTGCAGCCAGATGCTGTGACCATTAACTCACTCTATGAGGAAGTAATCCTGCTGTCACGGCTGATTGATGACCTTCAGGAGCTAGCTCTTGCTGAGGCAGGCGAATTGAAACTGGTCAGGCAGGTGGAAGATATCGCTGGAGTCATAAACCAGGCAGTAGCAGCCATACAGCCTCAAGCTACAGCAAGAGGGATAGCCGTGCTCACTGACCTGCCCGGCGGGCTTCCTCAGTGTGATATTGACTCCCATCGCATTAGTCAGGTCTTGAACAACCTCCTTAATAATGCAGTGGCACACACACCCAGTGGCGGCACCATCACCGTGGCTGCCCGACGGCAGGGTAAATTGGTAGAGATAAGCGTAACCGATACCGGTGAAGGCATTACAGCTGAGGAGCTACCTAATATCTTTGAGCGCTTTTATCGGGTAGATAAATCACGCGCCAGAGCTACCGGTGGTTACGGTTTGGGGCTTACCATTGCTAAACGCCTGGTGGAAGCTCACAGCGGCAAGATTGAAGCCCACAGTGAATTAGGAAAAGGCAGTCGCTTTACTTTTACCCTTCCCATCTCAAAATAACTATTGGAAAGGTACAGGTGAATAAAATGAGAGTCTTAAGGATAATGCTAATAACCATTATTCTAAGCGGGATTGTTGTTCCTTGGGTAAGCTGTGGTAAAAAGACGGAGACGATTCCAGAAAACCAACTGGTAACCGTACAGCGAGGAAATCTAACTATAGACATCACTGGCAGCGGTAATCTAGCATATTCCGATTATCAGGACCTCGCTTTTCAGATATCCGGAGCCTCGACGCAGCAACCACTAACGGTGGGCGAAGTGCTGGTGGAAGCAGGTGATTCTGTTGAAGAGGGGCAGGTACTAGTTAAAGCCGATACTCTCTATCTGGAGCAGGCAGTAAAGACAGCAGAGCGAGCGGTTAAAACGAGTGGGATTGCCCTGGAGAAGGCTACAGACAACTGGAGGAAGATAACCTACCCCTATACCTTTAGGACTTTTCAATTTGACGTGCCGGTGGCGGGGGCATTTATCAACGATGCCCAGCGGGAATTAAATGAGGCTATAGCAGTGATGCACGAGTTAGGAATGAGCCGGGAGCAATACGATTGGAGGCAGTACTGGGATGTGTGGCACAACCTAGAGAAGGCTCAAAATGATTTGGCAAAGGCCAAAGAGAATCTGAAAATAGGCGCCGGTCCGGATTTATTTAGTGGTTTCCTTGACACGAGGTTTCCGCCCAGTGACCTGCAGCAGGGAGGGAGCCCCCCGATTCTCCCCGTGGCAGATTATTGGACGCTGAAAGCAGCCCAAATGGATATGGAATCAGCCCAAGTAGCTCTAGATACAGCCAATGATAACCTGAATCAAGCCCAAGAAAAACTAAAAGAGGCGGTAATAGTTGCCCCATTTGCTGGTTTCGTCACCATTGTAAATGTCAAGGGTGGTGACACGGTACAAAGAGGCGTAGTGGCAGTGCGCCTTGTTGACCCCAACAAATTTGAAGCCGTGGTTATGGTTAATGAGATGGATATCTTTCAGGTGAAACTGGGGGGAGATGCCACAGTGCAGGTAAATGCCATGCCAGCGTTTAACTTCCCGGCTAAGGTCACTCAGATTTCACCAACGGCTACTATTACGTCAGGTGTAGTGAACTATCAAGTAAAAGTCGAGTTACAGTCACTCCAACCTATCCAGCAGGGGCAGCAAGGACAAGTGCCAACAATGCTCCCTGAAAACTTCCAACTGAGGGAAGGGCTAACGGCAACTGTCAGCATAATAGTGGAGCAGAAAAGCAATGTGCTACTGGTACCCAATGCGGCGATTACCAAGCAGGGAGGGAAGTCCTATGTTCAGGTAATGCTGCCGACGGGTATCACTGAACAGCGTGCCATACAGACTGGTGCCACTGACTACCAGTACACCGAGGTAATCAAGGGACTCAGCGAAGGCGAGAAGGTAATTGTTCCACAGAGGACTGCTACTACCACATCAACGACGCAACCGAGTACAATAATACGAATACCGGGAATGGGGAGATAGTCTCGGTGATAAGACTCGTGGATATAACTAAAAACTATCTCATGGGCAAAAGGGAGTTAACTGTGCTCCGGGGGGTGAACATCCATATTAAGCGAGGTGAGCTGGTGGCGATTATGGGGCCATCGGGCTCGGGCAAAACGACCATACTTAACCTCATTGGTTGCCTGGATAAACCAACATCAGGCACCTACTATCTGGAGGATAGAGAAGTCAGCCGCCTCAGCAGTAGTGAACTGGCACAGGTCAGGGGTAGTAAGATTGGCTTTGTCTTCCAAACTTTTAACCTACTGCCCAGGCTGTCAGCACTAGCCAATGTGGAACTTGGCATGAGATATGCTGGTGGTAGCGACCGCAAGCAAGCTATGGAGGCACTAGCTAAGGTCGGACTATCTGACCGTGCCAATCATCGTCCCACTGAGCTCTCGGGTGGAGAACAACAAAGGGTAGCCATCGCCCGGGCTCTGGTGAAAAATCCCCCTCTGCTCCTGGCCGACGAGCCTACCGGGAACCTTGACAGCCATTCCGGTGGGGAGATAATCTCCATCCTCACCTCTCTACATGCTGAGCAGGGCATGACACTGGTCACGATAACTCATGACGCCGACATCGCTCGCCACTGTCAGCGTATCATAAATATCAAGGATGGACAGGTAGTTTCAGAGGAAAAAGTATGAAGAAGTGGCTGGAGCTTTTAGCTACTGCCTGGGTCGGAGTTGCAACTCACAAGCTTCGCAGTTCTCTAACTATCTTAGGAATCGTTATCGGTGTTGGCGCCGTGATTACCCTGATGTCCATCGGCAGGGGTTCTACGGCAAGCATACTTTCCAATATCCAGAGTATGGGGGCAAACCTGATTACCATCCGCCCCGGGGCATCCGTGTCTGGTGGTGTCAGGGGCGCTGTCGGTGATGTTCGCACGCTGACCATGGAAGATGCGGAGGCAATATCACAGCAGGTCTCCCACATATCTGCCGTGGCGCCTTCTTACTCCAGCAACCTCCAGCTGGTCATGGGCAACCAGAATATGAACTCTCAGGTCACCGGGGTAACCACCAACTATATGTCGGTAAACAACATGACGATAGCCCTTGGCACCTTCTTCTCGGAGGACGAATACTATCGCGGCGCTAAAGTAGCCGTGCTCGGCTCCAGTGTAGCTCAAACCCTCTTTGGCAGTGCTAACCCCATCGGACAGCAGATGCGAATGGGCACTATTATCGTAAATGTCATCGGCGTTCTGGAGAGTAAGGGGGCCATCTCTGGCTCGCCTGATGACGCTATCTTTATTCCGCTGACCGCCATGCAGCAGGCGGTTGCCCAGCCGCGAACTCCTCAGGGCGGCCACATTGTGTCATCCATAGCTCTGACGGTAAGCGACCAGCAGTATGCAGGCAATGTCGTCAATGAAATTACCAGCCTGCTCCGCACCCGCCACAAGCTCAGTCCTAATGCTGAGAATGATTTTAGAATCAGATCCATGGAGGAAATAGCCAGCACTCTCTCGCAAGCGACGAGGACAATGACCCTTCTTCTAGGTGCCATTGCGGGCATTTCACTGCTGGTGGGAGGTATCGGCGTGATGAATATTATGCTGGTTTCAGTGCTGGAGAGAACCAGAGAGATAGGTATCCGCAAGGCACTGGGAGCTACAGAACGGGATATATGGAGCCAGTTCCTGATTGAGGCAGCCTTCTTAACATTAGCTGGTGGTATCATCGGAGTCATCGTAGGCTGGGGAGTCTCCTGGCTTATTGATAAGATGGGAGTAATGACCACTGTAATTACTCCTGATATAATTATCCTGGCTGTTTCCGTATCGGTTGGCATCGGCCTATTCTTTGGATTTTATCCTGCTTGGAATGCGTCCCGACTAAATCCCATTGAGGCACTAAGGTCTGAGTAGATTGTATTAGTCAAATACTGTGTATCTTGACGTGGCACTTCACTCTGGTCTGGTTCATTGTGCACTATTATAACATATCGGGAGTTACGCAGTTCACAGATTATCCTCGCCTCAGAACAGGTTACTGCCCCATGACACTCATTTACCACTGTGATATACTGTCGTCAAGGAAGGAGCGGTGGAAAGTAGGCTACTTTCATCTATCCAAAAACAGGTTGAGCAGGCTATCTCAATCCTAAAACAGGGAGGTATAGTTGCCTTCCCCACCGATACCGTCTACGGGCTGGGTGCTGACATCAGCCTTCGGCAGGCTGTGGAGCGGGTTTATCAGGTAAAGGGACGACCCCGTAATATGCCCCTTCCCCTACTCCTGGCTGATAAATCTCAGATAGGCGAGGTTGCCAAGCCAGTGCCAGAAATTGCCTGGCTTCTCGCCGAAAAATTTTTGCCCGGCGCCCTGACCATGGTGCTATTTAAGTCTAAATCGGTACCCGATATTATCACCAGAGGCGGTAAAACGGTAGCCATTAGAATCCCCGCCCACCCCATCCCTATTGCCCTAATTCAAGGCGTGGGAACGCCCATTGTCGGCACCAGCGCCAATCTCAGTGGTAAGCCCAGTGCCTTGACTGCTGCCGAGGTCTATGCTCAACTAGGCAATAAGGTAGACCTGATTATCGATGGCGGCGGATGCCCCGGGGGCAAGGAATCAACTATAGTCGATTTGACCGTGGAGACCCCCATTATCCTGAGGGAGGGGGCGATATCAAAAGAGGAGCTAAAAAATGCGTATCGCCATTGGCGCTGACCATAGGGGGCTGGAGCTCAAGCAATTCATCATAAAACTTCTTAAACAGATGGGGCATAGCTACGAGGACTTCGGCACTTATACTGCTGACCCGGTAGACTACCCCGATATTGCCCAAAGGGTGGCGGAAGGGGTGGCTAATGGGGATTTTGACTACGGTATCTTAATCTGCGATACCGGCATTGGTATGAGTATCGCCGCCAATAAGGTCAAGGGAATCAGAGCTGCCCTCTGTCATGACGACTTCAGCGCCCGCCGCGCCCGCCAGCATAATGATGCCAACATCCTATGTCTAGGTGCAAGGGAAAGGCAGGATACAGTGCGCAAAACTGTTGAGGTCTTTCTTAATACCCAGTTTGAGGGCGGAAGACACCAGAAAAGGGTGGATAAGATAAGGGCGATGGAGGATATTACTTGACAATAAATAGGAACTATGCTATCTTATCTTGTAATGAACGAGCAGAATATTGTTCTAGTTCTTATCATTATGAAACAGAGCCCGTGAGTGGGGCTTCGTTGCCGCATGAGCCGTCCTCACGGGACGGCTTTTTTTATAGTATAAGGGAAATAAAATATGAAAAGCGATACCGTTAAACGAGGCATAGAGCGTGCCCCCCACCGGGCTCTACTCCACGCCCTAGGCTGGAGCCGGGCTGATATAGATAAGCCCCTCATCGGGGTGGTCAACAGCTTCAGCGAGATTGTCCCCGGACATATGCATCTAAGAGACATCGCTGAGGCGGTCAAGGCTGGGGTATATAGCGGCGGTGGTATCCCCTTTGAGGTCAACACCATTGCCGTATGTGATGGCATTGCTATGAACCACCCCGGTATGAAATACAGCCTCCCCAGCCGCGAATTAATCGCTGACTCGGTGGAGATAGTGGCTGAAGCCCACGGCTTTGACGGCTTAGTCTTTATCCCCAACTGCGACAAGATAATCCCCGGCATGCTCATGGCAGCGGTAAGATTAAACCTGCCAGCTATCTTCATCAGCGGTGGTCCCATGCTGGCAGGGCGTCTGGAAAATAATGGCAGGGTGGAAAAAATTGACCTCAGTTCAGTCTTTGAGGCCGTGGGCAGGGTAGCCAGCGGCAAAATGAATGAGGAGGAACTGGAGCGGCTGGAGGAGCTTGCCTGCCCCGGCTGTGGCAGTTGCGCCGGGATGTTTACCGCCAACACCATGAACTGCCTGACTGAAGCCCTGGGAATGGCGCTGGTCGGCAATGGCACCATCCCTGCCGTTGACTCAAGGCGCATAAAACTAGCCAGAAAAGCCGGCGAGCAGGTCATGAGGCTTCTGGAGAATAACGTCTGCCCTAGAGACATTATAAATAAGGATGCTATCTACAATGCCTTTACTGTTGACATGGCGTTGGGTGGTAGCACCAATTCGGTTTTACACCTGATGGCAATAGCCCACGAGGCGGGGGTTGATTTCCCCCTATCAGGGGTAAACCAGATCAGCCAGTGCACCCCCCACCTCTCCAAGATAAGACCCGCCGGCGAATACCACCTTGAGGATTTAGACCACGCTGGTGGCATCGCTGCCGTGATGAGAGAATTAAAGGAGCTACTAAAATGGGGGGCAAAGACGGTATCGGGAAAATCGGTGGCTGAGATAATCGCCAAAAGCCAAAATATGAATACAGAGGTTATCCGCCCTGTGGCTCATGCCCATTCCCCCACCGGAGGTACTGCCATTCTCTTTGGTAATCTAGCGCCGGAGGGAGCGGTGGTAAAAAGGGCAGCAGTAGCCCCGGAGATGCTCGTTCACCAGGGAAAGGCTAATGTCTTTGACTCTGAAGAAGAGGCGACCAAGGCTATTATGAATAAGAAGATAAAGCCGGGGGAGGTAATAGTTATTCGCTACGAAGGACCCAAGGGCGGGCCGGGGATGAGGGAGATGCTTACCCCTACCTCCCTTTTGGCTGGCATGGGGATGGATAAAGAGGTCGCCCTTATCACCGATGGGCGTTTCTCTGGAGCCACCCGTGGGGCGGCTATTGGGCATGTCTCCCCTGAAGCAGCCAGTAAAGGACCTATTGCTATCTTGAAGAATGGGGATATAATCAAGATTGATATTCCCAACTATCGGCTTGATGTTGAGCTTAACGATAAAGAAATATCCGAGCGCCGGGCACAACTGGCTGAGTTTGAACCTAAAATAAAAACCGGTTATCTCCGGTACTATGCCGAGAGGGTAGGCTCAGCCAGCAGCGGCGCCGTGTTTAGATAAGGGGGCAATTATGAAGATGACCGGAGCGCAAATGGTATGTGAGAGCCTGGTAAAGGAGGGGGTAGAGGTTATCTTTGGCTTCCCTGGGGGGGCGGTTTTACCCTTATTTGATACCCTACCCCACTACCCCCAGCTTCGCCATATTCTGGTACGCCATGAACAGGGTGCTGCCCATGCCGCCGAAGGCTATGCCCGAGCCACCGGCAGGGTCGGGGTGTGCCTGGCAACCTCAGGTCCAGGTGCGGCTAACCTGGTAACCGGGATTGCCAACGCTCACCTTGATTCAGTGCCGATAATAGCTATCACCGGTCAGGTAGCCCGACCATTTATTGGTAAGGACGCCTTCCAGGAGATTGACATTACCGGCATCACCCAGCCTATCACCAAACACAACTATCTGGTTCTTGATGTGGCTTTGCTGCCAAGGACATTCAAGGAAGCCTTTTATCTTGCCCGGACAGGGCGACCGGGGCCACTGCTTATTGATATACCCAGGGATGTCTTCATCGACCAAGCTGAATTTCACTACCCGAGCAAGGTTGACTTGCCCGGCTATAAACCAACGCTCCAGGGACACCCCACCCAGATTAAGAAGGCAGCCAAGTTCATAAATGAATCCCAGCGCCCACTTATTATTGCGGGAAGGGGGGTAATCATCTCCACAGCATATGCTGAGCTAAAGGAGCTGGTGGAGAAGGCACAGATACCAGTGGTTACCACCCTGCTGGGTATTAGCTCCTTCCCCGAGTCTCATGCCCTGAGTTACGGGATGATAGGGATGCACGGCATGGCTTACGCCAACTTTGCCGTTAACGGCGCTGACCTTATTATTGCCATCGGGATGAGATTTGACGACAGGGCGACAGCCAAGGTAAGTGCCTTTGCTCCTCATGCCAAGATTATTCATATTGATATTGACCCGGCAGAGATTGGCAAAAACGTGCGCGTTGATGTGCCCATTGTTGGCGATGCTAAAACCATCCTTCAGAAATTAAATAAACAAGTCACCCCTGTCCAACATATTGACTGGGTTCGCCAGCTTGACGATTGGCGAAGGGAACACCAGTCAATAAATATTCGAGATACTGAACAGCTCCTGCCCCAGTACGTCATTCGCCAGATATACGAGGTAACCCGTGGCGAGGCAATAATTGTTACCGGCGTGGGGCAGAACCAGATGTGGGCGGCTCAACACTACTGGTATAATAAGCCAAATAGCCTAATCTCATCGGGCGGACTGGGGACTATGGGGTTTGAGCTCCCCGCCGCCCTGGGCGCCAAGATCGGACGACCCGATGAGACTGTCTGGTGCATCGCTGGTGATGGTGGTTTTCAGATGACAATCCAGGAGTTAGCCACCATTGTTCAAGAAAAGGCAGCAGTTAAGATAGCCATTATGGATAACAGCTTTCTGGGGATGGTGAGGCAGTGGCAGGAGCTTTTCTATAGAAAGCGATATGTAGCCACACCACTATCTGGTCCTGACTTCGTCAAGATTGCTGAGGCATATGGCATCCCGGGATTAAGGGTTAAACGCAAGGAAGAGGTGGTTCCGGCTATCCAAAAGGCAATGGCGGAGCCAGGTCCATTCCTGATAGACTTTAAGATAGAACCGGAGGAGAATGTTTATCCTATGGTGCCACCGGGGGCATCCTTAAGCGAGGTGCTTGAGGAACCTAAGAAAGAGGCAAAAGCCATCACTGATTCGGCAAAGCTTCCGGTGAGTAATATCTAGCTTGGAAAAGAGGTGACAAGATGACAAAGCATACCCTAGTTGCCCTGGTCGAAGATAAACCCGGGGTGCTTAACCAGATGGCAAGCCTTTTCCGAAGGCGTGGCTTCAATATTGAAAGTATTGCCGTAGGACATAGCGAAGTGCCCCACTTGTCACGCATGACCATAGTCGTCAATGGTGTCGCCACCACGGTGGAACAGGTTAGAAAACAACTGGATAAGCTCATAGATGTGGTCAAGGTCTCTGATATTACCGGGGATGACATTGTGGCTCGGGAGCTAGCCCTTATCAAAGTAAAAACCACCCCCTCTACCCGAAGCGAGATTATTCAGATAGTTGATATCTTCAGGGCAAATATTGTCGATGTCGGCGCTGATTCAGTAACCATTGAGGTTACCGGCGACGAGGATAAGGTTAACTCCCTGCTCAATCTGCTTCGCGGTTTTGGCATCAGGGAAATAGCCAGGACAGGCTGTATAGCTATGACCCGCGGTGGCTTAGGACCACTCTCAACCGAGAAAAAAAGCCCTAATAAAGAAGAGTAAAGGGGATAGATTATGGCTAAGATATATTATGATAAGGATTGTAACCTGAAACTGCTTGAGGGGAAGGTAGTAGCCGTTATTGGCTACGGAAGCCAGGGGCATGCCCACGCCCAGAACCTCAGAGATAGCGGCTGCCAGGTAATAGTGGCCGAGGTCAAGGGAACCCCGGGCTGGAAAAAAGCCCATGAGGCTGACTTCAAGGTGCTGACGGCGGCTGAGGCAGCCAAGGAGGCTGATTTATTAGTAATGCTGGCGCCGGATAACCTGCACCGAGACATCTATTACGGGTCAATTGAAAAGGGGCTTGCCCAAAATAAAATGCTGATGTTTGCCCACGGCTTTAACATCCACTACGGGCAGATTATCCCACCCCCAGAGGTTGATGTTACCATGATCGCCCCCAAAGGTCCCGGCCCCATGCTCCGGCAACTTTATACCGAAGGCATAGGATTGCCAGCGCTGGTAGCAATCCATCAAGATGCCTCAACCAAGGCAAGGGATATTGCCCTTGCCTACGCCAAGGGCATCGGTTGCACCCGGGCTGGGGTCATTGAAACCACCTTTGCTGAGGAGACAGAGACTGACCTCTTTGGTGAGCAGACAGTACTCTGTGGTGGGGTCACCGCCCTGGTCAAGGCTGGATTTGAGACATTGGTTGAGGCTGGCTATCAGCCCGAGATAGCCTACTTTGAATGCTTCCACGAGCTCAAGCTCATCGTTGACCTGATGTACAACGGGGGGCTAACCCATATGCGCAAGTCAGTCAGTGATACCGCCGAGTATGGCGATTATACCCGTGGACCACGGGTGATTGATGAGCTGGCTAAAGACGAGATGAGGCAAATCCTGGCTGAGATTCAGGATGGGAGCTTTGCCAAGGAGTGGATTTTAGAAAACCAGGCGGGGCGCCCGGTGTATAATGCCCTTAAGCATATGGATGAGGAGCACCTCATTGAGCTGGTGGGCAGGGCACTAAGAAAGATGATGCCCTGGCTAAAGGGGAAGTAAAGTAGCTATGAGTAACGGCACCGATGAAATAAAAGACCTCCGCCAGCGGTTAGAAAACACCGAAAGAGCCATCGGTGCATTACACGCTAGGGACCTGGCTATTGTGAAAGCGATGGCGGCAGAACTGTGTGAAATGCACTATAAAACCTTCACCCTTTTCCTGAAAGGTGACGAGATTGCCCGATACACCGAGCTTTGGTCAAAGAGATTAGCTGATACCAAACGAACAATTCAGGGCTCAGAGATAATCGAGGATGTCATTAAGACACACGATAAGTTTGTTAAGGACATCACCGATTACGCCAAAGGGGAATCTATCAGGGGTATTACCGAGCATGCCAAAGTGGAATCCATTAAGGACGTTACCGAACACGTCAAAAGAGAAAGGGTGGATAACGCTGACCAGGCTATGGGGATTGCCCACTCCTATTTTAAGAAGAAGGGTAAGACAGTAGCCCTGCCAATGAAGGCAGTAAGACAAGACGATATCTGGCTGGTAGATATAGATGTGGGGACAGTAAGGCTTGAGATAGCCGCGGTTAAGGTAGACGCCAAGACCGGTGAGGTGCTGAGCTACGAAATAATACAGAAAAAATAAAGGGAATTTTATTAACCTCACCCCCTTTATCCCCCTCTCCTTAAAAGGAGAGGGGGAGGAGAGTTTAGAGAGGGGCGAAGCCCCTCTCACAAAAACTCCCCCCTTCCCTTGCTAAGGGAAGGGGGTCAGGGGGATGGGTTAGAAGGAAGAACATGGATAGAGTAATCATTTTTGATACCACACTGCGGGATGGGGAGCAGGCGGCGGGGGGAATGCTAAACGCCCAAGAGAAGCTGGAGATAGCCAAGCAACTGGAAAGGCTTAATGTTGACGTTATTGAGGCTGGCTTTCCCATCAGCTCCCCGGGTGACTTTGAGGCGGTAAGGCTTATTGCCAAAGAGGTCCGGAAACCAGTAATTTGCGCCTTGGCTCGCGCCCACCCCGATGATATTGACCGAGCCTGGGAAGCAATTAAAGAGGCTGAGCATCCACGAATTCATGTATTCTTGTCGGCTTCAGATATACACCTTGTTTACCAACTTAAGAAGAGTCGTGAAGAGATTCTGGAGACCTCTCGGGAGATGGTGGCTCGGGCAAAGAAATATACGGCTGATATAGAGTTCTCCCCGATGGATGCCAGCCGAACCGAACCGGAATATATCTATCAGATACTGGAGGCAGTTATTGATGCCGGGGCTACCACGGTAAATATCCCTGATACTGTGGGCTATGCCATTCCTGACGAGTTTGGCAACCTCATTGAGGGAATTATCAAAAATGTGCCCAACATCAACAAGGCTATAGTCAGCGTTCACTGCCACAATGACCTGGGGCTAGCCGTAGCCAATAGCCTGGAGGCAGTCAAACGGGGTGCCCGACAGGTGGAGTGCACCATTAACGGTATCGGGGAAAGGGCGGGCAATGCCTCCCTTGAGGAGATTGTCATGACGCTCAATACCCGTAATGACCTTTTCCAGCTGAAGACAAATGTCAACACCACCCAAATCTACAAAACCAGCCGATTGGTCAGCGAGCTGACCGGCTTCGTCGTCCAGCCCAATAAAGCCATCGTTGGGACAAATGCCTTCCGCCACCAGTCAGGAATCCATCAGGATGGCATAATTAAGATGCCGATAACCTATGAAATAATGAACCCTAAAACAGTAGGCATACCAGCCTCAAGCCTGGTGCTGGGCAAGCTTAGCGGGCGGCACGCCTTTAAGGAGCGCCTGGCCGAGCTAGGCTATAGCCTGAGCGAGGCGGAGTTTAACCGGGCATTTGCCGCCTTCAAAGACTTAGCTGATAAGAAAAAGGAAGTCACCGATAGAGACATTGAGTCCATCATGGCTGAGGAAAGACGCACCATCTCCGAGGTCTACCACCTTGACCGTATCCAGGTATCCTGTGGAGATAGAGGTATCCCCACGGCGGCAGTGAGACTTGTTGGCCCTGAGGGTAAGGTTCTTGCTGATGCCTCCCTCGGCACCGGTCCGGTTGATGCCGTGTATAAGGCAATCAATAGAATAGTGAAGGTGCCTAACGAGCTTACTGAATTTTCGGTTAAATCGGTAACCGAGGGCATTGATGCTATCGGTGAGGTGCTGATAAGGATAGAGAGCGAGGGGGTAACCTATACCGGGCGTGGTGCCGATACTGACATTATTGTCGCCAGCGCCAAAGCCTATATGAATGCTCTTAACAGGTTATTAGCGGCTAAGAAAACGGCTAAGTAGAATTTGGGGAAGCCAGACGAAAATTATATTGCTTCTCCCCCCCATTCGCTAATAACCGCTCTTAAGTCCAATTTTTAGTCACAGAGAAAGGAAACTATATTGACCATAGCTGAGAAGATACTCTCAACCCATGCCGGCAAAAAGAGGGTAAGCGCGGGCGAATTCTTAAGTGTCAGGGTAGACCTGATTCTAGCCAACGATATTACCGCCCCCATTGCCATAAGAGAGTTTAAGAGACTAGGTGTAGACAAGGTCTTTGACCCAAAAAGGGTGGTAATGGTGCCCGACCACTTCGTCCCCAATAAGGATATTGCCTCCGCCGAGCAGGCAAGGTTAATGCGAGAGTTTGCCCGTGAGCAAGAAATAATATACTTTGAGCTCGGTGAAGCCGGTATTGAGCATGTGCTTCTGCCCGAGCAGGGCTTGGTGCTACCCGGGGATGTGGTTATCGGGGCTGATTCTCATACCTGCACCTACGGTGCCTTAGGCGCCTTCGCCACCGGCATGGGCTCAACCGATATCGCCGCCGCTATGGCAACCGGCGACATCTGGATGAAGGTGCCGCCCACTATCAAGCTGGTCTATCATGGTAGCCTGGGGAAGTGGGTTGGGGGCAAGGACCTAATCCTCTACACCATCGGTGATATTGGTGCCGACGGGGCTTTATATTCGGCAATGGAGTTCACCGGCGAGGCTATAGATTCACTATCCATGGACAGTCGATTCACCATGGCTAATATGGCGATTGAGGCTGGGGCAAAGGCTGGCCTCTTCCAGGTAGATAGCAAGACCTTAGATTACGTAAAGCCACGGGCAAAACGACCCTACACCGTATATGAACCAGATAGAGATGCTGAGTACTCCCGGGTCATTGAGTATGACGCCTCCAAGATTGAGCCTCAGGTTGCCCTCCCCCATTCCCCAGCTAACACGAAATCGGTCAGTCAGGTAGAAAATATAAAAATAGACCAAGCGGTGATTGGTAGCTGCACCAACGGTCGTCTTGAGGATTTAAAAATTGCCGCCCAGATATTAAAGGGGAGGAAAATTCACCCCGGGGTAAGGTGCATAATCATCCCCGGCTCGCCGCAGGTCTACCTTGATGCCCTGAAAGAGGGACTTATTGAGCTCTTTATAAGGGCGGAGGCAGTGGTCAGCCCCCCAACCTGCGGTCCCTGTCTCGGCGGGCACATGGGGGTCTTGGGTGACGGCGAGCGGTGTATTTCTACCACCAACCGAAATTTCGTTGGCAGGATGGGCAGCACTCAGGCAGAGGTCTACCTAGCTAATCCCGCCGTTACTACCGCCAGTGCTATAATGGGTAGGATTGCTAGTCCAGAGGAGATTAAATAGGGTCTATATAACCCATCCCCCTGACCCCCTTCCCTTACAAAGGGAAGGGGGAGTGAGAGAAAGAGAGGGGGCTTCGCCCCCTCTCTAAAACCTCTTCCCCCTCTCCAAGAATGGAGAGGGGGACAAAGGGGGTAAGGTTGATAAACTTAAAGGGGTGAGGTTCAATGGCTAAACTAAAAAAGACCTGGCGGGAGAAACTGGCCGATGATAAAGACCTGCCCCGGGTGGAAAAAATCACGGCTAATATGAGCCAGAGGTGGGGGACGGGCACCGTAGTTATCCCAGCGCCAAGGGAAGTTGACGAAATTATGCGGAGCGTGCCCCGGGGCAAGCTAATAACCATCAATCAAATCAGGGAGAGACTGGCAAAACGGCACGGCGCCTCTATCGGCTGTCCCATAACCACCGGCATCTTTGCCTCAATAGCCGCCCGCGCCGCCGAGGAAGCCGCCGCCGAAGGCAAGAAAGACATCACCCCCTACTGGCGGACGCTAAAAGTCGGCGGGATGCTCAATGAAAAATACCCCGGCGGCGTCGCTGCCCAAGCTAAGCGCCTCAGAGAGGAAGGGCATATTATTGAGGCGGACAAAAGCGGCAAGCCGAAAAGGGTGAGGGATTTTGAGCGGGCGCTGGTGGAGGGGTGATTATGAAAGGCAAGGTCCATAAACACATCACTAGAGATTAAAAGGGGCGAAGCCCCTTTAGAAAATAATCTTCCCTCTTCCCTTTCTAAGAGGAGAGGGATAAAGGGTGAGGGGTTAGCAAACAACCTCAATGAAGGTTCGTGATATAATCAGGATGATTGAGAATGACGGATGGTATCTTGTTGCCACTCGTGGCAGCCACCGCCAGTATAAACACCCAACAAAACCAGGGCGTGTAACTATTGCTGGCAGGCTTAATCACGAGGTAGCACCTGGAACGCTAAATAGTATCCTGAAGCAGGCAAAACTGAAGGAGTAGAGATATGCATAAATATCTGGTCATATTTGAAAGGGCAGGCAAAAATTATTCTGCCTATTCCCCGGATGTACCGGGTTGCATCGCCACCGGGAAAACCCGTAAAGAGGCGGAAAAGAATATTAAAGAGGCTATCAGCTTCCATATTGAAGGGCTGGTAAATGATGGCTTGCCCATCCCTGAGCCTTCGTCATCTACAGAGTACGTAGAAGTCTGAAAAGCTAAGGAAATTTCTGATGCTCAAAGGTAAAGTTCATAAATACGGGGCTGATGTAAATACGGACGCCATTACCCCGGCGCGCTACCTGAATATCTCGGAGCCGGCGGAGCTGGCGAAGCACTGCATGGAGGATATAGACCCGGAGTTTATCTCTAGGGTCAAGCCCGGGGATATAATTATGGCGACGACGAATTTTGGCAGTGGCTCATCGCGGGAGCACGCGCCACTGGCAATCAAGGCGGCGGGCATTTCCTGCGTCATCGCTAAAAGTTTCGCCCGCATCTTCTTTAGAAACGCCATAAATATCGGTCTACCTCTGCTTGAGTGCGATGAAGCAGTGGCTAAAACCAAGGCTGGCGACATCCTTGAGGTTGACCTGTCCAGCGGGAAGATAAAGAACCTTGCCAGTGGTACGGAGTTTAGGGCAAAACCCTACCCCGACTTCATGGCTGAGCTTATCTCCGCCGGCGGGCTGATTGAATATACTAAAAAGAGATTAAAAAATACTTAGCAACCTATCCCCCTGACCCCCTTCCCTTACAAGGGAAGGGGGGAGTAGAGTAAGAGGGGAGCTTCGCCATAGGGAGTTTAAGAGGGACGAAGTCCCTCTTCAGAAAAACTCTTCCCCTTCCCCTTGACAAGGGGAAGGGGATACAGGGGATGGGGTTGACAAACCAATGAGGAGGTCTTAGGTGGAATTTAACCTTGCGGTTTTACCCGGCGATGGCGTTGGTCCCGAGGTCGCTAATGAAGGAATTAAGGTCTTAAAAGCAGTAGGTAAAAGGTTTGACCACAGCTTCAATCTGCACTACGGCCTAGTGGGCGGGGTAGCCATTGACGAGACGGGCACCGCCCTACCCAAGGACGTCTTAAAGACATGCAAGAAGTGCGACGGGGTGCTGCTCGGTGCCGTTGGCGGTCCCAAGTGGGATGACCCCAAGTCTAAGGTTCGCCCTGAGGACGGTCTCCTGGCACTGCGAAAAGGTTTGGGGCTTTTTGCCAATTTGCGCCCGGTCAAGGTCTCCTCTTTTCTCGTTGACTCTACCAACCTGAAGCCAGCGGTTATTAAGGGGGTGGATTTTATCTTTGTCCGCGAGCTTACCGGTGGGCTTTACTTTGCCCGACCTAAAAAGCAGTGGCAGACATCCGGGGGCAGACGGGCAACTGACTCAATGACCTATTCAGAACAGGAGATCGAGCGCATTGTCAGGGTTGGCTTTGAGCTGGCACGAAGCCGGGGGAAAAGATTGACCTCGGTGGATAAAGCCAATGTGCTTGAGTCCTCCCGACTCTGGCGCCAGGTGGCGATGGAACTATCCAAAGACTACCCTGATGTTGAACTTGACCATATGCTGGTAGATGCCTGCGCCATGCGACTTATCCAGAACCCAACATACTTTGACGTGCTTGTTACCGAGAATATGTTTGGTGATATTCTAACCGATGAGGCATCAATGCTGGCTGGCTCCATGGGGATGCTACCCTCAGCTAGCCTGGCTGGAGTACCCCGTGAGGGAAGCAGAATATTTGGCTTGTATGAGCCGATTCACGGTAGTGCCCCCCGCCGCGCCGGACTTAACATGGCTAACCCCATTGCTACCATTCTTAGCGTGGCAATGATGCTCCGCTACTCCCTCGGTTTAATAAAGGAGGCACAGACCGTTGAAGCTGCCGTTGAAGCGGTGTTAAGCCAAGGCTACCGCACCTATGATATAATGAGTGAAGGTAAAACAAAGATGGGAACGAAGGAGATGGGCGACTTAATCGCGGAAAAGGTGGGAGGCTAGAAATTGTCTAAAGTCCAGCTTTATGATACCACGCTGCGGGATGGGGCGCAGAGTGAGGGAATTTCTTTCTCGGTGGTGGATAAGCTAAACATCGCCCGCAAGCTTGGCGAGCTCGGCGTCCACTTTATCGAGGGCGGCTGGCCTGGCTCCAACCCCAAGGATGTTGAGTTCTTCAATAAGGCAAGAAGCCTTAAGCTCAAGAATTCGGTTCTGGTCGCCTTTGGCAGCACCCGCCACCCCAAGGCTAAAGCCGAGACTGACGCCAACCTTATGGCTCTGGCTAACGCCGGGGTAAAGGTGGTTACTATTGTCGGCAAGAGCTCAGCCCTGCAGGTCACCCAGGTGCTGGAAACCACCCTGGAGGAAAACCTGAGCCTGATTAGTGACTCCATACGCTATCTCAAGGCAAAGGGGCTTAAAGTTTTCTTTGATGCCGAGCATTTCTTTGATGGCTTTAAGGCAAACCCCGGCTATAGCCTGCAGGTAGTGAATGCGGCGGCAGAAGCCGGGGCTGATGTGATGGTATTGTGCGATACCAATGGTGGGTCGTTACCCAATGAAATAACTAACGCCATTAACGCCGTTAGAAAGCAAACTAAGGTGCCCCTGGGCATCCATACCCACAATGATGGCGAGCTTGCCGTAGCCAATACTCTGGCGGCGGTAAGCGCCGGCGTCACCCAGGTCCAGGGTACTATCAATGGCTACGGCGAGCGCTGTGGCAACGCCAACCTCTGTTCTATTATCCCGGCGCTAACACTAAAGATGGGTATTGACTGCATCACCAAAGAGCAACTAACCAAGCTAACCGAGGTATCACACTATGTCAGCGAGATAGCTAACCTAATCCCCGATGTCTTCGCCCCCTATGTCGGCTCCAGTGCCTTCACTCACAAGGCTGGGCTTCATGTTTCGGGCTTGACCAAGTGGGCGGAGAGCTATCAGCATATAGACCCAGCTCAGGTAGGAAATAAGCCAAAGGTGCTGGTATCTGAGCTATCAGGAAAGGGAAACATCATATACAAGGCAAAGGAGCTGGGACTGGTTCTGCCCATTAGAGGCAAGAAGGCACAGAAGCTACTGGAGCAGGTCAAGTTACTGGAGAGCCGCGGCTTCCAGTATGAGAATGCTGAGGCATCATTTGAGCTACTGATTCACCGGGCTAAGCCTGATTATCAGCCACCATTTGAGCTGGTTGATTTCATGGTGGTGGTGGAGAGGAGACGGCGCCAACCTACCCAGGAAAACCTTGAGGGGATGCTATCCGAGGCGATGGTCAAGGTAAGAGTAGGCAACGAGGTAATGCATACCGTGGCTGAGGGCAATGGTCCGGTTAATGCCCTAGACGAGGCACTGCGCAAGGCTCTACTGCGGTTCTATCCTGAGCTGGCTCAGGTCAAACTGGTTGACTATAAGGTTCGCATCCTTGAGGAAAGTATTGGCACCGGCTCTTCAGTTCGCGTCCTCATTGAGTCCAGCGACGGGGTTGATGAGTGGCGGACGGTTGGTAGCTCGACCAATATCATAGAGGCGAGCTGGCTGGCATTAGCTGACAGCCTGGAATACTGGCTAATAAAACAAAAAGGAGGTTAAACCGACCTGGCGCCTGGCTTGGGGTCTTTGGTGGAGATTTATACTTATCACCCTGGCGTTATATGTTGTAATTTTCATTATCACACTTATAGTCGGAGCCGCCGCCATCCTGCCTTTCCTAGGAGGCTTTTAGGCTGGCTTACCCACCGGCATAATATATAACGGCTTGTACTGCTTATCCAGCCGCAAGACTTCTCTAACCTGTTCGTCATAAAAGGCACCGATGGCTACTGTTGCCAGACCTAAAGTAGTGGCCTGGAGATAAATATTCTGCCCGGCATGCCCCACCTCCATGTAAATATACCTCTCCCCTCTACTCCCATATACCCTGGTTGTTCGCTCATATAGAGCGCAAATGATTATGTCAACTGGGGCTCCATATATGAATCCCTGTCCCAGTGCTGCCCTAGCAAGCTCAAGCCTGACATCGCCCTTATAGTGCCGAGCCAACGAATGGCTGTCTACATTATATTGATATACCCCTTCACCGATTCCGTCAATGCCTTTTTCGCCACAGGCAACGAAGATTTCAAGAGGATAGGTCGCTCCGGCGCTGGGGATAGTCCTATATCTTTCCCTAGCACTGCTGAGACCTTGAGCCGCCCACAGTATCTGCGATAGCTGTGATTGGGAGACAGGCTCAGGGGCAAAATCTCTTACTGACCTTCGCCGGGCAATAGCCTCCTCTAGCGATATACCACCCTTTGATGATGGCGGAGACAGGTAGATTGGCTCGTTAGCGCCCATATGCCTTCTAACCCTTAACTACACCCATAGGTCTTGCCCTTGCCACCCTACGGGAGATGCCGGCATTGTGGGTTACCTCAACCACCTCACTTACGTCTTTATAGGCTTCAGACGCCTCCTCAGCCAGCGACGCCATACTTTCCGCCTTAACTAAAATCCCTCTCTCTGCCAGTGCTCGGGCAATATCAGAACCACGAAGGCTACGCTTGGCTGCCGCCCGACTCTGCACCCTGCCCGCACCATGGCAGGTGGAGCCGAAAGTCTCCTTCATCGCTACCTCAGTACCCACGGCGACATAGGAGAAGCGCCCCATATCCCCGGGAATGAGAACCGGCTGACCTAGACTACGGTAGCCCTCAGGGACATCAGGGTGTCCCGCAGGGAAGGCTCTCGTTGCCCCCTTGCGGTGGACGCAAAGCCTCTCTTTACTGCCATTAACGGTATATTCCTCAATCTTGGCGATGTTGTGAGCCACGTCGTAAATCTGCCTCATGCCCAGCTCCTGCTGACTTTTGCCGAAGACTTTGGTAAAAGACTCTCTAACCCAGTGCAGGATAAACTGGCGATTTGCCCAGGCGTAATTAGCAGCACAAGCCATCGCTGCCAGGTAATCCTGCCCTTCCGGCGAACTTACTGGGGCACAGGCAAGCTGGCGGTCAGGCAGACTGATATTGTATTTCTTTACTGCCTGACCCAATAGCTCGACATAGTCAGTACAGACCTGATGACCAAGGCCGCGAGAACCAGTATGTATCAGGACAAGCACCTGCCCCAAATCCTCAATACCCATCGCCTTAGCTGTGTCCCGGTCATAGAGCTCATCCACCACCTGCACCTCAAGAAAGTGGTTGCCCGAACCCAGGGTGCCGAGCTGGGGAACACCGCGCTTCTTCGCCTTAGCACTGACCTTATCCGGGTTAGCCCCTTTCATGGCGCCGGACTCCTCAGTGACGATAACATCCCTGGCGTCACCATAACCCTTCTCCACCGCCCAGCGGCTACCCATCACCATGACCTCACTAAGTTCCTTCTCGCTCACCCTTATCTTCCCCTCCGATCCCACCCCGGAAGGAATTCTTAAAAAAAGCTCGTTGACCAATTGCTCAATCTTAGGTCTTACCTCACCCTCGGTAAGATTGGTCCGCAACAGCCTGACGCCACAGTTAATATCAAAGCCAACACCTCCAGGCGATACCACCCCATCCTTAATTCTGGTTGCCGCCACCCCACCAATGGGGAAGCCGTAGCCCCAGTGAATATCAGGCATTGCCAGTGAACGGCCGACAACGCCGGGGAGAAAGGCAACATTAGCTACCTGCTGAAAGGCGTTCTCCTCCAGGATATGAGTAAGCATAGACTCGCTGGCAAAGATTAGACCAGGCACCGCCATGCCCTGCTTATAGCTGATTGGGATCTCCCAGCGGTAGTCATCTATCTTTTTTAATATTCCCTGCCACGGGACCGACATTTTCACCTCTAAATATCAAATAATACCTGAACCTTGCAGCCATCGCCCTTGTCAACCTTTAGCATATGGTAAGTGGCTGCCTTGACCCCTATCTTTAGCTTGTGCCTTGACTTATCTACCTTCTCCCCATAGCCCCTAGCCTTAAGCCGGGTATTATCAAGCTGGATGATATCAAACCGCTTGAAGATAACCCCCTCGGTATCAAACTGATAAATAAGCTCATTCAACCATTCCACCAGCAGGCTCTCTTCATCAGTGGCGGTCAGCTCGGCATCCCGATGGATAACCTCCTCCACGCCGTCAAGCTCAGTTATCAGGCTGAATAAAGCTCTTCCCGCATTGGCAAACGCCTGCTTCATATCAGCGCCATAGGCGATAATGCCAACATCGGCGGTATGGTCTATGATTTCAAAGTCCTTTCTCTTAGCCATCCGAGAATTAAATTATATCACAACCGTTTATCTCTATAAACTTTGTGTATGTGGTAACCTCACCCCCTTTATCCCCCTCTCCTTAGAAAGGAGAGGGGGAGGAATAAAAAAGAGGGGGGCTTCGCCCCCCTCTTAAAACTACTTCCCCCTTTGGCAAAGGGGGAGCAAGGGGGATTTCCTTCCCTAAATCCCTCTCTGTCTCCCTTTACAAAAGGGAGAAGCTTGGTCTCAAAGATTTTCTAAGGGGGTGTCTAAGAGGGGCGCTAGCCCCAACTACGCTATAGGGAATTTTAGAGGGACGAAGTCCCTCTAAAGAAATTACTTCCCCTTCCCCTTGACAAGGGGAAGGGGATACAGGGGATAGGGTTCTAAAAATTAAGGGGGTGAGGTTGATAGATAATCTCTTTGAGCTTTTCGGGCTATCTAGGTATAATATTAAGGGGGCTTTAGATGGGCGATATAAAGAGCGCCGCTGAGATAGCCAGAGAAAAGGTGGAAAAGCTGGAGAAGCCAACCGATGAGGAGCGGCTAAAATGGAAACATGTCCCCGAAGGGGAAAGGCTGGCCGCCAGATACCTAAAGCAAAACCTGAATCTGGTCGCCGAACTGGGTAATTACGACGAGAAGGTGCTCAGATATATCAAAGGGGGTGCCAGCGAGATACTGGTCAGGAATATCAACCTCCCCAAGAATGACCTCGCCCGGAGAACCAATAAGAAGGCGATGGAGGGCTTAAAGACCCTGAAGAGCAACAAAGTAGGTGTGGAAAATATCTTCAGTAAGATGAGAAATATCTTTAAGCACTATACCGAGCATGGTGAGCAACAGAGAAAACAGGCTTATGAGCAATTAAAGGTTGAGTTTGAAGCCAAGGTTAAACAAGCCATGCAACAGCAGCTAGGTCCGGTCATCGGCATCAAGATAGACGTGGAAAGACAGCCACAGTTCCAGGAGGAGTGGCGCCGGCTCCAGATCCAGCTGGACTCACAATACCTAAGGCTTCTGGATGAATATAAGCAGGAGCTATTAGCCATAGTCTAAACAATAAGGCAAGACGATGGATATTGATGATGAAAGGATAAGAGAGGCAGTTAAACGCACCGAGATACTAAGACCGCCCAAGCGGAGCCTGGCTACCTTCGGCACGACAAATATATACTACTACCTGGTTACCGAGCCTGCCTACGCCGAACTGGTAAAGGATAGTAGCGAGACCGTGATTAGAGAAGGCAGGGTAATCGCCGAGAGACCGAGGATTGTAACCCCCTATTACCTTTCCCAGCTTGAAGGATTTAGCCCCAATGCCAAAAGATACTTTGATATGCTGATTAAGACCCACGGTTCCCACGCCCCCGGGCTATTTTACAGCTACAAAAACGAGCCAAAGGAGCTTACCATCGTCTCTGGTAATCTACGAGCGGTAATAGATAAGCTAAATCTTGACATTGATAAGAGTGGCAACCCGCTGACCTCTATTATCAAAGGACTGGACGAACTGTGGGATGTATCATTGCTGAGGTTCATCTATGAGCTGACCAGAAGCTCTTTGCCCGATAACCTGTTGCAACTGGGAAGCAAGGGACTTCTAGATATAGATTCCAGGGGAGTCCCCGCCGATGCCAGGATAAGGATTGAGGAGCTTTTTAGACTGGCTCACAACGGCGAAATTGAACCCCGGGAACTGAAGGATGAGCTTGACCGCTGGGGTGTATTTGAGGAGTACGAGGATAGGTTCTTTGCTATCTTCAGCAGGTGAGGAGGATAATGACATATCAAGAACGAATGATAATACGACCTCCAAGCGAGGCAAGTAGCTTTTTGCTTCCGGTAACAATTGGTTGCTCCCACAACAAGTGTACCTTTTGCGGCACCTATCCCGGGGTTAAATTCAGGATAAGGCACCTTGAGGATATTAAGCAAGATATTGATAAGGTGGCTCAAGATTACAGTTGGAGCCTGAGGCGGATATTCCTGGAAGAAGGAGACGCCCTGATTGCCCCCCAGCGTATATTAGTCAAGGTGCTAAACCATCTCAATGAGAAACTTCCTTATCTAGAGAAGGTTGGCACTTATGCTACCCCTCAGGCAGCTCTGATAAAGAGTGTTGATGAACTTAAGGAATTAAACCGGCTCGGGCTTAAGATTGCCTACATGGGGGTGGAAACCGGCGATGAGGAGCTTCTTAAAAAGATTAACAAGGGGGTTAACTACAACCAAATAGTTGAAGCCGGAAGAAAGCTCAAGCAAGCCGGGATTACCCTTTCCGTCACTGTAATACTGGGTCTGGGTGGCCCTGAAGGTAGCGAAAAGCACGCCTTAAACACCGCCAGGATACTCTCCGATATTGACCCTGATTTCGCCGGTACCCTGACCATACTGCTCGTCCCCGGCACCCCCCTCCATAAGGAGTGGGCGGAGGGAAAATTTACCCTCGTTTCACCATTCCAGTCCCTGGAAGAGCTTAAATTAATAATACAAAACTCCAATTTTACCAATTGCTTCTTTACCGCTAATCATGCCTCAAACTATCTGCCGATTAAGGCACGGCTGCCCGCACAAAAGACAGAGACAATCAGGCTTATAGACGAGGTCTTAGCCAAGAGGGATATGTCCCGGCTCCGCCCCGAGTTTATTCGTGCGTTATAAAAGGAGGCAATAATGTATAGACACTGGCATCGCTTTGGCTTTGGCTTTCCTCCCTTCGGTTTCTGGTTTAGAACCCCCGGCTATTTCCCTCGCCGACAGGAGCATATCCGCATGCTTGAGGACTACAAACAAGAACTAGAAGCCGAGCTGAAGGAAGTAAACAAAGAACTGGAAGAGCTAAAGAAGGGCGACTAAAGATTGCATATCTCACTGATTGAAGCTAGAGACCTCCCTGAGGCATGGTTTCTCTGCCTCCGTAAGACCCTGACTGAGGGGCATGAGTATAAGATTGACCGCGGGAGCTACGCCGGTCAGCGGCGCAAGGAGCTTGACTTTGTCATTGTTCAGGTCAGGAATCCGGGAACAAGACCATTAGTACCAGATGTGCCCCAGGGTGTGCCCCCACCCACCTCTATGGAGTATGTTGAAGGCTATCTCCCTTACCTTATGACCGCCCATAAGGGCGAGGGCGAGCAGTATACCTATGGTCAATATCTGGAAAAGCAGATACCAAAAGTAATTAAGATGTACAAGCAAGATGGTTTTAACACTAACCAGGCGTTTATGGCGGTGGGTGATGCCGACTCCGTCTCTCTTGCTGACCCACCATGTTTAAGGGGGATAGATACCAGGATCCGCGATAATAAGCTCAATTTTTTTGCCTATTTCCGGTCATGGGACTTGTGGGCTGGCTTTCCATCGAATTTAGCCGCCATCCAGCTTCTCAAGGAGTATATGGCGGGGGAGATCGGAGTTGACGACGGAGAGCTTATCGCCTCAAGCAAAGGACTTCACCTCTATGAATATTCATGGGAGCTAGCTAGAATCGCTGCCGGAATGGTTAGATGAAGGACAAAATTAACCAAGTCTCAGACATGATTCTTCAATCAAAAAAGCCCGTGGTCTTTACCGGGGCTGGAATCAGCACTGAATCAGGTATCCCCGATTTCCGTAGCCCGGGAGGCATTTGGGACAGGTTTGACCCCAATGAGCTTAATTTTCAGAGCTTTATGGCTAGCGAGACAGGAAGGGAGAAGTACTGGGAATTCTCCAAATCGCTCTGGCCTGAAATAGCGAATGCCAAGCCCAACGCCGGTCACTATGCCATCGCTGAACTCCATCGCCTGGGCAAATTAGATTGTGTCATCACCCAGAATATTGATAATTTGCATCAAAAATCTGGGGTTCCTGAGGATAGGGTGATTGAGCTGCACGGTACACTAAAATGGGTTATCTGCCTCGAATGCGGGCAAAGATACCCTAGGGAGCAAATCCAGGCTAGGCTTGACTCCGGGATGAAGGTCCCACGGTGCGATAGCTGCGGTGGAATCACGAAGCCGGCTACCATCTCTTTTGGTCAGCCAATGCCTGAGCAGGAAACTCACCAAGCCGAGGCTAAGGCTGCTGCCTGTGACCTGTTCTTGGTCGCTGGTTCATCGCTAGTAGTCTACCCTGCCGCCCAGATGCCATTAATCGCTAAGAGTAACGGCGCCAAACTAATTATCATTAACCTCACACCAACCCCCCACGACCCCTATGCTGATATTACAATCCATGAAAAGACCGGACCAGTTCTGTCTCAAATAATCGAGCAGGTAAAGGCAAGATTGGGTTGAGACTGAAATTGACCGTTATAAGCCTCTTGTCACTTTGTTTGTCTGTCGGGGGCTGTACCCCAGCACCAAACTTTGACCGTCAGTTAGGCGCTATAATAAAGCCATACCACTTCAGTATTGTCAAGTGGGAGTCCAAGACAATAGCCAATGAAGCTAAACTATGGTTCCGGGGCAAGCACGGGGAAAATGTGGAGAGGATAATCGCCAGCCAAATAACGGAGACTCTAGCTCAGGAGGGCATCTTCAATCCAATGGATAAATATATAAGATTGAGGGTTAGCTTTCCGCCGCTATACTTTAAGCTAGAAGAGCCACCCAAGCTGCTTGTGGTCTCACCCCGAGACCGGATAGAGAGTATAAGAGAGATTCTCCTACAACCGGACATTAGCCTGAAAGAAGCCGAGGGCATTGAAGCCAGGGTTGATAAACTGGATGTCTCCTCTCTGGTGGTGGAGCCCGGCGGGCTGGGGGCAACCTATCCCACCTTTGTAGCTAATAACGCTGGTCTGCGGCTTACCATTGAGACTGCCACCCACGAATGGCTGCACCAGTACCTAGCCTTTACACCATTAGGTTTTTTATATTTACTGGACCTAACCGGCATATCCCGAAATTACGAAGTTGCCACCATTGATGAAACCGTGGCGAGCATGGTCAGCAAGGAAATTGGAGCTATGGTCACCGAAAGATACTACCCCGACTATGAAAATAGTAAACAGAAAACCGAGCCAGAGTTCGACTTCAACGGTGAGATGAGAGAAATAAGAAGAGCCGTAGATAACTACCTAGCTCAAGGAGACGTCACCAAGGCTGAGGAGTTTATGGAACAGAAACGGCAATATCTCGCCTCAATGGGCTACCCCATCAGAAAGCTAAACCAAGCCTATTTTGCCTTTCACGGGACTTATGCTGATAGCCCAACCTCCATCAGCCCCATCGGGGTTGAGCTAAAGAAGCTGAGAGAGCAAAGTGCCTCACTGAAGAATTTCCTAGACACGGCTGCCGCCATAACCAGCCGACAGGAACTAGCGGAAAGGGTTAAATGAAAGCTGACCTCTTCAGTCCCGGTATCCCCAGAACCAAACCTCATCATTCTGGGGCTCAATAAAGTAGATCTTGTTGCCGATAATGGTGCTGTTTATCATGTGATTGCCCACAATCTGCGTTGAAATCGAGTAACCATCCAAAAGGGCGTTGCGCATCAGAGCCACCGCATAGTCGTCACAGTCATAACTTGTTAAGCAACCGCCACCAAAGATATAAATAGTGCTATCAGTATCATCCTTGGCTAGCCAAGCCTTGAGTTCATCAAGAGACCCAAATTCCCTAGGGTGGGCTCTTTCCCACCAGTAGGCACCAAACCTCTCAGATTCAGCTAGCTTTTGTTCTAACTTCCCGATGGTAGCAGTGGCTAGCCCAACTTGTTGCTTGGATAGTATAGCCCGCTGGTTAACCTCCCTCAGGGTAAAGGCATATTGCTTAGTTGCCGCCTCTAGACTCTCACCTGCTAACTGGACAGCAGCTAGGTCCCCCTTGGTAGTGAGCCAGCCTATACCTATACCAATGACTATACAAACTAAGAACATAATTACTCTACAAATTCTTAACGCCATATCTCTACCTCCTCCTACCTAGTAAGCCCATCTTCACTATCAGCGTATGGCTAGGATGAGAAACAAAAGCTAAAAATCTATGGAGGAATCCTAAACATTTTCTAAAGGTTTTTTAGGCAAACTTTCTCCACTATTATTAACAATAGCCAATTGAGAATGCCCTGAAACACTCCTGTCAACAAATTAGCATAAAAAAATACTTTTGTCAAAACGCCATGGTATGAGCCATTCCCCAATTAATTAACGCCACCCCTCGAAAATAAAATGTTGACTTCGTGCTGCTCAAATGCTATGATTTTTCTGCCCACACCTGCACCTGCCAGGGGAGGGATACCAGACTTAGAAGGAGAAAGGATAAAAGTGAAAAAAGCAAAGGCGAAAGGTTATAACGACTTAAGAGAGCATATAGCTGCTCTCGAGGACAATGGCTTACTAGTGAGGGTGAAGAGGGAAATAAATAAAGATACTGAGCTACATCCCCTAGTAAGGTGGCAATTCCGCGGCGGCATCCCTGAGGAGGAGAGGAAGGCGTTTTTATTCGAAAATGTCGTTGACAACACGGGGAAGAGATACCCAGGTCAGTCGGTAGCAGTGGGTGTCCATGCCGCCTCTAAATATGTATATGCCATAGGGCTAGGCTGTAAACCTGAGGAAATCTATGCCAAATGGGAACATGCCCTCGCCAACCCGGTAAAACCCGTAATCATTTCGGATGGTCCTGTTCACGAGGAAATACACACGGGCAAGGATTTAAAGGCAGCGGGTGGAGGTATAGGTGAATTCCCTATACCTATTTCAACCCCTGGCTTTGACAATGCCCCCTATACAACCTGCTCCTGCTGGATTACTAAGGACCCAGATACTGGCGTTCAGAATGTAGGAAACTACAGAGGGCAGGTAAAAGATAGCACCAGGTTTGGTGTAAATCTTAGTGGCTTGGGGCAGGATCTTCTAGTTCACTGGAGGAAATGTCAGGAAAGGGGTATTCCGCTTGAGGCCGCACTTGCGGTAGGCGCGCCACCAGTAGTTGGTTACACCGCCTCTACTAAGATCCCCCGCAATGTTGATGAAATAGCCGTGGCTGGCGGGCTGGTGACAGCGCCTATTCAACTCGTCAAATGTAAAACGGTCGATATAGAAGTCCCAGCCGAGACAGAGATAGTGTTTGAGGGCATTATACCCAGCGATCTCCTTGAACCTGAGGGCCCATTCGGTGAATCCCATGGACACATGAATCCAAGGCAATATAATCCATTTCTAGAAGTTAGGGCTATCACTCACAGAAAAAAACCCATATGGAGTTCATGGCTAAGCCAGCTAACTCCCAGCGAAAGTAGCTGCCTAAAAAGGGATGCCTATGAAGCGGTATTTTATAACTACCTGAAAAATGAATGCCGTATTGGAAGTTTGACCAAGGTTGTCATGCATGAGCCGCTTACAAATCTGCGTAAGACAATTATTCTACAGTTTAAGGACCCTTCAGGAGATGAGGCGTGGAGAGCACTGCACGCCGCTGCAAGCCGTGACCCTGGTGTTGGGAAAATAGTGATAGCTGTTGACCAAGATATTGACCCTTATAACCTGGATGCAGTATTCTGGGCTATGTCGTATAGAATGATTCCTCAAAGGGATGTAGTTATCATAGGGAATAGAAGAATAGGACATGGGCCACCATTCCGAGAAGTGCCCCTTCCTGTAGGCGGGGACCCTAACCCATTTGACTCAGCCCTGCTTATTAACGCTCTGTTAAGGGAGCCATTCCCACCAGTGTCCCTGCCCAAGAGGGAATACATGGAAAGGGCTAAGAAGATATGGGAGGGGCTGGGATTGCCCAAGCTCAAGCCGCAGAGCCCCTGGTTTGGCTATTCCCTTGGGCAATGGTCAGAGGAGAATGCGGAAGAAGCAGAGCTTGCCTTAAAGGGTAAGCACTACAAAACCGGACAAAAGCTTGCCACTAGGAGGATAAAGGCTAAATAAGCTGAAGGGAGGGGGAAATGAGATAGATTAGCCGGTATGAAACACGATGGTGAGAGACCTGTAAAATGCAAAGAAGGGAGGGAATCATGACCATTGAAACTGAAAAAGAGCCCGAAGTCAAGTGGGAACGCTGGCAGAAGAAACGGGTTTTTGTACGGGAAGTAGCAGGCAAATACGGGGAGCTTTATCAGGAGCTTCTGGCCCAGCCACGAGTCTATAAGTCAAAGGCTAAGCCTTTTAAGGGTGGCCCGACCAAGTTCGGCAAGAATGTTATCAACCCTCAGGCTGCCGCCATCACCCAGTCTGTTGAAAGCCACCTTGATGTCCTTGCCCCCGGTAGCTATGGACAGAGGCATGGGCATATGAATAGCGCCGTTTTCTACATTCTGGAGGGGAAGGGCTATGACGTCCATGACGGGGCGCGCTATGACTGGGCGGCTGGGGATGCCTGCATCGTTGAGGATGCCTGTGTCCACCAGCACTTTAACGCTGACCCCAAACGCCCGGCACGTATCCTGATTATGAAAGCCAAGCCGTTATTCCTTTTCTTCAACCTGATGTTCCAGAAAAATGTGTCCTATCCACCAAGCGAGCCGATGCCTGGCTTCGAGAACTTCCAGCCAACAGATTAGAAACTTCACGGCGGAAGACGGAAGAGCCAGAAATATAATATAATGTAAGGAGGCAAATATGCCCTACGAAGAGGCTAAACAGTTCAAGAAGGGAAGTGCCCGGGCTTCTTACTATCAGGAAGCCCTGAGAGAATCGGCACAGTTCCGAAAGGATTATAAACGGCGCAAGGGGGTAATCAAGGCAGAGGAAATGCCCTGGGAGGATACTCCGCAGGGACGCATTAAACATGTAATCAACGAGAAGATGGATACCCGTGAGTGTGCCCTGGATATGTATATACAGCTTTTGCCGCCAGGGGGGCGTTCTGGCAAGCATCGGCATATGGCTGAGGAGGTCTTCTATGTTCTAGAGGGGAAGGGTTACGACCAGCACTGGGACCTCAAGTTTGATTGCGCCGACGCATACATCTGGGACTGGGAGAAGGAGCCAAAAAGGTTTGATTGGGAAGAGGGGGATTATGTCTATATCCCGCCATATACCACGCACCAGCACTTTAACGCTGACCCCGCTAAACCGGCTCGCTTTATTACGGCTACCAACCGTATCGTTAAGCTCATGGGCTTTGACTGGCTAGAGCAGGTTGAACCGGCTCCAGACTATAAGGAAGGAGGAAAGAAAGGAGGAAAAGGATAAACTAAAATGCCTGAATTAATAGAAAGGAGGGGAGGAGGATAAACTAAGATGCTTGAATCAATGTGGGCTGGCATACAGTACCTTGGCAGTGTAGATGTTTGGCTTTTGATGATGCTCGCCATAGTCGTAGGCAACGTCATTGGTGCAATCCCTGGAATCGGCGGCAATTTTGGGCTGGCGGTGTTGATTCCCTTCGTCTTTGGCATGGAGCCATTTTTGGGGCTTGCCTTCCTATTGGCTATGCACTCCGTGGTTCATACCGGGGGCGCCATTCCCGGCATCTTGTTTTCCGTTCCTGGAACCGGGCCAACTGCTGCTACCATCATTGATGGTTATCAGATGACCAGACAGGGGAGGGGAGGGCAGGCAATAGGGGCGGCACTGGCTTCCTCGGCTTTTGGGGGGGTATTAGGGGCAGCGGCGCTGGCGGTGCTGATACCCGGTATGAGGCTAATTGCCATGGGACTCGGCTCGGGTGAGATTTTCATGCTTATCGTGTGGGGGCTAACGTTTATCGTTGTCGTCAGCCGTGAGTCCATACCAAGGGGATTTGCCATGGTCTTGCTGGGGCTGGGGCTGGGCACGATTGGCTTGGACCCCTTTACCGGGGTGGGTCGTTTCACCTTTGGTCAGGTGTGGCTATACGACGGCATACACATCGTTACCATCGTGCTGGGAATATTTGCCATTGCCGAGATGATTGACCTGGGGGCACGAGGCAGGGGTGTTGCCATTGCCGAGGTTGGAGAGGTTATGCGCTTTAGCCAGCTATGGGAAGGGACCATAGAAACCTTCCGCGAGTGGTGGCTAATGCTGCGGACTTCACTCATTGGCGTTTTTATCGGCATCATCCCTGGTTTGGGAGGGGATGTGGCTAGCTGGGTTTGCTATGGGCACGCCGTGCAGACGTGCAAGAACAACCAGAATTTCGGCAAGGGGGACATAAGAGGAGTCATTGCCCCGGAAGGGGCTAACAACGCCAAGGAAGGGGGCGCCCTGCTGCCGACGGTCGTGTTTGGCATACCCGGCAGCAGCGGGATGGCTATTATGCTGGGCGCTTTCCTTATCCTGGGCATAACCCCCGGTCCCAAGATGATTACCGACCATCTGGACCTGGTATGGGGTATGGTGTATGTACTGGTCATTGCCAACATCATCGGGGCGGCTATGATCTACCCCCTTGGTGGAGTTATGGGCAAGCTAGCCTATCTGCGCAATAGCTTACTCATTCCCGCTGTTCTCGCCGTGGTTATAGTGGGAGCCTTCCTGATAAGGCGGATGTGGACAGACGTGGCTCTAGCCCTCCTCTTCGGTCTTATGGGCTACGGGATGAAGAAGGGGGATTTCCCCCGGGGACCGCTGATACTCGGCTTTATACTCGGGCCGCTGGCTGAGGGCTATCTGCATAAAGCACTGGGCACTATGGGGATTGCCTTCTTAACGCGACCGGTAGTGATGGTGTTTACAGCGCTGACCATTCTCTCTCTTCTCTACTCCGTGTGGCAGCACTATCAGGATAAAAAGAAGGCAAGGGGGGAAGTGAAATGAAAATAAGAGCAGAAGGCATTGTGGCTTTTATATTGCTGGTCGTTTTTGCCGCCTCCTTATATTACAGCAGTACCTGGGGGGTAGCTTCCCGTCTGATGCCCCTGATAGCCGGGGTTGGTGGCACCGGCTTCACCCTCTGGGTAGTGATAGCGGAGATAATCCGCGCTCGTTCCGGTGAAAAAACCCCCGAGAAAAAGGAAGCCGAGACGGAAGAAGCCAAACGAAAGGCAATACTAAAGGCTGAGATTAAGAAGCGCAAGGGGAAAGCAACGCTCTGGGGTGAAGAGATGATGATCCTGTGGATAGCGGGGTTCGTGTTGATGTTTATAGTTTTTGGCTTCTGGATTGCCACAGCCGCTTTTATTCCCGCCTTCCTGCTAGTATTCGGGCACGAAAAGTGGAAAGTCGCCGCCATCTATACCCCGGTTGCCTTGATAGCGATTTATGTAGCCTTCGTTATGGGAGTGAAGATGTCTCTGTATAGCGGGCTTCTTAATCTGGTGCGTTTTTAGGAAGCTAGTTACAAAGGAGGTGGGAATATAGCAAAAGGCTAGAGACAGGAAAGATGTAAAACAAAAAGGAGGTCGAATATGAAAAGGATAGCCAGTTTATTGGCAATTGCACTGGTTATCAGCTTGGTTCTTGTCGGCTGTGGACCAAAGATTACAGGTCCGGCGTTCTACGAAGGCAAGACCATGACGCTAATCGTCTCTACTAACCCTGGCGGTGGTTACGATACCTGGGGACGATTGGTGGCACAATATATGCAGAAGTATCTCCCCGGAAGCACGATAATTGTTGAAAACAAACCCGGTGCGGGTCATATTATCGGTTGCAACGCGATTTACAGCTCGGCGCCGGATGGTCTGACCTTCGGCACTTTCAACCGAGCCCTACCCCTTGCCCAAATATCAGGATTGGAAGGGGTTAGCTTTGACCTGGCTAAGATGAGCTGGCTCGGTTCACCGTGCACTGAACCCTATAGCCTCATTGTCTCCACCAAGCCTGGTTGGAAGACCCTGGATGACATGATTAAGGCTGAGAAAGTCATTATGGGGTCGGCTGGGGTAGGTAGCGAGGCACACGTCACTGCCCTGCTGTTTATTGAGATGATGGGTCTGAAGAATTGGAAGGTGGTGCCTGGTTACTCCGGTGGTGAAGGGGAGCTGGCAATGATGCGGGGTGAGATACATGCCCAGTTTGCTTCATTTAGCAGCCTTGAGCGGTTCGTTAAGGATGGCAACGGTATCCCCGTAATGTTCAACACTCTAGAGCCGATGGCAGGGTATGAGTCGGTGCCACTTCTCCCGAACGTGGTTAAGGATAAGAAATATGAGCCTGTGGTCGGCCTCTTAATGGCGATAGGCAATATTGGACGACCTTTTGCCGGACCACCCAACATTCCCGCGGACCGCTTGAAAATACTACGAGAAGCCTTCGATAAGGCGTGTGCTGACCCGGAGTTTATAACGAAAGGGGTACAGATAGGCAGGCCAGTTGAGCTTGTTAATGGCGAAACTGCCCAGAGTATGGTAGCGGGTCTCCTGCAGTTATCTCCCGATGTAGTCAGTATAATTAAGGCTGCCTACACGCCAGCGCCAACACCCACGCCAACGCCGGGTGCTGGCAAGGTCTATGCGATAGGGCGGATATCGATAGAAGACACGGTCATAGAGCTCAGGATGGGGGCTGATAGCTACTGGGGCTACGCGGCTAGTGCCAGTATTAAGGACTCGTGGACGATGACGGTCAAGGAGGGCGACACCATTAAGACGGACCGGCTGGCTTCCAGCAGCAGCCGCAGTACCAAGGCACATGCCTTTACGATTAAGGGCCTGAACATAGATGTCCCACTGAATGTGGGGGACAAGATAGAGCCCTATGAAATAAAGATTCCGGCGGGCTCGGCGGGGACGACCTACGAGATAACCAGCTCGAAGGACCCGGGGTTATTCGAGGGGAAGTACAAGATAGTAGTGGAGAAATAGGCTGGTAGGGCTGAAAGAAGAATCCTTAGTGATACCGTGTGCATTAGTTTGCACACGGTATCACGGGGATGAATTATTACAGGATATTATTCAGCCGATTCACGCTGGCGGTCTAATCCTTGAGGAGCGGAGTGTTATTTAATGTATCTATGGCAAGACTTACATTCTACGGCGGCGTCAATGAGGTTGGCGGAAACAAGATACTCCTCGAAGATAGAGACCAGAGGCTATTTCTGGATTTCGGTTTTCCCTATAAGAGACATAAGCTATTCTACGAAGAATACTTAAAACCTCGTGGTGGTGCTGGGCTACTTGACCCTCTGGCGATGGGCTTAATCCCACCGCTTGAGGGGATTTATCGAGATGACCTAGCAACCTCAGGCCTCTGGCAGCAGTTTCAAGATACCACTCTTTATCGTAAGCTTGACCAACTAGATGGGGTGCTTTTGTCTCACGCCCATCTTGACCACTCGGGGCACATTTCTTTTCTAAGAGGCGATGTTCCAATATACACAACGGTGACGACAGCATTTATCGCCAAGGCAATGCAGGATTCAGGGAAATCTGACTTTGACCAACAGGTGTGTTACTTCAATCCTACTATGCGCCAATACCCCACCGGCTGGAAACAGTTAGCCTTTATCGCCGGTAGCTCTACAAAACAGCAGCGGCAGTTTTGTATTGCCGATACAGACCCAGAAGCCCTGAGCCCAGAGGCAATTCAATTTTGGAACCAGGGTTTCTGGGAGAAAACGGCTAAGCAAAAAGAGCTTGTCTCCTGTCCTCTATCTAGTCACGGTGGCTGTAGCCTTAATTTGCGTTGCTTTCCTGTGGACCACTCCATCCCTGGCGCCTGCGCCTGGGGTATTGAAACCAGCTCGGGTTGGTTCATTTATAGTGGTGACCTGCGATTGCACGGCAAACGGGCTGAGCTTACTCAGAGGTTCATTAAGGAAGCCACTAAGCTTCGTCCCAAGGCTTTTATTCTGGAAGGCACCAACGTCCTCCGTGAGGCAAATGTTGCTGAGCATGAGGTATATGAAAACGGGCTAAAGGCTATCGCTAACTCAAGCGGCCTTGTTATTGCTGACTTTTCTCCTCGAGATGTAGACCGCTTGCTCACCTTTCTACAGATTGCTAAGGATACAGGCAGGAAACTGGCGATACTACCCAGGGATGCTTACCTCTTAAAGACTATGCGTCTTCTGGAACCACAAATCCCCGACATTGCTCAAGAGGATAGCCTTGCCATCTATCAGGATACTATTGCCAGTAGATATCCTAGTTTATGGATGCGAAATATCTTCCGGGAATATGAGAGTAAGATTGTTTTGGCTGACGATGTAAAATCAGCGCAAGAGCAGTTTATTCTTTGCTTCAGTTTCTTTGACCTAAATGAATTGCCCAGTATTTGTCCTAAACCGGGCGGTCTCTACGTTTACAGCTCCAGTGAGCCTCACAATGAGGAGCAAGAGATTGACTTCCGCCGCCTGCATAACTGGCTTAAGCACTTCGAGTTCAGGGCTTTTGGTCTACCGGTAGAAAGTAACGGTGAATGGCAAATACCTGATGGCGAGAAGGGGCTACATGCCTCAGGACATGCCTGCGGCCCAGACCTGCTAAGAATTGCCCGTGAAATAAGGCCTGAGGTTCTCATCCCTGTCCACAGTGAATATCCGAGCTTCTATATTGAACACCTGAGTAACAGTGGGGTCAATATCATCCTCCCAACCCTAGGTGGGATAGTTGAAGTATGACCCTTTAAACATTAAGCTAACAATCTGGTTTAATGTTGCCTCGCATTGCGAATTTCACAATGTTCTCACAGTGGTCGTAGAAGTATTGGCAGTGAGGGATTGACAAAGGGTGTATAATGCTGTTAATAGCATTAACGGTAAACTTAATAGAAGATAAAAGGTTAGCGGGGGCAGCGTAGGAAGGCCAAGGAGGATTTCAGACGAAAAGGAGGTGATAACAATGGTAGAAAAACTTGAAAAAGAACCTGTGAGAGAGAGTACCAAGCAAGCAAGGATGGGGGCTCTTGAGGCTTTATTGGCTCTGAAGAACCAATTGGTTGCTCTCAAGCCGGAAGAGGTCATTCGCCTTACAGCAATAGATACAGCACAGCGCGCGCCGCAAAATACAAATTACTGTTGCGCTGGCTGTAGTCCAGGATACGGGCGAGCTACCACCAAATAGTGGTTAGCAGAGCTGATGTCGGATCAGTAGCTACGTGACTAACTCCTTGGCCCTTTCATATTATTAAGTCAATTGGATCGTCTCTAAAAAGAGATATTAAGCATG